>Ga0180223_1000252_pt1 | contig 83689 bp, 88 predicted proteins | sample eDN5th30CKraftOP_FD_151337 | JGI IMG/M metagenome (GOLD analysis project Ga0180223, IMG submission 151337) | Enriched Organic Plus compost microbial communities from Emeryville, California, USA - eDNA 5th pass 30_C Kraft OP (version 2) (version 2) ...
CGGCGCGGGCGGGCGAGCAGGGCAAGGGCTTCGCGGTGGTGGCCGGCGAGGTGCGTTCGCTGGCGCAGCGCAGCGCGCAGGCGGCCAAGGAGATCAAGGTGCTGATCGAGGACTCGGTGAGCAAGGTTGGCACCGGTTCGCAGCAGGTCGAGCGTGCGGGCGCGACGATGCAGGAGATCGTGGCGTCGGTCAAGCGGGTGACGGACATCATGGGGGAAATCTCGGCGGCCTCGGAAGAGCAGTCGGGCGGGATCGACCAGGTGAACCGGGCGGTGTCGCAGATGGACGAGGTGACGCAGCAGAACGCGGCGCTGGTGGAAGAGGCTGCGGCTGCGGCGGGGTCGCTGCAGGAGCAGGCGCAGCGCCTGGCCGAGGCGGTGTCGGTGTTCAAGATCAATGCCGGCGAGGTCATCGAGGTGCCGGCGCAGCAGCTGACCGGATACGCGGCGCCCATGGTGGCGCAAGCCTGAGGTACCGCGAGCCGGGGAACCGGCGGGATGCCGGGAGCCGCTCAGCCATGTCGTTGGCGGCTCACTTCCCCGCCAGTCCCCCGGCCACGTCGCTCATGGCCTGCAGGCCGTCGCGCAGCAAGGCTTCGAGGAAGGGCGCCGAATGGGGCAGCACCAGCGCCAGCAATAGCAGCCCGGCAATCAGGCTGACCGGGAATCCCACCGCGAACACGGACAGCTGCGGCGCCGCGCGGTTCAGGATGCCCATCGCCAGGTTGATCGTCAGCAGGGCGCAAATGAGCGGCAGGGCCAGCAGCAGGCCGGATACGAAGACCGCCTGGCTCCATTGCAGCAGGACGCCCCAGCCATTGCGGTCCAGGGCCAGGGGCTGCAGCGGCAGCACATCGAACGAGCGCACCAGCGCGGCCAGCACCAGCAGATGGCCGTCGAGCGCCAGGAACACCAGCATCGCCAGGATGTTGAACAGGCGCGCCAGCACGGCGGTGTTGGCGCCGGTGGCGGGATCGAAGAACGAGGCGAACGACAGGCCCATTTGCAGGCCGACGAACTCGCCGGCCGTCTGCACCGCGGCGAACACGATGCGCATGGTAAAGCCCAGCGCGATGCCGATGACCACCTGCTGCCCCAGCAGCCACAGGGCGGCATAGGAGCCGGGCGGGATGGCGGGCGGCGGGCCGAGCGCCGGTGTCACCGCGACGGTCAGCAGGAACGCCAGGCCCACCTTGACCCGGACCGGGATGGTCGATTCCGAAAACAGCGGCGCGCTGCCCACCAGCGCCAGCATGCGCGCGAACGGCCACAGGAACTGCAGCAGCCAGGCGTCGAGCTGTTGCTGGGTAAAAGAGAGCACCCTACGAAACCAGCAGGGGAATCTGGCCGATCAACTGCCGGATATAGTCTGTCATGAGCCCCAGCAGCCACGGGCCGAGCAGCACCAGCACGCCGCACATCGCCAGCAGCTTCGGGATGAACGACAGCGTCATTTCATTGATCTGGGTGGCGGCCTGGAACACCGCGATGACCAGCCCCACCACCAGCGTCACCAGCAGCAAGGGGCCGGCCATGGCCAGCGCGATCTTCATGGCCTGGTAGGACATCGACATGACGGTCTCGGCGGTCATGGGGGCGCTCCGCTCATTGATAGAAGCTGCTGGCCAGCGAACCCAGCAGCAGGTGCCAGCCATCGGCCAGCACGAACAGCATCAGCTTGAACGGCAGCGCCACCGTGACCGGCGGCACCATCATCATGCCGAGCGACATCAACACGCTGGCCACCACCAGGTCGATGATCAGGAAGGGGATGAAGATGGTGAAGCCGATCTGGAAGGCGGTCTTGAGCTCGCTGGTGACGAACGCCGGCACCAGGATCTTCAGCGGCACCTGCGAGGGATCCTGCAGCTCCGGCTGGTTGGCGAGGTTGGCGAACAGGCTCAGGTCGTTCTCGCGGGTCTGGTGCAGCATGAACGTGCGCAGCGGCGCGGCGGCCCGCTCGACCGCCGTCTCGAACGGAATGGCGCCTTCCGACAGGGGCTGGTAGGCCTCGGCGTAGATGCGGTCGAACACCGGCGACATGGTGTAGAACGTCAGGAACAGGGCCAGCCCGATCAGCACGTGGTTGGGCGGCGACATCGCCGTGCCCAGCGCGCTGCGCAGCAGCCCCAGCACGATGATGATGCGGGTGAAGCCGGTCATCATCAGCAGGGCGGCCGGCAGGAACGACAGCGAGGTCATCAGCAGCAGGGTCTGCATGCTGAGCGAATAGGTTTGCGAGCCATCCGGGCCGGGGGTCGCGGTCAGCGCCGGCAGGGTGGCCTGCGCGAGCGCGCCGGCGGGATAGAGCGCCAGCGCGGCCAGCACGGCGGCGATGACCAGCGGCGGCACGCAGCAGCGCTGGAGCAGGGACATGGCGGCGGATGTCATGGGGCGCGGGCGCGTCATTGGCCGCGCCGCAGCGCCGCGGCGAGCTTGCCGGCGAACGGCTCGGCGCCGGGGCCGGCCGGCGGCAGCGCGCCGGCCGGCAGCGTATGCAGCGTGGTCAGCTGAGTGGGCGTCACGCCGACCACCAGCCAGGTGTCCTCGATCTGCAGCACCGCCACGCTTTGCCGCGGGCCGAGCGGCACGCTGGCCACCTGGCGCAGCAGGCGCGCCTGCGCGCGGCCGGCCAGGCCGGCACGGCGCGCCAGCCAGGCGGCGGCCAGGATCGCGGCCACCACCAGCAGCAGGCCGATCGCCACGCGCAGCAGGGCGGAGTCTGTCATCGTGTCAACGCCGGTTGTTCAGGCGGTTGATGCGCTCGGACGGGGTGATGATGTCGGTGAGGCGGATGCCGTATTTCTCTTCGACCACCACCACCTCGCCCTGGGCGATGAGGTAGCCGTTGACGAAGATGTCCATGGGCTCGCCCGCCAGCCCGTCGAGCTCGACCACCGAGCCCTGGCCCAGTTGCAGCAGGTTCTTGATGGTGAGCCGGGTGCGGCCCAGCTCGACCGTGAGCTGGACGGGGACGTCCATGATCAGGTCGATGTCGCTGCCGGTGCTGCCGGCAGTATTGGCCAGAGGCTTGAATACCGAGCCGCCGGCCGGCCTGGCGGCCGCCGCGGCGGTGTCCGCCGGCGGCGCGCTGGCGGCGGCCTGTTCGGCCATGGCGTTGGCCCAGTCGTCCTGCGGCTTCAAGCCGTCGGCCTGGGTGGCAGGGGCGCCCGCGGCGGATTGTTCGGCGAGCGCGTCGGCCCAGTCGTCGGCCGGGCGGGCCGGCGAGCCGGGGTCCGCCTGGCCGGGCCGCTCGTTCGTGTCAGTCATGGTCGGGAGCCTCGTGAGAGTCGCTTTCGTGAGTAAACAGGTTCTGGACGCGCAGCGCGTACTGGCCGTTGAAGACGCCGTAGCCGCATTCCATCAGCGGCACGCCATTGACGCTGGCGATCACTTTCTCGGGCACGTCGATCGGCAGTACATCGCCCGGCTTCAAGCGCATCAGCTCGCCGATGGTCGCGGCGATGGCGGCGAATTCGGCCGTCAGCTCGACGTCGGCGCTGCGCACCTGGCGCGACAGCTGTTGTGTCCAGCGCTGGTCCACTTCCTCGAGCGCGGTTTCCTGCAGCGGCCGGGTCAGCAGGTCGCGCACCGGCTCGATCATGGAATAGGGCAGGCAGATATTGAGGTCGCCGCCGGTCGCGCCGAATTCGATATGGAACGACGTCACCACCACCACTTCGTTGTTGCCGGTGATGCTGGCGAACTTGGTGTGCATCTCCGAGCGCACGTACTCGAACTCGATCGGATACACCGCTTCCCAGGACTTGCCGTAGCTTTCCAGCGTCAGGTTCAGCAAGCGGCGGATGATGCGCTGCTCGGTGGTGGTGAAGTCGCGGCCCTCGACGCGCGTATGGTATCGCCCGTCGCCGCCGAACAGGCTGTCAATGACCAGGAACACCAGGCTGGGATCGTAGGTGAACAGCGCCGTGCCCCGCAGCGGCTTCATCTGGATCATGTTCAGGTTGCTGGGCACCGGCAGGTTGCGCTCGAAATCTGCGTACTTCAGGATCTTGATCGAGCCTACCGTGATGTCGGCGTTGCGCCGCATGAAATTCAGCAACAGGTGGCGCAGGTGGCGCGCGAAGCGCTCGTTGATGAGCTCCAGCGTCTGCATGCGCCGGCGCACCACGCGGTCGGGCGAGCTCAGGTCGTAGGCGCGCGCGCCGCGCGGATCGTCCTCGCCGCCCGGCTTGCTGTCGCTTTCGCCCGTGACGCCGGCCAGCAGCGCATCGACTTCGTCCTGCGAAAGAAACGCCTCGTAGGCCATGCTTACTGCACCACGAAGGCGGTGAACAGCGCGTCGCTGACGTACTGGCCGTCGGGCAGCGGCGAGAAGGGCCGGTTGACGGCCGCGACGATGGCCCGCGCCATGTCGGCCTTGCCCTGCAGGCTCTGGGCGGCGGCCGGCGACTGCGCCGACAGCACCATCAGGATGCGGCTGCGGACCTCGGGCATGTATTTCTCGATGCGCGTGCGGGTCTGCTCGTCGCCGGCCCGCAGGGTGATGCCCACGTGCAGGATGCGTTCGCTGTCGGCGCTTTGCAGGGTGACCGTGAAGGCTTCCAGCGGGATGAAGATGGGCGCGGGCACCGCTGCCGGCGCGGCGGGCGGCGCCACGAATACCGCCTCGGCCGGCCCGGAGCCGGGTTGGCCGACGCCCAGCTTGACGGGTGCGGCGGGCTGCGAGTACTGGCGGTGCATGACGAACCAGGTGATGGCGACACTGGAGGCTGCGACGATGGCGAGCGCCAGCAGCCAGAAAAGACCGCGCAGGATTGGACTGCCGCCGGCCGCGCGCAGCGGCAGGCTGTTGCGCAGCGGCATGGAAGGATTCTTGGAAGTGGCCATCAGGGTTTCGATACTAGGGAATGAAGGGATTCTGCCGCAAAGTCCGCGGGCCTTTGCAGACGAAAAACAGCACGAAATTCGCGTATCTCAGCCTATTGCGCGCCGTCCGCCAGGCTCAGGCGAAAGTGTCCACCAGCCCGTCGGTGGGGCGCGCCGGCCGGCCCGCGACATGCACGGCCACGTCCGCGTCGGCCGGGGCCTCGCCATGCCCGCCCTGGGCCTGGCCGCGCGCTTGCTGTTGCATGTCGGAGCCGGACTGCGCGCCGTGGTCGCCCACGCTGGCCTGGCCCAGCGACAGGCCGGCCTGGGCCAGTGCCTGCTGCAATTGCGGCAGCGCGGCTTCGACCGCATGGCGCACGGCCGCGTGGGCCGATACGAAGCTGGCGCTCGCCACGCCGTCGTTGACGCTGAGTGTGACGCGCAGCGGGCCGAGGTCCGGCGGGTCGAGCCGCAGTTCGGCGGTGTGGTGTCCTGTGCCGCTCTCGTGGCTCAGTACCACCAGTTGACGTCCCAGATCGGCGCCCCAGGCGGGCGTCGCGGACACCGGCGTGGCGATGCTCAATGCCAGGGGAGGGTTGGCGCCGAGCTGGCCGGGCGCCGCGGCGCCGTCCGGGCGGCCGCTGCCCGACAAGGCCAGCGCGGCCTGCATGGCGGACGCCTGATCGGGGGCCGCGGGCGCGGCCGGCTCCGCCAGCGGGGCAGTCAAGGGTACGCCCGGCGGCGCGTCGGCCGTCGGCGGCGGCTCGTCGCCGGCCAGTTGCTGTGTTCCGGCGTGGGGCACCGGCGCCTGCGGCAGCGCGGCCCCCGGGGCGGCGGTAGCCTGCATGGCGCGCGTTGTCGCGACCGTCGTCGCCGCAGCAGCCGCGCGAGGGTGCGCCGCGGCGGCATCGGGCAGGATGGCGGTGGCCGGCACGCCGGACGGCGCGGCGGCCGCGGCCGGCTCGGACGAGAGCGTCATGGGCGTCGCCGCCGGGCCGGCGGCCAGGGCAGGCGGCGCGGCCGGGGCCGGCGCCGCAGCGGCCTGCTGCAGCCGGGCCGCGTGCGCGGCGATTTCGATGGCCTGGGCGGGCAGCGCCGGCGCGGTCGGCGCCGCCACCGCCAGGGCCGCCGCGGCGGCCTGGGCGGCTTCCTGGTCCTGGGCCTGGTCGGGCTGGCCGGCATCGATGCCTGGGGCCGTCTCGCCCTCGACCGCCTTGCCGCGATCCGCCCTGCCAGGCTGGCCGGCGGATGGGGCGGCCGGGCCTGGGTCGGCGGCGCGCTGGCGCGCCAGCGCCTGCGCGAAGCTGTCCCGCCCGCCGCCGGACGCGGGCTTGTCGGCGCCGCGCCCGGCGTTGGGAGGCGCGGCGGAAGGAACGGGCAATTGAGGAGGCGAGGTCGCGGTCATGGTGGTCTTGATCGGCGGTCGTATCATCGCGGCGCGGCCTGGCCGTATGCCAGGCGGGACGCGTATTCGTCGTTGGCGCGTTGTTCGCGGCGCGCTTCGCGCGTGGCCCGCGCGCGCTGTTCGCGCCGGGCCAGCGCATCGAACGAGTTGAGGCGGCGCTGCTGCTGCTGCCAATGCGCGCGGCCCTGCGCCAGATGGTCGTCGGCCTGGCGCAGCACGATGGCCTGCTGCCCGATGGCATCGTCGAGCGTGGCGATGAAGCGCTGGTAGTTGTGGCAGTCGGCGGCCGACATGCCGGATTGCATGGCGGCTTGCAGGCGCGCGAGGTAGTCCTGCCGGTACTCGTGCAGCATCGACAGTTGCTGCTCGGCGTGGTTGCGCTGGGCATTGAGGCGGCCCAGCGCGCGCGCCGCGTCGTCGGCGCCGTCCTTGGCCAGTCCGAGCAGGGTGTCGAGGGGCAATCCGCTAGGCATGGGCGTCCTTGGTTTCGAAGGTGGCGCGCAGTTGGTCGACGGCGGCGTAATAGGCGACGTTCTCGCCGATATCCTGCTGCAGGAACGCCTCCAGGCGCGGATAGCGCGCGATGGCGTCGTCGAGCTGCGGGTCGTTGCCGGCGCTGTAGGCGCCGACGGCGATCAAGTCGCGGTTGCGCTGGTAGCGGGACAGCGCCTGCTTGAAACGGCGCACCACGGCGTACTGCGCATGCGGGATCAGCGCCGTCATGGCGCGAGAGATCGAAGCCTCGATATCGATGGCCGGGTAGTGCCCGGCCTCGGCCAGGTGGCGCGACAGCACCACGTGGCCGTCGAGGATCGCGCGCGCCGCATCGGCGATGGGGTCCTGCTGGTCGTCGCCTTCGGCCAGCACGGTGTAGAAGGCGGTGATCGAGCCGGCTTTGCCGCCCGCTCCGGGCGCGCCCATGCCGGCGCGCTCGACCAGCGCCGGCAAGCGCGCGAACACCGAGGGCGGGTAGCCCTTGGTGGCGGGAGGCTCGCCGATCGCCAGCGCGATCTCGCGCTGCGCCATGGCGTAGCGCGTCAGCGAATCCATGATCAGCAGCACGTCCCGGCCCTGGTCGCGGAAGTGTTCGGCCAGGCGGGTGGCGTAGGCCGCGCCCTGTAGCCGCAGCAGGGGCGACACGTCGGCCGGGGCGGCCACCACCACCGAGCGCGCCAGGCCGTCCGCGCCGAGGTTGTGCTCGATGAACTCCTTGACTTCGCGGCCGCGCTCGCCGATCAGGCCCACCACGATCACATCGGCGCGGGTATAGCGGGCCATCATGCCCAACAGCACGCTCTTGCCCACGCCGGAGCCCGCGAACAGGCCCATGCGCTGGCCCCGGCCCACCGTCAACAGCCCATTGATGGCGCGTACGCCCACGTCCAGCACAGTATCGATCGGCGCGCGCGACAACGGGTTGATCGGCTGCGCGGCCAACGGCGCCAGCTCGGCGCCGACCAGCGGGCCCAGGCCATCCAGCGGCCGCCCGGCGCCGTCCAGCACGCGGCCCAGGAGGGCGTCGCCCACCGGCAGGTGGCGGCCCAGCTGCGGCTTGGCGTTGCCGTTGAGCTCGGCCGTGCGGGGCAGGGGGATGGCCCGCTGCACGGGCGGTTCGCCCGGCACGACCCGCGCGCCGGGGGGCAGGCCGGCAATGTCGGCCTGCGGCATCAAGTACAGGGTGTGGCCATCGAACCCGACCACCTCGGCATCGGCCCAGTGATCGTGGCCGCGCGCGATCTCGATGCGGCAGGCCGCGCCCACCGGCAGGCGCAGGCCGGTGGCGTGCAGCACCAGGCCGGTGGCGCGCGTGATGCGGCCGGCCGCCAGCCAGGGCTCGGTGGAGCCGGCGCGGATCGAGCCGATGCGCAGCTGGGTCTGCCAGCGCTCGATGACCGGCACGGCGGCGCTCATGTCTGTTCCTCCCAGGGCATGTCGCGGCCCAGCGATGCGGCGATGCGGCGCCAGCGGGTCTGCAGGGTGGCGTCGATGTCGCCGTAGGGAGTCTCGGCGCGGCAGCCGCCGCGCGCGATGGACTCATCGGCCAGCACGCGCCAATGACCTTCGCGCAGCTCGTCGGCCAGATGCAGCCGCACCAGTTCGAGATCGTCCGGGTGCACCCACAGCCGCATGGCGCCGCCCGCCGCGGGGTGAATGTGCAGCACTTCCCGCACCGCGGCCAGCATGGCTTCGGGCTGCTCGCGCAGCGCGGTGCGCAGCACCTGGCCGGCGATGTCCAGGGCCAGCGTCAGCAGGGCCTGGCCCATGCGGGCCTCCAGGGCGGCCAGCGATGCGCCGCAGGCGTCCGCCAGCGCGTGCAGCCGCAGCGCTTCCTGGCGCGCCTGTTCGCGGCCTTCGGCCAGGCCCTGCTGGTAGCCGGCCTCGCGGCCCGCGGCCAGCCCTTCGGCGTGGCCGGCCACCCGGCCTTCGGCCAGGCCCTGTTCACGGCCTTGTGCCAGCCCGTCGAGATGACCGGCCTGGCGGCCCTGTTCCTCGGCCTGCCGGCGCAGCGCATCGAGGTCCGGCCCGGGATCGGACGCGGGCGGCGCGATCTCCACCGCGTCCTCGACCGGCAGGTCGAACGACGACATCTGCCAGCGCCGCCACGCGGTGCGCGCCAGCGCGTCGGCGGCCGGCCGGTGCGCCTCAGACATAGGCGTCGTCTCCCTGGTTGCCCAGCACGATCTGGCCGCTCTCGGCCAGGCGGCGGGCAATCTGCAGGATCTTCTTCTGCTCGCCCTCGACCTTCGACATGCGGACGGGCCCCTGCGCTTCCAGGTCCTCGCGCAGGATGTCGGCCGCGCGGCTGGACATGTTGCGCAGGAACTTGGCGCGCAATTCCTCGGATGCGCCCTTGAGCGCGATCATCAGGCTGTCGTTGTCGATCTCCTTGAGGATCAGCTGCAGGGCGCGGTCCTCCACGTCGACCAGGTTGTCGAACACGAACATCTCGTCGATGATCTTCTGGGCCAGGTCGTTGTCGCGCTCGCGCAGGCTTTCGACCACCGCTTCTTCGTCGGCCGAGCTCATCATGTTGAGGATCTCGGCCGCCGTGCGGACGCCGCCCATCTTGCTGCGCTTGGCGCCCTGGCCGGCCAGCACCGAATTCAGCACGTCGGTGAGCTCCGCCAAGGCCGCCGGCTGCACCCCGCCGAACGTGGCGATGCGCAGCATCACGTCATTGCGCAGCCGGTCGGTGAGCAGCGCCAGCACGCCCGCGGCGCGGTCGCGCTCAAGGTGCACCAGGATGGTGGCGATGATCTGCGGATGCTCGTCGCCGATCAGTTCGGCCACGGTGTGCGGGTCCAGCCAGTTGAGGGCGTCGATGCCGCTGGCGCCTTCGCCGGCTTCCAGGATGTCCTCGATCAGGCCGGCGGCGCGGTCGCTGCCCAGCGCCTTGGTGAGCACGGCGCGGATGTACTCGTCCGAGCCCAGCGTGACCGCCATGAACTGGTCCGCCTCCTGGCGGAATTCTTCCAGCACTATCGCCACGTCGCCGCGGGTGACCTGCTTCAGGTTGGCCATCGAGCCGCCCACCTGCTGCACTTCGCGCGCGGTCAGGTACTTGAAGACTTCCGCCGCGGCGTCCTCGCCGAGCGACATCATCAGCACGGCGCTGCGGGTCACGCCATCCAGCGGTTTTCCGTCATTTCTCATCTTTGGTCATCCAGGCGCGCATCACCATGGCCACCGCGCGCGGATCCTTGGTGGCCATCTCGCGGGCGCGCTGCAAGTTGTCCTCATAGCGGTCGACTTCCTTGGCGCGCGCCGCGGCCTGGGCCTCGCGCTGCGCCTCCAGCCTGCGCGCCTCGGCTTCTTCCGGGTCGACCGGCGGGTACAGGTAGTTGGCCACCGCCGGGCGCAGCTTGCGGTACAGCCAGAAGGCCAGCGCCAGTCCCAGCACCCAGGCCAGCACGGTCTTGACCAGGCCGATCAGTTCGGGGTCGCGCCACAGGGGCGGCGCCGCCGGCTGGTCGTTGAACTGGCTGTTGACCAGGTTCAGCGAATCGCCGCGCGTCTCGGAATAGCCCATGGCCTCGCGCACCAGGTTGGTCAGCTTGGTGAGTTCTTCCGGCGGCAGCGGCTGCGGTTCGCCGCTGGCGTCGGGCAGGTAGTTGACCACCACCGCCACCGACAGGCGCTTGAGCTGGCCCACCGGCTGCTTCACGTGGCTGATGGTCCGGTCGACCTCATAGTTGATGGTGGCGTCGTGCCGGTTGTTGGTCGGCACCTGAGGCTGCGGCGCCTCGTTCTGCTGTTGGGCCTGGCCGGCCTGGGCCGGCTGGGGCGCGGGCGGCGGGTTGACGATCGGCGCCTCGGCCGCCGCGGGCGGCTGGTTGCTCAGCGCGCCCGGCACGCCCTGCGCGGGGCCCACGCCGGTCTGCGCCGAATCGCTGGTCTGCTTGCTGCGCACGGCGGCCTGGCCCGGTTCCTGGTTGGGCCGGTAGACCTCGGAGGTCTGCTCGCGACGCGCGAAATCGACTTCGGCGCTGGCCTGGGCCTGCACATTGCCGGGGCCGACCAGCGGGTTGAGGATGGTCAGGATGCGTTCGACGGTGCGCTGCTCGACGTCGCGCACGAAACGCGACTGGTCGGCGTCCATGCCGCGTCCTTCGCCCAGCGGGGCCGACAGCAGGCGGCCGTTCTGATCGACGATGGAAATGTTCTCGGCGGTCAGGTCGGGCACGCTGGACGCCACCAGCCAGGCCACCGCCGCCACCTGGGCGTGGCTCAAGCTGCGGCCGGGGTACAGGTGCAGCAGCACCGACGCCGTCGGCGCCTGGCGGTCGCGCACGAACAGGGACTGGCGCGGCAACGCCAGGTGCACCCGGGCGCTCTGCACCGTGTTCATGGCCTCGATCGAGCGGGCCAGCTCGCCTTCCAGCCCGCGCTGGTAGTTCACCTGTTCGGCGAACTGGCTGGCGCCGAAGCGGGCGTTGTCCAGCAACTCGAAACCGACCGAGCCGCCGCGCGGCAGGCCCTGGCTGGCCAGCTGCATGCGCGTGTCATAGACCCGTTCGGCCGGCACCAGCAGGGCGCGGCCATCGCTGCTGAAGCGATACGGCACGTTCATTTGTCCCAGCGCGGTGACGATGGCGCCGCCGTCGCGGTCGTCGAGGTTCGAGAACAGGACCTTGTAATCCGGCTCGCGGCTCCATAGCGCCAGCACGGCAACGACGGCCACCAGGGCGGCCGCCGCGCCCAGCAGCAGCGGCTTGGGCAGCGCGCGTACTTTTTCTAGAACCGGAAACTTCGCCAGCAGCGAGGCGCCTGGAATGGCCTGCTGGTTCATCGGTGGCTCCGGCAAGCTTCGCGGAGCGGGGAGGCGGACAACATGGGCGAATGGGGCAGGTTACGCATGCAACATGCTTGGGATCGGGGAGCGTGAATTATGGCGGCGGCCCTGGCTATCCCAATCGATGAAAACAACCGGTTTTTGGCGTTAGTTGTCCTCTATGTGTCCCGCCTTTTCCCGGGCCCCTCGCCCGGGGGGGGCACGAGCCAGCTCGCGCCGGTCATGCGCGGAACTGCCGGGTGTTTTGCCGGCTATTGGCGGCTATGGAGACGGCCGGCGGCGCGTACGCTTGCAATCCTCAATGTTTTTCCTGCGAGAGGAAGCAAGGCCATGGCGGTGTCGGGATTGTCGGGTATTGAAAGCATGCTGCAGCAGATGCGCGCCGTGGTGCGCGCGGCGCAGAGCAATGGCGTGACGCCGGCCGACCTGACCCCCGCGCCCACCAGTTTCGCCGCCGAGCTGCATCGTTCCGTGCAGCGCATTTCGGCCGCGCAGAATGCCGCCAGCACGCAGGCCAAGGCATTCGAGCTGGGCGCGCCGGGCGTGGCGCTCAACGACGTGATGATTGATCTGCAGAAAAGCTCGATCGCTTTCCAGACAGCCGTGCAGGTCCGCAACCGCCTGGTGGCGGCCTACAAGGAAATCTCGTCGATGTCGGTGTAGTTCAAGCGCCGGGCTGCGTGCGGGTTCCCTGGTACCACATGCAATCAGGAAAGGCCGACAGCATGGCCGCGCTGCGGTCGGGAAAGCGCAGCACCAGGGGCGCAGGCACGCGGAAGCGCACGTCGGCGCCGTCCGGGGTGCCGGCGGAAAAGTCCAGCGTCATCGTCTCGTACGGCCTGGCGCCGCGCAGGTGAATCTCGAAGCGGTCGATGTCGCGGGGCCGCCAGAAGAAGTGCCGCAACTGCCAATCCGGACCGAGGATGCGCACATCGCAGGCTTGGCCGTCGGCGCACACTTGCACGCGGCAGTCCGGATGCATCAATTCGCGCAGCATCGAGCGGATCTCGTCGGTGCGGCTCATCAGGGCGCCAGCGGAGACGGGTTTCATGGTCCGGGGCGGCCCTCATTACGACGCCGGAGCAGGCGCAGTCGGTCCGCCGGGCGGCGCCGCGGCGGCTTCCAGTCCATACAGCCAGGCCAATAGTTCGGCTACGGCGGCATATAGCTGCGGGGGAATGTGTGCGTCCAGGTCGACCTGCATCAGGAGCCCCACGAGTTCGCGCGATTCGTGCACATACAAGCCATGCTCCCGCGCGGTGCGCACGATGGTGTCGGCGATCTGCCCGTAGCCCTTGGCCACGATGCGAGGCGCCACATCGTTATCGCCATAGCTTAGCGCAACGGCTGCGCCGCGGCTGGTAGGCGTTTCCCTCGGCTCGGATGGGCTCATGGCAGCGGCTCGTCGGGACGGGATGCCGTGGCCGCCACGGAAAGCCGGCTCAGCGTCAGGCCGGCGCGCTGCAGGCTCTCCCGCAGCAGCTGGGTTTCGTCGCCGATCAGGGCGGCGCTGCGCGGCGCGACCAGTTGCATCACGAGCTGGTCGCCCGCCAGGGTCAGGCGCGCCTCGACCAGGCCCAGGCGTGGCAGATCCAGCTTGAGGCGCGTGGCCCAGTGCGGCACGGACGGGTCGGCGCCCTCCGGCGCCTGGCGGCGCACTTCCCATTCAAGCGGCGTGCCCGGCCAGGCCACGCCATGCCAGAGCAGCGCCTGGTTTGCCAGGATGTCCAATTGCTGGCGCACCAGCGGCGCGGCGTCCGGGTGGACGCCGGCCGGCGCGGCGGACGCGCCGGCGGTCGGCGCGGAATTGCCGCCAGGCGCGCTGTCGCCCGGCGCCGCCGCCCCGGCCGATGCCGGCCCCGGCGCGCGCGGCGCGCTTGCGGGAGCGAAGGTCTGCGAATGGTCGCGCGGCAGGCCGGCTTGCGGTTCGCCGCGCACTTGCTCGAGCGTGCGCTGGCCAAAGGCCAGTTCGCTCAAGTGCGATTCGTAGAACAGCCCGCTGCCTTGCAGCGCCTGGCGCAAGGCGCCGGCCAGCATGGCGGGCAGGGCGGCCGGTCCCGCGGCGCTTGCGGCCGCCGGGCCGGCGGCAGGCGGCGGCGCAGCGGGCGTCGCGGAGGCGGGCGGCGGCGCGGGGTGGGGGGCCGGCCGCGCGATCGCCGCCTCCGCGGGCGCGGCAGCGCCGGCCGGGGCTGCCGGGGTACCGGGCGGCGTCGGCCAAAGCGGCGCGCGGCCCTGGGCCGCGGGAGCCTGGTCGGGATACAGCGCCAGCAGGGCCAGTATGGTGCGGGCTGTTTGTCCCAGGGTGGTGGGCGCGGAGGCCGTGGCGTCGTTGCGCGTGACCAGCTCGCGCGCGGCCTGGCCGGAGGTCTCGGCCGTCCTGGCGTCGCCGACGGCGTTGCCGCGGTCGCCGCGGGCCTGCACGGCTTCGGCCGGCGGGCGCGGATTGCGCCCGGTGGCGTCGGCCTGGCCGGGGCGGGCGGCCTCGCCCGGCTGGGCGACCGCGTCGGGCCGCGCGCCCGACACGAGATTGGCGTGGGCCGCCATGGTGGTGCCGAGCACGGCATCGAGCCGCTGCACCAGTACCGTGCTCAGGGCGGGCGGTCCGATGCTCATTGTCGCCGGCCCGCCGGGCCCAGGGTGCCGCGCGCCGTCATGCGGCGGACGGCTGCGCGCCGTACGCGGACAGCAGCGATTGCTGCCGCTTCATGCGGCCCAGCAGATCGCTCAGGCGCGCCATTTGCGGAATCGCCAGGTCGCGGGTGGCGGCATCATTGTCCAGGATGCGCACCAGCAGGTCGTACTTGGCTTCACGGCCGGCATGGTCCAGCGGCGTCACCGGATCGACAATGCGCAATCGCTCGACCAGTTCGCAATAGCGCTGGCCGCAGTTCAGCACCGTGCTCCAGTCGCCCGCCCGGGCGGCGGCGTGCATCTGGTCGGTCAGGTTGGCGATTTCCCGGTAAATGTCCAGGACGGGGGCGTGCCGCAAGGTGGACGTCATAAGTTTCTCGCGCGATGGGCGATACGGCGGCTGTGGGCGTACCGTAAGAGATCAGGCCGGCGTGGCGCCGGCGGGCGGGTCGTTGGCGGCTTGCCAGGCCTGCGCCAGCTCGGCCAGTAGGCGGTCGGCCGTATCGAGGCCGGCGCGGTCGGCCTTCAGGTTGGCCAGTAGCAGCGTGCGGACGATGTAGTCGTACAGGCTGGCCAGGTTGGCGGCGATTTCACCGCCGGCCTCCATGTCCAGGCCGGTCTTGAGGCCTTCGTCGATGATGCGGGTGGCCTTGGAGATCGCCGCGCCGCGCTCGGCGGTCCGGCCCGCCTCGAGATGCAGGCGGGCCTGCGCGATGGCGGCCCGCGCGCCGTTGAACAGCAGGCTGACCAGCCGCTCGGGACTGGCGCTCAAGACCTGGGTCTCGAGCCCGATATCGGTATAGGAGCGGGCGGAATGAGAGCCCAGGGGGCGGCGCGCGGCATACGTCATGGTTTACGGACTGTGAAATCGTCAGCTCGCCTTGGACAGCGCCTCGAATTGCTGATTCAGGTAGCTGCTCAGGTTGTTCATCTGCGCCACCAGGGCGTCGAGCCGGGTGAACTGGGCCCGGTAGTTGTCCATGGTGGCCTGGATCGACAGCTTGGTGCGGTCGTATTGGTCCTGCAGCGTCTCGACGGTCTCCTGCAGGCCGTCGGTGCGCGTCTTGATCGAGCCCTTGTCGCCCAGGATGGCATCGGTGGCCGTCTTCATTTTCTCGGCCAGCCCGCCGCTGCCGGCGAACAACCGCGTCACGTCGGCCGGGTTTTCCTTCAGCGCCTTGTCCAGCTTGGTCTGGTCCAGCTCCAGCTTGCCCGTGGTGGCGTTGGTGGTGATGCCGAGCTGGCTCAGCGTGCGCAGCGTTCCTTCGCCGCCGACAACTCGCAGCGCATTCGCCATGCCCGCCTGGATGCTGCGCGTGGTGCTGTCGCCGGTCAGCGCGCTTTGCGTCTCGGCTTTGACGTCGAAGGCCGTCAGTTCGCCTATCGTCGTCTGCAGGCTGTTGTAGGCGTCCACGAAGGTTTTCACCGCCTTGGACATTACCGCCGGGTCGCTGGTGATCGACACGTCGACGAACTTGCCGGCCTCGGTGGTGGCGGTCAATTCCAGCGTGACGCCGTCGATCGCCTCGCTGAGGGTGTTCGACTGGCTCTCGACGGTGATGCCGTTGATCGTGACAACTGCATTGTTGGCCGCCTGCTGCACGCTCATGGCCGACGGGCTGCCATCCTGGTAACCCACCACCGCCTGGACGGCGCCGTTGTCCGATGTGATGCTCCGCACCGCCGCCTGTTCGCCAGTGGCCTTGCTGGTCAGCATCAAGTAGCTGGCGCCATTGCCATCGGTGATGATGGTGGCGCGCACCCCGGCGTCGTCGCTGCCATTGATGGCCTTGGCGATGCCGTCGAGCGAGGTGTCGGAGCCGAGCTCGATGGTGGCCGTCTCGTCGTTGGCCAGGGTGATCTCGATGCTGCCGCCGGCGCCCATCTGCGCCTTGCGGTCGGCCACGGCGCCGGATTTCAGCGTCTGGGCGCTGGCCAGCTCGGCGACGGCGATCTTGTAGTCGCCCGGCACGGCGCCGGCCTCGGTCTTGACCGTCAGCGCATCGCCGCTGACCTTGCTGGCGACCGCGCCGAACGTCGCCGGATCGCCCAGCGCGGCGGCTGCCTTCTGCACGGCCTCGACCATGCCCTGCAGCTTGCTGTAGGCGGAAATGCGCGTCTGGTAGCTGGACTGGCGGGCGGTGATCTGCTTGAGCCGGACTTCTTCCGCTTCCTGGAGCTTGGTGAGCATGTCTTCCAGGTTGGTCAGGCCGGAGCCGACGCCGAGCGAGGTAATGGAGGCCATCTGTTATTCCTTACTAGCTATGCAATTCTGTCAAAACGTTCCGCCGCGCGATCGGCCGGGCAAGGGGGCAAGGGCGGCCTAGTTCCGGGCTTCGGGCCGTCAGGCCGTGGTCTGGACCGCATGGCCCTGCATCTGCACGATCATCCGTGCGATGCGCAGCAGTGTCTCGGACGGAATGGTGCGGATCGTGTCCCCCGTCTCGGAGTCGATGATGCTCACCACGACCTGGTGCACGTTGGGGTCGATCTCGAACTGCAACTGTGTCGACCAGGCGCGCAACTGCTGGTTGATCTCTTCCAGGGCGCGCTCCAGGGGCAGGGGCGGGCGGCCCGGGTCGCCCGCCGCCGCATCCTGCGCCCCGCCGCTGTTGGCCGAGGTGGCCGCCGGGGTGACGGCGACAGCCGGCTCTGGCGGTGCCGGCGCGACGGCCGCGGCGGGCAGCGCAAGAGGGGCGGGGGCGAGAGGGCTGACAGCCATGGTCACTCCTGTCGGGGGCGCGGGCGGCGCCGGGTCTGGGGGAATTTCTCAGCTACCATTACGGCACCGCCGGGCGGAACTTTAGGCGCCGCCGCCGGGGCGGCGCCGCTCCACCGATACAATCCAGCCAACCATGAGCGTCAAGACGGCCCTGCGAGTCATCGAAATCATCGAGACCTACGCGCGTGAACGGCGTGCCCTGCCGCTGTCCGAACTGGCGCGCCTGCTCGGCGTGCCGGTCTCGAGCTGCCTGGCGCTGATCCGCACCCTGTCCGATCTGGGCTACCTCTATGAAACCGGGCGCCGCCAGGGCTATTACCCCACCGGACGCCTGCTGGCGATGGCGCAGCGCATCGCCAGCGCCGATCCGGTGCTGGATCGCGTCTATCCCAGCCTGGTCGAGCTGCGCGACGCCACCCAGGAAACCGTGGTGTTCGCCAAACTCAGCGGCGAGGGCCGGGTGGTCTACCTGGACGTGCTCGATTCCCCGCATACCATCCGCTATGCCCCGGTGGCGGGCGAGTTCCGCGACGTGCACGCGAACTCCCTGGGCAAGGCGCTGATCTCCGTGCTGGATGCGCCGGCGCGCGCGGCCTTGCTGGCCCGCCGTCCGCTCACCCGCTATAACGATCGCACGCTGGTCACGCCCGAAGCCGTCGATGCCGACCTGGAGGCCTCGCGGCGGCGGGGCTGGTTCATGAACCTCGGCGAGTCCATTCCGGATGTCTGCGCCATTGCCTGGCCGGTCACGCTATCGGGCGAGACCTACGCCATTTCGGTGGGCGGCCCGGTGTACCGGATCGAGCCCCAGCAGCAGGAATACGCGCGCATCCTGCGGGCCGCCTGCACGGCGCTGGAGCAGCGCGGCTGAGCGTCGCAAGAATGCCAGGTGCCTGCCACCCCCCAGGGTGGCAGGCACCTCGGGTGAGCCGTGCGGCCCGGCTCAATAGGACTTGGGCAGCCCCAGCACTTTTTCGGCGATGAAGCACATGATCAGCTGCGGGCTGACCGGCGCGATGCGCGGGATGTAGCTTTCCCGCAGCAGGCGCTCGACGTGGTATTCCTTGGCATAGCCCATGCCGCCCAGCGTCAGCACCGCCGTCTGGCAGGCATTGTGGCCCGCCTCGGCGGCCAGGTACTTGGCGCTGTTGGCATAGGGCCCGCAGGGCAGGCCGGCGTCGTACAGGCTGGCCGCCTTGAAGACCATCAGGTTGGCGGCTTCCAGCTGCATCCAGGCCTGCGCCAGGGGATGCTGGATGCCCTGGTTCTGGCCGATCGGCCGCCCGAACACGGTGCGCTCGCCGGCATACTGCACGGCGCGGTCCAGCGCGGCCCGGCCGATGCCCACCGCTTCGGCCGCGATCAGGATGCGTTCCGGATTCAGCCCATGCAGGATGTATTCGAAACCGCGGCCTTCCTCGCCGATGCGGTCGGCCACCGGGATGCGCAGTCCGTCGATGAACAGCATGTTCGAATCGACCGCCTTGCGGCCCATTTTCTCGATCTCGCGCACTTCGACCTTGTCGCGGTCGAGATCGGTGTAGAACAGCGACAGGCCCTGGGTCGGCTTGGCGACTTCCGACAGCGGCGTGGTGCGCGCCAGCAGCAGCATCTTGTGCGCCACCTGCGCGGTGGAAATCCAGATCTTGCGGCCATGCACCACGTATTCGTCGCCGTGGCGCTCGGCGCGGGTCGACAGCTTGGTGGTGTCCAGGCCGGCGTCGGGCTCGGTGACCGCGAAGCAGGCTTTTTCGCGCCCGGCGATCAGCGGTTCCAACCAGCGGCGGCGCTGTTCGTCGGTGCCGAACACCACCACCGGGTTCAGGCCGAAGATGTTCATGTGCACGGCCGACGCGCCGGCGAACCCCGCGCCCGAGGCGGCGATGGTCTGCATCATCAGCGCCGCCTCGGTCATGCCCAGGCCGGCCCCGCCGTACTCTTGCGGCATGGCGATGCCGAGCCAGCCGTCGCGGGCCAGGTCGGCGTGGAAGTCGTGCGGGAAGCCGCCTTCGCGGTCGCGCTCGAGCCAGTAGTCGTCCGGATAGCGTTCGCACACGCGCCCGATGGCGTCGCGCAGGGCCAGTTGGTCGGACGAGAATTCAAAGTCCATCAGGGTGCTCCTTCTTGGGTGGCGCGCGCGGCGATCAGCGCGTCGATTTCGGCATCGGTGCAGCCCGCTTCGCGCAGGATCTCGCGGCTGTGCTCGCCCAGCCGCGGCGCCGGGCGGCGGATCGCCGTGGGCGTGGCCGCATAGCGGCCCAGCGGGGCCGGCGTGCGCATGCGGCCTTCGGACGGGTGCTCCAGCTCCTGGACGAAGCCGGTGGCGCGCAGGTGCGGATCGTCGATCAGGTCGTCCACCGAGTACAGGCGCGCGGCCGGAATGTCGGCCTGCGCCAGCGCCGCCAGCCACGCGGCGCTGGTGCGCGTGCGCATGACCTCGGCCACGAAGGCGTAGGCTTCGTCGATGTGCGCGGCGCGCGCGGTATGGCTGCAGAAGCGCGGATCCTGTTCCAGTTCGGGACGGCCGATCAGGGCAAAGAAATTACGCCAGTGCTTGTCGTTATAGATCAGCAGGCACAGATAGCCATCCGCGGTGGCGTAGGGCTTGCGATGCGCCGCCAGCAGGCGGGCGTAGCCGGTGGAGCCCAGCGGCGGCTCGAACGTGGCGCCGCCCAGGTGGTCGCCCAGCACCATGTGGGCCATGCCCTCGAACATGGGGATCTCGACCTGCTGCCCGCGCCCGTGGGCGCGCGCATGCAGCGTCGCCGACACCAGCGCGATGGCCACGTGCAAGCCGACCGCCCGGTCGGCCAGCGTCAGCGGCGCGTAGCGCGGCACGTCGCCGCTCTGGCGGCTGGACAGCTCGGCGATGCCGGTCTGCCCCTGGATCAGGTCGTCGTACGCAGGCCGCCCGGCGTACGGGCCGGCCTCGCTGAAACCGTAGGCGCCCACGTAGACCAGCCACGGGTTGCGCGCGGCCACGGCCTCGTAGGACAGGCCCAGCCGGGCCATGGCCTGCGGCCGGATGTTATACAGCAGCGCATCGCAGCTCTCGGCCAGCTTCAGGCAGGCCTCGCGGCCGGCCTCGGTCTTCAGGTCGAGCACGATGGAGCGCTTGTTGCGGTTCAGGTGCAGGTACAGGTGCCCCATGCCCGCGTTGCGCATGGGGCCGACGGCGCGCATGTTGTCGCCCGCCGGCGATTCGACCTTGATGATGTCGGCCCCGAGGTCGCCCAGCACCTGGGTGGCGTAGGGCCCCATGACGACCGAGCTCAGGTCGAGGATGCGCACGCCGGCCAGCGGGCCGGCCGGTTCTGCAAACGTGGTCATTGTGGCTGGATACCTGCGTCTTTGATCAATTTGCCCCACAGGTCGCGCTGTTCGCTGACGAAGGTGGCGAAGCTCTCGGGCGTGCCGCTGAAGGCGTCGAAGCCCAGGCCGGCCAGGCGCTTGCGGATCTCGGGGTTGGCGACGATCTGGTTGATCGCGGCGTTGAGCTTGGCCACGATCTCGGGCGGCAAGCCGGCCGGGCCGAAATAACCGTTCCAGGAATTCAGGTCGAAGTCGTCGACCCCGGCCTCGCGCATGGAGGGCAGGTCGGGCACGATGCTGCTGCGCTCGGCGGTGGATACGGCCAGCGCGCGCAATTGGCCGGATTGCACGAACGGCAGCCCGGATGCCAGGTCGGTGAACATGAAGTCCACCTGGCCGCCCACCAGGTCGGTCAGGGCCTGCGGCGTGCCCTTGTAGGGCACGTGCAGGATGTCGATACCGGCCCGCCGCGCCAGCGTGCCGCCGGCGACGATGCCGGTGCTGTTGCCGGTGGCGTAGGTCACCTTGCCGGGATTCGCGCGCGCATAGTCGATCAGTTCCTTCACGCTCTTGTAGGGCCGCTGCGGGTTGACCACCAGGATGAAGGGCAGGTTGCCGCCGCGCGCGATGGGCGTGAAGTCCGTGACGGGGTCATAGGGCACGTTCTTCATCAGCCAGGGGGCCGCCGAATGCGAGGTGTTGGTGGTGACGAACAGGGTGTAGCCATCCGGCTTGGCGCGCGCCACATAGTTGGCGGCGATGGTGGCGTTGGCGCCGGGCTTGTTCTCGACCACGACCTGCTGGCCCAGGATGTTGCCGAGCTCGGCCGCGAAAATGCGGCCCACGGCGTCAGTGCCAGAGCCCGCCGGGAAGGGCACGACCAGGCTGATGGGTTTTTCGGGATAGGCGGCATGCGCCGGGGCGGCGATGGCCAGCGCGGCCAGGGCGGCGGCGCGCAGCGTGCGTAGCAACATGGGTCAGTCTCCTGGTATGGGGCGGCGTCTGGCGGCCGCCTGGTCGGGAAAGGGCGCCGGGTCAGGCGGGCGCCGCGAAGCCGCGTATCACGCGGTCGGGTGATTCTTCGTAAGGGGGCGAATAGATGACCAGCAGGCGCGCGGGCTCGTCGCTGGTGACGGTGAAGACGTGCGGCACGTCGGGCGGGAAATAGCAGCAGTCGCCCGCCGCCATGTCGGCCGACTCGTCGCCCACCTGGGCGCGCGCGGTGCCGGCCAGCAGGTAGCACACCTGCTCGATGCCGGGGTGGGCATGGGGCAGGGCGCCCTGGCCCTTTTCGATCACGCCCAGCAGCACCTCGACATGGCGGGCGCCGACGGTTTCGGCGCCGATCAGGCGGCGGTTCAGCGTGCCGGTGTGATTGGCGGGGTGGTAGCCGGGGATGTCGGCCTCGCGCACCAGCCAGCGCGGGGATGAGGACATGGGATCTCCTGTATTTCCTGTCTGTGAAATCATTTTCATACATGAGAAAAATATTGGCAAGCCGGGTTTGCGCGCATGGCGCTGCCGCGCACAGGGTTTTCCCGAGCGGCGCCCGGGCCGGCTGCTACACTGCCGCCTCTGTCATTTTCGTGTGTCCCCATGACTGCGTTCCGCCCCGACGCCGCCACCCCGCTGCCAGAGTGGCTGCAATATCTCGAGTCCATTCATGGCAAGCCGATCGACCTGGGGCTGGACCGCGTGCGGCAGGTGGCCGACCGCCTGGCGCTGCGCCTCGACTGCGTCAAGTTCGTCGTGGGCGGCACCAACGGCAAGGGCTCGACCTGTGCCATGCTGGAAGCCATGCTGCTGGCCGCGGGGTACCGGGTCGGGCTGTATACCTCGCCGCACCTCATCGACTTCAACGAACGGGCGCGCATCAATGGCGAAATCGCCAGCGATGCCGCCCTGGCCGAGCAATTCGCCGCGGTCGAGGCGGCCCGCGGCGACGTCACGCTGACGTATTTCGAGTTCACCACGCTGGCCATCCTGCGGCTGTTCGCGCAGGCGCGGCTCGACGCCGTGGTGCTGGAGGTCGGCCTGGGCGGGCGGCTGGACGCCGTCAATATCGTCGACGCCGACTGCGCCATCGTCACCAGCGTCGACCTGGACCATATTGAATATCTCGGCGACACGCGCGAGAAGATCGGCCTTGAAAAGGCGCACATCTATCGCGCCGGGCGGCCCGCCATCTGTAGCGACCCCATGCCGCCGCAGTCGCTGCTCGATCACGCGCGCGCCATCGGCGCCGACCTCTGGCTGTTCGGCCAGGACTTCAATTATTCCGGCGACCGCCAGCAATGGGCCTACGGTGGCCGCGGCCAGCGCCGCAATGCGCTGGCCTACCCGGCGCTGCGCGGCGCCAACCAGCTGCTGAACGCTTCCGCCGCGCTGGCGGCGCTGGAGTCGGTGCGCGACCGCCTGCCGGTGCCGCAGCAGGCGGTGCGCGTGGGCCTGCTGCAGGCCTCGCTGCCGGGCCGCTTCCAGATCCTGCCCGGCCAGCCGGCCGTCATCCTGGACGTGGCGCACAATCCGCACGCGGCCGCGGTGCTGGCCCAGAACCTCGACAACATGGGGTTCCATCCCTATACCCACGCGGTGTTCGGCATGCTGGGCGACAAGGACGTCGACGGCGTCATCGCCAAGCTGGGCAGCCGCATCGACCACTGGCACTGCGCCGGGCTGCCGGGCCCGCGCGGCACCACCGGGCAGGATCTCGCCGCGCATGTGTCGGCGGCCCTGGCGGCGGTTCCCGCCGGCGCCGAGGCGCCTACCGTGCAGGCCCACGACGACCCGGCCGCGGCCTTTGCGGCGGCCCGCGGGCAGGCCGGCGAGGGTGATAGAATCGTGGTATTCGGCTCATTTCTGACCGTCGCCTCGGTTTTGCAGTCGCTGGGCCGCAAAGCGTAGGGCCACGGACGCGCGGGGCGCCAGCCCTGCCCAGGTCGCAAGGAATTCCGTTCCATGGGATTGTTCTCTCGCAAAGATTCCGCCTCGCAGGCATCGTCTTCCAGGCCGCGTCCGTCGGTCTCCAGCGAAGCCCAGGCGGCGGAACTCCGTGCGCGCGCGCGCCGCCGGCTGGCCGGGGCGGTAGCGCTGGTGCTGGCCGCCATCATCATCCTGCCCATGGTGCTCGATTCCGAGCCCGTGCCGGTGGCCGACGACATCCCCATCCGCATCCCTGATCGCAACACGCCGTACCAGCCGTCGGTGTCCGGTCCCGAGAACGGCGCGGGCGATCCGGCCGCGCAAGGCGCGACGCCGGGCCAGGCGCCGCCCGCCCAGGCGCAAGTTCCGGCCACCCCGACGCCGCCGCCCGATCCGGCCGCCGCGCCCGCGCAGCCGCCCGCCACCGCGCAAGCCACGCCGCCGGCGCCGCCGCCCGAGACGCCGCCGCCCGCTCCGCCGGCCGCGCAGCCGCCGGCCGCCAAGCCGCCCGCGGCGCCGCCCAAGCCGGTCGAAGCGCCGCGCGACGACGACGGCGCGCGCGCCCTGGCCCTGCTCGAAGGCCGCGCGCCCAGCCAGCCGGCGCCCACGGCCAAGCCGCAGGCCACGGCCAAGGGCAACTTTGTCTTGCAGATCGCGTCATACAGCAGCCAGTCCGACGCCCAGGCGCGCCGTTCCAAGCTGCACCAGGCCGGCATCACCAATGCCTTCGTCGAACAGGCTTCCGTGGGAGGCAAGCAGCAATACCGCCTGCGCGTCGGGCCGTTCCCGTCGCGCGACGCCGCCCAGGCGGCCCAGGCGCGGCTGCGCACGCTGGGCTACGACAACGGTTTCATCGCCAGCCAGTGACCGGCTTCGATTTCGTCGTCATGGCGATCCTGGCGGTGTCGGGCCTGCTGGGCCTGCTGCGCGGCCTGCTGAAGGAAGTGCTGTCCCTGATGGCGTACGTGCTGGCGTTCGTCGCCGCGATCTGGTGGGGCCCGACGGTCTATGGCTGGCTGGAGGCCTACATCGATACGGCGATGCTGCGCATGGGCGTGGCCTACGCGGCGGTGTTCCTCGTGGTGCTGCTGGGCGTGGGGCTGGTCAACATGACGCTGGCCGCCCTGATCCGCACCACCGGGCTGACGCCGGCCGACCACGGCCTGGGCGCCATTTTCGGCCTGGCGCGCGGGCTGCTCATCGTCCTGGTGCTGGTGGCGCTGGGGGGGTATACGCCGCTGCCGCAAGAGCCCTGGTGGCAGGACGCCATGTTTTCGCATTCGGCCACCGAGGCCGTCAGGCATATCAAGTTGTGGCTGCCGCCGTCGCTGGCGACGTGGCTGCCCTACTAGGGCCTTTCAACAGGCCGCATAGTTTTGTTTAACGGGAAATCACCATGTGTGGAATCGTAGGGGTCATCGGGCGCGGGCCGGTCAACCAGTTGCTCTATGACAGTCTGCTGCTGTTGCAGCATCGCGGCCAGGACGCGGCCGGCATCGCCACGTTCCAGGGCAGCCACTTCAACATGTTCAAGGCCCATGGCCTGGTGCGCGACGTGTTCCGCACCCGCAACATGCGCGCGCTGCCGGGCGCCAGCGGGATCGGCCATGTGCGCTATCCCACCGCCGGTTCCAGCGCCAGCGAGGAAGAGGCCCAGCCGTTCTACGTGAACGCACCGTTCGGCCTGACCTTCGCGCACAACGGCAACCTGACCAACTGGCGCGAGCTGCGCGAGTCGCTCTACCGGGTGGACCGCCGCCACATCAACACGAATTCCGACTCGGAAGTGCTGCTCAATGTGCTGGCGCACGAGCTGCAGTCGGCCGCCAGCGGCGTGTCGCTCGACGAGGACACCATCTTCCGCGCCGTCGCGGCCGTGCACAAGCGCGTGCGCGGCGCCTATGCGGTGGTGGCGCAGATCTCCGGCTACGGCCTGCTGGCCTTCCGCGACCCGCACGGCATCCGGCCGCTCTGCATCGGCCGCCAGGAAACCGACGAGGGCGTCGAATGGATGGCCGCCTCCGAGTCGGTTGCCCTGGAAGGCAGCGGCTTCGCGTTCGTGCGCGACGTCGAGCCGGGCGAAGCGGTGTTCGTCGACCTGGACGGCCGCATGGTCAGCCGTCAGTGCGCCGACGACCCGCAACTGGTGCCGTGCATCTTCGAATACGTGTATTTCGCCCGGCCCGATTCGCTGATCAACGGCGTGTCGGTCTACGACGCGCGCCTGCGCATGGGCGAATACCTGGCCGACAAGGTCGCCCGCAACATGCGCCTGGGCGACATCGACGTGGTCATGCCGATCCCGGATTCCTCGCGCCCGGCCGCCATGCAGCTGGCCGCGCGGCTCAACCTGGACTACCGCGAAGGGCTGATCAAGAACCGCTATGTGGGCCGCACCTTCATCATGCCGGGGCAGGCCGTGCGCCGCAAGTCGGTGCGCCAGAAGCTCAACGCCATCGGCATGGAGTTCAAGGGCAAGAACGTGCTGCTGGTCGACGACTCGATCGTGCGCGGCACCACCAGCCGCGAGATCGTCGACATGGCCCGCGCGGCCGGCGCCAACAAGGTGTATTTCGCCTCGGCCGCGCCGCCGGTGCGCTATCCCAATGTCTACGGCATCGACATGCCGACGCAGAGCGAGCTGATCGCCACCGGCCGTTCCGACGAGGAAATCGCCCGCACCATCGGCGCCGACGGCCTGGTCTACCAGGACCTGCAGGATATGCAGCAGGCGGTGCGCGACATCAATCCGGCCTTGACGCGTTTCGAGGCGTCCTGCTTCGACGGCCAGTACATTACCGGCGACATCACCGCCGAATACCTCGAGCGGCTGGGCCAGTCGCGCAGTGGCGGCGACGACGAAACCGCCGGCGGGCTGCAATTCAACATGGGCTACGTGTCCAACGATGCCTGAGCGGCCCGCCGCGGCACGGATGCCGGCCCGCGGGCCGGCGCCGCTTCCCTTCGCCTAACCTTTCACGCCATGAATCCGTCCCGCCAGCGCCTGCTCCTCGTCATTGCCGTCCTCTGTTTTGCCGCCGTGGGCGTGGCGCTGGTGTCCCAGCATGTGTTCGGCATGCCGCCCTGCGCCTGGTGCGTGCTGCAGCGCCTCATCTACCTGGTCATCGGCCTCGTGGCGCTGGCCGGCGCCTGCGCGGGCGCCATCGCCCGGGTTTGCGCCGCGCTGTGCGCGCTGCTCGGCGTGGGCGGCATTGCCGCCGCCTGGTACCAGTACGACGTCGCGGCGCACATGTTCTCGTGCGACATGACTTTCGCCGACCGCTTCATCAGCGGTTCGGGGCTGGATGCCGGCCTGCCCTGGCTGTTCGGCATCTTCGCCACCTGCATGGACGCCAGTGTCGAAGTGCTGGGCGTGGAATACGCCCTGTGGAGCCTGGCGCTGTTCGCGGTGCTGGTGATCGTGGCGCTGCGCGCGCTGCTGCCGCGCCGCTGACGCCCCGGTTCAGGCGGCCCGCTGCTGCAGCGAGAACGTGGCCCGGTCGTCCTGGGCCAGTTCCCGCGCCAGGAAGGGCAGGGCTTCCTGCAGCGCGGCATGCAGCGTCCAGGGCGGGTTGGCCACGAACATGGCGCTGCCGTGCAGGCCGAAGCCGTCCGCGGCCGGCTTGCGGACCGCCAGCGAGGCATGCACCCAGCTCTTGACCGGCAGGTTCTCCAGGTGGCGCGCCAGGTCGCCGACCTCGCGGCGCTGCACCAGCGGGTACCACACCGCGTAGGTGCCGGTGGCGAACCGCTTCAGGCCTTCTTTCACGGCATTCAGCGCGCGCTTGTAGTCTTGCTTGTCTTCATACGAAGGGTCGATCAGCACCAGCCCGCGCCGCGGCGGCGGGGGCAGCAGCGCCTTCATGCCCTCGAAGCCGTCGGCGGCATAGATGGTGGTCTGGCGCAGCGCGGTCTTGCCGAGCCGCTCGAGGTTGGCCACCAGCACGTCCGATTCGGTGGGGTGCATCTCGAACAGGCGCAGCCGGTCGCGCTCGCGCAGGGCGTCCAGCGTCAGCCAGGGCGAGCCCGGGTAATGCCGCAGGCGGCCGTCGGGGTTGTACTGCCTGATGCGCGCGACGTAGTCGGCCAGCAGGGGCGGCAGGTCGTCGCGCTGCCACAGGCGGCCGATGCCGTCGGCGAACTCGGCGTTCTTGGCCGCCCAGTCGCTGTCCAGCGCATACAGCCCCGCGCCGGCGTGGGTGTCGACCACCCAGTAGGGCGTGTCCTTGCGGTTGAGATAGTCCAGCGTGTGGACCAGCAAGGCGTGCTTGAGGACGTCGGCGTGATTGCCGGCGTGGAAGGCGTGTCGGTAACTGAACAAGGCGGGTCCTGCGTGAATGATGCTAGGGCGGGCTGATTTCGGTCAGCTCGTCCGTGAACAAGGCGTCCAGGCCCCAGGATAGCAGCAGCCGCGCGCGCGCCGGGTCGTTGACGGTCCAGGCGGCGATGCGGTAGCCGGCCGCGTGCACCGCCTCGATCAGTTCGCGGCTGGCGTCGCGCTGGTTGATATTGAGCGCCACGCAGTCGTAGCGCGCCAGACGCTCGCGCCAGTCGGGCGGCACCTGTTCGACCAGCAGGGCGCGCGGCAGCTCGGGCGCGGCCGCCTGGGCGGCCGCCAGGGCGGTCTCGGAAAACGACGATAGCAGCGGCGCCGGCAGGGCGTCCCGCCACAGCCGCCGGGCGGCCAGGGCCACGGCGGCGCCGGTGGCGGACTCCTGGCCGGGGCTGGGCTTGATCTCGATATTGCAGGCGATGCCATTGGCCAGGGCATAGCGCGCCACCGCCTCGAAGGCCGGCACCGGCTCGCCCGCGTAGGCGGGCGAATGCCAGCCGCCGGCATCCAGGCGCGCCAGTTCGGCGAACGATTGCGCGGCGGCCGGGCCCTGGCCGTCGGTGGTGCGGTCCAGGGTGTCGTCGTGCAGCAGGACGAGCACGTCGTCGCGGCTGAGTTTCACGTCGAACTCGAACATGCGGAAGCGGTGCTGGGCGCCCACGCGCATGGCCGCCAGGGTGTTCTCGGGCGCCAGGCGGCCGCCGCCGCGATGCGCGATGTGGGCAGGGTAGGGCCAGGGGGGCAAGGGGGCGTTCATGCGGGCCTCGGCAAGCGATGCGGCTGGGGGAAAGTTTGCAAGAATACTCCTTCGGCCGCGCGGGCCGGCCCGCAGGGAACTCCCCTGCGACGTCCGGGTCGGAAATGGTAAACTCCGCCGGCTGACCGGGTTGGATTCCGGCACCTGGCAAGGGCGAACCGGTTCGCCCTTTTTTATGCGTTTTCTTGCGGCGTGGTGCGCGCATTCCCCGCGCCGCGCAGGGCAAACAGGGATTCCATGTTCGATCTATTTCGCAATCACCGCCGCTGGATGCAGTTCATTCTGCTGATCTTGATCGTGCCGTCGTTCTTCCTGGTCGGTATCCAGGGCTACGAAAGCTTCATCAGCCGCGAGCCCGAATTGGCCACGGTGGCCGGCCAGCCCATCACGCGCGGCGAGTTCGACATGGCGCACCGCAACCAGCTGGAACAGTTCCGCCAGCGCCTGGGCAGCCAGTTCGACCCGGCCCTGGTCGACACCCCGGCGATGCGCGAACAACTGCTGAACCAACTGATCGACCAGCGCCTGCTGGCCCAGGTGGCGGCCGACAACCGCTTCTCGGTGTCGGACGGCACGCTGCGCAACACCATCGCCGCCATCCCCCAGGTGCAGGACAACGGCCGCTTTTCGCCCGAGCGCTATCGCCAGGTGCTGGCGGCCCAGGGCATGACGCCCACCTCGTTCGAGGCCGGCCTGCGGCGCGACCTGGCGGTGGCGCGCGTGCTCGAACCGGTCACCCAGTCGGCCAGCGCGCCGGCCACGGTCACGGCCGCGCTCGAGTCCGCGCTGACGCAGCAGCGCACGGTGCAGGTGCGCCGCTTCGACGCCGATGCCTACCGCGCCGGCGTGACCGTCTCCGACCAGGACATCAAGGCCTGGTATGACGCCAACAAGCAGCAGCTGACGGTGCCGCAGAACGTCACCGCGGAATACCTGGTGCTGGACGAAGCCGCCGCGACGCAAGGCGTGCAGGTCAAGGACGAAGACATCACCAGCTTCTACGAGCAGAACAAGAACAACTACGGCCAGCCCGAACGCCGCCGGGCCAGCCACATCATGATCGAGCTGCCGGCCGGCGCCTCCGAGGAAGCCCGCAAGGCGGCCCGCGCCAAGGCGGAATCGCTGGCCAAGCAGGCGGCCGCCGAGCCCGACAAGTTCGCCGAGCTGGCCCGCGCCGAATCGCAGGACGCCGGTTCCGCGGGCAATGGCGGCGACCTGGGCTGGATGGGCGCCACCACGCTGGGCGGCCCGCTGGCGCCGCTGTCCAAGGCCATTTTCGGCCTCTCCAAGGGCCAGGTATCGGGCGTGGTGGAAAGCCCGGCCGGCCTGCACATCATCAAGCTCACCGACCTGCAGCCGGCCGCCATCAAGCCGCTGGCCGAAGTGCGCGACGAAATCGCCGCCGAGATCCGCAAGCAGATCGCCGCGACGCGCTTCTCCGACATGGCTTCGGAGCTCACCAAGTCGGTGTACGACCAGCGCGACAGCCTGCAGCCGGTGGCCGACCAACTCGGCCTGAAGGTGCGGACCGCCGCGGGCATTACCCGCGAAGGCCTGCTGCCGGCCGACCAGGCCGGCGCCAACGCCGCCGCGGGCGGCCCGGACGCCGCGCTGCTCGACAATCCGCGCGTGCGCCAGGCCCTGTTCGCGCCCGAGTCGCTGCGCGACAAGCAGAATTCCGGCGTCATCGAGATCTCGCCCGACACCATGGTGGCGGTGCGCGTGGCGCAAGTGCAGCCCGAGCAGGTGCCGCCGCTGGAAAAGGTCAGCGATTCGATCCGCGAGCGCCTGGTCGCCGAGCGCGCGGCCGAGGCGGCCCGCAAGGCGGCGACCGCGGCCCTGGACGGCTGGAAGGCGGATGCGGCGGCGCAGCCCGAGGGCTTCGAGCCCGCCGTGGTGGTGTCGCGCCAGCAGGCCCAGCAGTTGCCGCAGCCGGTCCTGGAGGCCGCCATGCGCCTGCCGTCCCAGCCGCTGCCCGCCTATGCGGGCGTGGCCGACGGCGACGACTACGTAGTGGTGCGCCTGGAAAAAGTCGAGCCCGGCACGGCCGATGCCTCGGCCCGCGACCTGCTGGCCCGCCAGCTTGGCGCCGCCTGGGGCCAGGCCGAAGATGCCGCCGTGCTGGACATGCTGCGGCAACAGTACCAGGTCAAGATCCTGCCCGAGGCCGCGGCTGTCCTGAAGAGCCAGGATCAGTCGGCCGGCTGATCCGCTTGCAGCATGGGCCGCAGCTCGGCCCAGACGTTTTCCAGCAGCTTCGGCTGCGCCTGTTCGTTGGGGTGGATGCCGTCGGCCTGGAACATGGCGCGGTCGGCGGCCATGCCGTCCATGAAAAACGGCACCAGGCGGGCCTGTTCGGCCTGAGCCACCGCCGGGAACAGCCCGGCGAAGCGTTGCGCGTAATCGCGCCCATAGTTGGGCGGGATCTGCATCCCCACGATCAGCACCTCGGCGCCGGCCTGGCGCGAGCGCTGCGCCATGGTGCGCAGGTTCTGCTCCGTCATGTCCAGCGACAGCCCGCGCAGGGCGTCGTTGGCCCCGAGCTCCAGCACCACGATGGCGGGCTGGTGGCGTTCCAGCAGGGCGGGCAGGCGGGCCATGCCGCCGCTGGTGGTGTCACCGCTGATGCTGGCATTGACGACCCGATAGTTGGGGTATTGTTCAGACAGCCGGCGCTCGAGCAGCGGCACCCAGCCACTGCCGCGCGCCAGGCCATACTCGGCCGACAGGCTGTCGCCGACCACCAGCAGCGTGCGCGCCGCGGAACCTGGCGCCGCGCCGGCGGTCTGAGCGTGGGCGGGAAACACGGCGGTGGCGCAGGCCATCGCGGCGGCAACGAACAAACGGAAAAATACGCGCATGGATAGCAAGGTCTCGATCGAAGTCTCTGGGCTGGGCAAGCAGGTATCCGACGCCGGGGGGACGCTGTCGATCCTGGATGGAATCGATTTTAAGGTGGCCGCCGGCAGCGCCGTGGCCATCACCGGCAGTTCCGGTTCCGGCAAGTCTACGTTGCTGGGACTCATGGCCGGCCTGGATGTTCCCTCCTCGGGCACGGTGCGGCTGGCCGGGCAGGACTTGTTCTCGCTCGACGAGGACGGCCGGGCGCGGCTGCGTGCCCGCCATGTCGGCTTCGTGTTCCAGTCGTTCCAATTGCTGCCCAACCTGACCGCCCTGGAAAACGTCATGCTGCCGCTCGAACTGGCCGGCCAGCCTGCCCGCGACGCCGCGCAGGCGATGCTGCGGCGGGTCGGCCTGGGCGAGCGCCTGCATCACTATCCGCGCACGCTGTCGGGGGGCGAGCAGCAGCGCGTGTCGCTGGCGCGCGCCTTCGTGGTCCAGCCCGACCTGCTGTTCGCCGACGAGCCCACCGGCAGCCTCGACGCCGCCACGGGCGCGACGGTCATCGACCTGATGTTCGACCTGCACCGCGAGCATGGCACCACGCTGGTGCTGGTGACGCACGATCCGCAGCTGGCGGCGCGCTGCGGCCGCCAGTTGGTGCTGGCGGCCGGCCGGATGGCGGCCTGAACCTTGCCTGCCCGGCGCCCCGCGGCGGCGCCGGCACCGGCCCGCGCGTCAGGCGGCCTGCGCCAGCCCGCGGGCCCGCTGATTGGAGGCGTAGATGCTGTCGCGCGCAGGCATCGGCGCGCCGTTCAGGCCGGCGATCCATTCCTCCGTCCGCATCACGCTCGCGAAGCGGCTCTGCATCACCACCGTCAGCACCCGATGGATTTCCTCGGCCGTGGCCTGGCCGGCGCGGTTCGCGTACGGCACCGAGCCGGTGGCATCGGACAGCAGTTCCACCTGCAGCCCGGCGTGCACGGCATGCTTGACGGTGGAGTCGTCGCAATTGTGGGTCATATAGCCCACCACCGTGATGGTGTCGATGCCGCGCTCGGCCAGCCAGGCCTCCAGCCCCGTGCCGGCGAACGCGCTGGGCATGCACTTGACGGCCAGGTGGTCGTAGGGGCGGGCGGCCACGCTGGGGTGCAGTTCGGCGCCGTGCGAGCCCTGGGCGAACAGCGGTGCCTGCGGCGATTCGATATCCTGCACCACCACAACGGGTACGCCCGCCGCGTGCGCGGCGTCCATGGCGCGCCCGATATTGGCCAGCGATTGCTGCGGGTCGGGATACTCGATCGGCAGGTTGCCGGTGAAATATTCGTTCTGCACGTCGACGACGATCAGGGCGCGACGGGGAGCGGCTGAAGACATTCTGGTTCTCCGGTTGGACTGGGACGGTCGCATTATTCCTGGCGGCAGGCGCGGCCGATAGTGGCCTGAACGACAATGTTCGATAAAATCGGGCCATTGCCCCGGCCGGCCCGGCCGGGCGCCTGCCGGACCACGCCATGCCCAGTTCCCGGGATACCGCCCGCCATGCTCCGCGCGCCACCGTGGTGGCGGTGGCGGCCTTCGACCAGATCAGCGCCTTCCACCTGACCGTTCCGTGCGCCGTGTTCGAAACGCGCGACTCGCCCGGTTTGCCGCTGTTCGACCTGCGCGTATGCGCCGTCGAGCCCGGCCCGCTGCACACCAGCGCCGGCTTCACGGTGCAGGCCAGCCACGGCCTGCGCGACCTGGCGCGGGCCGATATCGTCATCGTGCCGAGCTGGCGCGACACTGCCGAGCCGGCGCCGCCGCCCTTGCTGCGCGCGCTGCGGCGCGCCCATGCGCGCGGCGCGCTGGTGGTGGGCCTGTGCCTGGGGGCTTTCGTGGTGGCCGAAGCCGGCTTGCTGGACGGCCGCAGCGCCAGCACGCACTGGATGTGGGCCGAGGACTTCGCGGCCCGCTATCCGCGGGTGCGGCTCGACCGCGATGTGCTGTACGTGGACGAGGACGACGTGGTGACCTCGGCGGGCACCGCGGCCGGCATCGACTGCTGCCTGCACGTGCTGCGGCGGCGCTGGGGCGCGGACGCGGCCAATGCGGTGGCGCGCCGGCTGGTGGTTCCGCCGCACCGGCAGGGCGGGCAGGCCCAGTATGTCGAGCAGCCGGTGCCGGCCTCGGTCGGCGCCGATCGCCTGGCCGGGGTGCTGGCGTGGCTGGCCGCCAACCTGGATCGCAACCACGATCTCGACGCGCTGGCCGCCCGCGCGGCCATGAGCCGGCGCACCTTCACGCGCCATTTCCGCCAGGCCACCGGCGGCACGGTCGGACAGTGGCTGCAGGCGCAGCGGCTGGCGTTGGCGCAGCGCCTGCTGGAAACCAGCGACGCCCCGATCGAGGTGATCGCCGGCCAGGCGGGGTTCGGCACGCCGTTGTCGCTGCGGCAGCATTTCCGCCGCGCGCTGAAGGTCTCGCCCTCGGCCTACCGGCGCGAATTCCGGCGCGCGGCCTGAACCGGCTCCGCGGCCCTAGGCCTCGGCAGCCGGCTGGAAGACGCGGCTGCGGCGCCATTCGATCAGGCCGATGACGATGCCGCTGCCGCAAATGATGGCGATGCCCAGCCAGGTCAGGGCATCGGGGAAATGCCCCCACGCCAGCCAGCCGATGGCGGTGGCGCTGACGATTTGCAGATACACGAACGGCGCCAGCGTGGACGCGGCGGCGTTGCGGTAGGCGCCGATCTGCATCAGGTGGCCGAGCGCCCCGGACAGGCCGGTCGACAGCAACAGCAGCCAGTTGCCGGCGTCGAGCTCGCGCAGCGCCGGCAGGGCGGGCGGCAGCGTGAACGGCAGGGCCAGCGTCAGGCAGACCGCGCCGACCGCGCCGCTCCAGATCAGCGACGTGTAGGGATCGTCGCCCGCCACGCGGCGGGTGGCGATGAACTGCGCGGCGAAACAGCAGGCGGTCAGCAGGCCGAACAGCACGCCCAGCGGATGCAGGCCGCCGCCGGGCCGGATGATGATGAGCACGCCGATGAAGGCCACCCCCGCCGCCACCCAGCGCGAAGCGCGCGGCGGCTCTTTCAGGACCCAGGGAGCCAGCGCCAGCACGATCAGCGGGGCCAGGAAGTTGATGGCGGTGGCCTCGGCCTGCGGCATGTAGCTCAGGGTGGTGAAGAAGGCCAGGGTGGCCACCAGCATCGAGCCGCCGCGCAGCAACTGCTCGCGCGGGTGGCGGCTGCGCAGGATGCCCACGCCCCGGCCCGGCAGCACCAGCGCCAGCACCAGCAGCAGGTGCACCAGGTATCGCACCCAGCAGAGGATCAGCAGCGGCACGCCGGCGGCCATGACCCATTTGCCGCTGGCGTCCAGGCACGACAGCGTCCAGGCCGAGAGAATCAACAGGACGATGCCCACCAATGGCCGCGTCGCGGGCGGACGCGCGGGGTGGGGCGGCGTGGCTGCCGGCGCGGCGCCGGCGGCGGCCCGGTGCATGGGGATCTCCTTCAGGCAGACGGTCGAACGCCAGGCGGGCGGGGGCCTCGGCCTGGCGAAACGGCACATGATACGCTCATCCTCGCCATACGGACGCGGGCCATGATCGATCTACGAAATATTGAAACCTTCTTCTGGGTGTCGACGCTGGGCAGTTTCCGCGCCGCCTCCGAGAAACTCAACACCACGCAGCCGGCCGTCTCGCAGCGCATCGCCTCGCTGGAGCGCGACCTGGGCGTGCGCCTGTTCGAGCGCGACGCGCGCGGCGTCACCCTGACGGCCAAGGGGCAGGAGCTGCTGTCGCACGCAGAGCGCATGCTGCAATTGCGGCGCGACATGCTGCAGGCCGCGCGCGAGCAGAACGTGATGCGCGGTCCGTTGCGCCTGGGCGTGGCCGAGACCATCGTGCAGACCTGGCTGCCGGCCCTGATCGAGCACATGCACGCGGCCTATCCGGCGCTGGTGCTGCAGATCGAAGTGGACACCACGCCGGTGCTGCGCAGCCACCTGCTGTCGCGGCAGATCGACCTGGCCTTCCTGATGGGGCCGGTGCTCGAGGCGCGCGTCGAAAACCTGCCGCTGTGCGCCTATCCGCTGGCCTGGGTCGCCAGCCCCCGGCTGGCGCTCGGCCCCGAGCCGGTGACGCTCGAGCGCATCGGCACGCTGCCGGTGATCACCTATCCTTCCAGCAGCAGTCCCTACCAGCTCGTGCGCGACATGCTCACGCGCGCCGGCGTGCGGGCGCCGCGCATGTACGGCAGCGCTTCCTTGTCGATGGTGGTGCGCATGACGCTGGATTGCATCGGCACCAGCGTGATCGCGCCGGTATTCCTCGACAAGGAACTGGCCAGCGGCGAACTGCGCCTGCTGGACGTGCAGGCCGATCCGCTGCCCGACCTGGCGTTCACGGCCACCTGGGTGCAGGGGCCGGACAGCCATGCGCCGCGCACCATTGCCTTGCTGGCGCAGCAGGCGGCCGCCGGCAAGCTGGGGCCCTTGTCCATGGCGTAGGCGCGCGCCGCCGCCCTCAGTGGCGGCCGAAATACTGGCTGGGGGTCACGCCGAAAGCGGCACGGAAGCTGCCGATGAAGGCGCTGGTGCTTTCGTATCCCACCGCCAGCGCGACTTCGGTGACCGGCTTGCCGACGGCCAGCATTTCCTGCGCGCGCAACAGGCGGGCCTGCTGCCGCCATTGCCCGAGCGTGACGCCGGTCTCGCCGCGAAAACGCCGCATCAGCGTGCGCGAAGACATATTCAGCCGCCGCGCCCAGGCCTCGATGCCGCGGCCGTCCTCGGGCTGGTCCAGCAGCGACGCGGCCAGCTCGCGCAGCCGGCGGTCGCGCGGCATCGGCAAGGACAACCGCACTTCGTCGCACAACTGCAATTCGGTGATCAGCAGATCGAACAGCCGCAGGGTATGGCGGCGCTGCAGTCCGTCCGCCGGCGCGCCGGCCAGCCGGTGCAGCAGCGCCTCGATCAGCGGATTCGACGGCCAGACGCGCGACTGGGCGGGCAGCCGCTCGCAGCCGTCTGCCCGCACGTACACGAACAGGCCGCGCGCGTGGCCGAACCAGTTGGCCTCGTGCAGCACGCCGGGCGGGATCCAGCCGACGCGCCCGGGCGTCATGGTCAGGACCGCCCCGTCGCTCTGCACCACGCTCAGGCCTTCCTGCACCATCAGCAGCATGCCCTGCGGATGCCGGTGCGGCGGGACGCTGATGCCGCGATTCTGGCGCGGCCCTTCGACACGGAACGGCGTGAGCAGGTGGGTCGGGTCCACGGCCTGCGGACCCTGCGTGAGCAGAGGTTGGCGGATTTGAGGCATAGGTTGACGGGATTCCGTTAGTCGCTCTCAATGCAAATGTACATCATTCTCATCATTGAGTTCCGGCAATAGCCGTGATGGGAGCAGGGCAATGACCGACAGGAATCTGCGCCAGGCCGGCATGAAGACCACCTTGCCGCGCCTGAAAGTGCTCGAGGTGTTCGACAGCCACCCCGACCGCCATTTGAGCGCCACTGACGTGTACCGGCTGCTGATGGAGCAGCGCGTCGAGATCGGGCTGGCCACCGTGTACCGGGTGCTCGGCCAGTTGACCGGGGCCGGCGTGCTCAGCCGCATCCAGGTCGAGCCGCACGGCGGCCTGTTCGAGCTGGGCAGCAAGGCGCGCCACGACCACCTGGTCTGCACGCGGTGCGGCCAGGTGGCGGAATCGTCCGATCCCGCCATCGCGCAACAGGCCGAGCGCGTGGCGCGGCGCCACGGGTTCGCGCTGGAAAGCTACAACCTGGGCCTGTATGGCTGCTGCGCGGCATGCAGCGGCCGGCCGCCCGCCGCCAAAGGAGTGTTCGAATGAATCCCGATGCGTTTGCGCTGCATGACCTGACGCACTTTCCCGTGGTGCTGACGCGCCGTCCCCGCGCATCCGCGGGGACGATGCAACTCTGGACGCGCGAGATGGACATGCTGGCGGCCAGCCCCGAGCCGTTCGTGTTGATCGGCACTGACCTGAATGTGGACCTGGCGCCGCTGGAGCGGCGCGACATGGCGGCCTGGCAGGCGGTGAACCTGGCGCGATTGCGGCAGCGCTGCGCGGGCTTCGTCTCCATCGTGCCCGATCCGCGCGCCTTCGGCCTGCCCTTCGCGGCCGTGGCCACGCTGGCGCAGGCCCGCGACAAGGCGCGCGGACTGCTGGCGGCATTCGGAGCCGCCGGAACGGAGCCGCCGCGCGCGGCGGACGCGCGCCTGGCGCTGCTGGCCTGAGCCATCGACGGGCGAATCGGCCCTAGGATTTTCCCTGATACGTCGCCCGCCGGCATGCGCGCGGGGCCGCCCGCGGCGCTCCCGCCGCAGGCCCGGCGCCTGCCCGCGAGCCCGCGTCATTGCTGGCTCGGCGGCCGCCGCGGGGCAGCGGCGCGGTGAGACCTAAAAAATATTTATACCCCGGCATCCACACTTACGATTGGACAGGAACCGACCCGCCCGGTGGAATGCGCGGCAGGAGGTCGGGCCGCAGCGCGGCCGGCCAGCCCATCGCAGCGCGCCACCGGGCAACGGGGCCCGGCGCGCGGTCGAATCCCGCCTGCAAGGAGAAAGCCCCATGAAGAAGCCGTTGATCTACGCCGCCGCGATGCTGCTGGCCGGCGCCGCGCATGCCCAGGACCTGCCCAAGACCCATCTCAAGGTGGTGGGCGGGCTCAGCAACCTGACCGCCTACACCGATTACGAAAGACCCTTCTGGACCAAGACCATTCCCGAGCTGTCCAAGGGCCAGGTCACGGCGGACATCAAGGGCTTCAACGAAATGGGCCTGAAGGGGCCCGAGCTGCTGCGCCTGATGTCGCAGGGCGTGATCGAGTTCGGTACCGCCACGCTGTCGTACTTCGCGACCGACAACCCCATCAATGAGGCCATCGACCTGGCCGGCCTGGCGCCCGACGTGAAGACGGCGCGCGCCGTGACCGAGGCGTTCCGGCCGGTGTACGCCAAGCTGTACGGCGAGGGCGCCAACGTCAAGTTGCTGGGCATTTCGACCTATCCGGCCCAGGTGCTGTTCTGCAACGCCGAGATCAAGAGCCTGGCCGACGTCAAGGGCAAGAAGGTGCGCACCAGCAGCCGCACCACCGCCGAGTTCGTCGAGGCCCTGGGCGGTTCCAGCGTCACCATGGCGTTCGGCGAAGTGGTGCCGGCGCTGCAGAACAAGGTGGTGGATTGCGCCATCACCGGCTCGCTGTCGGGCTACTCGGCCAAGTGGTATGAAGTGTCGACGCACTTGTACGCCTTGCCCATCAACTGGAACCAGCAGATCCACGCGGTCAACCAGAAGGCCTGGGACAAGCTCGATCCCAAGGTGCGGGAGTTCCTGCAGGCCAATGTCGACAAGCTGGTCGACGACATCTGGGATGCGGCCGCGCGCCAGACCCAGGAGGGCTATGACTGCAATACCGGCGCGGCCGCCTGCCCGTACCCGGCCAAGGGCAAGATGGTGCTGGTGCAGCCTAGCGACGCCGATCGCCAGTTGCTGAAGCAGGTGCTCAACGACGCCGTGCTGCCGAAGTGGGCGGCGCGCTGCTCGGCCAAGTGCGTAGAGGACTTCAACGCGACGATCGGCAAAGAGGTCGGCCTGGTCGCCAAGAAGTGACCGGCCATCGACTGCAAGCGCGCGCCGCGCGGCGCATCGGGCACGGCGCCCGGTGTGCGGCGGCGCGCCGCGGAGGCGAATACGCATGACTAAACCCGAACACTTCCATACGCTGGGCATGCTGCTGCGCCGCGCGGAATCCTGCTCGCGCGTGGCGGTCTGGGTGGGCGGCGCGCTCACCCTGGCCAGCGTGCTGCTGATTTCATTCGACGTGCTGGCCCGCAAGTTCCTCGGCTTCACCACCGGCGGCGCCGATGAGCTGTCCAGCTACGCTTTCGCGATCAGCACCTCGTGGGCGCTGGCCTTCGCCACCCTGCAGCGCGCCAATGTGCGCGTCGATGTGCTGTACCAGTATCTGCCGGTGCGCCTGTCCGCGGTGCTGGACTGGCTCTCGCTGGTTGCCCTCGGCATCTTCATGGTGTACCTGACCTACTACGCCATGGAGATGGTGCAGACGTCGTGGGCCGGCAACTCGGCGGCCAATACGCCGCTGGCCACGCCGCTCTGGATACCCCAGGGCCTGTGGCTGCTGGGGCTGGCGTGGATGTGCATCACGGTGGCCCTGATGCTGGTGCGCGCCTCGCTCGCGCTGGTCACGGGCGACCTGCAGCTGGTCAAGGCCATCTGCGGCGTGCGCTCGGCGCAGGAAGAGGCCGAGGAAGAGGCCGCCGCCGGCGAACGCATGGTCAAGGGAGGCGCCGCATGATCGCCACCGCCCTGATTCTCCTGCTGGTGCTGATCGGCCTGTCCATTCCGGTGGGCGCGGCCCTCGGCGTGCTGGGGCTGATCCTCGACCCGCTCTATTCCATGCTGCCGCTCACGCGGGCCATCGGCGAGATGTCCTGGAGCGCCAACAACGAATTCCTGCTGGTCGCCATTCCGCTGTTCATCATGCTCGGCGAAGTGCTGTTGCGTTCCGGCTTCGCCGAGCGCATGTACAGCGCCATGAGCCTGTGGCTGTCCTGGCTGCCGGGCGGCCTGATGCACGCCAACATCGGCGCCTCGACGCTGTTCTCGGCCACTTCCGGGTCCAGCGTGGCGACGGCCGCCACGGTCGGCACGGTGGCCATCCCGCAGATCCGCAAGTACGGCTACAACGAACCGTTGTTCCTCGGCAGCCTGGCCGCCGGCGGCACCCTGGGCATCCTGATCCCGCCGTCGATCAACCTGGTGATCTACGGCGTGCTGACCAATTCGTCGGTGCCCAAGCTGTACCTGGCGGGCATCCTGCCGGGCTTCGGCCTGGCGGTCCTGTTCATCCTCACCGTGGCGCTGGCCTGCATCGTCAAGCCGCAATGGGGCGGCCAGAAGGTACAGGCGACCTGGGCGCAGCGCCTGGCCAGCCTGCTGCACCTGGCGCCGCCGCTGGGCATCTTCTTCCTGGTGGTGGGTTCCATCTACGCTGGCCTGGCCACGCCCACCGAGGCGGCGGCGCTGGGCGTGCTGGGCGCGCTGGTGCTGGCGGCCTGCTTCGGCCGCCTGACCTGGACCATGCTGCGCGAGTCGATCGAAGGCACCATGCGCTCGACCGCCATGATCATGCTGATCGTGATCGCCGCCAGCTTCCTGAATTTCGTCATGTCCGCCACCGGGCTCACGGATGCGCTGACCCGCTCGATCACCGAGCTGGGCCTGTCGCCGGGCTGGATGCTGCTGATCCTCGTGCTGTTCTACCTGGTGTTGGGCTGCTTCATGGAAACCCTCTCGATGATGATCACCACGATCCCGATCGTGGCGCCCATCATGATCGCGCTCGGCTATGACCCGATCTGGCTGGGCATCGTCATTATCGTGCTGGTCGAGGCCGCGCTGATCACCCCGCCGGTGGGGCTGAACCTGTTCGTTGTGCAGAGCCTGCGCAAGAGCGGCAACATGGGCGCCGTCATCGTCGGCAGCCTGCCGTTCGTGCTGGCCATGTTCGTCATGCTGGCGCTGCTGGCGGTCTTCCCGGACCTGGCGCTGTGGCTGCCGCGGGTATTCGGCTGAAGCGGCGCGCATTCACTTTATCGAGTCTTACGCAGGAACCATCATGAAAGCTGTATTCCAGATCGAATCCGACGGCGCTGCGCGCACTGTCGAGGCCGATATCCGCAACCTGGTCGTGGCCGGCTGGGCTGGCCGCGACCGCGCCGCCATCGAGCACCACATCGAAGAGCTGGCGGCGATCGGCGTGCCCCGTCCCAGCAGCGTGCCGCTGTTCTACCGCATCGCCGACAACCAGCTGACGCAGGCCGCGCGCATCCAGGCGGTGGGCGAGGCCTCGTCCGGCGAGGTCGAGACTTTCGTTTTCCGCGCCGCCGGCGAACTGTACGTGAGCATCGCCTCCGACCATACCGACCGCAAGCTGGAGGCGCACAGCGTGGCGCTGTCCAAGCAGGTGTGCGCCAAGCCGGTGGGCACCGCCGCCTGGCGGCTGGCCGACGTGGCCGACTACTGGGACGAGCTGGTGATCCGTTCCTACATCGTCGAGGACGGCGCCGAGGTCCTGTACCAGGAAGGCACGCTGGCGTCGCTGCGCACGCCGGCCGAGCTGATCGCCGGCTATACCCAGGGCGCGCCGCTGCCCGAAGGCACCGGCATGACCTGCGGCACCGTGGCAGCCATTGGCGGCATCCGGCCGTCCGCCACCTTCATCATGGAGCTGGAGGATCCGCGCCGCCAGCGCGTCCTGCGCCACCGCTATGATGTCGAGGTGCTGCCCGAGGTGGCCTGAGCGCCGCCCGGCCCGGCCCGATTCACCGCCATACCTGCCGCCGCCGCGGCGCGAGGATCCTATGCTTGCCACCCTTAACGACACCGCCGCCTCCCTGCGGGAGGGGCGCACCAGTTCTATCGAATTGACCGAGGCCGCGCTGGCGCGCGCCGCCGATCCGGCCGGCGAGGGCGCGCGCGTGTTCACGCGCGTGTATGCCGAACAAGCGCGCGCCGCCGCGCGCGCCGCCGATACGCTGCGCGCCGCCGGGCTGGCGCGCTCGCCCATCGACGGCCTGCCCATTTCCATCAAGGACCTGTTCGACGTGGCGGGCGAGACCACCCTGGCCGGCTCCGTGGCGCGCCAGGGCGAGCCCGCGGCGGACGAACACGCCGTGGTGGTGCAGCGCCTGCTGGCGGCCGGCGCCGTCATCGTCGGCCGCACCAACATGGTCGAGTTCGCCTATTCGGGGCTGGGCGTCAACCCGCACTATGGCACGCCGCGCAATCCGTGGGACCGCGCCGCCGGCCGTATCCCGGGCGGCTCGTCGTCGGGCGCGGCGGTATCGGTCACCGACGGCATGGCCGTCGGTGCCATCGGCTCGGACACGGGCGGCTCGGTGCGCATCCCGGCGGCGCTGTGCGGCCTGGCCGGCTTCAAGCCGAGCGCCTGGCGCGTGTCCATGGCCGGCGTGCTGCCGCTGTCGACCAGCCTCGATTCGATCGGTCCGCTGGCGCCCACCGTGCGCTGCTGCGCCACGCTGGACGCCATCCTGGCCGGCGACGCGGTCGAGCCGTGGCAGCCCGCCGCGCTGCGCGGGCTGCGCCTGGCCGTGCCGACCACGCTGGCGCTGGAAGGCATGGACAAGCATGTGGCGGCGTCGTTCGACGCCGCCATCGCGCGCCTGTCGGCCGCCGGCGCGCTGGTCGACGAGATCGAGGTGCCCGAGTTCGCCCAGTTGGCCGCCATCAATGCGAAGGGCGGTTTCACCGCCGCCGAAGCCTGGGCCTGGCACCGCGACCTGATCGCGCGCGCCGCCGACCGCTATGACCCGCGCGTGGTGTCGCGCATCCGGCGCGGGCAGGACATGTCGGCGGCCGACTACCTCGACCTGCTCGACGCGCGCGAGGCCTGGGTGGCTGCGGTGGAACACCGCATCGCCGGCTACGACGCGCTGGCGCTGCCCACGGTGCCCGTGGCGGCGCCCACCATCGCCGAGGTCAGCGCGAGCGACGAAGCCTACTACGCCGCCAACGGGCTGATCCTGCGCAATCCGACCTTGATCAACTTCCTGGACGGCTGCGCCGTGTCGGTGCCATGCCATGCCGCCGGCACGGCGCCGGCCGGGCTGATGATCGCCGGCGCCAATGGCGCCGACCGGCGCATCCTGGCGATCGGCATGGCCGTCGAGGACCTGCTCCGTTCCTGATCCTGTCCACTTATCGGCGGCGCGCGGCCCCGGCGGCCGGCGCCGCGGGGACCGCCACATGACTCATTTCCCTGAACCCGGCGCCGCGTACCGCGCGCGCCTCGATGCGCGCGCCGGCCGCCTGGCCGGCCCCACCGCCAACATCGCCCCCGGCCACGTGCAGGCCAACCTGGCCATCCTGCCGGCCGACGTGGCGGCCGATTTCCTGCGCTTCTGCCAGCGCAACCCCAAGCCATGCCCGTTGCTGGCCGTGTCCGAGCCGGGCGACCCGTCCTTGCCCGGCCTGGGGCGGGACATCGACGTGCGCAGCGACATCCCGCGCTATCGCGTGTGGCGCGACGGCGAACTGGTGGACGAGCCCACCGACGTGCGGGACCTGTGGCGCGACGACCTGGTCGCCTTCCTGATCGGCTGCTCGTTCTCGTTCGAGGAAGCGATGCTGGAAAACGGGCTGCCGGTCCGGCATATCGAGCAGGGCTGCAATGTGCCCATGTACCGCACCTCCATTCCCACCTTGCCGGCCGGGCCGTTCCAGGGCCCGCTGGTGGTGTCCATGCGGCCGCTCAAGGCGGCCGATGCGATCCGCGCGATCCAGGTGACCTCGCGCTTCCCGTCGGTGCATGGCGCGCCCGTGCACCTGGGCGACCCGGCCGAGATCGGCATTGCCGACATCGGCCGGCCCGACTATGGCGACCCGGTTGAAATCCGCGCCGGCGAGATGCCGGTATTCTGGGCCTGCGGCGTGACCCCCCAGTCGGTCGTGGCGGCCGTGCGGCCGGCATTCTGCATCACGCACGCGCCCGGCCACATGCTGGTCACCGACCTGCTCAACAGCCGCATGGCGGTGCTGTAGCAGAGATGGACCCTGATGTCAGGTGTCAGACACCCCATGGGGCGTCTGACACCTCAGCGAAATCAAGCCGCGCCCGATGCATGGCAGGTGTCAGACACCCACAAGGTGTCTGACACCTGGGCCCAAGCACCGGCAAAAAAAACGGGGCACGAGGCCCCGTTTTCCTGGCGCCGGGTCCGGCTCAGAAAATGTGGCGGAAGCCCACGGCCGCGCCGACCTGGCTGCCGCTGCCGGCGATCTCGTCGCGGGCGGCATCCTTGACCTTGTTGTAGTCGACCGTGGCGTACACCTGCGAACGCTTGGACAAGGCGTATTCGGCCACGCCCACCAGCGCGTAGCGCTTGCCCTTGTCGCCCGATTCGATCACGTTCTTGCTGCGGTCATAGTAGGCCGCGCCGGTCAGCGCCCAGCGCGGGGTCGCATTCCAGGTCACGCCGGCGAAATAGCCGTCGTCCTCGCGGTCCAGCCCGGGCACCGGCGTGCCGCCCATGACGGCGTTGACGAAGCCGGTCTCGTCGCGGCCGTTGAAGTAGCCCAGGAATACCTTGGCGCTCTCGAACTGGTACGAGGCGTTCAGGTTCCACACGCGCTGGCGGTCTTCGGAGTTGCTGTCCGAATACGTATGCTGGTAGGCGCCGCCCACGGCGAACTGGCCGAAGGTGTAGCGCAGCGATGCGCCGTACTGCGAACCGACCTTGTGGTCGTCGTAGTCTTCGCCATTGGCGTAGGACAGCACCAGCGCCAGGTCGCCCAGCGTGTTGGCGTAGGTGACCATGTTGCTGGTGCGCACCCGCGACATGGCGGCCGGCAGCCAGGCGTTCTGGTCATAGTTGCCCACGGTCAGCGGGTCGAAGTGGTCGGCCAGCAGGTTGAACATGGGCGTGTTCTGCAAGCCCAGGGTCAGCGAGCCGATGGCGCCGCCGTCCAGGCCCAGGTAGGCCAGGCGGCTGAACGACTTGTCCGGATCCGAGCCGGTGCCGTTCTGCAGGTTGATGCCGTTTTCCAGGCGGAAGAAGGCCTTCATGCCGTCGCCTAGGTCCTCGGTGCCACGCAGGCCCCAGCGGCTGTTCGAGATGGCGCCGTTGGCCAGCCCGAAGCGGCTGCCGTCGTCCTGGCTGCCGCGGCTGAGATAGCGCATGCTGATGTCGGCGATGCCGTACAGCGTGACGCTGGTTTCGGCCGCGGCGCTGCCGGCGGCCAGGCTGCCCAGGACGAGCAGCGCCATAGCGGTTTTCTTCATCATGTGTTTCCTCCCGTACAACTTCTTTTCCCCCCGGCTCGTGGCCGGGCAGTGATGCCGGTGGCGGGATGCGGATCTGCGCCACGCCCCCGGCGGACCATGCGCCCGTCGTTGGCCGGCGGGCGCGCCTTCTTGAGTGCTTTTCTACATGCGCATGTGCTGGGGCAGCCAGGTAGCGATGCCGGGCACCAGGTACAGCAGCAGCACGGCGACGATCATCAGGACGAACATCGGCAGCGATGCGCGGGCGATGTAGGGCAGCTGGCGTCCGGTCATGCCGGACAGCACGAACAGGTTGAATCCGACCGGCGGCGTGATCTGGGCCATTTCGACCACGAACACCACGAAGATGCCGAACCAGATCAGGTCGATGCCGGCCGCCTGCACCGTGGGCAGCAGCACGCCCATGGTCAGCACCACGATCGAGATGCCGTCCAGGAAGCAGCCCAGCACGACGAAGAACGCCATCAGCGCCATCACCAGCCAGAACTGCGACAGCCCCAGGCCGCCGATCCATTCGGCCAGCGCGCGCGGCAGGCCGATATAGCCCATCGACAGGGTCAGGAACTGCGCGCCGGCCAGGATCAGCGCGATCATGCAGTACAGGCGGGTCGCGCCCATCAGCGACCGGATGAACGTCTTCGTCGACAGGGAGCCTTGCAGCGCGGACAGGATCAACGCCCCGACCACGCCGAGGGCGGCGGCCTCGGTGGCGGTGGCGATCCCGGCATAGATCGAGCCCAGCACGGCGGCGATCAGCAGCAGCACCGGAATAAGGTGGCGCGACTGGTACAGCTTCTGCATCACCGTCATGTGCCGGTCGGCCGCCGGGACCTGGCCGGGATTGCGCAGCGCCCACCAGGCGATATAGCCCATGAACAGCACGGCCAGCAGGATGCCCGGCACGATGCCGGCGATGAACAGCCGCGCGATCGAGACATCGGCCGCCACGCCGTAGACGATCATGATGATCGACGGCGGGATCAACAGGCCCAGCGTGCCGGCGCCCGACAGCGTGCCCAGCACCTTGTCTTCCGGGTAGCCGCGCCGCTTCAGTTCCGGGATGGTCATCTTGCCCACCGTGGCGACCGTGGCGGCCGACGATCCCGACACCGCCGCGAAGATCGCGCAGCCGATCACATTGGTGTGCAGCAGCCGCCCAGGCAGGCGGTTGAGCCAGGGCGCCAGGCCCTTGAACAGGTCTTCGGACAGCCGCGTGCGGAACAGGATCTCGCCCATCCACAGGAACAGCGGCAGGGCGGTCAGCGTCCAGCTCGAGGCCGCGCCCCAGATGGTGACGGCCATGGCGTCGCCGGCCGGCCGGCTGGAGAAGAGCTCCATGCCGATCCAGGCCGTGCCCGCCAGTGTCAGGCCGACCCAGACGCCGCAGCCCAGCAGGACGAAAATCGAGACGACCAGCAGGGTGATGACCAGGACTTCATTCATGAGTTTGCTGCGAGGAGGGGGCGGGCAGGCCGCGCAGGCGGCGCGCCAGTTCGTCGACCATGGACACCAGGAACAGGACGGTGCCCACCGCCATGCTGATCTGCGGGATCCACAGCGGCGTGGCGTCGTTGGCGGTGGAGATGTCGTTGTAGAGGTGGGAGTCGTGCACCAGCTTGATGCTGAACCAGGCGAAGGCCGCCGCCAGCACCGTGCCCACCGCCAGGGCGAAGAGGTCGAGCCGGCGGCCGCTGCGCTCGGCCAGCGCGTTCAGCAGCAGGGTCACGCGGATGTGCTCGCCATGCTTGAAGGTGCTGGCCAGCGCCAGGAAGCCCGCGGCGGCCATGAAATAGCCGGCGTAGGCGTCGGTGCCGGGAATGTTCCAGCCCATCTGGCGGGCGACGATGGCGGCCAGCACGGAGACCAGCACGCCGATCATGCACAGGCCGGCCAACAGGCCGGCCGCGTTATACAGCGTATCGAGGAAACGGCGCATGCGGGCCTACATCTTGCGGTAGGCTTCGACCATGGCCTTGCCGTCGTCGCCCGAGCGCTCCAGCCATTCGTCGATCATGCGCTCGCCGACCTTGGTCATGCCCGACTGCAGCTCTGGCGTCGGCGTGATGATCTGCAGGCCGTTCTTGGTCAGTTCCTGCTGGTACCACTTGTTCTTTTCTTCCGACATCTTCCAGCCGCGCTCCTCGGCCTGCGCGCCGGCCTTCTTCAGCGCGTCCTGGGTGGCCGGGTCGAGCGCGTCGAAGGCCTTCTTATTGACGATGACGGCGTTCTTGGGCAGCCAGGCCTGGGTGTCGTACCACTTCTTGATGTACTCGTAGGTCTTGGTGTCGTAGCCGGTCGAGGCCGACGACATGTACGAATCGATCACGCCGGTAGCCATGGCCTGGGCCAGCTCGGCCTGCTGCACGGTGACCGGCTGCGCGCCCACCAGTTCGGCGATCTTGGCGGTGACCGGGCTGTAGGCGCGCCATTTCAGGCCCTTCAGGTCCTCGACCTTGTTCAGTTCCTTGTTGGCGAAGATGCCCTGCGGCGGCCAGGCCACGGCGTACAGCAGCATCATGCCCTGCGAGGCCAGCTTCTTTTCCAGGTACGGCTTCTGGGCCTGGTACAGCTTGTACGACGCCTGGTAGCCGGTCGCCAGGAAGGGCAGGCCGTCCAGCGCGTAGACCGGATCCTCGTTGGCGTAGTTGGTCAGCAGGATCTCGCCGATCTGGGCCTGGTTGCCCTGCACGGCGCGCTTGATCTCGGGCGCCTTGTACAGCGACGCATTGTTGTGCAGGGTGATCTTGAGCTTGCCGCCCGACAGACTGTCGACCTCTTTGATGAACGTGGTCAGGTTCTCGACGTGGAAGTTGCTGGCCGGATAGGCGCTGGGCAGGTCCCAGGTGGTCTGGGCCATGGCGCCGGCGCTGAATGCGATGGCGAAGCTGCCGGCCAGCACGGAAAGGGTCTTGTTCATATGAGGTCCTTCTGGGCGTATTGGAGTCACGGACGCGTCCCGCGCATCGCGCGGTGGACGGGACGCGCCGTCGCAATGTCACAAACCGTGCAATTCTAAGTCGCGCCGATCGCCCGAAGGCCCGGGAAAGCCCGGCGTACGGGTAATTCCTAGGAGGCTGATTTTCAATTTTTATTGATGAAACGTTTATAAATTATTAGTATTTCATCCATATCGATTCCCGGAGCCGTCGTGAACGCCCATCTCATCGCCTCGTCCGCGCACCTGGCCAGCGGCCGCGCGCCCGACCTGTCGGAAGTGGAATTCGGCCTGATGATCGCCGGCCACGCCTTCGACCGCTGGACCGTGCGTTGCATGGCCGCCGCGGGCCTGCCGGACCTCACCGCCACGGACGTGATGGTGATGCACCACGTGTACCACCGCCAGCGCAGCAAGAAGCTGGCCGACATCTGCTTCACGCTCAATGTCGAGGACACCCACATCGTCAACTATTCGCTGAAGAAGCTCGAGCGGCTGGGCATCGTGGCCGGCGAGCGCAGCGGCAAAGAGGTGTTCTACAGCGTCACGGAGCAGGGCGCGGGTTTCATCAAGCGCTATGCTGAGATTCGCGAGCAATGCCTGATCGACGGCCTCGAGGCCGGCGCCGGCGCGGGCGTCGAATTCACGCGGCAATTGGCCAAGACCCTGCGCGCCCTGTCGGGGCTGTACGACCAGGCGGCGCGCGCGGCCACCTCGCTATGACTTTCTCGCGGCCGGCCGCCGCCCGCGCCGCGCCGTTCTTTCCCTTTTCGAGGACACTATGAAGTGGCAATTCTGGATTGACCGTGGGGGCACGTTCACCGACATCGTGGCGCGCCGCCCCGACGGCGCCACCGCGACCGCCAAGCTGCTGTCGGAGAACCCCGAGCAGTACCGCGACGCCGCCGTGGCGGGCATTCGCCAGCTGCTGGGCCTGGCCCCGGGCGAGCCGGTGCCGGCCGAACGCGTCGAGTGCGTGAAAATGGGCACCACCGTGGCCACCAACGCGCTGCTGGAACGCAAGGGCGAACGCACGCTGCTGGTCACGACCCGCGGTTTCCGCGACGGCCTGCGGATTGCCTACCAGAACCGTCCGCGCCTGTTCGACCGCAACGTGGTGCTGCCCGAGATGCTCTACGAGGCCGTGGTGGAAGCCGACGAGCGCATCGACGCCGCCGGCGGCGTGGTGCGCCCGCTGGACGAAGCCGCCCTGCGCGCGCAATTGCAGCAGGCCTACGCGAGCGGCATCCGCGCCGTGGCCGTGGTGTTCATGCATGCCTGGCACGCGCCCGCGCACGAGCAGCGCGCCGCGGCCATCGCCCGCGAACTGGGCTTCACCCAGGTCTCCGCCTCGCACGAGGTCAGCCCGCTGATCAAGTACGTGTCGCGCGGCGACACTACCGTGGTCGACGCCTATCTGTCGCCCATCCTGAAACGCTACGTGGACCAGGTGGCGGCCGAACTGCCGGGCATCCGCCTGATGTTCATGCAGTCCAGCGGCGGGCTGACCGATGCGCACCGCTTTCGCGGCAAGGACGCCATCCTGTCCGGCCCGGCCGGCGGCATCGTCGGCATGGTGCGCACCAGCGAGCTGGCGGGGTTCCGGCGCGTGATCGGCTTCGACATGGGCGGCACTTCCACCGATGTCTCGCACTACGCCGGCGAATTCGAGCGCGAATTCGAGACCCTTGTGGCCGGGGTGCGCATGCGCGCGCCCATGATGAGCATCCACACGGTGGCGGCCGGCGGCGGCTCGATCCTGCATTTCGACGGCGCGCGCCTGCGCGTGGGGCCCGATTCGGCCGGCGCCAACCCCGGCCCGGCCTGCTACCGCCGCGGCGGCCCGCTGGCGGTGACCGACTGCAATGTGCTGCTGGGCAAGATCCAGCCGGATTTCTTCCCGCGCGTGTTCGGCCCCGGGGCCGACCAGCCGCTGGACCGCGAGGTGGTCCGGCAGCGCTTCGAGGCGATGGCCGCCGAGGTCCGCGCCGCCACCGGCCGCGCCATGACGGCCGAGCAGTTGGCCGAGGGCTTTCTCGAGATCGCCGTGGGCAACATGGCGGAGGCCATCAAGCGCATTTCGGTGCAGCGCGGCCATGACGTCACCGAGTATGCCCTCACCGTATTCGGCGGGGCGGGCGGACAGCACGCTTGCCTGGTGGCCGACGCGCTGGGCATGACCACGGTATTCGCGCATCCGCTGGGTGGGGTGCTGTCGGCCTACGGCATGGGCCTGGCCGACCAGACCGACATGCGCCAGAAGACGGTCGAACAGGTGCTGGATGACGGCTTGATGCCGCAATTGCAGGGCGAGCTCGACGGATTGGCCGCCCAGGCCGTGGGCGAGTTGCGTCGCCAGCACGTGCCGCAGGATGTCATCCAGGTGCAGCGCCGCCTGCACCTGAAGTATCGCGGCACCGATACGGCGCTGGAAGTGCCGTTCGGCGACCTGGCGCAGGTGCGCCGCGATTTCGAGGCCGCCTATCGCCAACGCTATTCCTTCCTGATGCCCGGCCGCGAACTGGTGGTCGAGACGATCTCGGTGGAAGCCACCGGCGGCGGCGAGGCGGCCGTCGAGGCTCCGGTCGAGCGCCGGCGCGAGGGCGCGCCGCAGCCGCGCCAGATCGTCCAGATGTACGGGCAGGGCGCCTGGCGCGACACGCCGCTGTATGTGCGCGCCGACCTGGCGCCGGGCGACGTGCTGGCCGGGCCGGTCATCATTTCCGAGCCCAACCAGACCACGGTGGTGGAAGCGGGCTGGCAGGCCGAGCTGACCCGGCTGGACCACATCGTGCTCAAGCGGGTCGAGGCGCGCCCCGAGCGCCGTGCCGTCGGCACGCAGGCCGACCCCGTCATGCTGGAGGTCTTCAACAACCTGTTCATGTCCATCGCCGAACAGATGGGCTACCGGCTGCAGAACACCGCCTACTCGGTCAACATCAAGGAACGCCTGGATTTCTCCTGCGCCATTTTCGATGCCGAGGGCAACCTGATCGCCAACGCGCCGCACATGCCGGTGCACCTCGGGTCCATGGGCGAGTCGATCAAGACCGTCATGCACGCCAACGCCGGCCGCATGCGGCCGGGCGACGCCTACGTGGTCAACGATCCCTACCATGGCGGCACGCACTTGCCGGACGTCACCGTCATCACGCCGGTATTCGACCGCGACGGGCGCGAGATCCTGTTCTATGTCGGGTCGCGCGGCCACCACGCCGATATCGGCGGCACCACGCCCGGCTCGATGCCGCCCGATTCCAGGACAGTGGAAGACGAAGGGGTGCTGTTCACCAACTTCCAGCTGGTGCGCGACGGCGAATTCCGCGACCAGGCCGCGCGCGAGATCCTCGCTTCCGGACGCTGGCCGGCGCGCAATCCGGACCAGAACATCGCCGACCTGCACGCGCAGATCGCCGCCAACGAAAAAGGTGTGCAGGAACTGCTGCGCATGTGCGATCACTTCGGCCTGGACGTGGTGCGCGCCTACATGGGACACGTGCAGGACAACGCCGAAGAAGCCGTGCGCCGGGTCATCTCGGTGCTGAAGGACGGGCGGTACGAGTACCCGCTGGACAACGGCGCGGTGATCCGGGTGGCGGTGCGGGTAGATCGCCAGGCCCGCAGCGCGGTGGTCGATTTCACCGGCACCTCGGCGCAGCTGGACAACAACTTCAATGCGCCCAGCGCGGTCGCCGTGGCGGCGGTGCTCTATGTGTTCCGCACCATGGTGGATGACGACATCCCGCTCAATGCGGGCTGCCTGAAGCCGCTGGAGATCATCCTGCCCGAAGGCTCGATGCTGCGTCCCGATCCGCCCGCGTCGGTGGTGGCGGGCAACGTCGAGACCTCCATGTGCGTGGTCAACGCGCTGTACGGCGCCCTGGGGGTGCTGGCCGCCAGCCAGGGAACCATGAACAATTTCACCTTCGGCAACGCGCGCTACCAGTACTACGAAACCATCTCCGGCGGCACCGGCGCCGGCCCGCTGCGCATCGATGCGGCCGGCCCGCGGGATGAGGGCTTCGCCGGCGCGTCGGTGGTCCAGGCGCACATGACCAATTCGCGCCTGACCGATCCCGAAGTGCTGGAGCTGCGCTTCCCGGTGCGGCTGGAGTCGTACGAGATCCGCCATGGCTCCGGCGGCGCGGGCCGCTACCGCGGCGGCGACGGCGGCGTGCGGCGGGTGCGGTTCCTGGAAGACATGACGGCGGCGATCCTCTCGAACAATCGCGTGTATGCGCCGTTCGGCCTGGCCGGCGGCGGCGCCGGCCAGCCGGGCCGCAACTACATCGAGCGCGCCGACGGCAGCATCGAGGAACTCGGCCCGCAGGACAGCGCGACGCTGCGCGCCGGCGATATATTCGTGGTCGAAACGCCGGGAGGCGGCGGCTACGGGCAGGCGTAGCCGCGGCGCCCGTTGCCCGGGGGCAGGCGCCGCCTGCCTCTGGCCCGCCGCGGCTCAGGCCCCGGCGGGCTATTTGACGGCGATGTCCTGCGCGACGCGGCCCTTGCGGTCGTAGATGCGCAGGGCCACGTGCTGCTCGTCCAGTTCGAACACGGCCGTGGCCAGGGTGTTTTCCTCGTCCGGATCGTCCGCCGCCTGGCGCAGGATGGGCAAGTCGCCCTCGGTGTCGTGCAGTGCCGCCACCAGCTCGGTTTCGCCGGTGGCTTCGCTCCAGGTATCGACCAGCCGGTCGATGCGGTTCTGGCGCGCCCGCGACGAGTCGGTGATGATCTGCGCAATGTCCCGCGTACCCTGGTGGATCAGGTGGTTGGCGTGGCCGTAGCGGCGCGCGACGGTTTCCGCCGAGCAGGCGCCCGGCGTGGCCTCGACGCTGAGCAGGCGCGCGTCGCCGGCCGCGCCCAGGGTGTGGTGGAAGGCGCCCGCGCGCGGCATGTGCGCCAGCAGTTCGACGGCCTGGTCCAGCGTGGCGCAGTCGAGCACCGCGCGGGCCAGGAACATGCGCGGCACGCCGGCGCGGCGGGCGCGGGTGCGCAGGTTGTTGATGGTCTGCACCAGGCCGGCGCGATTGGCGGCGAAGGTATGCCCGGGCAGCGAGCCCGGATAGTAGAAACTGACGTATCCCGGCGCGTCGTCGGGCTGCACGTCCACCACATGGCAGCGGCCGTACAGGTAGGGGTCGCCATCTTCATTGTGGGCGATCCAGCGCGTGCCGTTCGCCGCGTGCAGGGCCACCGAGGTGCAGCCGTCGCTGGTCTTGTGCAGCAAGTCGCCGCGGCAGTTCCACAGCAGCAGGTCGGCGACCGGCATGCGCAAGCCCTCCGCCAGCCCTTCGAATTCCTCCCAGACGGCCGGCAGGGCTTCCTGCGCATGGCCCGCCAGTTCCTGCAGGTAGGCATGGCCGCGCCAGGGGCGCAGCGCCGCCCACGCCGCGCTCTGGTCCAGGTAGGACGCCATCAGGGGGCGGCCCAGCTTGCCCAGCGCCAGGCCGACCTGGCGCCGGTTGCCTGTGATACGTACGGGTTTGAACGGCATGGATATCTCCGGAGTTGATCCGATTGTAATTTCCCGGGGGGGGGCGCACATGGGGACGGATGCGTTAAGATGGCCCCGCGAGCGTGCCGGCCATCCGCCTTGGCGCGCCGGTTGATTGTCCCGGGCCGACACCGGGGTTCGTTGTCTCTACAGGAGAATTTCGATGATTAAGCGCAAAATCGCCGCCGCGCTGGTGGGTCTGAGCCTGATCGGCGCCACTGCCACCGCCGTCGCCCAGGACAAGGAGCTGGTCGTAGCCACCGACACTGCGTTCGTCCCGTTCGAGTTCAAGCAGGGCAGCACCTATACAGGGTTCGACATCGACCTGTGGGCGGCCATCGCCAAGGAACTGAACCTGAAGTACAAGCTGCAGCCCATGGACTTCAACGGCATCATTCCGGGCCTGCAGACCCGCAACATCGACGTCGCGCTGGCCGGCATCACGATCCGCGACGACCGCAAGAAAGTCATCGACTTCTCCGATCCCTACTACGAAAGCGGCCTGGCCATTCTGGTATCCAACGACAATGACGCCATCAAGACGGCGCAGGATCTCAGCGGCAAGAGCGTGGCGGTCAAGACCGGCACGGCCACGGTCGACTTCATGAAGAAGGAAGTGCCGGGCGCCAAGTTGAAGCTGTTCCCCAATATCGACAACGCCTACCTCGAACTGGCCACCGGCCGGGTCGACGCGGCGGTGCACGACACGCCCAATGTGCAGTACTACGCCAACACGGCCGGCAAGGGTCGCGTCAAGGTGGTCGGCAAGGTCAAGAGCGGCGACTTCTACGGCATCGCCTTCCCGAAGGGCAGCGACCTGGTGCCCAAGGTGAACCAGGCCCTGGCCACGCTGAAGTCGAACGGCCAGTACGACGCCATCTACACCAAGTGGTTCGGCAAGCAGCCCTGATCGCGCGCGCAGCGGCGCTGCCGGGCTGGCGCGGGCATCCGCCCGCGCCGTTTCCGCGGTTCGCGCCGCGCTGGCGCCGCAGGTATGACATAAGGGGGAACCGTGGAATTCGACTGGTCAGTCATCTGGGCAGCCTTGCCCAATCTGCTCGACGGCACGCTGATGACCGTCAAGATCACTTTCTGGGGCCTGGTGGGCGGCTTCGTGCTGGGCGCATTGGCCGGCGTGGCCCGCGCCTACGGCCCCAAGGTCCTGTCCGCCATCGCGCAGGTGTATATCGCGGTGATCCGCGGCACGCCCATCGTGGTGCAGGTCATGTTCATTTACTTCGCGCTGCCGTTGCTGGTGCCGGGCATGCGGGTGGACGCCATCTGGGCGGCCATTGCGACGCTCATCATCAATTCCGGCGCGTACATCGCCGAGATCGTGCGCGGCTCGCTGCTGTCGGTGCACAAGGGGCTGAAGGAGGCCGGGCAGGCGATGGGCCTGCCGTTTCACAAGATCCTGGTCCACATCATCGGGCCGGTGGCATTCCGCCGCATGATCCCGCCGCTGGGCAACCAGTGCATCATCAGCCTGAAGGATTCATCGCTGTTCATCGTGATCGGCGTGGCCGAGCTGACGCGCCAGGGCCAGGAAATCATGGCCAGCAACTTCCGGGCCGTGGAAATCTGGTCGGCGGTGGCCATCATCTACCTGATTCTTACCGGCGCGCTGGCCCTCGGGCTGCGACTGGCCGAAAAGCGGATGCGCATACTATGAGCATGGTCGAGTTCCACAATGTCACCAAGCGCTTCGGCGATTCCACCGTGCTGGACGGCATCTCGCTCAACATCGACGCCGGCGAGGTCGTAGTGGTGGTGGGGCCCTCGGGATCGGGCAAATCTACCTTCCTGCGCTGCATCAACGTGCTGGAGACGATCGACGGCGGCGACCTGCTGGTCGACGGCCAGAGCGTGAAGGGTTCGCCCGCGCAGGTACGCGAAATCCGGCGCGAGGCCGGCATGGTGTTCCAGCAGTTCAATCTGTTCCCGCAGATGACCGCGCTCGAGAACGTCATGTTCGGGCCCATCCACACCCGCGGCGCGAGCCGCCAGGAGGCGCGCGGGCAGGCCGAGGAACTGCTGGGCAAGGTGGGCCTGGCCGAACGCATGCAGCATTACCCGTCCGAGCTGTCGGGTGGGCAGCAGCAGCGGGTCGCCATCGCCCGGGCGCTGGCCATCAAGCCCAAGCTGATGCTGTTCGACGAGCCCACCTCGGCGCTCGACCCGGAACTGCGCCACGAAGTCCTGAAAGTCATGCGCGACCTGGCCGAGGAGGGCATGACCATGGTGGTGGTTACCCATGAAATGGAATTCGCGCGCAAGGTGGGCAGCCGCCTGATCTTCATCGATGCCGGCAAAGTGGCGCATGACGGGCCGCCCGCCGAATTGCTGTCGAATCCGCCCAGCCAGCGGCTGCGCGACTTCCTGCAGCACGTGGCGTAGCCGCCGCGACGGCGGCGCCCGTAGCCGGTGTCAGGCACCCTGCGCGAGCCTGACACCCCATCGAGCCGGCTGCCGGGCGAATCCTGCTGAATGCGCTAGCCAGGTGTCAGGCTCCCGCAGGGTGCCTGACACCTTGTCCTTTTCTAGGTCCCGAACAGATTCTGCTGGATCTGCTCCAGGTGCTGCGCCATCAGCGTCCGTGCCCGCGCCGCGTCGCGGTCTTTCAGCGCGGCCACGATGGCGCGGTGCTGCCGCTCGTACTGGCCGCGCCGCTGCGGCGTCAGCGAATTGCGCTTGAGGCGTCCCCATTCGCCTTGCTCGCGCACGCGGGTGGCCAGCTCCAGGACCTGCAGGAAGAACGTGTTGTGCGTGGCGACGGCAAAGGCCTTGTGCAATTCGCCATCCCACAGCTCGAAGTCTTCGATGCCGCGGGCGGCCTCGGAACGCTCCAGGCATTCCTCCATGCGGGCGAAATCGGCGGCCGTGGCGTTGCGCGCGACCAGGGCCGGCAGCAGCGGCTCGATCAGCAGCCGCGCCTGCATCAGTTCGGCCGGGCTGGTGAGCGGCGTCGCCGGCGATCCGGCCGGCGCCAGGGCATGGGCGCCCGCCGCCACGAAAGTACCGCTGCCCACCGCCTGGACGATCAGGCCGCGTTCGCGCAGTTCCGCCAGCACGCGCCGCACCGAGCCGCGCGAGGCGCCAAAGCGCTCGCTCAAGGCGCGTTCCGGCGGCAGCCGCATGCCCTCGCGCAGGCGGCCGCTGGCCATCGCCTCCAGCAGGGAGCGCGCCAGCGCCTTGGCCCCCTTGGCGCGCAAGGCGCTGCCCGCAACGGCGTCTTCCATGTCTGTCCTCCTGTCGCATCGCCACCGTAGCGGAGTTGAACCAATTGGTCAACTCCATGACGCGCGGAATACTTGCGCTGGCGCCGATATGGCTCTAGAGTTGGCCGTCAGTCAATGGCGGCAGTAGGCAGGTTGGTTCTGGTTGTGGCAAATAATTGGTCCAATTGGTTCAGCCACATCCAGTCGCCGGCCTGCCCGCGCACCCGCCCATACCCACATCAGAAGGAGGGCAGGAGACATGGCTGTTCCATCCGCGGGGAAGTGGTTGAGCGGCGCCGCGCTGGCGCTCGCGGCGGCCTGGGGGCATGCCCAGTATCCAGAGCGCGCCATCACGATGATCGTGCCGTTCCCGCCCGGCGGGGTGGCCGACACGGTGGCGCGGCCCGTGGCCGAAGCGCTGTCGCGCGAGCTGGGGCAAAGCGTCGTGATCGAGAACAAGGCGGGCGCCGGCGGTTCGGTGGGCATCGGCCAGGCCGCGCGCGCCGCGCCGGACGGCTACACGGTGCTGATGAGCCTGTCGTCGATTTCGATCCTGCCCGAAGCCGACAAGATCCTCGGCCGCAACGCCGCCTTCCAGATCGACCAGTTCGCGCCCATCGCGCGCATCACTGCCGACCCCACCGCGCTGGTGGTGCGCGCCGATGCGCCATGGCAGACCGTGCAGGAGTTCGTGGCCGACGCGCGGCGCCGCCCCGGCGCGCTGAACTACGGCAGCTCCGGCATCTACGGGTCGATGCATGTGCCGATGGAGATGTTCGCCGCAGCCGCCGGCATCAAGTTGACGCACGTGCCTTTCACGGGCGCCGGGCCGGCGGTGGCGGCGTTGCTGGGAGGGCAGGTCGACGCGATCTCCAGCGGGCCGTCCAGCGTGGTGCAGCACATCCAGGCCGGCAAGCTGCGGGCGCTGGCCCACTGGGGCGATGCGCAGCTGGCGGCGTTGCCGCAGGTGCCGACGCTGGTTTCACAGGGCTACGACGTGAAGTTCGTGCAGTGGTCGGCCATCTTCGTGCCGGCCGGCACGCCGGCGCCGCTGGTCGAACGCCTGCGCGCCGCGGCCCGCAAGGTCGCCAACGACCCCAAGGTGCGGCAGACGATCCTGGCGGCCGGCAGCCCGGTACAGTACATGGATGCGCCCGAATTCGCCGACTACTGGCGCGCCGATGCCCAGTCCATGGCGCGGGCGGTGCAGCGCATCGGCAAGGTGGAGTGATCTGACGCCGCGGTTCATCCGGCCATGTTCCAGGCCCGCAGCGCTTCGGCCAGCGTGTCCGGGCTGGCCGGGCGCGGCGCGGCGGGCCGGCCGGTGGGGCTGCGGCTGAAGCGGGGCGCGGGCGCGGGCTGCACCACGCCGTCGATCTCGACAAACGTCCCGCGCGCGCGCAGGTGCGGGTGCGCCGGCGCGTCGCGAAATGACAGTACCGGCGCGCAGCAGACGTCCTCCTGCGCCAGGGCCTCGCACCATTCGCTGCGGGGGCGCTGCCTGAACCGGCTGGCCAGGGTCGCGCGCAGGGCCGGCCAGGTGGCGGGATCGGTGTGCTCGCCCAGCGCCTCGATTTCCTTGGAGGACAGCCCCAGGGCGCCCAGCAGCTTGCGGTGGAAGCGCGCTTCGATCGGTCCGATGGACAGCCACGCGCCGTCGAGGCATTGGTACACGTCGTAGAAAGGGGCGCCCGAGTCGAGGATGTTGGTGCCGCGTTGCGGATTCCAGCTGCCGGCCGCAACCAGGCCGAAGAAGGCTGTCGCCATGTGGGCGACCCCGTCGACGATGGCCGCGTCGACCACTTGCCCGCGGCCCGAGTCGCGCGCTTCGGCAAGGGCCGCCAGCACGCCCACCGCCAGGTAGAGTGCGCCGCCGGCGAAATCGCCGACCAGGGCCAGCGGGATGCTGGGCGGCTGCTCCCGCCGTCCGATGGCGTCCAGCACGCCGGTGATGGAAATGTAGTTGATATCGTGGCCGGCTACGGTGGCCAGCGGCCCGTCCTGGCCCCAGCCGGTGATGCGGCCATATACCAGCCGCGGGTTGCGTGCCAGGCAATCCTCCGGACCCAGGCCCAGGCGTTCGGCGACGCCCGGGCGGAAGCCCTCGATCAGTGCGTCGGCGCGCTCGACAAAATCGAGCACCTGGCCGCGCGCGGCCGGATCCTTCAGATCCAGGGCTACCGGGATGCGGTTGCGCAGCAGCAGGTTGTAGCGCAGTTCGCGCTTGACCCCCAGATCGACCGCTTCGGTGCGCTCGATGCGCAGCACGCTGGCGCCCAGGTCGGCCAGCAACATGGCGGCCATGGGTCCGGGTCCGATACCGCCCAGCTCGATGACGCGCAGTCCCGCCAACGGTCCGCGCCGGCCTTCCTCTTGATGGTCCGACATACCGGTTCCCCGTGTTCAGACGCGTTCGATCGCCATGGCGGTGGCTTCGCCGCCGCCCAGGCACAGGCAGGCGACGCCGCGCCGCAGCCCGCGTCGCTCCAGTGCGTGCAGCAGCGTAACGATGAGGCGGGCGCCGGTGGCGCCCACCGGATGTCCGAGCGCGCAGGCGCCGCCATGCACATTGACCTTCTCCGCCGGCAGCGCCAGTTCCCGCATGGCGATCAAGGCCACGACGGCGAAGGCTTCGTTGATCTCGAAGAGGTCGACCTGCTCGCGCTTCCATCCCACCCGTTCAAGCAGGCGGTCGATCGCCGGCGCGGGGGCCATGGGAAACCGGCCGGGCTGCAGCGCCGCCGTCGCGTGGCCGACGATGCGGGCGCGCGGCGCGAGGTGCAGGGCGTCGGCCACGGACTGCCGGGTCAGCACCAGCGCGGCCGCGCCATCGGAGATCGACGAGGCATTGCCGGCGGTGACCGTTCCCTCGGCATTGAAGACAGGACGCAGCCGTGCCAGCTTGTCCACGTCGCACAGGGCGGGGGTTTCGTCGTCTGCCAGCAGCGCGGCGTCGGCCTGCGACGCGCCGTGGCGGCGCGGCAGCGGCGCGATCTCGGCGGCAAAGGCGCCGCGCGCGACGGCGTCCTGGGCGCGTTGCACGCTGCGGGCGGCGTATGCGTCCTGCTCGTCCCGGCCGATGCCCAGTTCTTGCGCTGCCAGGTCCGCATAGTGTCCCATCAGGTGCCCCTGGTAGGCGTCCTGCAGGCCGTCGCGGTACATATGGTCCAGCAACTGGCCGTCGCCCAGGCGATAGCCCTGGCGGCCGCGCGGAATCAGGTGCGGCGCGTTGGTCATGGACTCCATGCCTCCGGCCAGCAGGATGTCCGCCGAGCCCGCGTGCAGCATGTCATGCGCCAGCATGGCGGCCTTCATGCCCGAGCCGCACATCTTGCTCAGGGTAGTGGCCTGCACGCCCGCCGGCAGGCCGGCGCCCAGCACGGCCTGCCGTGCGGGCGCCTGTCCCAGGTTGGCGAACAGGCAGCACCCCATGAATGCCTCCTGGGCCGCGTCCGGGGCAATGCCGGCCTGTTCGACCGCGGCGCGCAGGGCGTGGGCGCCCAGGGCGGTGGCGGGATAGGACGACAAGGCGCCCTGGAAAGCGCCGATGGGGGTGCGGCGGGCGCTCAGGATGACAACGGGGTCGGTGCGGGTAGTCATGGGCGAAAGGTCAGGCGGGGGCCAGAGTGTCGAGAATGAAATCCAGCAGGATGCGGTCGCCGTCGTCCAGCACCTGCGCGCCGATGCGGGCGGCGCATCGCTGTTCGGACATGCCGGTGGCCCGCCATTCGCGCAGGCGCGTGACGACGAGGCCGAGCGGCAGTTCCTCGGTCACGCCGATGGCGCCATGCACGGCATGCGCGATGGCGCACGCCGGCGGAACCGCTTCGCAGGCGCGCAGCCGCGCCATGGCGGCGCGCAGGGCGTGTGGTTCGTCCGCTGCCGCGCCGGCGCATCCCAGCCGTGCCGCCATGGCGACCGAAGCCACCTGCTCGGCCAGCACGCTGATGTCCTGCTGGACGGCCTGGAAGCGGCCCAGCGGCCTGCCGAATTGCGTCCGTTCCTGCGCATAGGCGATCGTCTGGCGCAGCAGCGCATGCAGGGCCCCGGCCATTTCCGCCGTGCGCACGGCGTTGAGCCAAGTGGCCGCATCCGTGGCGCCCATGGGAAAGCTGGCCAGCGCCGCATCGGCCGATGGCCAGGCGGGGCTGCCGGAGCAGTGGCGATACACGCCGGCCTCCAGGCGCGCGGCGGCTGCTGGCAACAATAGCCAACGGTCGCCATGCGCGACCAGGAAGTGCCGGGCCAGCCGCGCGCCCGGCACTTCGCCGCAGACAACGGCGCCGCCGTCATGGCCGAGCGACTGGGCGATGGCCGTGCAAGCGCCGCCTGCGACGGCGTGGCCGGCCCGGGCAAGCAGGGCCCGCGCGACGACCGTATCGCCGAAAGGGAAGGGCAGGCCTGCCTCGCCGGCGGCATACAGCAAGCCATGAACGTCGGACAGCGCCAGGCCGGCGCCGCCGGCGGCCGCGGGCACCAGCGCGTCGGTATATCCCAATTCATCGATGGCGCCCCAGATGGCCGCGCCGGCACCCGGCTCTGCCTCGATGCGGCGGACCGTCGCGGCGGAGCACAGTTCGGCCAGGGGCCGCGCAAAACTCTCGTACAGGGAAGCGGCCGTGTAGTCGTTCATGGAAAAATCCTGTCGGTGGCGCTGTCAGCGCAGGCCCAGTTGGCGGGCGACGATGCCGCGCAGAATGTGGCGCGTGCCGCCGCGCAGCGAGAAAGTCGGGCTGATGCGGGTGATATACGCGAGGGTGCGCGCCAGCTCGGGATCCGGCTGCGCGGCGTCCGCGGCGCCCAGGTCCGCCGCGATCCAGTCCGCCACGTCGCGTTCGAATTCCGTGCCCAGGTCCTTGACCAGCACGCCCTGCAGCGCCGGGTCGTGGCCCTGTTGCAGGCGCTCGGCCACGGCCAGCGACATGGCGCGCAGCGTGGCCGTCCGCGCGGCTATGCGCCCGGCCAATTCGACGGTGCGCGGCCGGTATGGCCGCGTCCTGGCCCAGGCCAGCCAGCAGTCGACCAGCACCATGCTGGAGTACAGCCGTTCCGGCCCGCTGCGCTCGAGCGTCAGCTCGGCGGTGACCTGTTCCCAGCCGGCGCCCTGCGCGCCGATGAGCGCGTCGGCCGGCAGCCGGACATCGTCGAACAGCACCTCGCAGAAGTGCGTATCGCCGGCGATATCCTCGATGGGCCGCACCGAGACGCCGGGCAGAGACATGTCGATGATGAACTGCGACAAACCTTGATGGCGATCCTGTGCCGTGCCCGAGGTGCGCACCAGCGCGCACATGTAGTGCGAACGGTGGGCATTGGTGGTCCAGATCTTGCGGCCGTTGAGGCGCCAGCCGGCGCCATCCCGGTCGGCTCGCGTGCGGATGCTGGCGAGGTCGGACCCGGTGTCGGGCTCGCTCATGCCGATGCAGAAGAAGGCTTCGCCGCGCGCGATGCGAGGCAGATAGAACGCACGCTGCGCGGGCGAGCCGTAGCGCAGGATCAGCGGGGCGGTCTGGCGATCGGCGATCCAGTGCGCCGAGACGGGAGCGCCCCATGCCAGCAGTTCTTCGCTGACGACGAAGCGGGCGTAGCTGCTGCGCGCCTGGCCGCCATATTCGCGCGGCAGGGTCAGCCCCAGCCAGCCCTGGCGCGCCAGGGCGCGGCTGAACTCGGCGTCGTAGCCCATCCAGGAGCGCGCCCGCACGTGCGGTGCGACCCGGGCCAGCGTCTCGCGCAGGAAGGCGCGCAAGGGGGCTCGCAGGGCTTCGTCTTCGGCGGGGATGGCGACGGGGCGCAGCGCTTCGGCTATATCGTTCAAGAGACCTCCGGGCGGGCATTGGCGCGGGACGTCCGCATGCGAATCTTGTCCCGCAGTCCGGCAATCTACCTGCGCCCGGCAGGCCGGTCTAATATTAGATATAGACCGGGCAATATCCTTCACGTATCGCGAGCCGGCACGCGTCTTCAAGGGAGCAGTCCGCATGGAGCTTCGCCAGCTCAAGCAGTTATTGGTGCTTTCCGAAACCCTCAATTTCCATCGGGCCGCCGAACGCCTGCACATGGCGCAGCCGCCGTTGTCGACCGCCATCAGGAAACTCGAGGACGAACTGGGCGTACAGCTGTTCGAACGTCTCACCGCCGGTCTCAAGCCCACGCCCGCCGGCTCGGTGGTGCTGCGGCATGCGCGCACCACGCTGTTCTATGCGGACGAGATCCGCCGCGCCGCACGGGAGGGCGCGGCGGGAGAGCAGGGCGAACTGCGCGTAGGTTTCGTCGGTTCGTCCACCTATGCGCTGATGCCGCGTATCCTGCCGCCGTTTCGCCGCGCCTATCCGCGCGTCGACCTGATCATCGAGGAGTCCACCACCGCGGAGCTGTTGCGCCGGCTCGATGATCATTCGCTGGATGTCGCGCTGGTGCGATTCCCGGTGCTGGAGTCCTCGGCAGCCCGCATCGAGCTGCTGCAGGGCGACCACCTCGTACTGGCGGTGCCGCCCGACAGCCCCTATGCGGGCCGCGCCGAGGTCGCGCTGGAGGAGCTCGCGCACGAGCCGTTCATCGGCTATTCGCGCACCCACGTCCCGGCCATGCACGCCCTGGTGCTCTATGCTTTCCAGACGGCCGGCGTGCAGCCGCGCATTGCCCAGGAGGCCATCCAGGTGCAGACCATACTCAGCCTGGTTGAAAGCGGGCTCGGCGTGGCGCTCGTGCCGGCGGTCGCGCGCCGCAACGCCGGCGCGGTGGCCCTGGTCAACGTGAAGGGGCTGGCCGACATCATCAAGGTGGGCATCGCGCTGGCGGTGCATCCCGATACCGCCTCGCCCACGGCTGCCAATTTCATGACGATGGCGCTGCGGCTCATGCGGGACCAAGCGCCGGCTTGAGCCGCAAGATCATTCCTGCTGGATGTTCGCTTGCCTGGCGATCCGCCGCATGGTCTGCAATTCCTTGAGCTGGAAGTCGCGCAGGACTTGCGGGCCGCCGGGGAACGCTTCTCCGCCCAGGTCGGCCATGAACGCCACGCCCGCGGGGCTGCGCACCGCCTGCTGGATCGCTTGCGAGACCGTAGCGACGATGGCCGGGTCCACCTTGGCGGGAAAGAACGCCGCGGTCCATGCATATGCCTCGTAGTCCTTGGTGCCGCTTTCTTCCATGGTGGGTACGTCGGGCAGGTCCTTGAGGCGGTGCGTACTGGCGACCGCCAACGGCCGCAGTTTGCCGGCCTTGATCAATGGCAGGGCCGCGCTCACGTCGGCGATGCTGTAGTGCGCCACGCCCGCCGCGACGTCGGTCAGCGCGGCCGAAGTGCCCTTATAGGGAACATGGGTGGCGGAGATCCCGTTCTTTTCATGGAACAGTTCCAGGACGACCTGGTAGGTCGCCGTGCCGCTGGCGAAATTCAGCTTGCCCGGCGCCGCGCGCGCCGCCGCGACCAAGTCCGCGATGCTGCGGAACGGCGAGCTGGCGGGCACCACGATCACCATCGGAAATCTGGCAATGGGGGCGATGGGCGCAAAATCATTCACCGCATCGTAGGGCAGCCGCTTGAATACTGCCGCATTGGTCGTCATGGGCGAGTTGCTGGCGACGAACATGGTATAGCCGTCCGGTGGCGCGGCGACCACCGCCTGGGCGGCGATGAAACTGTTGGCGCCGGGCCGGTTCTCGACGATGAAGGGCTGCTTGAACGTGTCGCCCAGGTGCTTGGACAGGAAGCGCGCCGTGGTGTCCGCGCCGCTGCCGGGCGGCAGCGAAACGATGATCTTGACGGGGCGCTCGGGATACTGGGCGGCGGCGGGCGCCGCGGCGGCCAGCGCGGCGGCCAGCAAGGCGCCAGGCAGCAGTGGATGCCATGTCTTCATATCTGTCTCCTTGTTCGTATCTTTACGCGGGCGCTGGTCACTCCGGCTGGATGCCGGCCAGGTCCACCGCATTGCGCCAACGCTCGACTTCGGCGCGCAGGTAGGCGCCGAATTGTTCTGGCGTGGAGGCTTGCAATTCCACGCCTTGTTGCGTGAACTGGTGCACGATGCCGGGTTCCGCGACGGCGGCCCGCAGCGCGGCGTTAAGGCGTTGCACCACCGGCTGGGGTGTGGCCGCCGGCGCCAGGACGCCATGCCAGGTGCTGGCCTCGAAGCCGGGCATGATGGTCTCCGCCAGCGTCGGCACATTGGGCAGGACGGCGGCACGGTTCGCGCCGGTCGTTGCCAGCGCGCGGGCCCGCCCGTCGCGGATATACGGCAGGGCAGAGCTCACGGCATCGGCCATGAACTGGACCTGGCCGCCCAGCATGGCCATCATGGCGGGTGCGGTGCCCTTGTAAGGCACGCTGACGGCACGCGTCTGCGTCGCATGCAGGAACAGCGCCACGCTCAAGTGCGTGATGTTGCCGATGCCGCCGGTGCCGTAGCTGAGCTTGCCGGGATGTTGCCGCAGATACGCGACAAAAGCCCCGACATCGGCGGCCGGTAGCGCGGGCGTCGCCATCATGACCAGCGGGATGACGGCGGTGCGGGCCACCGGCGCGAAGTCGCGGATGGGGTCGTAGCCCAGTTTGCGGTGCAGGGCGGGACTGATGGCCAGGCCGGACGAGTGATACAGCAGCGTATAGCCGTCCGGATCGGCCCGCGCGACGGCTTCGCAGGCAATATTGCCGCTCGCGCCGGTCTTGTTCTCGACCACCAGGGGCTGGCCCAGCGAAGCGCTCAGCTTGGCCGCCAGCGCCCGCGCCAGGAGGTCGGTCGGCCCTCCCGCGGCATAGGGCAACACGAGGCGGATGGGACGCGCCGGCCAGGGTTGCGCGGCCCGCACTCGCACGGCGGGCAGCGCCGCCAGGGCGCCGATCAGCGCGCGTCGGGTCTGTTGCATGGTTCTCCTCCTTTGCGCCGGTCATGGCCGGCGTCGCTTATGGGGCCGCGTCAGCGCGGGCCTTCAGCGCCGCAGCCGCGCCAGGGCGGCCTGCAGCGCGGTTTCATGTTCCTCCGTATGGTGGGCGAGCGCCTGGTAGGCCGCCGACAATTCGAGCAAGGTGTCCAGGCGCGTGTGCTGGCCTTCGCGCAGCAGGCGCTTGGTCAGGCGCATCGCGTGGCCGGAATGGCGCGCGATCTCGCGCGCCAGCTCCAGCGCGGCCGGCAGCAGCGCATCGGGCGGCACTACGTCCGACACCAGGCCGTACGCCAGCGCCCGTGGGGCGTCGATGGTCCTGCCCGTGAAGGCCAGTTCGCAGGCGCGCGACATGCCTACGATGCGCGGCAGCAGCCAGGCCCCGCCGTCGCCGGCGGTCAGGCCGAGCCGCACGAAGCTCTCCGCGAAACTGGCGCGCTCGGAAGCGATGCGGATGTCGCACATGCAGGCCAGGTCGTTGCCGGCGCCGAGCGCAGGGCCGTTGACTGCGGCAATGGTCGGCACTTCCAGTTCGTAGAGCGCCAAGGGCACGCGCTGGATGCCGTTGCGATAGGCGTTGCGACTGTGCGGCGGAGCGCCCAGCCCCGCGCCCATGCGGGCCCGCAGGGTCTTGAGATTGCCGCCCGACGAGAATGTATCGCCGGCGCCGGTGAGGATGACCGCGCGCACCGACAGGTCGGCGTTGATCTGCGCGCAGGCATCCACCAGCGCGGACACCGCATCATCGTCGGACAGCGCATTGCGCGTCTCTTGCCGGTCCATGGTCAGGATGGCCACGGCGCCGTCGCGCTCGAGGCGCAGGAAGGGTTTCGTGTTCATGATGGGGAAGGTTCGTTCGTGTCGTTTGCGGCGGTGACTCGCTGGCGCAGCAGCGCGGCGATGTGCGCGTCGCCGTAGCCGGCTTCTTTCAGTATTTCGACGCTGTGCTGCCCCAGGCGCGGCGCCGGGCGCGGCTTGCCGGGCGGGGTGCGGCTCCATTGCGCGGCCATCGCCATGGTGCGCAGGCGTCCCTCCGTCGGATGGTCGACCGCCTCGAAAAAGCCGATCGCCTGGAGGTGCGGGTCCCGCAGCAGGTCGTCGAGACTGTTCATGGGCATGGCCGGGATATCCGCATCTTCCAGCGCCTGTAGCCAGTAATCGGTCGTGCGGGTTGCCAGAACTTCCGCCACCAGCCGATAGATCTCGCGGATATGCCGGGTCCGGGTGCCGATATCGCGGAAGCGTGGATCGTCGCGGTAGACCTCCGGGCGGCCGATCAGGGCGAAGAAGCTCGCCCACTGCTTGTCCGAATAGATCAGCACGCAAATATGCCCGTCGCGCGTGGCATAGGGCCGGCGGTCCGGATTCAGGATGCGGGGATATCCCGGCGGCCCCAGCGGAGGATCGAAGCTGGAGCCGCCCAGATGGTCGCCCAGGACCAATTGCGCCATGGTTTCGAACATCGGCACGTCGATGGCCTGGCCGCGTCCAGTGCGCGCGCGGTGATAGAGCCCGGCGGTGATCGCCTGCGCGGCGCTGATGCCGACGACGCGGTCGGCGATCGCGCTGGGCGCGTAGCGAGGCGTTTCGCCGCCGGCCTGCATGGACAGGAAAGGAATGCCCACTGCGCCCTGGATCAGGTCGTCATAGGCCGCCTTGGCGGCATACGGACCGCGCTGATCGAAGCCATATACGCCGACGTAGAGAATATCCGGGTTCGCCGCCGCGACCTCTTCATACCCCAGACCCAGGCGCGCCATCGCCTGGGGCCGCACGTTGTAGACCAGCACATCGGCCGTGGCCGCGAGCTGGAGCAAGGCCTGGCGGCCCTCGGGCTGCTTGAGGTCGAGCACGATGCTGCGCTTGCCGCGGTTGGCATGCAGGAAGATGCCGCCCATGTCGGGATGGCGGCAGGGGCCGATGCCGCGCACGTTGTCGCCCCCCGGCGGTTCCACCTTGACCACGTCGGCGCCCTGGTCGGCCAGGATCTGGGTGGCGTACGGCCCCATCAGCACCGTCGTGACGTCGATGATGCGCACGCCTTCGAGCGGGCCGCTCATGCCGTTCCCCGCGCGGGCGGACGGCACGGGAGCGGGGCGGCGCCGGTGGCGGCAGTAATGGCAGCGGACATGCGGGCATCCTTCAGAAGCGCGATGTCCGCCATCCTAGGCAGCGGGATGGGCTGCGTAAAATACTATATTTGGGTCAGCCGATACACGCGGTGTATTGGCGCGGGCGGCCTCAGCCCTTGACCCGCACGATCTTCTGCACCTGCGGCACGTGGCGGATGGCCCGTATGACCTGCGCCAGGTGCTTGCGGCTGTCGACTTGTATGGTCAGGTGCAGCGACACGGTGGAGACCGCGTCGTCGTGCATGGTGATCTGCACGATGTTGGCGTCGGCCGCCGTCACTTCCGCGGCCAGCCGGCCCAGCACGCCGCGCTCATTGCGCGTGATGACGTCGAGCCGGGTCGACAGGTGCTTGGCGGTCTGCGCGTCCCAGGCCACGTTGACCCAGCGCTCGGGCTCGCGGGCGCGCTGGCGCACCGCGATCGGGCAGTCGGCGGTATGCACCACCAGTCCCTGGCCGAGCCGCAGCCCGGCCACGATGGGGTCGCCGGGCAGCGGGCCGCAGCATGGCGCCAGCTGCACCGCCTGGCCTTCGTTGCCCTGGATCAGGATGGGCGCGCTGCGGGCCGAGGTGATCTCGTCCACGGCGGCGGCGGTGGTGGCCACCAGTTGATGCTCGGGCGCAAAGCGGCGCGCCACCACGGCGGCCAGGCGCTTGCCCAGCCCGATGTCGGCCAGGATTTCCTCGCGCGAGCTGGCGCCCGTGCTGCGGGCCAGCTTCTGCCAGGCGGGATCGTCGGACGCCGGCAGGGACAGGTGCAGTTCCTGCAGCGCCTGCTCCAGCAGCCGCTCGCCGAACGCCACCGACTCTTCGTACTTGACCGTGCGCAGGTAATGGCGGATTTCCGAGCGCGCGCGGCCGGTGCGCACGTAGTTGAGCCATTGCGCGTTGGGCCGCGAGGCCGGCGAGGTGATGATCTCGACGGTGTCGCCGCTGCTCAGTTCGGTGCGCAGCGGCACGAACTCGTTGTTGACCTTGGCCGCCACCGCCTGGTTGCCGATATCGGTGTGGATGGCGTAGGCGAAGTCGACCGGCGTGGCGCCGCGCGGCAGCGAAATGATCTTGCCGCGCGGGGTGAAGACATACACCGCGTCCGGGAACAGGTCGACCTTGACGTGCTCCAGGAATTCGCCGGAATCGCCGGTCTGGCTCTGGATGTCCAGCAGCGACTGCAGCCACTGGTGGGTGCGCTTTTGCAGGTCGTTCAGCGAGACGTCGGCACCCTTGTACAGCCAGTGCGACGCGACGCCTTCCTCGGCGATGTGGTGCATGTCGCGCGTACGGAACTGGAACTCGACCGGCGTGCCGTACGGCCCCACCAGCGTGGTGTGCAGCGACTGGTAGCCATTGACCTTCGGGATGGCGATGTAGTCCTTGAACTTGCCCGGCACCGGCCGGTAGAGCTGGTGCAGCGTGCCCAGCGCCAGGTAGCATTCCGGCAGCGTGTGCACGATGACGCGAAAGCCGTAGATGTCGAGCACCTCGGAGAACGACTTCTTCTGCTCGACCATCTTGGTGTAGATGCCGTAGAGCGTCTTTTCGCGGCCGGAGACTTCGGCCTCGATGCCCGCGGCGGGCAGGGCGGCTCGCACCGCGTCGCCGATCTTGCCGATCACTTCGCGGCGGTTGCCGCGCGCGGCCAGCACGGCCCGGTACAGGACTTCATAGCGGTTGGGGAACATCGCCGCGAAGCAGAGGTCCTGCAGCTCGCGAAACAGTACGTTGAGGCCCAGGCGATGCGCGATGGGCGCGTAGATGTCGAGCGTTTCGCGGGCGATGCGGCGGCGCTTCTCGGGGCTGACCGCGTCGAGCGTGCGCATGTTGTGCAGGCGGTCCGCCAGCTTGATCAGGATGACCCGCACGTCGCGCGCCATGGCCAGCAGCATCTTGCGGAAACTCTCGGCCTGCTGCTCGGCCTTGGTGGCGAAGTCGAGGCGGTCCAGTTTGGAGAGCCCGTCGACCAGCTCGGCGACTTCGGTGCCGAATTTCTCGGCCAGCTCGTGCTTGGCGATGCCCTGGTCCTCGATCACGTCGTGCAGCAGGGCGGCCGACAGCGCATTGGCGTCGAGCTTCCAGGCGGCGCAGATCTCCGTGACCGCGATGGGGTGCGAAATGTAGGGCGAGCCGCTTGCGCGGAACTGGCCCAGGTGCGCCTGGTCGGCGAAGCGATAGGCTTCGCGCACGCGTTCGACGTCTTTCTTATCGAGGTAGCTGCCGATGATTTCGGTCAGCGGCGCCAGCGAAGCGACCGGCGAGGGCGGCGCGTCGGCGGCGTCGGCCGGCGCGGCCAATTGGGCGGGGGAACCCTTCTTGCCGGGGCGGCGTCCCAGGCGGGAGCCCGCGCGCAAGGCGGCGAGCAGCCCGGTGGAAGCGTACTTCAGCCGGGGAAAAGCCATGTTGCCGCCCCCAGGCCCGGATCAGGTGGGGACTTTGCGCAGCATTTCCAGGCCGGTGTGGCCGCCGGCGATCTCGCGCAGGGCGGTCACCGTGGGCTTGTCCTTGCTGTCGATGCGCGGCGCGTGACCCTGCGCCAGCTCGCGGGCGCGATAGGTGGCGGCCAGCGTGAGCTTGAAGCGGTTGGGGACTTGGGTCAGACAGTCTTCGACGGTAATACGGGCCATGAGATACCTGGAAGGAATGTTGAAAAGGGGCGAAAACCGTGTCAGTGCGCCGCCGGAATGCCCAGTTGCGCGAACAAGGGCGCGTGGCGGACGGCCTGAGACGAAAAACGCAGCCGGGCAGCGCTGATGATTTGCACCAATTCCGCCAAGGCTACGCTAAATTCTTGATTAATAATAACATATTCACATTCCGGCGCGTGCGCGATCTCGCCGCCCGCGGCCAGCAGCCGGCGCGCGATCACCTGGGGCGCATCCTGGCCGCGCGCCTTGAGCCGGTGCTCGAGTTCGTCGATGGAGGGCGGCAGGATGAAGATGCCGATGGCGTCCGGATAGCGCTGCTTGACCTGGCGCGCGCCCTGCCAGTCGATCTCCAGCAGCACGTCGCGGGCGTCGCGGGTGGCCTGGTCGATGAGGTCGCGCGGCGTGCCGTAGAAATTGCCGTGCACCTCGGCCCATTCGAGCAAGGCCTGGCTCTTGCGCAGCTCGTCGAATTGCTCGGGGGTGATGAAGCGGTATTCGCGCCCGTCGACTTCGCCCTTGCGCGGCGCGCGGGTGGTGCACGACACCGAGAGCACCAGCGACTTGTCCTGGTCGAGCAGGGCCTTGACCAGGCTGGATTTGCCGGCGCCGCTGGGCGCGACGATCATGAAAACATTGCCGGGAGGGTGGTCGGACATGAATCGGACGGGACGTACAGGGTAAGACGCGAAGAATAGCAAATCGGCCGCCGCCATGGGGCGGCGGCCGTCGCGGAGCCCCTGTGGCTAGCGGCCGGCGCGCAGCTTGCCGCCGGACGGCGGCGCGGCGCTGCCCAGCAGATGGCCCTGGACTTCCAGCCCGTACAGCGAGTCCTCCGTGTCGTGGTACTTGGCGCGGGTGTCGGCCACCGACCCGGTGTAGCGGGGGTCCTGGGGACGCTCGTGCGCGTTCATGAAGTAGGCCACGTCCCAGGCCTGCTGTTCGCTGAGCAGGCCCGCCTGGCCGAGCGGCATGTTGGCGTGGATGAATGCCGCCGCATTGCCCAACTGGTGCATGCCCGCGCCCCAGTTATACGACGCATCGCCCCACAGCGCCGGGAACACCCAGTGCTTGCCGTTTTTCTGGCCCTGGCCCTCGGCCCCGTGGCATACCGCGCAATACTGGCCGTACACCTCCTGGCCGCGCAGGTAGTCCGGCTTGGCGGCCGGCGGCGGCAGCTTGCGGTAGCCCTGGCCCGCCAGCTTGACGCCGGTCGGGGCCTTGCTGGCCAGCCAGAACATATAGCTTTCCAGCGCGACGATCACCGGATCGTCGGCCGCCGGCGGCTTGCCGTTCATGCTGTAGCGGAAGCAGCCCTGCAGGCGTTCGGCCAGGGTATTGACGTGGCCGTTCTTGGCCCGGTAGGCCGGGTACAGCACATAGGCCGCCCACATCGGCGCCGAATCGGGCCGCCGGCCGGCATCCAGGTGGCAGCTGGCGCAATTCAGGTCGTTGCCGACGAACTTGGCGGCGTGGGCGGGCGTATTGATGAACAACTGCTCGCCCTGACGCACCACCTCGCCGAACGGCGTATCGGGAATGCTGCCGGGCGCGGGCGGCGTGAATGGCGGCGGGGCCTCGGCGGCGCGCAGTTGCGCGGCCGCTTGCATGGCGAACGCGCATGCCAGGGCGGCCAGGGCGGGGGCGGAAAGACGGCGGCGGAGTTTCATTGGCGGCCTCCCGCAGGTTGGCCGGCCTGGTCCTGCGCCGCTTTGGGCAGGTCGCCGTAGTAGGCGGCAACAGCGTCGATTTCCTGGTCCGACAGGCGCGTGGCCACTGCCGGCATGAGGGCCAGCGGCCCCGGCGGGCGGCGCCCCTCGCGCCAGGCGCGCAGTTGCGCCGCGATGTAGGCGGCGGACTGGCCCGCCAGGGCGGGGAAAGCGGCACCCACGCCGATGCCGCCCGGCCCGTGGCACTGGCTGCAGGCGGGAATGTTGCGCTCCCAGGCGCCGCGGTTCGCCAGCCAGGCGCCGGTGTCGGCCGGCGTGATGGCGGCGCCGCGCGTCGCCGCCAGGCGGTCGGCATCCAGCGGAGCCGGCAGGCCGGCGTAATAGCTGGCCAGCGCGGCGCGCTGCTCGGCGCTCAGCGCCGCGGCAATCGGCGCCATCACGGGATTGGGCCGGGAGCCGTTGGCCAGCGCGTCCAGTTGTTCGCGCAGGTAGTCGCTGCCGAGTCCGGCCAGGCGCGGGAAGTTCGCGGCAGGGTTGCCTTCGCCGCGCGCGCCATGACAGGTGGCGCAAGCCGCCGCGCCGTTGGCGCCGCTGGCGGCGATGCGGGCCGGGTCGACGGATTGGGCCGGCGCCGGGCCGGCCGCCAATGACAAGGCCAGCGCCACGGCGGCGGGCCATGGCGCGGGGCGTGATGCAGGACAGGAAAATCGGAACAGGGTCATTGCAGCAGGAGAAACAAAGAGCGCAACCTTTCGATAGAAAAGGTGCATACTTCGACTGGATTCAGCTTGAAGGGCTGGTCTTGCTTAATTTCTAATGGAAATAAGCAAATTAGGAATAATTATATATTCCTTGTAAGCCGGCGCGCGTCCTCGTCACTGCTACTTGCAACCCTGCGTGCCGATTGCGTTAGGATTTTGCGGTTCAATCAGATGGAGATTCGGATGCATGCGAAAGACCAACCCGGCGCCCAGGTTGCGCTGGTGACCGGAGCCGGGACAGGCATAGGCCGGGCGGTGGCGCTCGAATTCCTGGCGCAGGGCTATCGTGTGGTGCTGGCCGGCCGGCGCCGCGAGATGCTGGAACAAACCCGCACCGCCGCCGGCGAAGACGGCGTGCGGGCGCTGGTGGTGCCGACCGACGTTTCCGATGAGCAAGCCGTGCGCAGCCTGTTCGACGAAACCCAGCGCGCCTACGGCCGGCTCGACGTCCTGTTCAACAATGCCGGCCGCAATACGCCGGCGGTGCCCATCGAGGACCTGCCGGTCGACCTGTGGCGCGAAGTGGTGGATATCAACCTGACCGGCATGTTCCTGTGCGCCCAGGCCGCCATCCGCCTGATGAAGGCGCAGCAGCCTGGCGGCGGGCGCATCATCAACAACGGCTCGATCTCGGCGCACGCGCCGCGCCCCATGTCGATCGCCTATACCGCCACCAAGCACGCCGTCACCGGCCTGACCAAGTCGATTTCGCTGGACTGCCGCCCCTACGGCATCGCCTGCGGCCAGATCGACATCGGCAATGCCGCCACCGACATGACCGAGCGCATGGCCGCCGGCATCCTGCAGGCCGATGGCAGCCGCCGCGCCGAGCCGCGCATGGACGTGGCGCACGTGGCGCATGCCGTCGTGTCCATGGCCAAGCTGCCGCTCGACGCCAATGTACAGTTCATGACCATCATGGCCACCAACATGCCGTTCGTGGGGCGCGGCTGAGCCCGCGCACGACCATGAAAAAAGCGCCCGTGAACGGGCGCTTTTTTTGTTCCAGGCCGGCGGGCCCGGTTCAGGGCGTGGAGGTATCGGCCTTGGCGATCAGGTGGCCGGCCGGGGCGGTGTCCGGGGCCGTATCGAGATAGCGCCGCGCGGTAACGTAATGGCGCGACCAGTAGCTGTTGTCCAGGCTGTCGATGCGCACCTTGGAGCCGCGCGTGGGGGCGTGCACGAATTGGTTCTGGCCGATGTAGATGCCCACGTGCGACACGCCGCCGCGGCGGCGGGTGGCGAAGAAGACCAGGTCGCCCGGCTTGAGCTGCTTCTTGTTGACCGACTTGCCGGCGCGGCGCTGCTCGCGGGCGGTGCGCGGCAGTTCCACGCCGGCGATCTCGCGGTACACGAATTGCGTCAGGCCGCTGCAATCGAAGCCGCCGTCCGGATCTTCGCCGCCCCAGACGTAGGGCGTGCCGAGGGTGTCCAGCCCGGCGCGCACCACCATGTCGGACAGCGACGGCACCGTGAGCGGATCGACCAGGCGCAGGCCCTTGAGCGAAGCCAGGGCTTCGGGCGAGAGCGACGCATGGGCGGGAGAGAGGGGGAGCCAGGACAGGCCGAGCGCCAGGAGGGGGGCGGCCAGGAATGCGGGAAAGGCGGATAGGGCAGGACGGACTTTTCGCGTCGGTGGAGTCATTGCGACACTTCAGAAATCGGAGCGGGCGGGATGGCTGACTACGTCAAGCCGGCGACGAGTGTGGCGCGTATACAACGCAGCCAGCGGTATTTTAACGGATTGATGTTTCTTTGCATTTACGGGTTATTACTAGGATGATGCAGACAGATGCAGGTGGCTTGCGCGAGCGCAAGCGGGGTCGTGCGGTTGCGGCATAATCCCGGCAGCCGCGCCGCCGGCATGCTGTCTTCCGGAAATCGCCTCATGACTATTGACTTTTCCATCTCTGCTGTTCGTCGTCCCGACCCCATCGAGTTCCAGCGGTTCGACCAGGCGCAGGCGGCCGTGGACCGGTTGGCCGAGATCTATGGGCGCAATACCGCGTTCATACGCGCCGCCTTCCAGGACGTGGTCAATGGGCGCGACCTGCCCGGGCCGGTGCGGGCCTGCTATCCGGCCATCCGCCTGGCCGTCGATACGTATGACCCCATCGATACCCGCCTGTCATTCGGCCATGTCGCCGAACCCGGCGTCTACCAGACCACGGTGACGCAACCGGCCCTGTTCCGCGACTATTTCATCGAGCAGATCGGCCTGCTGCTGCAGAACCACCGGGTGGCGGTGGAGATCGGCGAGTCCGACTCGCCCATTCCGCTGCATTTCGCCTTCCCGGACGGCGCCTATGTAGAGGGCGAGCGCCTGGAAGGCATGCGGCGGCCGCTGCGCGACCTGTTCGATGTGCCGGACCTGGCCGTGACCGACGACGCGATCGTCAACGGTTCGTGGCGCGGGCGCGAGGGCGAGCCGCGGCCGCTGGCGCCGTTCACCGCGCCGCGCGTCGATTACTCGCTGCATCGCCTGCAGCACTACACGGCCACGGCGCCCGCGTATTTCCAGAACTTCGTCCTGTTCACCAATTACCAGTTCTATGTCGATGAGTTCTGCGCCCGCGCCCGCGCGCTGATGGCCAGCGGCAACAGCGACTACGATGCGCTGGTCGAGCCGGGCAACCGGATCACGCGCCGCGGCGATAATGCCCCGCCGCCCGCGCCGGCCGGGGGCGTGCGCTTGCCGCAGATGCCCGCCTACCATCTGGTGCGGCCCAACCATTCAGGCATTACGCTGGTCAATATCGGCGTCGGTCCCTCCAACGCCAAGACCATCACCGACCACATCGCCGTGCTGCGCCCCCATGCCTGGCTGATGCTGGGCCATTGCGCCGGGCTGCGCGATTCGCAGCGCCTGGGCGACTATGTGCTGGCGCACGGCTATGTGCGCGACGACCACGTGCTCGATCACGATCTGCCGACCTGGGTGCCGGTGCCGCCGCTGGCGGAAGTGCAGGTCGCGCTCGAACAGGCGGTCGAGGAAGTGGCGGGGCTGTCGGGCTGGGAGCTCAAGCGCATCATGCGCACCGGCACGGTCGCCAGTATCGACAACCGCAATTGGGAACTGCGCGACCACACCGAACTGGTGGAGCGTTTCACCCAGTCGCGCGCGATCGCCCTGGACATGGAGTCCGCCACCATTGCCGCCAACGGGTTCCGCTTCCGGGTCCCGTATGGCACCTTGCTGTGCGTATCGGACAAGCCCCTGCATGGCGAGCTCAAACTGCCCGGCATGGCCAGCGCCTTTTATCGCGGGCAGGTGAACCAGCACCTGGAAATCGGCATCCGGGCGCTGGAGCGCTTGCGCGAGATGCCGCCGGAACGCCTGCACTCGCGCAAACTGCGCACCTTCATGGAAACGGCATTCCAGTAGTTTTATAGCATCAAAGTAGTATTTTTTTGATAAATACTACTTTGATGCTATTGATATGGGAAAGTATGGCAATATAGTAGTCATATCCGCTTTCATACTACTTTATTGCCATGAAGACCTTATCAGCCATTGCGGCCGTGCTGCGGCAGCGCCTGCGCGAACGCGGCCAGACCCAGGCCTCGCTGCGCGAAGCCGCTGGGGTGGCGCAACGCACGCTCACCAACGTGCTCAGCGGCGAACAGGATTTCAAGGTCAGCACGCTGCTGGCCCTGGCCGACCGGCTGGGGCTGGAAGTGCTGCTGGTGCCCAAGGGCGCCGCCCCGGCTTTCGACGCCGCCGCGCCGTCCAAGCCGGTGGTGCCCACCCGCATCCAGGTCGCCCGCAAGAAAATCCCGGGAGAGTCCCGGTGAACGTCAAGGCGCTGGCCATCTTCATCGGTCCCGAGCGCGTCGGCGTGCTGTTCCAGTACAGCATGCCGGGGGCGGAGGTCGTGACCCGCTTCGTCGCCGACGAGGCTTTCGCGCGGCAGGCCGACGCCGCCGTCCTGTCGGCCGCGTACCTGGCCGATTCGCCCCAGGATCAGGCGGCCTTCTGGGCCGATGTACGCAGCGAACCGCTCAATGGCCGTCATTCGCCGCACAATGGCTGGCTGTTGCCGGCGTTCTTCCAGAACCTCCTGCCCGAAGGCGTGTTCCGCGACCATGTCGCGCGCATCCGCGGCTGCGATCCGAAGGATCATTTCGAGATGCTGGCGGCCTGCGGCGCGGACCTGCCCGGCAATGTATACGCCCGCCCGGTGGAACTGTCGCGCGACGAGCTGGCGCATTACGTCACGCAAGATCAGGACGCGCTGGAAATGACCGTGACGGCCGACCCGATGGAGCAGGGCGTATCGCTATCCGGCGTGCAACCCAAGCTGGGGGTCATCAAGCAGGGCGAGCGCTATGTGGGACGCACCCGCGACCACGACACGCACATCATCGCCAAGCTGCCGGTGGTGGGACAGCCGCTGTTGCCGGAACTCGAAGCGCTGTCGCTGCGATTGGCCAGCGCGGCGGGCGTCGAGGTCTGCCGCGCCTATCTCGAACCGCTCGACAAGCTCTCGGCCGAGCATGGCTACGACCTGGGCGACGTCGATGCGCGCACCCAGTTCCTGGCGGTGGTGCGCTACGACCGCCAGCCCGGCCGCCGCACCCATTGCGAAGATTTCGCGCAAATCCTGGGCGCCATGCCGGAAGAGAAATACCGCGCCGCCACCTATCTGGATGTGGCGGCGGTATTGATGGCTTTCGACACGCTGGGCGAACCGGCGGTGCATGAACTGCTCCGGCGCATGGTCGTCAACGAAATGCTCGGCAACCCGGACATGCACTTGAAGAATCTCGGGCTGGTGTACCCCGACGGCAGGACGCCGCGCCTGGCGCCGGCCTACGACATCGTGGGCTACGCCGCCTACCATGCCTGCCAGGGCCATGCGCTGCGCATCGTGCCCGCCGCCCTGGAGCCGCGCCGGTCCGCCGCGCAGCAGGCCGCCGGCGCCAAGCCGGCCTTGTCGCCCGCGATGGTGCGGGCGTTCTGCGCCGGCCTGGGCATTCCCGAGAAACCGGCGGCCAAAGCCGTCGCCGATTGCGTCAGGACAGCCGCGGCGCAGTGGCCCGACCTGATCGCCAGGTCGGCCCTGACCGCGCGCCAGCGGCAGAACCTGCTGGCGCATTTGCAGTCTCATCCCATGATCCGGTCATTACGGTAAAGAAGGCATACAACCGGAACTTTTCGCCACAAAAACGGTCTCACCCAAACAGGCGTATTTCACGCCACAGGAGACCACTATGACATACACGTCACGCGGGGAACGCGAAGACTACATGAAGTGGCCCAGCGACTTCCCAGCCAAGCACTGAACCTTCAATCCTGTCTTCGGGCCCGCTTCGGCGGGCTTTTTGTTGCAAGGGCGGCACGCCGCTTGCTACGGCTGCGGCACCAATAACTGCCGAGAACATCATGAAGCCGATTCGCAAAGCCGTGTTTCCCGTCGCCGGCATGGGCACCCGGTTCCTGCCCGCCACCAAGGCCATGCCGAAAGAAATGCTGCCCATCGTCGACAAGCCGCTCATCCAATATGCCGTAGAGGAAGCGGTGGAGGCGGGGATCACCGAACTGATCTTCATCACGGGGCGCAACAAGCGCGCCATCGAGGACCATTTCGATAGCGTGCCGGAACTGGAGGCGGGCCTGGAAGCCAAGCACAAGACCAAACTGCTCGACGCGGTGCGCAACGTCATTCCCGCCCACGTCAACTGCATCTATACGCGCCAGGCGGCGCCGCTCGGGCTGGGCCATGCGGTGCTGTGCGCCGCCCCCATCGTGGGCGACGAGCCGTTCGCCGTGCTGCTGGCCGACGACCTGATCGATTCCGACATACCGGCCACCGCACAGTTGATCGAAGCCGCGCGCCGCCACGATGGCAGCGTGGTGGCCATCCAGAGCGTGGCGCGCGACCAGACCGACAAATACGGCATCATCTCGGGCCGCCGCGTCGATGCGCGCACAGCCCGGCTGAGCGGCATCGTGGAAAAACCGGCGCCGGCCGATGCCCCGACCACGCTGGCGGTGGTGGGCCGCTATGTGCTCGAGCCGCAGATATTCGACCAACTGCGCGCCACCCAGGCGGGCGTGGGGGGCGAGATCCAGCTCACCGACGGCATTGCCGGCCTGCTCGCCAGCCGCGGCGTCTACGGCTATCAGTACGAGGGCGTGCGCTATGACTGCGGCAGCAAAGCGGGGTTCTTCCAGGCCACCGTGGACCTGGGACGCAAGTATCACGGGCTGGGGGTGAGCAGCCAGGAGGCAGAGCTGGCCGTGGCGGGCGACGACTGAGCGCGGCCATGCCGGTCACCGCGATGCCGCGCGGCATATGGCTTGCTGCCAGCCAATGCTTGCACGGGAGGCACATTGGCTACGCTACTGGCGCTATGGTCGGCGCTGATTTTCGGGCTGATCGACTTCGCCGCCGCGCTGCTGGCGCGCCGCGGCGGCGCGGCGTCCATCGCGGCGCTGGTGCAGCTGGGCGGCTTGCTGCTCGCCTTGCCCGTGGCGATATCCGTCAGCGCCGGCATGCCGGCCACGGCCACGCTGGGGTGGGGCGCCTTGTCGGGCATCGGCACGGGCGTCGGCATCATGTTCCTGTACCTGGGCATGCGGCGCGGCCAGCTCTGTGTCGTGGTGCCGGTCAGCGCCGTCGCCGCCATCGCCCTGCCGGCGCTGGCAGGCGTCTTGTTCCTGGGCGAGCGTCCCTCGGCGCAGGTTTACATCGGCATCGTCGCCGCGGCGACGGCGCTGTGGCTGGTTTCCTGCGGCGACCGGCTGCGGGCCGCCCTGCAGGCCGGCGGCGCCCTGGAAGGCGCGATCGCGGGGGTGGGCTTCGCGCTCCAGTCGACCGCCGTCTTCATGCCCGGCGACGCGGCCGGCTATTGGCCGTTGGCCGCCAATCGCCTGGCCGCCATGTGCACCGTCGCAATGCTGGCCAGATCGCTGCATCTGCCGCTGTCATGGCGTTCCGCTCTCGCCCGGCCCGCGCTGGCGCTCGGCGCGGCCGCGGTAGTGTCGCTGGCCCTGTACCTGCACGCCGCCCGCCTGGGCCTGATGAGCACGGCCGTGGCGATTTCCTCGCTGTATCCTGTAGTGCCGGCGCTGTTGGGCGTCTACGTGTTGCGCGAGCGCCTGGCGCCATTGCAAGTGGCCGGGCTGGCCATGGCCGCGCTTGCCGTCGCGCTGATCGCGATGGGTTAGCGGCAGGTGGCTCGTCCGTTCCAGGAGAGCGCGCATGCAAGCGGTGTTGAAGCAGGAAGCATTGTTGTTGCTGGCGCTGGCGATTGCGATCGCCGCGTACGGCGCCGCCGGCCGGCTGACCGGCAGCGGACTCGATATCGCGGTGGCCGCCACCGTTGTGCTGGTGATGGCGATCATCTGCGCATCGCAGCGGGTCGCATTCCATGCCGAGCAACTGGCCCATCGCCTGGGCGATCCCTACGGCACCATGGTGCTGACGCTGTCGGCCGTGCTGGTCGAAGTCGTGGTCCTGGGCATCGTCATCTCTCACGAGCCGTCGCCCACGCTGGTGCGAGACACCATCTATGCCGCGGTCATGCTCGACATCAACGGCATCCTGGGGCTGGCGGCCCTGATGGGCGGGCTCAAGCATGGCGAACAAGCCTACAACGACGATTCGGCCCGCACCTATACGGTCATGATCCTGACCGCCATGGCCATTTCCATGATCGTGCCGGAGTTCATCCCGCGCGACCGCTGGCACCTCTATTCCGGCTTTACGATATTCGTGATGGTGATGCTGTACGCGGTGTTCCTGCGCATGCAGACCGGGCCGCACAGCTACTTCTTCAGTTATAGCTACCCCGAGAAGCGCCGGCGCCCGGTCGCGCCGCAGGGCCGCAAGCGCTCGACGGGGTTTTCGGTGGCGCTGCTGATCGCCGGCGTAGTACTGATTGGCGCGCTCTCCGAGGTCATGGCGTCCACGCTCAATGTGTCGCTCGAGCACGTGGCCGTGCCGGCCGTGCTGCCGGGCATCGTGGTGGCGCTGATCTCGGCCAGCCCGGAAATCCTCACCGCCTTGCGGGCCGCGCTGGCCAACCGCATGCAATCGGTGGTCAACATCGCCCTGGGCGCGTCGCTGTCGACGGTGATCCTGACGGTGCCGATCATGGAGGCGCTGGCGTTGTACACGGGCCAGCCCTTCGAGATGGCCATGACGCCCGTGCAGACCATGATGGTGCTGGTCACGCTGGTGGTCACCGCGATCAACCTGAACGACGGCCAGACCAATGCGATCGAGGGCATGACCCATTTCGCCCTGTTCGCCACCTTCCTGATGTTGTCGGCGCTCGGCCTGTAGCCGCGCGCCGATGCCACGCCAGCGATCGTCATTTCGGAGAATGCCATGAGCCACCATACCAATACCGGCGATCACAGTCATGCCCGCAACGCCAGGCAGCGTCCGCGCCACGGGCAGGGGCAGGGGCCCGACAAGGAGCCTCGGCGCGAAGCCGCCCGGCACGCGCAGGGGCGCCGCGGGTCGCGCATGGCCCGCATGTTCGACCGCTTCGCCACGGCAGTGGCCCGGGCCACCGGTTCGCCCGTGGCGTTCGGCTGCGCGGTCCTCATCATCCTGTTGTGGGCGGCCGCCGGTCCGTGGGCAGGCTTTTCAGAAGTGTGGCAACTGGTGGTCAACACCGGGACCACCATCATTACCTTCCTGATGGTGTTCCTGATCCAGCAGAACCAGAACAAGGACAGCCGCGCGCTGCACGTCAAGCTCGATGAACTGCTCATGGCCCTGAAGGGCGCCAGCGAAAAACTCGTCGATATCGAGGACCTGGGCGAGGAAGAGCTCAATGAGATCGCCGAACGCTATCGGCGGCTCGCCAAGGCGGTGCGCGCCCGCGAGTAGCGCGCGGTACGGCGTTTGCTGGGATAGCGGATTCATGCCCCATGGAGGCGACCATGTCCCGTTATCTGCTTGTTTCCATCCGCTGCGCGGTGCTGGCCGCGCTGCCGGCCGTGGCCGCGCCCGTCCTGTGGGCTCAGCCGGTGCAAAACGAAGGCCGGGCGCAAGAGCAGCCCGGCTCGAGCCCGCGCCCCGAGAGCAGCCGTGCGCCCGACGGCAGTTCGACGACCCGCGGGCAGACCGATTCGAACCCCGACCGTCCCAGCGCCAGTCCCGGCGAGCGCGCCCCCACGCCCAATGGCGCGGACAACCGCCAGCCCGGGCAGGGCGGCACCTCGGCGCCCGGGCCGATGCCGCGCGGACAGGGGACAGTCGAGCCGCACCGCCCGGACGCGCCGGCCGGCTCGACGGTTCCCGGCGGGCGCGCCGGCTCCGGCGGCCACAAGCATGGCGGCGGCCGCTGAGGCGGGCATGCGCCTTGCTGCGGGTGGCGTCCATGCCTGGCACGGAGAATCCCATGCTTGCCTTTCCTCATCGCGAACCGGTCGGCCCGCCCGAAGTGCCGCCTGAAGACCCGGCCTGGCCCGGTGAGCCCAGGCCCGAAGAGCCCAAGCCGGGGTCGGACCGGCCGCCGTACGACCCTGACCGGATCCCGGGCACGCCCCAGGCGCCCAATCCGTCTTCGCCCGATACGATCGACCTGGCGTAGCGCGGCGTTGCCGCCGGCTGGGCGGGCCTACTCGATGTTCTGCGCCTGCTCGCGCATCTGCTCGATCAGCAGCTTCAGGTCCATGGCGGCGCGGGTGACCTCCATGCTGCCGGCCTTGGAGCCTAGCGTGTTGGCTTCGCGGTTCATTTCCTGGAACAGGAACTGAATTTACCTATGAGGCCAAGGGGCTCTGCGACACTGAGGCGACACTCCATGCGAAAAAGGGGTGTTCGTGGCTACTTTTGTGAAGCGAGGGGATAAGGTACAGGCCCGCGTTCGGGTGAAGGGGTTTCCGCCTCAAATCAAGACGTTCTACAGCAAGACGGATGCCGCCCGTTGGGCACGTGGTGTGGAAGCCGCCATGGCCTCGGGCACGTGGTCGGACCCTGACAAGGATGGTCTGACATTTGCCCGTGCCTTGTTGCGGTATCAGCGGGATGCTTTGCGGATGGTACGGAACAGGCGGTCCGTCGAGTCCTACATGCCCCGATTGTCCGCTGTGCCGTTTGCTGACAAGCCGTTGGCGGCGGTGCAGGCTAGTGACGTGGCGGCGCTGCGCGATGCCTGGGCAGCAGAGCTAAAGCCTAGCAGCATAGGGCGCTATCTGGTGGTGCTTTCCGCCCTGTTCACGATGGCTCGTCAGGATTGGGGGTGCCAGGTGGCAAACCCTATCAAGGACATTCGCAAGCCATCGGCCGGGCGCGGCCGCGAAAGGCGCTTGTTCGATGCGGAAGAGTTCGAGCGTGTCTTGGCTCAGTCGGACAATGCGGAGTTCAAGGTGGTCTCCCGGCTGGCTCTTCTGACTGCGGCCCGCCAAGCTGAGATTACGTCCCTACGATGGGAACATATCCACCTTGAGCAGCGCACGGCGCACCTGCCACTGACTAAGAACGGCAACTCCCGGACCATTCCCTTGTCGGCCTCGGCCGTGGCCTTGCTGAATGGCATCAAGCGCGAACAGGGGGCGGTCTTTGCGATCAGCGCCAATGTGGTGGCCCGAACTTGGTACAGGTCCGTGAGGTTGGCGCGCGCGGCTTATGAGCGCGAGTGCGTCGAGCAGGCCAAGGTGCCGCAACCTGGTTACCTGCAAGACCTGCACTTTCACGACCTGCGCCACGAGGCCATATCGCGATTACATGAACAGGGGTTCTCGACGGTAGAAGTGGCGGCAGTTTCCGGGCATCGCAACTTGGCTTCGCTGGCGCGGTATAGCCATGTAAAACCATCGCATTTGGTGCAGAAGTTACAACGATTGGAGGCGGCGGGATGAGGTCATTCAAACAAGCCGCCTGGCCGTTGCCGGGTCGCTTGTTCATTTTCTACCAGATGCGTAAGGTCCGCTAGCAGTTCGCTGTATTCAACATCGTTTTCAAACCGAGGGAATCTATGGCCTTGCCCTATCTCGCCGGACACATCAGATGGCATGATGATGCCTGGAGAGAAGGACGATGACACGCAGCAGAAGAACATTCACTGATGAATTCAAGCGCGAAGCGGTTCGCCTGGTTGGGCTG
>Ga0180223_1000253_pt1 | contig 83566 bp, 82 predicted proteins | sample eDN5th30CKraftOP_FD_151337 | JGI IMG/M metagenome (GOLD analysis project Ga0180223, IMG submission 151337) | Enriched Organic Plus compost microbial communities from Emeryville, California, USA - eDNA 5th pass 30_C Kraft OP (version 2) (version 2) ...
GAAACTTCTGATGAGTCGTAGGTGTATTCCTATGAATGAGGTAGGCAACGGATATAAGTGGGTTACTTATTGAAAAGCAGGAAGTAAAACAAGTTGCCTGGAATGTAGGGCGTATAACCGTTGGCGGGGACACCGGGGTCCTATGCAGGTGGGTTTAAGAGCGCCCTCTCCCCAGCCCTCTCCCGCAAGCGGGAGAGGGGGCTGTCCTGAGCGGGGGGCGAATCCTGAGTCATCCTGAAATGCCTATCTCCCCCCACGTCATTCCCGCGAACGCGGGACGCGGCTCCATCGCGAACAGCGCTTGCGCTGGCCCGAAGGGGAATAACCCAGTGACTGGCGGGTTCGCGAGCAAGCTTGCTCCTACGAAAAGCAAAAGCGCGTCCGCTCTTGCTCTGGCTTTTGGATTTCCAGAGAAACATCCGCGCGCACCGGAACGCCCCTTCAGCAGGCCGAGCGAAACCGGCGCTCAGGAGGTCATGCGACATGGATGTCGCGAGAGCCCCGATGGGCTACAGGGACGTACCCTCGGGGCGGGCCTCCGTGGCGGGGGAATTCGCGAGGGTAGCCCGGCTCCATCGGGCCCGTATGCGGGGCAAGCCTTTTTGGTTCCTTTTGTGGCGTTTGACAAAAGGGACTCGCCCGAGGGGGCGAAACAAGACGGTCGGGCAGACTCGGTGCGGCGCAGAAACACCCAAGCCAAGGCAACTGGGTTATTCCCCTTCGGGCCAGCGCAAGCGCGCGTTCGCAGGAATGAGGGAGTCAAGGTCGGAGAGGAGGACAGGCTTCGCGAGCCAAGCCTCAGCCCCCCAAATGAAAAAATGCCGTTTCCCTAGACAGAGAAACGGCATCCCTTCCTAAGCACTACCGGCATTTGTCGACGGCTATCGCCGTTATGCCGACTCGCAACAGATCGTGGTCAGGCGCTTAGAACTTGTAACCGAAGCCGATCATGTACACCCACGGATCGACGTCCACGTCGACCTTGGTCTTCTGGATGCCCAGGGCGCCCGGGCCGTTGACGCTGGCCTTGGTGTCGATGTCCATGTACCACACGGCAACGTTGAACAGGGCGTGCTCGTTGAGCATGTAGTCGAAGCCCAGTTCGCCGGCCAGGCCCCAGGAGTCCTGCAGCTTCAGGTTGCTGAAGCCCTGGTCCTTGCGGAAGCCGGCCAGGTCTTCGTCGAAGAAGGTGGTGTAGTTCACGCCCAGGCCGCCGTAGGGCTGGAAGGCGGAGTTGGTGCCGCCCATGGGGTAGTACTGCAGCAGCACGGTCGGCGGCAGCTGCTTGATGTCGGCCAACTTGCCGTCCAGGCCCGGGCCGAGGCCCTTGACGTCGACCTGGTGGTTGAACGGAGTGGCGGCGACCAGCTCGACACCGATCTTGTCGGTGATCAGGTAGCTGAAGGTCAGGCCCAGCTGGGTATCGCTGTCCACGGTGGCCTTGGTGCCGCCGACCTTGGCACCGTCGAGCTTGAGGTTGCCGCTGTCGTCGTTGGGGTCGACGGTGGCGAAGCCGCCGCGGACGATGAAGTCACCGGCCTTGTGGCCCTGGATGTCCGCAGCCTGGGCGGCGAACGGCGTGGATACGGCGGCGGCGAGCAGGGAGGCGGTGAGCCAGGACTTGCGCATGATGGTGATGCTCCATGATTTTGGAATAAGCGTTGGTAAGCATCATGGTAGACAGCGCTAAGCGATTCTTCTTGATTCAGCTCAATAAAGCCCCCCTACCTCGTAGGGGTAATGCCTGTGGCAGATGGTCGCAGGTCATTCGCCCTCGTATTCGTAGGGCGTGACCTCGTCGGCCTTGAGCTGGTAGCCGGCCTGGGCCAGGTCGCTGTCGATGTGCTTCACCTGCATGCGCCCGACCACCCAGTAGGGCTGGTACAGCTCGTCCATCTTCACCCCGTGGGCCTGGTGCACGTAGACGATCTGGTTGGACGGCGGCGGCGGCACGTGGATGCAGGCGCCGTAGTAGGGCACCAGGAGGAACTCGTTGACCTCGCCGTCCTGGCCGACGTCCAGCGGCACTATGTAGCCGGGCAGCTTCACCTGCTGGCCGTCCAGCGCCTGCACCACCGGGGCGGCCGGCGACTGCTGCTTGGCCGCCGGGCCGCTCTCGGCGTTGAGCGCGTCGCTGAGCTGGGAAATGTCGTGCAGCGGCACCGGCGGCGGGGGCGGCGGCGCGCCCTCGGGGATCAGCTGCGGCCAGGTCAGCGTCTGCGGCGTGGCGGCCCAGGCCGCGCTGGTAGCGAGCAGGCACAGGGCGAGGAAGGCGGAGGCGGTTGTTTTCATGGGGCTACTCAGATGCGGATCGACAGGCCGTCGGCCAGCGACTGGCGATAGGCGCGCCAGGCCGGCACGCAGCCGATCAGTAGGGCGGCCAGCAGTATGCCGCCGAGCAGCGACCACTCATAGGCGCTCGGCGCCGCCAGCGGCAGGAAGATGCCGTAGTTGGCCTGCACGTAGCCCTGGGCGGCGGCGATGCCGGCGTACAGCAGGCCCAGGCCGAGGGTGACGCCGGCCAGCGCCAGGGCGAAGGCCTCGGCCAGCAGCAGGCTGAACACGTGCCAGGGCCGCGCGCCCACCGAGCGCAGGATGGCCATCTCGCGGCGGCGTTCGTTGAGGCTGGTGAGGATGGCGGTGAGCATGCCGATCAGCCCGGTCAGCACCACGAACAGCGAAACCACGAACAGCGCCTTCTCCGCCGTGCCCATCAGCCCCCACAGCTCCTGCAGGGCCACGCCGGGGAGGATGGCCAGCAGCGGCTCGCCGTCGTATTCGTTGATCTGTCGCTGCAGGGCGAAGGTCGCCACCTTGCTCTTCAGGCCGAGCAGGAAGGCGGTGATGGCGGTCGGCTGCAGGTCCATGTGGCGTGCCTGGTCGGCGCTGATACGCCCGGCGCCGCGGGCCGGCACACCGTTCTTCCAGTCGACGTGCAGCGCCTCCATGCCGGCCAGGGAAATGTGCAGGGTGCGGTCCACCGGGGTGCCGGTGCGCTTGAGGATGCCGACCACGGTGAATGGCTTGTCGTCGTGCTGCACCAGGCTGATGGTGCTCACCCCGTGGCTCAGCACTATGTGGTCGCCCAGCTTGTAGTGCAGCGCCTCGGCCACCTCGGCGCCGAGCACCACGTCGAACAGGTCCTGGCCGAAGGGCCGGCCCTCGGCCAGTTGCAACTGCTGGTCGCGGCCGTAGCGGTAGTGCTCGAAGTAGCCGGTGTCGGTGCCCATCACCCGGTAGCCGCGGTGCGAGTCGCCCAGGGAGATCGGGATGGCCCATTTCACCAGCGGGCTGGCCTTGACCGTCTGGAAGCTCTCCCAGCGGATGTTGTTGGTGGCGTTGCCGATGCGGAACACCGAGTACAGCAGCAGGTTGATCGAGCCCGAGCGCGCGCCGACGATCAGGTCGGTGCCGGAAATGGTGCTGGCGAAGCTGGCGCGGGCCTCGCTGCGCACCCGCTCCACGGCCAGCAGCAGGCAAGCGGAGAGGGCGATGGCGAAGACCGTGAGCCACGCGGTGAAACGGCGGTTGGAAAGGCTGGCCAGGGCCAGGCGCAACAGGTACATGCTCAGATCCCGGGGGCGGTGGCGGCGCGGTTGAGGTCGGCCAGCGACAGGCTGCGGTCGAACAGCGGCGCCAGGCTCTGGTCGTGGCTGACGAACAGCAGGCTGGCGCCGGCCGCGCGGCATTCGGCGAACAGCAGTTGGAGGAAGGCTTCGCGGGCGTCGGCGTCCAGCGCCGAGGTCGGCTCGTCGGCGATCACCAGTTCCGGCTGGCCGATCAGCGCGCGCGCCGCGGCGACGCGCTGCTGCTGGCCGATCGAGAGGTTGTCGGCGCGCCGCTGCAGCAGCGCCGCGTCGCCCAGGCCCAGGTGCGCGAGCAGGGCGCTGGCGGCTTCGCCGACGCTGCCGTGGCGCTCGCGGGCGCGGGCCGCGCGGCTGCGCGAGAAGTGGCAGGGCAGCTCGACGTTCTCCCGCACCGAGAGGAACGGCAGCAGATTGAACTGCTGGAAGATGTAGCCGGTGTGGTCGACGCGGAAGTGGTCGCGGCGCGCGGCGGAAAGCTGCGCCAGATCCTCGCCGAGCAGGCGGATGCTGCCGCGCCGGGGCTTCTGCACGCCGCCCAGCAGGCCGAGCAGGGTGGTCTTGCCGCTGCCGGAGGGGCCTTTGAGGAACAGCGTCTCGCCACGGCCGAGGGAAAACTGCGGGATGTCCAGCAGCTCCGCCTGGCCGGGCCAGGCGAAGCCGAGGTCGCGGAGTTCGAGCAGGGTGTCCATGGGGCGCGTCAGAACTTCAGCAGGCTGCTGGCCGGGGTCAGCTCGGCGCCCTGCTGGCCGTTCGGGCCGATCAGCTGCACCACCAGCTTCTGGGTGCCGGGGAAGCGCTTGAACAGCGGGGCGAAGTCGAGGCTGGCGAGGGCCTCGGGCGCGGCGCAGGTCAGCTTGTAGTGGGCGTTGATGTCGCTGTGCTGGTGGCCTTCGTGCTCGTCGCCATCGTGGTCGTGGTCGTGGTCGTGGTCGTGCTCGTGGGCCTTGGCATTGCCGAACAGCGGGCTTTCCAGTTCCACCTCGGCGACGCCGCACTTGGCCGCGGCCGGCGCCTGCACCAGCTCCAGCGGCTTGCCCAGCTGGGCGCGGGCGGCGGCCACGGTGGCCTGGTCGGCGGCGCTGCTGGCCGGGTGCTCGAAGCCGACGAAGTTCATCGCCGGGCTGTCCACTTCCAGCTCCAGGGTGTTGCCGTCCAGCGCGACGTTGAGCTGGGCCACGCCGTGCTCGTGCTTGCCGAGGCTGCCGTGCTCGTGTTCGTCATGGGCCTGGGCGGCGGCGAAGGGGATCAGGGCGAGGGCGAGCAGCAAGGGGCGCATGGACGGTCTCCGGGAGGGGAAAATCGAGGGTGCGTTACGTTATAACGAAATATTGCGGCTGGCTAGAGGCGCCCCGGGAGATTGGCGCGGCCGGGCTGGCGTGGGAGCATGCCGGCCATGCAGGAGGAAACCGACATGCGAATCCGTGGAAGCATCGGCGACTGGCCGGTGGACCTGAGCCTGGAACTGGACGAGGAAGAGTGGCAGCGCCTGGGCGCGGCACTGCGCCATGCGCCCGCCGCCCCGGTCGCCGCGCCGGCAGCGCCTGTGGATAACCCGCCGGTGGCGCCCAGCGGCGTTGATCGACTGTGGCAGGCGGCCCGCGACCTGTTGCGCCGGGCCGGCAGCTGCGAAGGCCCGCAGCTGCTTGATGAACTGGCGGCTCTGGCCGGGAGCGCCGGCGCGGCCAAGGGGTTGTTGGTGCGCTTGCGGCATAGCGCGGATGTGAGGATCGAGGTGCGGGAGGGGACTCAGGTGTTTACCTGGGTTGGGGAGTAAGGGGCTGTTGGGTTTTTTGCTTTTCGTAGGAGCGAGCTTGCTCGCGAACCTGGCGCGGGGTTCAACTCCGCTCCCTCTCCCTAACCCTCGGCTGCGCGCCCCGCCCTGAAGGGAGAGGGGACCGTCCGGAGCGCTTGGGTATTCCTGAGTTAGCCGGCTAGTCCGCTGGCTTCCAGCTGAAACCATCACCTCTCTCGGCACGGACAAGCCCCCTCTCCCTTCAGGGAGAGGGCTGGGGAGAGGGAAAGGCGCCACACCCAGCACCAGAGCAGCCGGTTGGCACCGTTCGCGAGCAAGCTCGCTCCTACACGAAACGAACCCCGCCACTCAATACAGCAGATTGGCCAACTTCCGCCGATAGGCGATCACCAGCGGATGCTCATTGCCCAGCAGGTCGAACACCTGCACCAGCGTCTTGCGCGGCAGGTCTTCGCCATAGCCGCGGTTGCGCTGGAACAGGCGCAGCAGGCCGTCCATCGCCGCTTCGTACTGCTGTCGCGCGAGTTGCTGCACGGCCAGTTGGTAGGCGGCCTCGTCGTCGCCGGCGTCGGCCGCCAGGCGGGTTTTCAGGGTGGCGGCGTCGGGCAGGTCGGCGGCCTGGCGCAGGAAGGTCAATTGGGCGCGGGCGGCGGCCAGGGCGGACTTGTGCTCGTCGCTCTTCACCGCGTCCAGCACCGTCTCGGCTTCGCCCAGTTCGCCGCGCTCGGCCAGGCAGCGGGCGTAGAGGATCAGCGCCGCGGCATTGGTGTTGTCTTCGCCCAGCAGGGCCTTGAGCTGGGCCTCGGCCTCGGCGAAGCGGCCTTCGGCGAAGGCGGCTTCGGCGGCGTCCAGCGGGTTGGCGGCGGGGGCCGCCGGCGGCTGTACGTGCTGCTCCAGCATCTGCCGCACCGCCGATTCCGGTTGCGCGCCAGCGAAGCCGTCGACCGGCTGGCCGTCCTTGAACAGCACCACGGTGGGCAGGCTGCGGATGCCGAAGCGCATGACGATGTCCTGCTCGACGTCGCAGTTGACCTTGGCCAGCAGCAGCTCGCCCTGGTAGGACTCGGCGACCTGCGCCAGCATCGGCATCAGCGCCTTGCAGGGCGCGCACCAGTCGGCCCAGAAGTCGACCAGCACCGGCTTGTGGAAGGAGTTCTGGATCACCAGCTGGTCGAAGTCGGCGCTGGTGACGTCGAAGATGTAGGGCGTGTCGCTCATGGGGGCTCTCGTCGGGCGAAAGGGGCGAAGGATGCTGGTCACTATAAGTGGGGGCGCGGCGGACGGAAACAAGGCAATGCCGCGCCCTGGGTTCCTGTAGGAGCGCGCCCTGCGCGCGAATCGCGGGCAGGGCCCGCTTCCTGCAGTTCCAGGAAAGCCCGTAGGATGGGTTGAGCGAAGCGATACCCATCACCATGGCCCGATGGGTTTCGCAAGCTCAACCCATCCTACGAAAAGCACCTCGACGCAGACGGTTGCTCCTACAGGGGACGGCTGGCGTGATACAGGCTGACCTTGCGGAATTCGTGGGGCTCGGCCAGGTCCGGCCAGGTGCAGGCGTCGAGGATGTCCAGGCGCCGGTACAGCGGGTGCTGGAAGTCGCGCACCCGCGAGTCGGCCACCAGGGCCTCGCGGCCCTTGCCGAGGAAGGCGTCGAGCAGCGGCAGGTTGGCGCGGTCGTAGAGCACATCGGCGACCAGGATCAGGTCGTAGCGGTCCTCTTCGCCGAAGAAGTCTTCGGAATAGCTCAACTGCACGCCGTTCAGCTCGGCATTGGCGCGGCTGGCGGCCAGGGCCAGCGGGTCGAGGTCGCAGGCCACCACTTCGGCGGCGCCGGCCTTGGCCGCGGCGATGGCGGCGATGCCGGAGCCGGCGCCGAAGTCCAGCACGCGCTTGCCGGCCACCCACTGCGGGCGCTCGGCCAGCCAGCGCGCCAGGGCCAGGCCGCTGGCCCAGCAGAAGCACCAGTAGGGCGGCTCCTCGAGGATGCGGCGGGTTTCGTCGGGGCTGAACTGGCGGTCCATGTTCTGCGCATCGATCAGCCACAGCGCTATGTCGGTGCCAGGCAGGCGCTCGGCGCCCAGGCGGGCGTCGCCGAGCAGCTCGCCCAGGGCCTGTTGCAGGTCCTGCGGGGCCTTCACGGCGCCGGCTCCAGGCGCAGCTCGCCGAGGGCCCGGGACTGCCCGGGAGCGATGGTCAGCGGGCGTAGGCGCCAGGCCAACTGGCCGTTCTGCGCCACCCGCGCATGCAGTTCGATGCGCCCGCCGCTGGGGAAGTCGCTGGGGTCGTAGCGCAGGCTGAAGGGCAGGGCGCCGCCGTTGCCCACCAGCTCCAGGCTGGCCAGGGCGCGCTGCGGGCGGTCGCGTTCGTCCATCAACAACAGGGCCAGTTCCACCTCGGCGCCATCGGGCAAGGCGCCACGGCTGCTGGTGAGCACCCCGGACAATTCGCGCTGGTTGGCCGGCAGCGGCGTCGCGACGGCCTTGGCCGGGGCGCTGGCGGCGGGAGGCTGCGGAGCGGGTTGCTTGCTCGAACAGGCGGCCAGCAGGGCCAGGGCGAGCAGGCAGAGAAGGCGGTGCGGCATGGGCGATTTCCCTCGCGGCGGTTTCCAGGGCGGCGCCTGTATAGCGTAAAGCCTGCGGCTTGTCTCGGGGAGCGCGGCGCCGGATGTTTCGTCGAACGGCCGGTCGAAGGGCCCGGGCGGATGGGGTACCATGGGCCACCATTTCGTAGGGCCATTCTCTGCCATGCATTGTCCCTTCTGCGGTGCCCACGACACCAAAGTCATCGATTCCCGCCTGGTCGCCGAGGGCGACCAGGTCCGCCGCCGCCGCGAGTGCCTGGCCTGCGGCGAGCGCTTCACCACCTTCGAGACCGCCGAGCTGGTCATGCCGCGGCTGATCAAGCAGGACGGCAGCCGCCAGCCGTTCGACGAGGACAAGCTGCGCGCCGGCATGCAGCGCGCGCTGGAGAAGCGTCCGGTCAGCGTCGAGCGCCTGGAAGAGGCCATCGCCCACATCAAGCACAAGCTGCGCGCCACCGGCGAGCGCGAGGTGAAGTCGCGGGTGCTCGGCGAGCTGGTGATGGCCGAGCTGCAGAAGCTCGACGAGGTGGCCTACATCCGCTTCGCCTCGGTGTACCGGCGCTTCCAGGACCTCAACGAGTTCCGCGAGGAAATCGAGCGCCTGGCCCGGGAGCCGTCCAAGGAATGAGCGCCGTCGACCAGGCCTGGATGGCCCGCGCGCTGGAGCTGGCGCGCAAGGGGCTGTATTCCACCCACCCCAACCCCCGCGTCGGCTGCGTGCTGGTCAAGGACGGCGTGGTGATCGGCGAAGGCTGGCACGTCCGCGCCGGCGAGCCCCATGCCGAGGTCCACGCCCTGCGCCAGGCCGGCGACAACGCCCGCGGCGCCACCGCCTACGTCACCCTGGAGCCCTGCAGCCACTTCGGCCGCACCCCGCCTTGCGCCGATGCCCTGGTGAAGGCCGGCGTCGCCCGCGTGGTGGCGGCCATGCAGGACCCCAACCCGCAGGTCGCCGGGCAGGGGCTGCGGCGCCTGGCCGAGGCCGGCATCGAGGTGGCCTGCGGCGTGCTGGAGGCCGAGGCCCGGGAAATCAACGCCGGCTTCATCAAGCGCATGGAGATCGGCCTGCCCTTCGTCCGCGTCAAGCTGGCGATGAGCCTGGACGGGCGCACCGCCATGGCCAGCGGCGAGAGCCAGTGGATCACCGGCCCCGCCGCGCGCCGCGCCGTGCAGCGCCTGCGTGCGCGCTCCAGCGTGGTGCTTTCCGGCGCCGACACGGTGCTGCTGGACGCTGCCCGCCTGACCGTGCGCCCCGACGAGCTGGGCCTGGACGCCGAGCAGACCGCCCTGGCCGCCGCGCGCCAGCCGCTGCGCGTGCTGGTGGACGGCCGCCTGCGGGTGCCGACCGACGCTGCTTTCTACCAGGCCGGCCCGGCGCTGGTGGCCAGCTGCGCCGAACGCGACGGTTTCGCCGCCGAGGGCCGCGAACTGCTGGTGCTGCCCGGCGCCGATGGCCACGTCGACCTGGCGAAGCTGCTCGCCGAACTGGGCGCGCGCGGCGCCAACGAAGTGCTGGTGGAAGCCGGCCCGCGCCTGGCCGGGGCCTTCGCTCGCCTGGGGCTGGTGGACGAGTACCGGATTTTCGTCGCGCCCAAGCTGCTGGGCTCCAGCGCCCGGCCGCTGCTGGAGTTGCCGCTGGAGACGATGGCCGAGGCGCGCGAACTGAAGATCGCCGACATCCGCGCCGTGGGCGACGACTGGCTGGTCACGGCGCGGCCGGTCTGACGGAATTGTCTGCGCTACCCCCTGCGAATGCGGGGGGAGAGCAAACTGAACCTTCCGACTTGCGCCGGCCTGTGGTAAAACGCCACACGCGGCCAACGCTGTAACGGCCGCGATTGACGTTCTCAGGGCGGGGTGCAAGTCCCCACCGGCGGTGATGGCGCGCAACGCGTCGAGCCCGCGAGCGCTTGCCACGACCGGCTTACCGCCGCAGCGGCAAGGTCAGCAGACCCGGTGCGATCCCGGGGCCGACGGTAACAGTCCGGATGAAGAGAGAACGGGATGAACCTGCGCAAGGTGCGTCTGCACGCCTGCGCGTCGTATCCCTTCGATCGGTATGCCCTGTTTTTCCCAAAACAGGAGTTCCAACACCATGCACCACCCCTTCGTTTCCACTGCGCTGGCTCGCGCCGGCCGGCACGCCTGCGCGCAACCGCATTGCGCCGTCCGGGAGGCCCCATGTTCACCGGCATAATCGAAGCCATCGGCAGCATCCGCTCGATCACCCCCAAGGGCGGTGACGTGCGCCTCTACGTGCAGACCGGCAAGCTCGACCTCGCCGACGTCAAGCTCGGCGACAGCATCGCCGTCAACGGCATCTGCCTGACCGCCGTGGAGTTGCCCGGCGACGGCTTCTGGGCCGACGTCAGCCGCGAGACCCTGGCGCGCACCGCCTTCGCCCAGCTCAAGGTCGGCAGCCGCGTCAACCTGGAGAAGGCCCTGACCCCCACCACCCGCCTGGGCGGCCACCTGGTCAGCGGCCACGTCGACGGCGTCGGCGAGATCGTCAAGCGCGAGGATAACGCCCGCGCCATCCAGTTCACCGTGCGCGCCCCGCGCGAGCTGGCCAAGTACATCGCGCTGAAGGGCTCGATCACCGTCGACGGCACCAGCCTCACGGTCAACGCGGTGAACGGCGCCGAGTTCGAGCTGACCATAGTCCCGCACACCCTGCTCGAGACCATCATGGGCGACTACCGCGCGGGCCATCAGGTGAACCTCGAGGTCGACCTGCTGGCGCGCTACCTGGAGCGCCTGCTGCTCGGCGACAAGGCCGCCGAGCCCGCCGCCAGCGGCATCACCGAAGCATTCCTGGCCGAAAACGGCTTCATGAAGCATTGATAGGAGCTGCCCAGATGGCACTCAACAGCATCGAAGAACTGGTCGAAGACATCCGCCAAGGCAAGATGGTCATCCTCATGGATGACGAGGACCGCGAGAACGAAGGCGACCTGATCATGGCCGCCGAGTGCGTGCGCACCGAAGACATCAACTTCATGGCCAAGTACGCCCGCGGCCTGATCTGCATGCCGATGACCCGCGAGCGCTGCGAGCGCCTGGGCCTGTCGCTGATGGTGCAGCGCAACGGCTCGGGCTTCGGCACCAAGTTCACCGTTTCCATCGAGGCCGCCGAAGGCGTCACCACCGGCATCTCCGCCGCCGACCGCGCCCGCACCGTGCAGGCCGCCGCCGCGAAGGAAGCGGTGGCCGCCGACATCGTCAGCCCCGGCCACATCTTCCCGCTGATGGCCCAGCCCGGCGGCGTGCTGGCTCGCGCCGGCCACACCGAGGCGGCCTGCGACCTGGCGCGCATGGGCGGCTTCGAGGCCTCCGGGGTGATCTGCGAGATCATGAACGACGACGGCAGCATGGCCCGCCGCCCGGAACTGGAAGCCTTCGCCGAGCAGCACGGCATCAAGATCGGCACCATCGCCGACCTGATCCACTACCGCCTGATCCACGAGCGCACCGTCGAGCGCCTCGCCGAGCAGCCGCTGGACACCGAGCTGGGCCAGTTCAACCTGATCACCTACCGCGACTCGGTGGAGGGCGAGGTGCACCTGGCGCTGACCCTGGGCGAGATCTGCGCGGAAGAGCCGACCCTGGTGCGCGTGCACAACATGGACCCGCTGCGCGACCTGCTGATGGTCAACCAGGCCGGACGCTGGAGCCTGCGCGCGGCCATGGCCAAGGTGGCCGAGGCCGGCAGCGGCGTGGTGCTGCTGCTGGGCCACCAGATCGGCGGCGAGGACCTGCTGGCCCACGTGCGCGAGATCGCCGCCAGCGCGCCGGCGCCCAAGCCCACCACCACCTACAGCACCGTCGGCGCCGGCTCGCAGATCCTCCGCGACCTGGGCGTGCGCAAGATGCGCCTGATGTCGGCGCCGATGCGCTTCAACGCGATATCCGGTTTCGACCTGGAAGTTGTAGAATACCTGCCCGCCGAATGAACCCGCGCCGCCGTGCCCTGGCACGGCGGCGTTGTTCTTCTAGCCTAATTTCGCGGAGCGTCGCCGACGCTCTGGCTCTTTAACAGACGAGACCTGCCCATGACCCTGAAGACCATCGAAGGTACCTTCATCGCCCCCAAAGGCCGCTTCGCCCTGGTGGTTGGCCGCTTCAACAGCTTCGTGGTGGAAAGCCTGGTGCAAGGCGCCATCGACGCGCTGGTGCGCCACGGCGTCGCCGAAGGCGACATCACCATCATCCGCGCCCCGGGTGCCTTCGAGATCCCCTTGGTAACCCAGAAAGTCGCCCAGCGCGGCGAGTTCGACGCCATCATCGCCCTCGGCGCGGTGATCCGCGGCGGCACCCCGCACTTCGAATACGTTGCCGGCGAGTGCACCAAGGGTCTGGCGCAGGTTTCCCTGCAGTTCGGCGTGCCGGTGGCCTTCGGCGTGCTGACCGTCGACTCCATCGAACAGGCCATCGAGCGTTCCGGCACCAAGGCCGGCAACAAGGGCGCCGAGGCCGCGCTGTCCGCCCTGGAAATGGTGAGCCTGCTGTCGCAGCTGGAGGCCAAGTGAGCAGCAACGACAACGGCGCTCCGTCCAAGCCGGCCAAGCCCAACAAGATCGCCATGCGCCGCAAGGCCCGCAGCCTCGCGGTGCAGGCCCTGTATTCCTGGCAGATGGCCGGCCAGCCGCTGAACGAGATCGAGGCGACCTTCCGCACCGACAACGACTTCAGCGACGTCGACGGCGCCTACTTCCACGAGATCCTCCACGGCGTGCCGCGCCTGAAGACCGAGCTGGACCAGGAATTCACCCCCTGCCTGGACCGCCCGCTGGAAGAGATCGACCCGGTCGAGCTGGCCATCCTGCGCCTGGCCACCTACGAGCTGCGCAACCGCCTGGACGTGCCCTACAAGGTGGTGATCAACGAAGGCATCGAGCTGGCCAAGACCTTCGGCGCCACCGACGGCCACAAGTTCGTCAACGGTGTGCTGGACAAGCTGGCGCCGCGTCTGCGCGCCGCCGAGCTGCGCGGCGCCAAGCGCTGAGTCCGCCGCAAGGCATGGGTGAGTTCGAACTGATCCGCCGCTATTTCGCCGCGGCCGCCTGTGCGGCCGCGGCCGATGGCGTGGCCCTGGGCATCGGCGACGACTGCGCCCTGCTGGCGCCGGCCGCCGGGCAGCAACTGGCGGTGTCCACCGACACCCTGGTGGCCGGCGTGCATTTCCCCGCGCTGTGCGATCCCTTCCTGCTCGGCCAGCGCGCCCTGGCGGTTTCCGCCAGCGACCTGGCGGCCATGGGCGCCGCGCCCCTGGCCTTCACCCTCGCCCTGACCCTGCCCGAGGCCGATCCGGCCTGGCTGGAAGCCTTCGCCCAGGGCCTGAACCGCATGGCCGCGGCCTGCGGCCTGGCGCTGGTCGGCGGCGACACCACCCGCGGCCCGCTGAGCATGACCCTCACGGTGTTCGGCCAGGTGCCCGTCGGCCAGGCGCTGACCCGCAGCGGCGCCCGTCCCGGCGACCTGCTCTGCGTCGGCGGCCCGGTCGGCGAGGCTGGCGGCGCCCTGGAGCTGGTGCTCGGCCGTCTGGCCGCCGAACCCGAAGTGGCCGAGCCGCTATTGGCGCGCTACTGGGCGCCGCAGCCGCAACTGGCCCTCGGCCAGGCCCTACACGGCCGCGCCACGGCGGCGCTGGACGTGTCCGACGGCCTGCTCGCCGATTGCGGCCACATCGCCCGCGCCTCCGGCGTGGCCTTGATCATCGAAGCCGAACGCCTGCCGGCCAGCGCGCCGCTGGAAAGCCTGCTGGGCGCCGAGCGCGCGCTGCAGGCCAAGCTCGGAGCCGGCGACGACTACGTCATCGCCTTCACCCTGCCGCCTGCGCAGTTGCCGGTTCTGCAGGCGCAATGGCCGCAGCTGGCGGCCATCGGCCGCGTCGAGGCCGGCAGCGGGGTGCGCGTGCTGGACGGCGCAGGCCACGACATCACGCCGCGCCAGGGCGGCTACCTGCATTTCACGGAGTGACCGCAGTGCCCGAACATCCCGACCAAGCCCCCGCCCAGCCCGTGCCGCCGTCGGTCTGGCGCAACCCCTGGCACTTCCTGGCCTTCGGCTTCGGCTCCGGAACGCTGCCCAAGGCGCCGGGCACCTGGGGCTCGCTGGTGGCCATCCCCTTCGTCCCGCTGTGGCAGTTGCTGCCGGACTGGGGCTACTGGCTGATGCTGGGGCTGACCATGCTGTTCGGCTTCTGGCTGTGCGGCAAGGTCGCCGACGACCTGCGCGTGCACGACCACGAAGGCATCGTCTGGGACGAGATGGTCGGCATGTGGATCACCCTCTGGCTGGTGCCCGAGGGCTGGTGGTGGCTGCTGGTGGGCTTCCTGGTGTTCCGGTTCTTCGACATCCTCAAGCCCTGGCCGATCCGCTGGGTCGACCGCCACGTGCACGGCGGCGTTGGCATCATGCTCGACGACGTCCTCGCCGGGGTCTTCGCCTGGCTGGCCATGCAGGGCCTGGTCTGGGCCTGGGCCACCTGGCTGCTCTGACGACAGCCGCCCTGACAACAGCCGACTTCATCACTGACGGCGCAGCGGCGCCGGTGTAACGTGGCGCCACCCTCGCGCCAGCCGACAAGGAGCCCCATCATGCTGCGCCTGCTGCCCGCCCTGAGCCTCGCCCTTGCCGCCAGCGCGGCCCTCGCCGCCCCGCAGGTGTGGGTGGTGGGGCTGTTCCCCAACGCCGCGGTGGTCAACATCGACGGCCAGCGCAAGTTCCTTCGCGTGGGCGAGACCGGGCCGCAGGGCGTGCAGGTGGTCAGCGCCGACGCGCACAAGGCGGTGCTGCGCGTCGAGGGCGTGGAACGCACCTACGAACTGAGCCGCGAGTACAACGCCAGCGGCTACTCGGCCCCGGCGCCGGTACAGGAAATGAGCATCGCCCGCGGCACCGGCGGGCACTACTGGGTGTCCGGCTCGATCAACGGCCAGAACGCCCAGTTCCTGGTCGACACCGGCGCCACCACGGTGGCCATGAACGAAGCCCAGGCGCGGCGCCTGGGCATCGACTACCGGGTGGTCGGCAAGCCCATGGTCGCCTCCACCGCCAGCGGCACCGTCAAGGGCTGGCGCATCAGCCTGAACAGCGTGAAGCTCGGCGGCATCGAGGTGCTGGGCGTGGACGCCAGCGTGCTGGAAGGCGAGTTCCCCACCGAGATCCTGCTGGGCATGAGCTTCCTCAACCGTGTCGGTTGGCGGGAGGAGCAGGGGATGATGTATATCCAGTCCAAACACTGAGAGCCCCTCCACAGCCTGCTGCGCGTCGGCATAACTGCGTTGGGAACAGGTTCGAAATGCTCATTTAGCGGCCTGAACTGCGCTTCCGAACCTGTTCCCGCCTTGTTCTGCTCTAGCTCGCGAGGCCGTGAAGGGACTCTGCCAGATCGCCGATCCATCGATGGCTTCGATAGCCAAGTTGCGGATTTCGCAATGACGGCGGCCCCGGCACTGCTGTTACAATGCCGGCTCCTTACTACTGTCTGACTTTCAGGAGTTTCCGGTGTCCGTCGTGTTCGTCGCCGCCTCCAAGCTGCCCACTCCCTTCGGCGAATTCACCATGCATGGCTTCCTCGACGAGGAAACCGGCAAGGAACATGTCGCCCTGACCATGGGCACCCTCGACGACGGCCAGCCGGTGCTCGGTCGCCTGCATTCCGAATGCCTGACTGGCGATGCCCTGTTCAGCCTGCGCTGCGACTGCGGCTTCCAGCTCGAAGGCGCGCTCTCGGCCATCGCCCGCGAAGGCCGCGGCGTGCTGCTGTACCTGCGCCAGGAAGGCCGTGGCATCGGCCTGCTGAACAAGATCCGCGCCTACGCCCTGCAGGACGAAGGCGCGGACACGGTCGAAGCCAACCTCAAGCTGGGCTTCGGCGCCGACCAGCGCGACTACGCCATGTGCCTGCCGATGCTGCAGCACCTGGGCGTCAGCTCGCTGAAGCTGATGACCAACAACCCGCGCAAGGTCAAGGCGCTGGAAGGCTACGGCCTCACAGTGGCCGAGCGCGTGCCCCTGCAGAAGGGCCTGAACCCGCACAACAAGCGCTACCTGGCGACCAAGGCCGGCAAGCTCGGGCACATGCTCGGCGAGCTGCACCAGGGCGAGGCGGAGATCGAGGCGCAGTGAACCGCGCCGCCGAGTTCGGCCGCCTGGGGCGTCTGTGGTGGCTGCACCTGGCCCTGGCTCTCGGGCCGCTGCTGGCGCTGCTGCTGTGGGGCTTCGAGATCGACGCCCTGGCCGTGCTGGCCACCCCGCTGTACGTCGCCGCGCTGGTCTCGATGTACTTCACCCTACCGCTGTTCCGCCGCTACAAGCTCGCCCTGATCGACGCCGGCAAGGCCCGTGACACGGCCGAAGAGCCCGCCGCCTGGGCGGAGCTGGCGCGCACCTGGCGCAACGGCGTCCTCGGCGCCAGTCTGCCGGCCTGGATCGGCGTGCTGGCGTGCTTCACCGACCTGTCCGGCGTGGCGCTGATCCTCCTCGGGCTGACCAGCCTGCTGATCCTCTGTCTGTATCGCCTGCCGCGCCAGTTGCTCTGATGCGCCTGCTCGTTGCCGTCCTGCTGCTATCGCTAGGCCTGCCGGCACTGGCGGCGCAGCGGGTGGTGAGCCTGTCGCCCTCGATGACCGACAGCGTCCTGGAACTGGGCGCCGGCGCGCGCCTGGTGGGTGTGCTCGACGGCGACGAACGCCCGGCGCAACTGGCGGCGCTGCCTTCGCTGGGGCGCTACGGGCAACTGAACCTGGAACGCCTGCTGAGCCTGCGGCCGGATCTGGTGCTGGTCTGGCCCGGCAGCATTCCCGATGCGCAGATGGCGCGGCTGAAGGGCCTGGGCCTGAAGCTCTACGTCGCCGAACCGCACCGGCTGGAGGATATCCCCAGCCAACTGGAAGAGCTGGGCGCGCTGCTCGACGCCCAGGACAAGGCCGCGGCCCTGGCCGCCAGCTTCCGCCAGCGCATCGCCGAACTGCGCCAGCAGTATGCTCGCGAGCACCCGCTGCGGCTGTTCTACCAGGTATGGAACCGCCCGCTGTACACCCTGGGCGGACGCCAGGTGGTCAGCGATGCCCTGCAGGTCTGCGGCGCGCGCAACCTGTTCGACGACCTGCAGCAGCCGGCGCCGCAGGTGGGCATGGAAGCGGTGCTGGCCCGCGATCCGCAAGTGATACTGGCGCCCAATGCCGAACAGGCGGCGCAATGGCGGGCCATGAAACAGCTGAGCGCAACGCGCCTGAACCAGCTGTGGGTACTGCCCGACCGCAACCTGGAGCGGCCGAGCTACGCCATGCTGGCCGCCACCGAAAAACTCTGCCGCCTGCTCGCCAAGGCCGAGCCGTAGGGCGAATAACCGTTCGCGGTTATCCGCCGGCCGGGATGCCGTACCTCCCCATAACCTGTAAGCGGGCCCTGCCCGCGAAATCGCGCGCAGGGCGCGCTCCTACGAAAAGCTGTGCTCGCCTGCTGCGTAGGACCTCATTCGCGAATCGCGTCGGTATGTCCGGCTATCGCGGACAAGGTCCGCTCCTACGGGGGAGGAATGCCGTGCCTCCCGGCGGACTGTAGGAGCGGGCCCTGCCCGCGATTTCGCGCGCAGGGCGCGCTCCTACAGGGGAGCGGTGCGGGTGGGGCAGCGCAAGCGGATCTTATCCGCGAATCGCGCCGAAACCTCCGGCTATCGCGGACAAGGTCCGCTCCTACGGGAGAGGAATGCCGTGCCTCCCGGCGAGCGGGCCCTGCCCGCGATTCGCGCGCAGGGCGCGCTCCTACATGGGGATGGTGTGGGGGCGGCGTACCGTGCCTCCCCGCCGCTCAGAATCCCTCCAGCACGATCTTGCCCTTGGCCTTGCCGCTCTCCAGCAGCGCGTGGGCGCGGCGCAGGTTGGCGGCGTCGATGCGGCCGTAGTGCTCGCCCAGGGTGGTGCGCAACACGCCCTGGTCGACCAGGCTGGACACGCGCTGCAGCAGGCGGTGCTGCTCGATCATGTCGTCGGTCTGGAACATCGAGCGGGTGTACATGAACTCCCAGTGCAGCGACAGGCTCTTCTGCTTGAGCAGGCTCACGTTCAGGTTCGCCGGGTCGTCGATCAGGCCCAGGCGGCCCTGCGGGCGCAGGCTGGCGACTATCTGCTGCAGGTGGCTGTCGGTGTGCGTCAGGCTGGCCACGTGGCTCACCTGGCCGATGCCGATGCGCTGCAGTTCCTCGCTCAGCGGCTTGCCGTGGTCGATGACGTGGTGGGCGCCGAGGTCGCGGACCCATTCCTGGGTTTCCGCCCGCGAGGCCGTGCCGATCACGGTCACGCCGGTCAGGTGCCGGGCCAGTTGGACGAGGATGGAACCCACGCCGCCGGCGGCGCCGACGATCAGCAGGCTCTGCCCGGCGCTGCCCGGGCCCTCGGCGATCTGCAGGCGTTCGAACAGCAGCTCCCAGGCGGTGATGCTGGTCAGCGGCAGGGCCGCGGCCTGGGCGAAGTCGAGGCTGGCCGGCTTGGCGCCGACGATGCGCTCGTCCACCAGCTGCAGTTCGGCGTTGCTGCCCGGGCGCGTCAGGTCGCCGGCGTAGAACACCTCGTCGCCGGGGCGGAACAGGCTGACCTCGCTGCCCACCGCGCGGACCACGCCGGCGGCGTCCCAGCCCAGCACCTTGTATTCGCCGGCCGCAGGCTCCGCGCGCTGGCGCACCTTGGTGTCCACCGGGTTGACGGAAATGGCGCGGACCTCCACCAGCAGGTCGCGCGGGCCGGGCGTCGGCTCCGGCAGCTGGATGTCGAGCAGGGCGTCGTCGGCGTCGATCGGGCGGCTGTGGATGTAACCGATGGCTTTCATGGCGGCTCCTCAGTCGATGCGGTTCATCAGGCGGATGTCGAGTTCGGCTAGGTCGTCCCGGCTGGCCGCGACGAAGGCCTGGAAGTGCTCGCTGGCCTCGTGCTCGGCGAGGGCGGCCTCGTCGCGCCATTGCTCGATCATGTAGATCAGGTCGGCGTCCTTGCGGTCGCGGTGCAGGTCGTACTGGATGCAGCCGGGCTCGGCCCGCGAGGGCACGCGCAGCTCGGCCAGGCGGGCCTGCAGGGTGTCGGCGCGGCCGGGTTTGGCGCGGATGATGGCGATCAGGGTGAGGGGGCTGCTCATCGGGACTCTTCCTTGCGGCAGTGGGGGATGGGCGCATCCTCCGCTCTTTCGTTGTGAAGAAAAACCGCGTAGGAAGAAAGTCTCTTTCAAAGGAAAATTGAAAATGCTGCGTTTCGACGACCTCCAGCTGTTCGTCCGCACCGCCGAACGCGGCAGCCTGTCCGCCGCGGCCCGCGAGCTGGAGGTGTCGCCGGCGGTGGCCAGTGCCGCGCTCAAGCGCCTGGAGGGCGCCCTGCAGGCGCGCCTGTTCGCCCGTTCCACCCGCAGCCTGCGGCTGACTGCCGAGGGCGAGTTGTTCCTGGCCCATGCGCGGGCCTCGCTGCAGAGCCTGGAGGAGGGGCGCCAGTTGCTGGCCGGCGGGCGCAGCGAGATCGCCGGGCCGCTGCAGGTCTCGGCGCCCTCGGACCTGGGGCGCAACGTGCTGCTGCCCTGGCTCGACGAGTTCCAGGCGCAGCACCCGCGGCTGGTTTTGCGCCTGCTGCTCAGCGACCGCCAGGCCGACCTCTACCGGCAGCCGGTGGACGTGGCCATCCGCCTCGGCCAGCCGCCGGACTCCAGCCTGGTGGCGCTGCCCCTGGCGGCGGACAACCGCCGCGTGCTGTGCGGCGCGCCGGCCTACTTCGCCCAGCATGGCCGGCCGCAGCGGCCGCAGGACCTGGCCCGGCACAACTGCCTGCTGTACATGCTCGGCGGGCGTGTGCACGAGCGCTGGCGCTTCGGCGACGAGACGGTCGAGGTGGGCGGCGACCGTGTCAGCGACGACGCCGACGTGGTGCGGCGCTGGGCGGTGGCCGGGCGCGGGCTGGTCTACAAGTCCTGGCTGGACGTGGCCGCCGACGTGCGTGCCGGGCGCCTGGAAGTGGCCCTGGCCGACCACAGGGGCGAGGCGGCGCCGCTGAACCTGTTCTGCACCCACCGCGCGCAGCTGAGCCCGCCGGTGACCCTGCTACGCGAGTTCGTCCAGCAGCGCTGCGCCGAGCATCTGCGCGGCGCGCCCTGGCGTTGAGGCTCAGAGCGGGGTGTAGCGCGCCACGGCGTGGCTGAGGTTCCAGCCGACCGAGACCGAGAACACCAGCAGCAGGACCGGTACCAGGCACCACCAGATGCGCCTGGGCAGGGCCGGCAGCGGCTGGCGCAGCTGGCTGGCCCAGAGCGCGGCGGCGCAGACGGCGGCGGCGAGCAGGGCGCCGGCGATCACGTCGCTGGGCCAGTGCGCGCCCAGGTACAGGCGCGAGCCGGCGATCCAGGCGGCCGGCAGCATGGCCAGCAGCAGCCAGGTCAGGCGCACCCGCGGCGAGCCCTCGCGACTGGCCAGCACGCCGAGCACCAGGAAGCAGGCGAAGGACGCCGAGCTGTGCCCGCTGGGCATGCTGAAGGCGCTCAGCGGGTCGGCGATCACCTCGGGGCGGGCGCGGCCGAAGAAGTGCTTGAGGGTGGTGTTGAGCAGCGCCGTGGCCAGCAGGGTGCCGCCGGCGAACAGCGCATGGCGCCACTTGCCCAGGCCCAGCAGCAGGCCGCTGACGACGATGCCGACGATCACCTGGGTGCGGAAGTCGCCCAGGCGCGTCACCGCCACCATGATCTGGTTCAGCAGCGGGCTGCGTTCCTGCTGGATCAGCGTCATCAGGCCGTGGTCGAGGGCGTCCAGGTGCGGCCAGCCGATCAGGATGCCCAGCAGCAGGGCGGCGCTCAGCCCGGCGGCGATCAGTGCGGTGCCGTGGCGCCGCTTCAGGCAGGCATGGATCAAGGCGCCGCCGAGCACGGCCAGGCCGCCGGCGACCACCGCCATCTCCGGCCAGAAGCCTTCCGGCAGTGGCAGGCGCAAGGCCGCGCCTGTGGTCCAGCCGGGCAGCAGGTAGGCCACCGACCAGCCGGCGGCGGCCAGGATGGAGACCGCCAGGAAGCGCCCGAAGGGCATGTCGAGCATGCCCGCCACCAGCGGCAGGAACGGCCGCAGGGCGCCGATGAAGCGGCCCACCAGCAGGCTGGTGACGCCGTAGCGGGCGACGAAGCCTTCTGCGCCGGCCAGCCATTCCGGGTGGTGGCGCAGCAGCGGCAGGCGGCGGATGTCCTGGTGGAAGCGACGGCCGAGGAAGTACGAGCAGAGGTCGCCCAGCAGGCCGCCGGCGAAGGCCAGCAGCAGCGTCTGCCCCAGGCCCAGGGCGCCGCCGCCGGCCAGCACGGCCACGGCGAAGAGCATCACCACGCCGGGCAGCACCAGGCCGACCACCGCCGCGCATTCGAGAAAGGCGATGAGGAAGACCACCAGCCCCAGCCACTGCGGGTGGCCGGCGATCCATTGGTTGAACAGGTCCAGGCTCATGTGCGGTGCGCTTCCGAGCTATCCAGCAGGTAATAGTCGCGTCCTTCGACCTGGCCGCGGCGCAGTGGGTTTCGCGTGCAGAAGGGCGCGAAGGCGGCGTCGACGAAGCGGTACATCAGGTGCTCGTCGCGGCCGTGGGGGATGCCCAGGCGGGTGGTCTGGATGACCTGGGCCGGGGTGTCGCCGACATCGTCGACGAACAGCCGCTGCACGTCGAACTGCCTGGCGTCCCAGTCCGGCACCTTGAGGCCCATGGCCTTGCACAGCAGGGTCTGGCCGGCGCAGAGCTTGCCCAGCGGGCGCTCGCTGCCATCGGCGGCGGGGTTGAGCTGGCGCATGCGGGCCAGGGCCTCGTCGCCGCTGACGCGGTCCATCCACGGGTGGCCGGACTTGATCAGCACGGCATTGCCGGCGCCGCCGGCGCTGAAGTTCAGCGAGTCGCCGCCGCGCGCGTAGTACATGTAGATGTGCCCGCCGTCGAGGAACAGCGCCTTGCGCTTCTCGGTGTAGCCGAGCGAGGCGTGGCTGCCTTTCTCGGCCAGGTAATAGGCTTCGGTCTCGATGATCCGCGTGGACAGCCAGAGCTCGCCGACGCGGTGACGGATCACCTTGCCCAGCAGCTGGCGCGCCACCAGCAGGGCGTCGCGGTCGAAGAAGGAATGGGGCAGTGGCCGCGCTTCGGGCCAGGGCAAACCAAGGATGGGATCGGCAGGCATGGGATTGTCGTGGGTACCAGGGCGCTCTTAGGCTGGCGGATGATAACAACAAGAGACTGAATCATGGCTGAACGCATCCGCGCCGACAGCGCGCACATCACCCCCAGTGCGCACTACACCGGCTATGTCTGGTTCCGCCACAAGCTCGCCGAGCCGGCCTTCGCCACCGCCTTCGGGCGCTGGGTACACGGCTGCGTGGCGCCGATCGCCTGGGGCGCGCGCCTGGGCTTCGGGCTGAACATCGAGGACTTCCTGCTGCAGCGCCACCTGCTGATAGACGCGCGCCTGCGCCAGGCCATCGAGCAGCGCGGCGTCACCCAGGTGGTGGAGATCGCCTGCGGCCTGTCGCCGCGCGGCAGGCGCTTCCGCCAGCGTTACCCACAGCTGGACTACCTGGAGGCGGACCTGCCGCCCATGGCCGCGCGCAAGTCGGCCCTGCTGCAAGGGCAGGGCTGGCTGGACGAAAGGCACCGGGTGCACCCCGTGGATATCCTCGCCGAGACCGGCCCGCACACCCTGGCCGCGCTCTTCGCCCAGCTCGACCGCCAGCGCCCGGTGGTGGTGATCACCGAGGGCCTGGTGAACTACTTCCAGCGCCCGCTGATCGAGGGCTTCTGGACGCGCCTGGCGGCGGTCCTGGGCGACTTCCCGGCGGCCACCTACCTCACCGAACTCTACCCGGACCTGCGCGAACACCCGCGCTACCGGCAGATCCGCTGGGGCGTCGGCCTGATCGGCCGGCTCACCCGCGGCGGCTACCCGCTGCACTACCGCAGCGAGGCGGAAATAGCCGCGGCCTTCCACGGCTGCGGCTTCGCCGGCGTGGAAGTGCTCGATCCACAGGTGCACGGCGCCGAGTTGTGCCTGCCGCGCGGGCGGATGCCGAGCCTGGTGCGCGTTATCGAAGCCCGCACCTGACCGGCTCTTCGTAGGATGGGTTGAGTTTACGAAACCCATGCGGTCACGGTGATGGGTATCGCTTCGCTCCACCCATCCTACGGGGCGTTGTGTTTGCCGGAAGTGTAGGCGCGGGCCTGGGGCGTTATGCGCCCTACGGGAGTTTGGGCGTAGGGCGTATAACCGTTCGCGGTTATCCGCCGTTCCGTTGCCTCAGGCCGCGCAGGCCCCTTGCTGCAACGGCACCACCAGCTCCGCCAGGCTGGCGCTGGCGCGAGGATCGCCGTGGGGGAAGATGAAGGCGACGCCGTCCGTGGTGCGGCGCAGCGGCAGGATGTCCAGTTCTTCCACGCCGGGGATGGCCAGGCGCCAGCCGCGTTGCGGCAGTTCCGGTGGCAGGTCGGCGTGGGCCAGGCCGCCGAAGTAGCCTATTTCCATCAGTTCGGCGCGCCATTGCCCGCCGTCGGCGTGGCGCAGCAGGGCGCGGGGTTGCGGTGGTGCCAGGCGCGGTTCGAAGCGGCGTTCCAGGTGCGGCAGCTGCTGGCGCTGGAAGCGCGTGCTGCCGGCGGCGTTGAGTGGTAGCGGCTGGCCGTCGAGGAAGGGTGTGTACAGTCGGGCGCAGGCGCCGCGGCGTTCGAACTGGGCCAGGTGGTCGGCGTCGTGGATCAGGGCGAACTGGGCGTCGGCGCAGGCGAGGGCGAATTCGGCGTGTTCCCAGGGTTGGGTGAAGTGGTCGTATTCGCCGGCCAGCACCAGGGTCGGGCATTGCGGGTGGCGCTCGAAGCCGCCGAAGGCCAGCAGGCGCCGGCTGTTCTGCCGGTAGCGTTCGACTTCCGCCGGCATCAGGCGCTGCAACTGGCGCAGCAGGGCCTTGCGGAACACCGGGGAGACGCCGGTATCGGCCAGGCGCAGCGGGTTGACCAGGCCGGTCAGCACGCCGTTGGCGAAGGCTTCGTGCTGGCCCAGGTCCAGGCGCGCCAGGGCTTCTTCCAGCAGGGCGCGGGCGCCGGGGCGGCCGAAGGCGGTGATGCCGGCCAGCAGCAGGCGCGCGCAGCGTCCGGGGTGGCGGGCGGCGAAGAGGGCGGCCAGGGCCGAGCCGTAGGACAGGCCGATGGGCATCAGCGGTGGCAGGCGCAGCGCCTCGGCGAAGGCGGCGATCAGGTCGGCCAGGTCCTCCAGGCTCAGCTGCGGCGCCAGTTGCAGGTTGCCGCCCTGGCTGGGCAGGTCGAGGAGGATCACCGGGTGCTCGGCGAGCAGCTCGCTGACTTCGCCGGCGAAGGAGCGGAAGCTCTGGAAGGCGCCGCCGAGCAGCAGCACCGGCGGGCGCGGGTCGTCCGCGCGGTGGGCGAAGGCCTGGTAGTGGAGTTGCCAGCCGTCCAGTTCGAGCACCGCCGGGGCGGCGGTGAGGGCCTGGGCGCTGTAATCGGTGCGGTAGCGCATGGCGAATCTCCGGCGGTGTTCCGCCTCTTGTTGTTCTTCCCTGGCGTGCCGGATGGCGAACGGCTGGCAGTGCGCGGCGGGGTGGCTCCAAGGTAGACAGAGGCCGGCCTTTTGTTTACCCAACCTTCGGGCGGGGGAAATCGCAACGCGCTGTTGCGGGTGTCACCGTTCCGCGGCCGGGGCGCGGCCCGCGGCGCCCGGGCGGCGTTACCGGCGCGCCGGTGGGACGCCCTGTCTACCGGCTGGCTGCTGTGGCTGGGCGGGCGCAGGCGGGGTCGCTATAATCGCGCATTTCCCTCACGCAGACGCGTACGAACCATGACCGAGTCCGTCCTCGACTATATGAGCCGCCTGGGCCGCGCCGCCCGTGAAGCCTCGCGCGTGCTCGCGCGGGCCTCCACCGCGCAGAAGAACGCCGCCCTGCTGGCCGCCGCCGATGCCCTGGACGCTGCCCGCGAGCAGCTCGCCCGCGCCAACGAGCAGGACCTGGCCGCCGGCCGGGCCAATGGCCTGGAGCCAGCCATGCTCGATCGCCTGGCGCTGACCCCGGCGCGCATCGACGACATGATCGAGGGCCTGCGCCAGGTGGCCAAGCTGCCGGACCCCATCGGCGAGATCCGCGACATGCGCTTCGTGCCCTCGGGCATCCAGATCGGCAAGATGCGCGTGCCCCTGGGCGTGGTCGGGATCATCTACGAGTCGCGGCCGAACGTGACCATCGACGCCGCCAGCCTGTGCCTGAAATCGGGCAACGCCACCATCCTGCGCGGCGGCTCCGAGGCCATCCATTCCAACCAGGCCATCGCCCGCTGCATCCAGCAGGGCCTGGCCGCGGCCGGCCTGCCGGCGAGTGCCGTGCAGGTGGTCGAGACCACTGACCGCGCCGCCGTGGGCGCGCTGATCAGCATGCCCGAGTACGTCGACGTGATAGTCCCGCGCGGCGGCAAGGGCCTGATCGAGCGCATCAGCCGCGAGGCCAAGGTGCCGGTGATCAAGCACCTGGACGGCATCTGCCACGTGTTCATCGACGAGTCGGCCGACCTCGACAAGGCCATCCGCATCGCCGACAACGCCAAGACCCAGCGCTACGCGCCGTGCAACACCATGGAAACCCTGCTGGTGCACAAGGCCATCGCCGCGCGCGTGCTGCCGCCGCTGGCCGCCATCTACCGCGACAAGGGCGTGGAGCTGCGCGGCGACGCCGCCACCCGCGCGCTGCTGGGCAGCGAGGTGCTGGAGGCGACCGAGGAAGACTGGCGCACCGAGTACAACGCGCCGATCCTGTCGATCCGCATCGTCGACGACCTGGACAGCGCCATCGAGCACATCAACACCTACGGCTCGCAGCACACCGACGCCATCGTCAGCGAGAACTTCAGCAACGCCCGGCGCTTCCTCGCCGAGGTGGACTCGGCTTCGGTCATGGTCAACGCCTCGACGCGCTTCGCCGACGGCTTCGAGTATGGCCTGGGGGCGGAGATCGGCATTTCCACCGACAAGCTGCACGCCCGCGGCCCGGTCGGCCTGGAAGGCCTGACCAGCGAGAAGTACGTGGTCTTCGGCGACGGGCACGTGCGCACCTGATGAGTAAACGGCAAGCGCGGCGGATCGGCCTCTTCGGCGGCACCTTCGATCCGGTGCACATCGGGCACCTGCGCAGTGCGCTGGAAACCGCCGAGCTGCTGGGCCTGGACGAGCTGCGCCTGCTGCCGGCGGCGCGCCCGCCGCACCGCGAGACGCCGCAGGTCTCGGCGCAGCAGCGCCTGGCCATGGTCGAGCTGGCGGTGGCCGGCGTCGCGCCCCTGACGGTGGATGCCCGCGAGCTGGCCCGCGACAAGCCGTCCTACACCATCGACACCCTGGAATCGCTGCGCGCGGAGCTGGGAAGCGAGGCGCAGCTGTTCCTGATGGTCGGCTGGGACGCTTTCTGCGGCCTGCCCACCTGGCACCGCTGGGACGAGCTGCTGCAGCACTGCCACATGCTGGTGCTGCAGCGCCCGGATGCCGACGTGGAAGCGCCGGAAGCCCTGCGCGACCTGCTGGCGGCGCGTAGCATGGCCGACCCCAACGCCCTCGCCGGGCCGGCCGGGCAGGTCACTTTCATCTGGCAGACGCCCCTGGCGGTGTCGGCCACCCAGATCCGCGCCCTGCTGGCGCAGGGGCGCTCGCCGCGCTTCCTGGTGCCGGACGCGGTATTGAACTACATCGAGGCGCACGGGCTGTACCGCGCGTCCCTGGCAAACTAGAGAGTCATTCAATGCAAACCGAACAACTGGTCGAGCTGGCCGTCGCCGCTCTGGAAGACATGAAAGCGCAGGACATCACCGTCCTCGACGTACGCGACAAGACCAGCATCACCGACGTCATGGTCATCGCCTCCGGCTCCTCCAGCCGCCAGGTCAAGTCGCTGGCCGACAACGTCCTGGAGAAGGTCAAGGAACAGGGCGTCAAGCCCATCGGCAGCGAAGGCCAGGAAGGCGGCGAGTGGGTGCTGATCGACCTGGGCAACGTCGTGGTCCACGTCATGCAGCCGGCCACCCGCCAGTTCTACGACCTGGAGCGCCTCTGGCTCGGCGCCGAACAGAGCCGCGCCCACCACAGCGGCGAGTAAGCGCCCTTGCGCCTGCGTCTGATCGCGGTCGGCTCGCGCATGCCGCGCTGGGTCGAGGAGGGCTGGCAGGAGTACGTCAAGCGCCTGCCCTCGGAGCTGTCCCTGGAACTGGTGGAGATCCCGCTGAACACGCGCGGCAAGAACGCCGACGTGGCGCGGCTGATCCGCCAGGAAGGCGAAGCCATGCTGGCCAAGGTGCAGCCCGGTGAACGGGTGGTGACCCTGGAAGTCGAAGGCAAGCCCTGGAGCACCCCGCAACTGGCCGCCGAGCTGGACCGCTGGCGCCTGGACGCACGCACCGTCAACCTCATGGTCGGCGGCCCGGAAGGGCTGGCGCCGGAGGTCTGCGCGCGCAGCGAACAGCGCTGGTCGCTGTCGCCGCTGACGTTGCCGCACCCGCTGGTGCGCATCCTGGTGGGCGAGCAGATCTACCGCGCCTGGACGGTGCTGTCCGGGCACCCCTACCACAAGTAGTCGTAGCCGTACCCGATGCCGCAGCCGATACAACTCAAGGACCACGAGAAGGACGCCCGCCTGGTGCGTCGCCGGGTCGTCGTCGGCGCGGTGGCGATCTTCCTCCTGGCCCTGGTGCTGGTGGCGCGCATGTACCACCTGCAGGTCACCCAGTACGAGTACCACTCGACGCTGTCGGAGAACAACCGCGTCCACGTCCAGCCGATCCCGCCCAACCGCGGCCTGATCTACGACCGCAACGGCGTGCTGATCGCCGACAACCGCCCCAGCTTCAGCCTCACGGTCACCCGCGAGCGCACCGAGAACCTGCAGCAGGAGTTGCAGGCGCTGGTGGAGATTCTCGGCCTGACCGAGGAGGACAAGGCGATCTTCGAGAAGCGCATGAAGCAGGGCCGGCGGCCGTTCGAGCCGGTGCCGATCATGTTCGAGCTGTCCGAGGAGCAGATCGCCCGCATCGCCGTGAACCAGTACCGCCTGCCGGGCATCGACGTCACCGCGCAGTTCGTCCGCCACTATCCGCTGGGCGAGCACTTCGCCCACTCGGTGGGCTACGTCGGGCGGATCAACGAGGCCGAGCTGAAGGTGCTCGACCCGGTCAACTATTCCGGCACCCACCACATCGGCAAGACCGGCGTGGAGAAGTTCTACGAGGCCGAGCTGCACGGCACCGTGGGCTACGAGGAGGTCGAGACCAACGCCCGCGGCCGCGTGCTGCGCGTGCTCAAGCGCACCGACCCGGTGCCGGGCAAGGACATCGTCCTGAGCATCGACAGCAAGCTGCAGGCCAAGGCCGAGGAGGCCCTGGGCGGGCGCCGCGGCGCCATCGTGGCGATCCAGCCGGCCACCGGCGAGGTGCTGGCGATGGTCAGCCAGCCCAGCTACGACCCCAACCTGTTCGTCACCGGCATCAGCTTCAAGGACTACTCGGCGCTGCGCGATTCCATCGACCGCCCGCTGTACAACCGCGTGCTGCGCGGCCTGTACCCGCCGGGCTCGACGGTGAAGCCGGCGGTGGCCCTGGCCGGCCTCGACGCCGGGGTGGTCACGCCCAGCTCGCGGGTCTTCGACCCCGGCTACTACCAGCTGCCCAACTACGACCACAAGTACCGCAACTGGAACCGTTCCGGCGAGGGCTGGGTGAACCTGGAGACGGCGATCATGCGTTCCAACGACACCTACTTCTACGACCTCGCCCACAAGCTCGGCATCGACAGGCTGCACGACTACATGAGCCGCTTCGGCTTCGGCCAGCGCGTGTCCCTGGACATGTACGGCGAGTCGCCGGGGCTGATGCCCTCGCGCGAGTGGAAGCGCGCCACCCGCCGCCAGGTCTGGTTCCCCGGCGAGACGCTGATCCTCGGCATCGGCCAGGGCTACATGCAGTCCACGCCGCTGCAGCTGGCGCAGATGACCGCGCTGATCGCCAACCACGGCAAGTGGATCCGCCCGCACCTGGCCAGGACCGTCGACGGCCAGCCGCCGGTCGACCCCGAGCCGATGCCCGACATCGAGCTGCGCGAGCCGGGCAACTGGGAACTGATCGACTCCGACATGCAGCAAGTGGTGCACAATGCCCGCGGCACCGCGCACAAGGTCGGCGCCGCCTCGGTCTACCGCATCGCCGGCAAGTCCGGTACCGCGCAGGTGGTGGCGATCAAGCAGAACGAGCGCTACGACCGTTCCAAGCTCAACGAGCGCAACCGCGACCACGCGCTGTTCATCGGCTTCGCCCCGGCGGACAACCCGCAGATCGCGGTGTCGGTGATGGTGGAGAACGGCGAGTCCGGCTCCGGCGTCGCCGCCCCCGTGCTCAAGCAGGTGATGGACGCCTGGCTGCTGGACGAGAGCGGCAAGCTCAAGCCCGAATTCGCGCCACAGGTGGCGGAGGCGCCGAAGCCATGAGCATGAACATGAACCCCAACTTCGACCGCACGCTGTCCAACGAGGACGTGATGAAGCGGCGCGCCAGCCTGCTGCAGCGGCTGCACATCGACGGCCTGCTGCTGCTGCTGTTGCTGGTGCTGGGCGCGGCCGGCCTGTTCGTCCTCTATTCGGCCAGCGGCAAGAGCTGGGACCTGCTGCTCAAGCAGGCCTCGTCCTTCGGCCTGGGCCTGGTGATGATGTTCGTCATCGCCCAGATCGAGCCGCGCTTCCTGGCCCGCTGGGTGCCGCTGGGCTACCTGATCGGGGTGCTGCTGCTGGTGGTGGTGGACGTCATGGGCCACAACGCCATGGGCGCCACGCGCTGGATCAACATCCCCGGGGTGATCCGCTTCCAGCCCGCCGAGTTCATGAAGCTGTTCATGCCCATGACGCTGGCCTGGTACATGTCCAAGCGCAACCTGCCGCCGAACCTCAAGCACCTGGCGATCAGCCTGGCGCTGATCGGCGTGCCCTTCGTACTGATCCTCAAGCAGCCGGACCTGGGCACCGCCATGCTGGTGCTGGCCTCCGGCGCCTTCGTGCTGTTCGTCGGAGGCCTGCAGTGGCGCTGGATCCTCGGCGCAGTGACCGCGGCGGTGCCGGTGGCGGTGGCCATGTGGTTCTTCGTCATGCACGATTACCAGAAGCAGCGCGTGCTGACCTTCCTCGACCCGGAAAGCGACCCGCTGGGCACCGGCTGGAACATCATCCAGTCAAAAGCGGCCATCGGTTCCGGCGGCGTGTTCGGCAAGGGCTGGCTGCTGGGCACCCAGTCGCACCTGGATTTTTTGCCGGAAAGCCATACGGACTTTATCATTGCCGTGCTCGGCGAAGAGTTCGGCCTGGTGGGGGTATGCCTGCTGCTGGCCCTGTACCTGATGGTGATCTACCGCGGGCTGGTGATCACCGCGCAGGCCCAGACGCTGTATGGCAAGCTGCTGGCCGGCAGCATCACCATGACCTTCTTCGTGTACGTGTTCGTCAACATTGGTATGGTCAGCGGGTTGCTGCCGGTCGTGGGGGTTCCGCTTCCCTTCATCAGCTACGGCGGAACTTCGCTGGTGACGCTGATGTCAGGGTTCGGGGTTTTGATGTCGATTCATACGCACCGGAAATGGATCGCCCAGGTTTGAAGAAGAAACGTTGAGACCAGAGTGAAGAAAGGAATGCAGATACTGCGCGAGTGGGCCGTCAGGGGTGTCCATTGGGTGGGGCTGGCCGGGGCCATCGGCTTCGGCGGCGCCGCCCAGGCGGGCGACTACGACGGTTCGCCCCAGGTCGCCCAGTTCGTCGGCGAGATGACCCGCGACTACGGCTTCGCCGACGAGCAGCTGCTTTCGCTGTTCCAGGACGTCGAACGCAAGCAGTCGATCCTCGACGCCATTTCCCGGCCCGCCGAGCGCGTCAAGCCGTGGAAGGACTACCGGCCGATCTTCCTCACCGACGCGCGCATCAAGCGCGGCGTGGAGTTCTGGAACCAGAACGCCGAGGCCCTGGCCCGCGCGGAGAAGGACTACGGCGTGCCGGCCCAGTACATAGTGGCGATCATCGGCGTCGAGACCTTCTTCGGCCGCAACACCGGCAACTACCGGGTGATGGACGCGCTGTCCACCCTGGCCTTCGACTACCCGCCGCGCGCCGACTTCTTCCGCAAGGAACTCAAGCAGTTCCTCCTGCTGGCCCGCGAGCAGCAGGTCGACCCGCTCGGCCTGAACGGTTCCTACGCCGGCGCCATGGGCCTGCCGCAGTTCATGCCCAGCAGCTTCCGCGCCTACGCCGTGGACTTCGACGGCGACGGCCACATCAACATCTGGACCGACCCGACCGATGCCATCGGCAGCGTCGCCAGCTACTTCAAGCAGCATGGCTGGCAGGCCGGCGAGCCGGTGGTGTCGCAGGCCGAGCTGAGCATGGACAGCGCCCAGGACGCCATCACCCAGGGCCTGGAGCCGCAGATGAGCCTCGGCCAGCTGCGCGCCGCGGGCTGGCGCACCCATGACGTGCTGCGCGACGACCTCAAGGTCACCGCCATCCGCTTCGAAGGCGCCGACGGCCCCGAATACTGGGTCGGGCTGCCCAACTTTTACGTGATCACCCGCTACAACCGCAGCGCCATGTACGCCATGGCGGTCCATCAGCTGGCCGGCGAGATCGTCCGGGCGCGAGGTGTCCAGTGAACCAGCGACTGAAGCGACCGGGCTTCTGGTCGGCGGCGGCGTGCTTCGGCCTGAGCGCCGTGCTGCTCGCCAGCTGCACCAGCTCCCGGGCTCCGCAACCGGCGAAAAGCGGCGGCCTTTCCGGGCCGATGGACTACAACCGGCCGCACCGCGACGGCGCCCCCTGGTGGGACGTCGACGTGTCGCGCATCCCCGATGCCGTGCCGATGCCGCACAACGGCCCGTTCAAGAACAACCCCTACACCGTGCTGGGCAAGACCTACTACCCGCTCAGCGACGCGCGCGCCTACAGCGTGACCGGCACGGCGTCCTGGTACGGCACCAAGTTCCACGGCCAGGCCACCGCCAACGGCGAGATGTACGACCTCTACGGCATGACCGCGGCGCACAAGACGCTGCCGCTGCCCAGCTACGTGCGGGTGACCAACCTGGACAACGGCAAGAGCGTCATCGTCCGCGTCAACGACCGCGGCCCGTTCTATTCCGACCGCGTCATCGACCTGTCCTTCGCCGCGGCCAAGAAGCTCGGCTATGCCGAGACCGGCACCGCGCGGGTCAAGGTCGAGGGCATCGACCCGCAGCGCTGGTGGGCCGCCCAGGGCCGCCCGGTGCCGATGGTCCTGGCGCAGCCGAAGATGGCGCCGGTGCAGAGCGCCCCGGCGGCCGGCGCGCAGCCCCAGGCGGTGGCCATGGCCCAGCCGATCGAGGTCTACACCCCGCCGCCGGCGCAGCACGCCGCGCCCGTGGCGCCGGTGCAGGTCGACTCAAAAAAAAACGCTTCATTACCAGCCGCTGGCCTGTATCTCCAGGTGGGTGCCTTCGCCAACCCGGACGCTGCGGAACTGCTCAGGGACAAGATCAGCGGCATGACTTCCGCCCAGGTCTTTATCAGCTCGGTCGTGGTCAACAAGCAGACCCTGCACCGGGTACGCCTGGGGCCGATCGGAACGCAGGATGAAGCGGCGCGGATGCAGGACAGCATCCGCCTGGCCAACCTCGGCCAACCCAAGCTGGTGCGCCCGGACTGAACGCGGCGCACCGATCAAGCGGCACGCCAGAGGCCGCCCGGGAATTCCCCCAAGGGATTGTTTGACCATTAGTGAACCCAGAGAGACGGATGAATATCATCACCATCGCCAAACGCCTGTCCATGCTCGTGTTGCTCAGCGCCCCCGTGGCCGGCTGGGCGGCTGAATCCGTTGTCCCCGCCGCGCCGCAGCTGGCGGCCAAGGCCTGGGTGCTGATGGACGGCGCCAGCGGCCAGGTCCTGGTGGAGAACAACGCCGACGAGCGCCTGCCCCCGGCCAGCCTGACCAAGCTGATGACCGCCTACATCGCCACCAAGGAAATCGAGGGCGGGCGCATCGCCGAGAGCGACATGGTGACCGTCAGCGAGCACGCCTGGCGCACCGGCGGCTCGCGCATGTTCATCAAGCTGGGCTCGCAGGTGTCGGTCAGCGACCTGCTGCACGGCATCATCATCCAGTCGGGCAACGACGCCTCCGTCGCCCTCGCCGAGCACATCGCCGGCAGCGAGGACGCCTTCGCCGACATGATGAACAACACCGCGCAGAAGCTGGGCATGACCAATTCCCACTTCATGGACGCCACCGGCCTGCCGAACCCGGAGCACTACTCCTCGGCCCGCGACATGGCGACCCTGGCCCGCGCCATCATCTACGGCGAGCCGACCCACTACGCCATCTACGCCCAGAAGGAATTCCTCTGGAACAACATCAAGCAGCCCAACCGCAACCTGCTGCTGTGGCGCGACAAGACCGTCGACGGCCTGAAGACCGGCCACACCGAGGAAGCCGGCTACTGCCTGGTGGCCTCCGCCGTGCGTGACGGCCAGCGCATGATCGCCGTGGTGTTCGGCACCAACAGCGAGCAGGCCCGCGCCGCCGAGACGCAGAAGCTGCTGACCTACGGCTTCCGCTTCTTCGAATCGCAGACCTTCTACAAGAAGGGCGCCGAGCTGACCAAGGCCATGGTCTGGAAGGGCTCCGAGCATGAAGTGAAGGCCGGCCTGTCCGAAGACCTGACCATGACCGTGCCGCGCGGCCAGCTCAAGCAGCTGCAGGCCAACATGGTGCTGCAGCCGCAGCTGATGGCCCCGATCCAGCAGGGCCAGGTGATCGGCAAGGTGGAAGTGAAGCTGGGCGACAAGGTCGTGCGCACCTCCGACCTGGTGGCCCTGAACGCCGTGGAGGAGGGTGGTATCTTCCGCCGCCTGTGGGATAGCATCCGCCTGTTCTTCTACGGCCTGTTCAACTGACCGACGGTCCCCCGGGCTCGTACTTTTGTATACAAGCCCGGGAATTTCTACGCATGCGCGCGCTCGACTCAGGTAAAATGCGCGCCTGCGCCTGATCGACCTCCCCCGTGGCGTCGGCAGCCGTCAGGTCCGATCCATCCGGAACCTCCCGACCCGGGAGCTTCGTGCGGAGGCGGGCTACCCGCCCGCGACAGCCATGACTGAAACCACTGATACCAGCACTCCTCCCGCGCCCAAGATCGAGTTCCCCTGCGAACGCTACCCGATCAAGGTGATCGGTGACGCCGGCGACGGCTTCGCCGACCTGGTCGTGGAGATCATCCAGCGCCACGCGCCGGACCTGGACGTCACCACCCTGGTGAGCCGCGACAGCCGCAACGGGCGCTTCCTCTCGGTGCAGGTGCTGATCACCGCCACCGGCGTCGACCAGTTGCAGAACATCCACAGCGACCTGCGCGCCAGCGGCCGCGTGCACATGGTGCTGTGATGCCCGAGGCCGGTTCTTCCCTGGGCTTCCGCGAACTCGGCGTGCTGCCCTACGAGCCGACCTGGCACGCCATGCAGCGCTTCACCGCCGAGCGCGACGAGGGCACGCCCGACGAAGTCTGGCTGCTGGAGCACGAGCGGGTGTTCACCCAGGGCCAGGCCGGCAAGGCCGAACACGTGCTGATGCCCGGCGACATCCCGGTGGTCAAGGTGGACCGCGGCGGCCAGGTGACCTACCACGGCCCCGGCCAACTGGTGGCCTACCTGCTGCTCGACGTGCGCCGCTCGCACCTGGGCGTGCGCGAGCTGGTCACGCGCATCGAACAGAGCCTGATCGGCCTGCTCGAGGGCTTCGGCGTCAGCGCCGTGTCCAAACCCGACGCCCCGGGCGTCTACGTGGACGGCGCGAAGATCGCCTCCCTCGGCCTGCGCATCCGCAACGGCCGGTCCTTCCATGGCCTGGCGCTGAACGTCGACATGGACCTGGAGCCTTTCCGTCGTATCAATCCCTGCGGCTACGCAGGCATGGCCATGACCCAGCTGCGCGAGCTGGCCGGCCCCATCACCCTGGCCGAGGTGCGCGAACGCCTGCGCGGCGAACTCACCGAGCGTCTTGGCTACGCTGAACAGAAGACCCTAACGGGCGGGATCGAACTGAGATGAGCACTGTTGTGGAGACCCCGGGCCAAGGCAAGCCGGGCAAGGTGGAAGTCGGCGTGAAACTGCGCGGCGCCGAGAAGGTGGCGCGCATTCCGGTGAAGATCATCCCCACCGAGGAACTGCCGAAGAAACCCGACTGGATCCGCGTGCGCATCCCGGTCTCGCCCGAGGTGGACCGCATCAAGCAGCTGCTGCGCAAGCACAAGCTGCACAGCGTGTGCGAAGAGGCCTCCTGCCCGAACCTGGGCGAGTGCTTCTCCGGCGGCACCGCGACCTTCATGATCATGGGCGACATCTGTACCCGCCGCTGCCCGTTCTGCGACGTCGGCCACGGCCGGCCGAAGCCGCTGGACGTGGACGAGCCGACCAACCTGGCCATCGCCATCGCCGACCTGCGCCTGAAGTACGTGGTGATCACCTCGGTGGACCGCGACGACCTGCGCGACGGCGGCGCCCAGCACTTCGCCGACTGCCTGCGCGAGATCCGCAAGCTGTCCCCCGGCATCCAGCTGGAAACCCTGGTCCCGGACTACCGCGGACGCATGGACATCGCCCTGGAAATCACCGCCGCCGAGCCGCCGGACGTGTTCAACCACAACCTGGAAACCGTGCCGCGGCTGTACAAGTCCTCGCGCCCGGGTTCGGACTTCGAGTGGTCGCTGGACCTGCTGCAGAAGTTCAAGCAACTGGTGCCCCACGTGCCGACCAAGTCCGGCCTGATGCTCGGCCTGGGCGAGACCGACGACGAGGTCATCGAGGTCATGCAGCGCATGCGCGAGCACGACATCGACATGCTGACCCTCGGCCAGTACCTGCAGCCCTCGCGCAACCACCTGCCGGTGCAGCGCTTCGTCCACCCGGACACCTTCGCCTGGTTCGCCGAGGAAGGCGCGAAGATGGGCTTCAAGAACGTCGCTTCCGGCCCGCTGGTGCGCTCCTCGTACCACGCCGACCAGCAGGCCCACGGCGGCAAGATCGGCTGACCGGCGCCCGATACCCCGGCCGGCCCGCAAGGGGCCGGCCGTTCATCCTGCGAATTTTCCCCTCCCTGCGACACCTCTCTTTCCCCTCCGCGCCATACCCACGAACCGCGCTTGCCCCGGGCCTCTGTGCGGCCGGTCACAGATATGGCTTACGGGAATAGTGGCACATTGCCAGGAAATAAGTGGGGCTGAAGGCGCCTTTCCCTGACTGTATAGGGGAAAAGTTCGATTGGGCGTATAGGGCGTTTCCTACGTTTTTTGGGGGTTCCCTTACCTTAATTCATTTCCGAGTTTGTTCGACCATTTGTCCGGGCCTTTGAAGACGCCCTGACAACCAACGAGTCAGTGCCAGCCAAGCGCTGCCTGACGCCGTATCGACCTGGAGTTCGAACAAATGAGCAAGAAGCTAATCGCCGCCCTGGCGTGTCTTTCCGTGGCCGGCTTGTCCGGTGCGGCAACGGCTGCCGACGGTACCCTGACCTTCGAGGGCCTGGTCAACGCCAAGACCTGCACCCTCGAGCCTTCCAGCGCCAGCCAGCTCGTCACCCTGCAGCCGGTGAACGCCGACCTCCTGCAGGGCGCCGGGACGGTTGCCGGCTCGCAGACCTTCACCCTCAACACCACCGGCTGCGACGCCAATGCCATGGTCGCCGCGGTGTTCGCCACCGGCGGCAACGTCGACCCCGCCACCGGCAACCTGAACAACACCATCCCTCCCGCGAACGGCGGCACCAATGCGCAAGTCGCCCTGTTCCGCGCCGACGGCACCACCAAGATCGACCTGAGCGACATCTCCAGCTCCGGCGGCTACCAGGTGGAGTCCGGTGCCGACGGCAAGGCTTCCCTGGGGTTTGTCGCCAAGTATGCCGCGAGCAGTGCCACCACCACCCCTGGCGTACTGAAGACCAACCTGCAGTACACCATGAGCTACCAGTAAGTCCCGCTTCCCCCGGGAGGCGACTCCCGGGGCATCCACCGAGGTTTCCATGAGCATGCTGATTCGTGCTGTCGCAATGACGGCAGGGCTCGCCTTTGCCGCGTGCCTGAGCACTTCCGCCTGGGCCGCCGTCACCGTCCAGGGCACCCGCCTGGTCTACCCCGCCGGCGAGCGGGAAATCACCGTCCGCCTGAGCAACGACGGCAAGGTCCCGGCGCTGATGCAGATCTGGGTCGACGAAGGCGACATCCAGACGCAACCCCAGGATGCCGACGCGCCCTTCGTCATCACCCCGCCGATCTTCCGCCTCGACCCCGCCAAGGGCCAGTCGGTGCGCGTGGCCTTCAGCGGCGAGACGCTGCCGGACGACCGCGAGTCGCTGTTCTGGTTCAACGCCCTGGAGATCCCGCCGCTGCCGGACGCCAGCGAGCGCAGCTACATGCAGATCGCCGTGCGTTCGCGGCTGAAGCTGTTCTACCGCCCCTCGGGCCTGCCCGGCAGCGCTGCGGAGGCGGTGCGCAAGGTGCGCTGGCAGGTGTTGGAGCAGGCGGGCAAGCGCGTACTGCGCGGGGAAAATCCCACGCCTTACCACGTGTCCTACGCCAGCCTGGGGCTGAAGCAGGGCGGGCGCGGCCACGATCTCGGCCCGGGCATGCTCAAGCCGTTCTCCCACGAGGACTTCGCCCTGCCCGCCACCCTGAAGGCCGCCGGCGGCATCCTGGAGTACAGCTGGATGAGCGACTACGGCGTCGCCACCGACGACAAGGTCAAGCTGCCGTGACCGGCATGGGCTCCTGCACAGGCTTCATCCGGCGCTGGAGCGGGCGGCGCGGGACCACCGTCGCCCTGGGCTCGCTCGCCGCCGCCCTGGCCGGTCTGCCGAGCCTCGTCGGCTGGGCGGACGACCAGCCGGTGCGCTTCGACACCGACTTCCTGCGCAACGCGCCGGGCCAGACGGTCGACCTGACGCGCTTCGAGCAGGGCAGCCCGGTGCAGCCCGGCAGCTACACGCTGGACCTGTACCTCAACGACAACTGGCAGGGGCGGCAGCGCGTCGAGGTGCGCGAGGACGCCAGCGTGTGCTGGGCGCGCGAGCAACTGCCGCTGCTGGGGCTGGCCATCGACCGCCTGCCGGCCGAGGCCCGCGAGGCGCTGCAGGCCGCCGACCCGGCGTGCATCGACCTCCAGCGCCTGATCCCGGACAGCCGGGTTGCGCCCGACCTGGCCGACATGCGCCTGGAACTGAGCATTCCCCAGGCCTACCTGCGCCGCACCCGCGCCGACCACGTCGACCCGCGCGACTGGGACCGCGGCATCACCGCGGCCTTCGTCGACTACAACGCCAACGCCTACCGCAGCGACGTCGGCGGCAGCAGCTCCAGCCAGTACTACGCCGGGCTCAACAGCGGGGTGAACCTCGGCGACTGGCGCCTGCGCCACAACGGCAGCTACAGCCGCTCCGACGGCGTTTCCGAGTACGACGCCATCAGCAGCTACGCCCAGCGCGACATCACCGCGCTGAAGTCGCAGCTGACCCTGGGCGAGTACTACACCCCCGCCGACCTGTTCGACAGCGTGCCCTTCACCGGCGTCCAGCTGGCCTCGGACGAGCGCATGCTGCCCGACTCGCAGCGCGGCTTCGCCCCGGCCATCCGCGGCACCGCCGAGACCAACGCCAAGGTCACGGTGCGCCAGGGCGGCAACATCCTCTACGAAACCACGGTGGCGCCCGGCCCCTTCATCATCGACGAGCTCTACGGCACCGGCTATGCCGGCGACCTTGAGGTCACCGTGACCGAGGCCGACGGCCGCGAACGGCGCTTCACCGTGCCCTTCGCCAGCGTGGCGCAGCTGCTGCGTCCGGGCGTGTCGCGCTACAGCCTCAGCGCCGGCGAGTATCGCGACGAGCGCCTGGACGACGCGCCTAAGTTCCTCCAGGGCACCTACCAGCGCGGCCTGTCCAACCTGTGGACCGGCTACACCGGCGGCATAGTCGCGCAGAACTACCTGGCGCTGCAGGGCGGGGTGGCGCTGAGCACGCCGGTGGGCGCCTTCGCCTTCGACGTCACCCGCTCCAGCGCCTCCGGCCTGGACCCGGTCCACGGCCTGGGCGGCGATGCCAGCGGGGAGAGCTACCGGCTGAGCTACAGCAAGCTGGTGGAGTCGACGCGCACCAACTTCGCGGTCGCCGCCTACCGCTTTTCCAGCGAAGGCTACCTGGGGCTGGGCGAGTTCGCCGAACTGAGCGACGGCTCCGGCGGCACCGGGCGCTTCCGTCAGCGCAACCGCCTGCAGGCCAACATCAGCCAGCCCCTGGCGGACGGCTGGGGCAGCTTTTACCTCAGCGGCTCGGCGCAGAACTACTGGAACGTCGACGCCGGCAGCGACCTCAGCTACCAGGCCGGCTACAGCAACGGCTGGCGCTGGGGCAGCCTGAACCTGTCGGCCAGCCGCACCCGCTCGCAGTCCGGGCAGAGCCAGAACCAGTACATGCTCAGCCTGTCGCTGCCCCTGGGCCGCGCGCCCAGCTCGCCCTACCTGAGCAGTTCCTACAGCCGCACCGACAACGGCGCCAGCGATGCCCAGCTCGGCCTGTCCGGCTCCCTCGGCGAGCGCAGCGCGTTCAGCTACGGCGTCTACGCATCGCGCAGCCGCAACGACGGCGGCAGCAGCACCAGCAGCGGCGCCAACGCCCAGTATCGCGCCTCGGCCGCCTCGCTGTCGGCCAGCGTCAGCGATGGCGACGGCTACCGGCAACTGGGCGTGGGCCTGTCCGGCAGCCTGCTGGCCCATGCCGGCGGCATCAACTTCAGCCCCGACCAGGGCGAGACCAAGGTCCTGGTCGAGGCCCGCGGCGCCAGCGGCGCCGGCCTGGTCAACAGCACCGGCGCGCAGGTCGCCGGCAACGGCTTCGCCTTCACCAGCGGCCTCACCCCCTACCGGCGCAATCGCGTGGGGCTGGACCCCAAGGGCCTGGGCGAGGACGTCGAACTGCAACTGACCGAGCAGACGGTGGCCCCGCGCTTCGGCTCGGTGGCCCTGCTCAAGTATCCGACGCGCAACGGCCAGCCGCTGCTGCTGACGCTACGGGACGAGGACGGCGGCAAGCTGCCGGTGGGCGCCGAGGTGCTGGATGCCGAGGGTACCAGCCTGACCCTGGTGGGGCAGGGCAGCCGCGTGTTCCTGCGCGCCGAACAGGCGCAGGGCGAACTGCTGGTGCGCTGGGGAACCAGCCCCGACCGCCAGTGCGCGGCCGCCTACCAACTGCCGGAAGCGAAGGCCGAAGGCCAGCCGTTCTTCCGCCTCGAGGCGCTCTGCCGCCGATCCGCCAACTGACAGGTGGGCGCCCGGCGTCCACGGAGACTCCCCATGCTGAGAACAACCCTGTCGCTCTGCCTGCTGCTGTTCGCCGCGCCCTCGGCCTGGGCTTCCTGCGCCTTCGACGAGGGCTACATGACCTCGGCCTTCGGCGTGCACATCGATAACGGCCTGGCCGTTCCGCGGGACGTGCCGGTCGGCACCGCGCTGTTCGACAGCGGCTGGCGGCGCGCGACCGGCGTGACCATCCGCTGCGACAGCAGCGGCCAAGCCCAGGGCCAACTGGGCGGCGGCTTCGGTGCGCCACTGTCGGGCATTCCCGGGTTCGGCAATGGCGAGGTGCTGGATACCGACATTCCGGGTGTGGGCATCCAGGTGTTCTGGTGCAACTACGACTCCAAGTGCGGAAGCCCTCCCGTGCCGAACGAGAGCGTGTCGCTGGTACAGAAGCTGGACTGGCGGGTGTTTGCCGAGACCTATTCGCCCAGGAACAACTGGTGGGTGCGGCTGGTGAAGACCGGGCCGCTCCAGGCTGGCCTCCACAGCTTCGCTGGCACGGCGACGGTACGCTACATCGACCTGGACATCGGTACGCTCAGCGTGCAGGGCTCGTTGACCACCAGCGCACCGACCTGTCGGCTGGACACGCCCAACCTGGTGGTGCAGATGCCCACCGCGCCCCTGGATGCCTTCCAGGGCCCGGGGGTATTGCCGGAGCCCTGGCAGAAGCGCTTCGACATCAACCTGCAGTGCGACGCCGGCATCCGCCTCAGCTACCGGGTCGACCCGCTGTCGCTGTCGGCCGCGGCGGTGGGCGTCATGGCCAACCGCGAGGGGCCGCACATGGCCAGGAACGTCGGCATCCAGCTGTTCCACGGCGATGGCGAGGACGCGCAACCGCTGCCCATCATGACCAAGTTGCTGCACACCCCCTCGACCGCGGCCGGCCTGGTGCGCATCCCGCTGCTGGCCAGGTACTACCAGATCTCCCCGAAGGTCACATCGGGGCTGGTGACCACCTCGGCCACGCTGACCCTGACCTACGAGTGAGGCCTTCCATGTTCAACAGAACCCTGGGTTGTGCCCTGTGCCTGCTGCTGTGCCTCGCCGCACCGGCGGCCTGGGCGAAATGCAGTTTCAAGCAGGGCTACAGGAAGTCCGTCTACAAGGTCGAGCTGCCGGCGGACCTGGACTTCCCCCAGGACCTGGCGCCAGGCCGGATGCTGTATTCCAGCGCCTGGCAAAACGCCACCGGCGTGCGCATCGCCTGCAACGCCTCGGGCAGGGTGTCCGGGCGGGTGGCGGGGCACATCGGCCCGCTGCTCGAGGTGCCGGGCTGGTACAACGGCGGCGTGCATTCCACCAACGTGCCGGGCGTGGGCGTCGCCGTGTACTGGTGCAACCGGGGCAACAGCTGCGAGCCCTCGCTGCCGGTCACCAGTCTGGACTGGGAGGTCGGGCCCTGGGACTACGATCCGGAGAACAACTGGCTGGTGCTGCTGGTCAAGACCGGGCCGATCGCCTCGGGCGTGCACGACTTCCTCGGCACCGCGACGGTGCGCTACGACAACCTGGACGTCGGCGAGCTGAGCATCCACGGGCGCTTGAAGGTGACCGCCCGGGGCTGCCGGCTCGACCCCGCCAGCAGCACCCAGACCATACGCCTGCCGACGGTCCCGGTGGATGCCTTCCAGGAGGGCGGCGTGTTGCCCGACCCCTGGCTGGGGCGGCCGTTCGACCTGCGCATGGAGTGCGATCCGGACATCCGCCTGAGCTACCGCATCGATCCGCTGTACCCCAGCAACTTCCCCGACGTCCTGGCCAACCGGCAGGGCGACGGCTTGGCGCGCAACGTCGGCATCCAGCTGTTCCGCGAGCTTGGCGGCAAGAGCGTGGTGCTGCCGCTGCGGATGACAGTGTTCGAGGGCTGGACCCAGGGCGGCGCGCAGCGTATCTCGCTGTTCGCCCGCTACTACCAGACCGGCGCGCGGGTCACGCCCGGCGCCCTCAACACCGCTGCGACCTTCAGCATGATCTACGAGTGACGCATTCGACATCCTGAGCCCTGGCGGCGGAACCCGTTTGCATTTGCGCGGACGGGCCGTTGAGCCAGGGCGGCGGCACCCCGATCATGGTCCGACCCGGCAGGCGCCTGCCGCCGAGCCGGGGCACATTGCCACGGAGCGGGGGAGTCGTGTGCGGAGGTTCCGGGCACCGTTCGTCTGCCACTGGATGGAGAACGAGAAGTGTCACGGAAATGCTTGCGTGTCGGATCCTTGTCATTGCCCATGAAATCCCTGGGGTTGTCGATCGCCTCGGGCCTGGCGCTACTGTCGCCGGTGCTGGCCCAGGCCGACTGCTCCTGGAGCAACGGCGGCTCGGGGTATGCTGGCCCCGGCAAAGTCGATTGGCCTCTACCTGCCACGCTGTCGGTTCCGCGGGATAAGCCGGTAGGCGCGGTGCTCTGGCGTTCGGGTTGGAAATGGGGGGCCACCGGCATGCTCAACCGCTGTTCGGCGGGGCGTATCAGCGGCCGCCTGAGCAGCGACATCGGCCAGCCCACCGGCAATCCTGCGGTCCATGCCACGAACGTTCCCGGTATCGGCATCGCGGTGTTCTGGTGCAACGTGGGCCAGTCTTCCTGTGTGCCCGATCCGTTTCCGCTCGGGCTGACCGACAACCGCACCTGGTCGGAAGTCTCGGCGCTGAACTGGAGCTACCGGGCCGGCACCTACGATCCTTTCACGCACTTCATCGTGTATCTGGTGAAGACCGGCGACGTCAGCCCCGGCGTGATACGGATCGGTGGCCTGTCACAAGTGTTCTACAACGCCATCGAGGTCTCCCAGCTGACCCTGTCGGGGCAGACCATCGTCAGCGCGCCCGCCTGCCAGATCACCTCGGGCACCGACGTGCGCGTGCGGATGCCCCAGGTGACGGTCACCGACTTCCCGCCAGGCATCGGGGTGATGACCGACGACAGCAAGGCCGCCCCGTTCAATATCGGCCTGCTGTGCAGCGGCAGCATGAAGGTCAGCTACAGGATCGATCCGCTGAACGCCGCGACCGTCGCCAACGTCATCGACAATGCGAAGGGCGCGGACTACGCGGCGGGCGTCGGCATCCAGCTGTTCCAGGGCGACGCGTCCAGTTCCACGGTGCTGCCGCTGTCCACCCGCCTGACCCAGGCGAACGTCTCGGGCTCCAATCTGCCGCTGTCGATCCCGCTGGTGGCCAGGTACTACAAGACTTCCAACCGCATCAGCGGCGGTGCGGTGCGGGCTTCGGCGATGTTCACGCTGTTCTACGAATGAGGCGGTCGGTGCGGGCCGGCGTTGCCGGCCCGCACGGGACCTTTCAGTCGCCTTGCTGCAGGCGCGCCAGCAGCGCCGGAGTGGGGTAGCCGTCGGCCGGCAGGCCCTGGCTCTGCTGGTAGGCGCGGATGGCCGTGCGGGTGTTGGCGCCGATGATGCCGTCCGGGTTGCCCGGCTGGTAGCCGCGGGCGGCCAGGCCCTGCTGCAGGGCGATGCGCTCGCTGCGGCTGAGCGGGCGGTCTTCCACCGGCCAGCCGGCCTCGATGCGGCCCAGGCCCTTGAAGCTGTCCGACAGCAGCCCGACGGCCAGGGCGTAGTTGGTGGAATTGTTGTACCTGAGGATGGCGCGGAAGTTGTCCAGCACCAGGAACGCCGGCCCGCGGTAGCCGGCCGGCAGCAACAGCGAGGCCGTGGCCTGGGGGTTGCCCGGCAGGCGCCCGCCCACCGGCTGCACGCCCAGGCGCAGCCATTCGCCGATCGGCTTGCGGATGCTCATGTCGGCCTGGGCGTAGTCGAAGCCCTGGGCCAGGCGCACCTCGAAACCCCAGCTCTGGCCGGGCTTCCAGCCGGAGGCCTGGAGGTAATTGGCGGTGGAGGCCAGGGCGTCGTCGGCGGAGCGCCAGATGTCGCGGCGGCCGTCGCCGTCGAAGTCCACCGCGTACTGGTCGTAGGTGGTGGGGATGAACTGCGTCTGGCCCATGGCGCCGGCCCAGGAGCCGACCATGGCGCTGGCCGGCACGTCGCCGTGCTGGATGATCCGCAGGGCGCTCAGCAACTGGCCGTGGGCGTACTCCGGGCGGCGCCCTTCGTAGGCCAGGGTGGCCAGGGAGCGGATCACGTTGCGCTCGCCCATGTTGTTGCCGAAGTTGCTTTCCATGCCCCAGATCGCCACCACGGCCTCGGCATCCACCGCGTAGCGGCTGTCGATGCGCTGCAGCACGGCGGCGTTCTGCGTCAGCTTGCCCTGGCCATTGCGGATGCGCGCCGGCGACACGGCGCCGGCCAGGTATTCCCACACCGGCCGGGTGAACTCCGGCTGGCTGCGGTCGGCGGTGACCACCGCCGGGTCGGGCTCCAGGCCGGCGAAGGCCTGGTCGAAGGTCTGCGCGCTGATGCCGGCGGCCAGGGCCTGCTGGCGGAAGCCCTCGCGCCAGGTCTCGAAGCTGATGGACGGCAACGGCTGGCCATCGGCGTCGAGCAGCACGCTGGCCGTGGACGGCTGCGAATTCGCCGCCGGCGCGTCGGCGCAGGCGGAGAGCACGCAGGCACTGAGAAGGGTCAGGCAGAGGGGAAACAGACGGAAGGGTGAAGCGGGTGTGCGCATTGCGCTCCTCGGCGGGTTCTTCAGGCAGCGGCCACCTTAGCACGCGGACGCCGGAGCGTCTGCCGCCGGGCCGGGCGCCGCGATGACAGGTTGTTGCAGGTTCAGGGGGCGGGCTTGGCCTTGGCGGCGCTCTGGTCCAGCTCCTTGAGCATCTGGTCGTAGGCCGCGCAGTCGTCCGGGCGCTCCTTGCTGGAACGGCTCTTCTTCATGGCGGCGAGCTGGGCGTTGAGGCGCTTGGCGGTTTCCGGGTCGCGCTTGGTGATGGCGGCGACCTTGTCCGCGACCTGACGGCCCTTGGCCAGGGCCTGCTGGTCGGAACAGAAGGCCCAGGCCGAGCCGGCCATGGGCAGCAGGGCCAGCACCAGGCCGGCGGCGAGTGTCCTGGTGTTCATCGTGCTTCTCCGGGTGTCGTGCCTATTCCATGGAGGCTCGAACGGGCTGCCAAGTTCAATCGAACTGGCCGGGAAGCGCAGGGGGCGGGGAGGGACGAGGGCGGGGCGATGCGGAGGGACGTGCGGTTTTCAGGCTGCCAGAAAGAACGAAGCCTCCCAGTTGTGGGAGGCTTCGCGGCGGTAGCTGCCTTTGCCTTTCTGCGGTTTTTCCTGGCGGCTGCGGAACAGCGGTTGGGCTACCAGGGACTTGGCCTTGTTCGGCCGCTTGGCTTTCTTCGCCATGCTCTTCTCCTCGGGATGAACGCCCGCCCATTGCGGGCGCGGGCATCATCGGCGCTTTCGCCGGGAATGTCCATGCTCGGCTCAGGCCTTTGGTCGGTTGCGCCGGACCTCGCCGGGGGTGACGCCGAAGCGCTGCTTGAACAGGCGGCTGAAGTGGGCCTGGTCGGCGAAGCCCCAGCGGTAGGCCAGCTCGCCCAGCGGCAGGTTCGGCGGGCCGCTGCTCAGGGCTTCGTGGCAGGCCTGCAGACGCAATGCGCGAATCCACTCCTGCACGCTGCGGCCGCTGCCCTGGAACAGGCGGTGCAGGTAGCGCACCGAAATGCCGCAAGCCGCGGCGATGCTGGCTGGACTCAGGTCGTTGTCGCCGAGGTGGCGGTGGATGTGCCGCTCGATGCGCAGCAGGTGGGCGGCGCTCACCGCGCTTTCGCCGCTCTCGCCCGGGGCCTGGCGCTCCAGGGCCAGGCCCAGCAGCTCCATGAGCTGGCGGCCAAGGTGCGCTTCGTCGCCGGGGTGCAGTTCGCCGAGGCGCCGCACGCACAGCTCCAGGTAGTCGACGAAAAGGGCGCCGGCGCCCTGGCTGGCGTCGAAGGCCAGGGCGCAGAGGCGATCGGGTGCGGCCACGTGGCGGCGCAGGGTGGTCTCGGGCAGCTTGAGCACGCGCAGCAGGTTGTCCTGGGCGTAGTGGAACTCGTAGGGCTCGGCGCTGCGCTCGAGGACGAAGGACCCGGGCGCGCAGCGGATGCTGCGGCCGCGCTGGGTAAATTCGAAACAGCTGTGCAGCGGCAGCGTCAGCAGGAACGACGCCTCGTCGCAGGCGCTCAGGTGGCGCGTCTGGCGGCGGTAGCACAGCGGCGTGGAGCGCAACTGGGAGAGCGACAGTTCGCCCAGGTCGAAGAGCTCCAGGCTGGCGCACAGGGGCTGGGGCCCGGTGTAGTCCAGTTCCAGCGGGAAATAGGCGCCGCTGACGCACTGGTTCCAGTAGGCCTGGCGCTGCTGTTCGGGCTGGCTGGCGGTGTCGAAGCGGGCGATGGCGGTCATGGCGGGCGCTGTGTGGCTGGCGTGCAGGGGCGTTTTCCAAGCAGGTCCCGTGCCGCATCCCGGGCAACGGCCGGGGCGGGGCCCCGGCCGTGCGGCTCAGCGCTGGCGCGTCAGGCGGTAGCAGCCGGACTCGTGCAGCTCGACGACCCAGCCGGGGCGGATGAGGATGTTGGTGGTGGCTTCCTCGATCACCGCCGGGCCGTGCAGGCGGTCGCCGGCCAGCAGCAGGGCGCCCTGGTAGACCGGCGTGTCGGTGCGGATGCCGTCCTCGCCGAAAAGCATCGGCCGGCTGCCGGCCAGGGCCCGCCGGGCATGGCCGTCGCTGGCCGCCAGGCTGGGGAAGGGCGGGCGCGAGACGCGGCCGATCACCTGGCTTTCCAGGTTGACGATCTCCACCGGGTTGTCCGCCTCGGCGTAGGTGTAGAGCGCCTCGTGGCGGCGGTGGAAGGCTTCGACTATGGCCGGCAGGGTGTCGGCGTTGACCTGCAGGTCGCCGATTTCCACCGTGCATTCGTGGATCTGCCCGACGTAGCGCATCTCCAGGCTGCGCACCACGGCGATGTCCTCGTCGCGGAAGCCGTCGCCGCGCAGGGTGGCGCGGCCCTGCTGCTCCAGTTCGGCGAAGGCCGCTTCCAGGCCGGCCAGGTCGGCGTCCTCGCGGGCGAGGATGGGGTAGGTGGCCAGGTAGTTGTGCTTCACGTCGGAGAGAATCTGCCCGAGCGCGCACAGGCCGGAGGCGACCTTGGGGATCAGCACGGTGTCGATGCCCATGTCCTCGGCCAGCGCGGTCATGTGCACGCCCGCCGCGCCGCCGGCGCCGATCAGGGCGAAGTCGCGCGGGTCGTAGCCGCGCTCGATGGACACGCGGCGGATGCCGTTGACCATGTTGGCGTTGACGATGGCGTGGATGCCCCAGGCCGCCTTGTCCACGTCCATGCCCAGGGGCTCGGCGATCTTCCCGCGGATGGCCGCCAGCGCCGCCTCGCGGTCCAGGCTGATGCGCCCGCCCAGGCGCGCCTCGGGGTTGAGGTAGCCCAGGGCGAGGTTGGCGTCGGTCACTGTCGGCTGCTCGCCGCCCTGGCCGTAGGCCACCGGACCGGGGCTGGAGCCGGCGCTCTGCGGACCCACCTCGAGCATGCCGTAGGGGTTGATGTGGGCGATGGAGCCGCCGCCGGCGCCGAGGGTCTCGACCTGGATCATCGGCACGCCGATGCGCTGGCGCAGGAAGTCGGCGTCGCGGCTGAGGTTGGTCTTGCCTTCACGGGTCAGGGTGATGTCGAAGGAGGTGCCGCCCATGTCCACGGTGATGACGTTGCGGATGCCGAACGGCTGGGCCACGAACAGCCCGGCCTGGGGCGCCGAGGCCGGGCCGGAGTTGATCGCGTTCACCGCGCGGCCGCGCATGTGCTCGCCGGTGGCCAGGCCGCCGTTGGACTGGAAGTAGCGCACCGGGCGCTGCGCGCCGAGCTGGCGGAAGTAGTCGTCGATCTTCGCCACGTAGCGCGCCATCACCGGGCTCAGGTAGGCGTTGACCAGGGTGGTGGAGGTGCGGGTGTATTCGCGGATCTGCGGGAACACCTCGGTGCCGGTGCAGACGAACACCCCCGGCAGCATTTCGCGGAGGATGGCCGCGGCGCGCTGCTCGTGGGCCGGGTTGCGCACCGACCAGAGGAAGGACACGGCGACCGCCTCCACGCCCTGCTCGGCGAACAGCCGCGCGGCCTCGCGCACGTCGTCCTCGTTCAGCGGCGTGTGCTCGCGGCCATCGGCGAGGATGCGCCCGCGCACCGGACGGCGCAGGAAGCGCGGGGCCAGCTGCGGCGCCGGCGGGTAGTCGGGGTCGTAGCGGTAGCCTTCTTCCTTGTGGCCCAGGCGGATTTCGATGCTGTCCTCGTGGCCGGCGCTGGCCAGCAGGCCGACCTTGACGCCCTTCAGCTCGATCAGCGCGTTGAGCGCCACGGTGGTGCCGTTGATGCAGAGGTCGCAGTTGGCGACGACCTCCTGCACCGGGCGGCCCAGCGCCTGGCTGATCTGGCGCAGGCCGTCGGCGATGGCCAGGGTGCCGTCCTGCGGGGTGGAAAGGGCCTTGAACAGGTGAACGCGGCCTTCGCGCTCGGCCAGGATGAAGTCGGTGAAGGTGCCGCCGGCGTCGACACCGAGGCGGTATTGGCTGTGCATGTCGGTTTCCTCAGGCGGTTTGGCGGCGTTGGGCGGTGGCGTCGTGGTCGACTTCGCCGGCGGGGCTCAGCACCACGCCGTAGTCGAGTTCGGCGCCCTGCGGCGAGACCAGGCCGTCGCGCACGTCGCGGGCGACCGCCTCGGGCAGGCGGCGGAAGGCCGGGCCGTAGCCGCCGCCACCCGGGGTGCGGTTGACCAGGCGTTCGCCGGGCTTGAGCACGGTCATGACGTTGCGGGCGTGCTTCTCGTGCTTGCCGGCGCGGACGATCTCCACGCCGCCCAGCTTGGGCGCGTCCAGGCCGTTGGCCGCGCCGGCGGCGCCCATGGTGGCGCGCTGGCGGCCTTCGCCGAAGGAGATCACGGTCATCTCGTGGTCCAGCGGCTCCACTTCCAGGCAGGTGCCCGAGCCGCCGCGCAGCTGGCCGGCGCCGGCGCTGTCGGCCATCAGGCCGTAGCGGTGGATGAGGATCGGGTAGCTGTACTCCAGCAGCTCGATGTCCCCGGAGTAGAGCGCGCCGAAGCAGCACAGCGGGCCGCAGGCGTGCCAGCCGTCCAGCTCCGAGGTGGCGCCGGCGCCGGAGATGATCGAGGCCAGCACCATGGTCACGTATTCCTCGCCGGTGCGTGGGTCGACGCCGGCGATGTTCACCCCGCTGGTGTGCCCCCAGGAGGCGGTGACGCGTTCCGGCGCGGCCTGTTCGAAGGCCTGGCGCACGGCGTCGGTGAGGGTTTCCATGGGCGTGGTGGTGCAGTTGACGTGGGGCGCCGGTTCCTCGGCGTTGCACAGGGTGCCTTTCGGCCCCAGGTCCACGGTCACGCAGCGGTACAGCCCGGCGTTATAGGGCGGCGGCACCTGGGCGAACATCATCAGCCCGAGGTAGATGCCCGACATCGAGTTGCCGGCGTAGGAGTTGATGAAGTAGGGCACCTGCGGCGGGCTCTGCACGGCGATGTGGCAACTGTCGTCCTCGATGGTGACGGTGGCGCGTATGGCCAGTTCGCCCAGACCGTGGCCGGAGTCCTCCAGCACCGCGTGGCCGGTGTAGCTGCCGTCGGGCACCGAGCGGATCAGCTCGCGCATCTGCCGGTCGGCCATGTCCTTCAGCTCGGCGATGCACTCGCGCACCGTGGCCACGCCGTACTTGTCGAGCAGGGCGACCAGGTTGCGCTCGCCGACGCGGCAGGCGCCGTACTGGGCGTTGAGGTCGCCTTCCTGGTTGCGCCGGGCGCGCATGTTGGTGAGCAGCAGGTTGATCACGTCCTCGCGGCGGCGGCCCTTTTCCCACAGCTTCACCGGCGGGATGCGCAGGCCTTCGGCGTAGATTTCCTTGGCGTCGGGGTTGTAGCCGGCCGGCACCGGGCCGCCGATGTCGGTGAGGTGGCCCTTGCACACGGTCCAGAACACCAGTTCGCCCTGGTAGAACACCGGCTTGTACATGCAGCAGTCGATGATGTGGCTGCCGGCGTAGGTGGGGTCGTTGTGGTAGATCACGTCGCCTTCGGCGATGCCGTCGCCGAAGTAGCCGGACACGGCCTTCATCGCCGGGATCAGCGAGCCCAGGTGGATGGGGATGTCCTGGCCCTGCAGGATCATTTCCGAGTGGTGGTCGAAGAGCGCGTTGGAATAGTCGTGGGCGAGGTTGAAGACGCTGGAACGGCTGGTTTTTTCCAGCGTCAGGGTCATCTCGCGCTGGGTCATCTCCAGCGCGCCGCGCACCACGGCCAGGGTAATAGGATCGGCCGGCATCGCTTTGTTCTCCTTATCGGCGGGTCGATGGGGCGACGATAGGGAGGCGCCGGCCGGGCGTATTGCGCGGCAGCGCAGTGGTTCTTGTCGTACAGCGCACAGGTGCCGAACGGCGGTTGTCCGGCATCAACCTGTAGGAGCGGGCCCTGCCCGCGATTCGCGCGCAGGGCGCGCTCCTACGAGATGCCGTGCAACTGTCTTGCCCACTGCACCGAGGCGCTTTTCGTAGGATGGGTTGAGCTTGCGAAACCCATGCGGCCGTGGTGATGGGTATCGCTTCGCTCAACCCATCCTACGGGTGTTGTGTTTGCCGGAGGATGTATTCGCGATTGCGCCAGGCCGGGAAATCAGCCCGGCGGCAGCGGCAAACGCTGGCCGGCCAGCAGCAGCGCCAGGCGTGCCAGGCCGTTCCAGGCGTCGCCCTGGGCCTGGCCCTTGATCTGCGCGTCGATCAGTTGGGCGTCCTGCAGCAGCTGGTTCCAGCGGTTGCCGCTGTGGCGCTGCAGGGCGCGGGTGAGCAGGGGGCGGCGTTTGTCCCACACCGGCGGGCGGCACTGGGCGAAGGCCTTGTCCAGGGGCACGCCCTGGCCGAACTGCTGGGCGATGCCGGCCAGCTGGCGGATTTCCCGGGCCAGGGCCCAGAGGATCACCGGTGGTTCCACGCCTTCGCCGCGCAGGCCTTCGAGCATGCGCAGGCTGTGCGCGGCCTCTCCGGCCAGGGCCGCGTCGATCAGGCCGAACACGTCGAAGCGCGCGCTGTCGGCCACCGCCGCCTGCACGGTGGCGGCGTCGAGCTGGTTGCCGTCGGCCAGCAGCTTGAGCTTCTCGATTTCCTGCGCGGCGGCCAGCAGATTGCCTTCCACCCTTGCGGCGATCAGGTCCACCGCGTCCTGGCTGGCGGCGAGGCCGGCCTGGGACAGGCGCTGGCGGATCCACTGCGGCAGCTGGTGCACGTCCACCGGCCAGATCTGGATGAACTGAGCGGCCTCGCCGTCGATCAGCGCCTTGGCCCACTTGGTCTTCTGGGTGGCGCCGTCGAGCTTGGGCAGGGTGACCAGCAGCACCGTGTCTTCCGGCGGGCGCTGCAGGTATTCCTGGAGGGCGGCGGCGCCCTTGTCGCCGGGCTTGCCGGAGGGCAGGCGCAGTTCCAGCAGGCGCTTTTCGGCGAACAGCGAGAGGCTGGCGCCGGCTTCCAGCAGCAGGCCCCAGTCGAAGTTGGCCTCGGCGTTGAACACCTGGCGTTCGCTGAAATCACGCTGGCGGCAGGCGGCGCGGATGGCGTCGCAGGCTTCCTGGCAGAGCAGCGGTTCGTCGCCGCTGACCACGTAGACGGGGGCCAGGCTGCCCTGCAGGTGCTTGGCGAGTTGGGCGGGATTGAGCTTCATGAAAGTACTGGGGCCGGCATGGCCGGCCCCCTGGTCCTCTTACTGCGCCTTGGGCAGTTCGATCGGCGACTGCTGCGGCTGCTGCCTGGCCGCTTCGTCCGCGGCCTTGAGCGCGTCGGCTTCGGCCTTGGCCTTGGCTTCGGCCTGCTGCTGCAGGTATTCCAGACGGGCCGGGGTGAGCATCTGCAGGCGCAGGGCGAGTTGCTGCACCAGGTCGCGGCGCATTTCCTTGCGCAGCTGGGCGGCTTCCTGGTCGGAGCCGATCAGGTTGTTCTCGTCGTGCAGGTAGACCTTCTGCACCTCGACCTTGTCGGTCATCAGCAGCAGGTTGTCGGCGCCGCGCACTTCGTAGTCGACCGTGGTGGTCAGCTCGTACTCGGCACTGCGCGCCGAGCTGCTGTAGCTGGCGGTGCGCTGGGTCTCGGCCTCGCTGGCGAGGAACAGGTGGTAGGGCGCGCTCTTGGTCACTTTCACGCCGCTGTTCTCCAGCAGGCGCTGCAGGTCCTTGACGGTGTCGCCATAGGCGTTGCGCGCGCTCAGGTCGACTTCCTTGAGCGCGAAGTTCGTATCGCCCAGGCCGCGCAGGTGGAAACCGCAGGCGGCCAGCACGGTGGTCAGGCCGATCAGCGCGATGCCGGTCAGGATACGTTTCATCAAGCTTCCCTCACTCCTGTTGATCCGGGTTGCCCGCGGCAAGCGCTGCGGGCGAATGCCATCAGTTGGCGACGATGTTGACCAGCTTGCCGGGGACCACGATCACCTTGCGGATGGTCAGGCCGTCGGTGAAGCGCAGCACGTTCTCGTTGGCGCGGGCGGTGGCCTCGACGTCCTCGCGGCTAGCCTCGGCCGGCACTTCGATGTGCCCGCGCAGCTTGCCGTTGACCTGCACCACCAGTTGCAGGGTGTCCTGCACCAGCGCGCTCTCGTCGACCTGCGGCCAGGGCGCGTCGATCACCGCGCCGGTGTGGCCCAGCTCGTGCCAGAGCACGTGGCAGATGTGCGGGGTGATCGGCGCCAGCAGCAGGGCGACGGTCTCCAGGCCTTCCTGCAGCAGGGCGCGGTTGCCGGCGCCTTCCTGCGGGACCTTCTCCAGCACGTTCATCAGCGTCATCACCGCGGCGATGGCGGTGTTGAACTTGTGGTTCTGGCCGATATCCTGGCTGGCCTGCTTGATGGCCAGGTGGATGGCGCGGCGGATTTCCTTCTGCGCGTCGTCCAGCGTGTCCTGCGCCACGGCGGCGGCGAAGCCGGCGTTGACGTGGGCCTGGGCCAGGCGCCAGACGCGGCGCAGGAAGCGGCTCGCGCCCTCGACGCCGGAGTCGGACCACTCCAGGCTCATGTCCGGCGGCGAGGCGAACATCATGAACAGGCGGCAGGTATCGGCGCCGTAGGCGTCGATCATGGCCTGCGGGTCCACGCCGTTGTTCTTCGACTTGGACATCTTCTCGGTGCCGCCGATCTCCACCGGCAGGCCGTCGGTCTTCAGGCGCGCGCCTATGACCTTGGCCTTGGCGTCGCGCTCGACTTCCACGTCGGCCGGGTTGAACCAGTCCTTGCCGCCGTTGGCGGTGGTGCGGTAGTAGGTCTCGGCGACCACCATGCCCTGGGTCAGCAGGTCCTTGAACGGCTCGTCGGAGTCGATCAGGCCTTCGTCGCGCATCAGCTTGTGGAAGAAGCGCGCGTACAGCAGGTGCAGGATGGCGTGCTCGATGCCGCCGATGTACTGGTCCACCGGCAGCCAGTAGTTGGCGGCCTTCTTGTCCAGCATGCCGTCTTCGAACTGCGGGCAGGCGTAGCGGGCGAAGTACCAGGACGACTCGACGAAGGTGTCCATGGTGTCGGTTTCGCGCTTGGCCGGCTGGCCGCATTTCGGGCAGCTGCACGCGTAGAATTCCGGCATCTTCGCCAGGGGCGAACCGGCGCCGTCCGGCACCACGTTCTCCGGCAGCACCACCGGCAGTTGGTCGGCCGGCACCGGCACGTCGCCGCAGGTCTCGCAGTGGATGATCGGGATCGGGCAGCCCCAGTAGCGCTGGCGGCTGATGCCCCAGTCGCGCAGGCGGAACTGGGTGCGCGCCTGGCCCAGGCCCTTGGCGGCCAGGTCGGCGCCGATGGCGTCGAAGGCGGCCTGGTAGCCGAGGCCGTCGTACTTGCCGGAGTTGACGGTGCGAATGCTGTCGTCCTTGGCGCCGTACCACTCCTGCCAGGCGCTGGCGTCGTAGCCGTCGTCGCCGGCGGCCAGGGTGATCACCTGCTTGATCGGCAGCTGGTACTTGTTGGCGAATTCGAAGTCGCGCTCGTCATGGGCCGGCACGGCCATCACCGCGCCTTCGCCGTAGGTCATCAGCACGTAGTTGGCGATCCACACCGGCAGCTTCTCGCCGGTCAGCGGGTGCTCGACGAACAGGGAGGTGGCGACGCCCTTCTTCTCCTGGGTGGCGATGTCCGCCTCGGCGACGCCGCCGCGCTTGCACTCGTCGATGAACGCCTGCAGGGCCGGCTCGCGCTGGGCGGCCAGGGTCGCCAGCGGGTGCTCGGCGGCCACGGCCACGTAGGTGGCGCCCATCAGGGTGTCCGGACGGGTGGTGAAGACCTTCAGCTGGCCGGCCTCGCCGATGGAGGCCTGGTCATAGGGGAAGGCGATCTCCATGCCGCGGGACTTGCCGATCCAGTTGCGCTGCATGGTCTTGACCTGCTCGGGCCAGCCCGGCAGGTGGTCGAGGCTTTCCAGCAGCTCTTCGGCGTAGGCGGTGATCTTGAAGTAGTACATCGGGATTTCGCGCTTCTCGATCAGCGCGCCCGAGCGCCAGCCGCGGCCGTCGATGACCTGCTCGTTGGCCAGCACGGTCTGGTCCACCGGGTCCCAGTTGACGGTGCCGTTCTTGCGGTAGATCACGCCCTTCTCGAACAGGCGGGTGAACAGCCACTGCTCCCAGCGGTAGTAGTCCGGCTTGCAGGTGGTGACTTCGCGCGACCAGTCGATGGCCAGGCCCAGGCTGTTCAGCTGGGCCTTCATGTAGGCGATGTTGTCGTAGGTCCAGGCGGCGGGGGCGACGTTGTTCTTCATCGCGGCGTTTTCCGCCGGCATGCCGAAGGCGTCCCAGCCCATCGGCTGCAGGACGTTCTTGCCCTGCATGCGCTGGTAGCGGCTGATCACGTCGCCGATGGTGTAGTTGCGCACGTGGCCCATGTGCAGCTTGCCGCTCGGATACGGGAACATCGACAGGCAGTAGAACTTCTCCTTGCCGGGGACTTCCTCGACGCGGAAGGAGTTGTGTTCGTTCCAGTACTTCTGGGCCTGGGATTCGATCTCGAGAGGCTGGTATTGCTCGTGCATGGCGCGACTTGGACCTGTACGGAATAGACGGCGCGGCCGTGGGAGCGGAGCGGGCGCTCCCGTCTTGCCGGGGCACCGGCAAGGGGCTGCATAAAGCCTCGTAGCATACATGAGCCCTCCCCGAGCCGGTAGCCCGCGCCGTTTGTCGCGCGCTCGGTGGCCCGGGGGCCGGGGCGCTAAGCTTGGCCTGAGGGCGGGAGGTTTCCGCCTGCTTGAGGTGACTGATGGCTGAGCTGCATCGTGCAAGTTTGTCGGGTCCCGGTCTTTATGAGCGGTTGTTGCATCGACTTGAACTGGCCCTGGACGAGGCCGAGACCGCGGAACGCCTGCGCGATGAGCATCCCGAGGAATTGGAGTTGCGCGGCCTGAGCAGCGCCGAGATGCAGTTGATCCGCGCCTACCTCGACCAGGATGTCAACTGGCTGCGCGGCTGGCACGCCGCCGCCGAGGAACTGGCGCTGATCGAGCACGCTCCCGCCCGTTCCACGCGGGCGCGCCTGGGCGGCAGCGCCGGCAAGACGCGTCCGTCCCACCGCCACCTGCAATTGCTCTGCGCGCTGTGCGGCACGCCGGTTGTGTACAACCGCCAGCACGGGGTGATGCCCTGCGCTTCCTGTGGTTCGCAGTTGTTCCGCGGCTGCCGCGGGCGTTGATTCCGCGCGTTCATCCGCTAGGCTGTGGCGCTCCATGAAAGGAGCCGCCGATGCCGTTGCGCTATCTCATCAAGCAGATCCTGATGCCGCCGGGCATCCTGCTCATTCTCCTGTTGCTGGGCTTCGTCCTGCGCCGCCGTCGGCCGAGGCTGGCGTTGGCCTGCTTCGTCGCCGGGTTCGCCGGCTTCTGGCTGCTCAGCCTGCCGCTGACGGTGGAGTGGGGCGCGCGCCTGCTGGAGCGCCAGCCAGCCCTGGCGCGTTCGGAGTGGGCGGGGTTGGCGCAGCGCGCCGAGGCCATCGTCATCCTCGGCGCGGGCCGCGAGCGCGGCGACCCGGCCTGGGGCGACGACCAGCCCGGGCTCATGGCCCGCGAGCGGCTGCGCTACGCCGCGCGCCTGGCCAAGGCCAGCGGCTTGCCGATCCTGACTTCCGGCGGCCTGCACTACGGCACACCGCCCAGCGAGGCGCAGATCATGGCCACCAGCCTGGCGGATGACTACGGCGTGAGCGTGCGCTGGCAGGAAGGGCGCAGCCGCACCACCTGGGAGAACGCCGCCATGAGCGCGGAAATTCTTCGCCAGGCCGGCGTGCGCCGCGTGGTGCTGGTCACCCAGGCGCAGCACATGTCGCGTGCGGTCTGGAGTTTCGAGGCCAATGGCCTGGAGGTGGTGCCGGCGCCGATGGGCTTCATCGGCGTGGACAACGCCCGCCCGTTCGGCGGCTGGCTGCCGGAGGCCAAGGCGTTCTGGCAGAGCAACCAGTTGCTCAACGAGGCGCTGGGGTTGCTGGGGTACCGGTTGTTCTATCGCTGAAGGGATGCATCGCGGACCTTGTCCGCGATTCGCGCGCAGGGCGCGCTCCTACAGGGGAACGATGTGGGTGGGGCAACGTAGGGCGGATAACCGTTCGCGGTTATCCGCCGCCTGACCTTGGCTGCATTCCGCTCGGTGTCGAGCACGGAGCCGCTGTTGAACTCAACCTCGGCGTACAACCGCGAACGGTTGTACGCCCTACGGATCAGCCGAACATCCGGCGCTGCTCGGGCGCGGTCTGGCGGCGCGCCACGGCCCAGAGCGCCAGGACCACCGCCAGGGCGCCCAGCGGCCACAGGCGCCATTTCAGGTAGGGTGTCAGGCCCTGCATCGGGGTGACCTCGCCGCGCAGCACGCCCTGCTGGAACTGCGGGATCTCGTGGGCGATGCGGCCCTGCGGGTCGATCAGCGCGGTGACGCCGTTGTTGGTACCGCGGACCATCCAGCGCCCGGCCTCCAGGGCGCGCATCTGCGCCATCTGCAGGTGCTGCAGCGGGCCGATGGAGGTGCCGAACCAGGCGTCGTTGCTGATGGTCAGCAGCAACTGGCTCTGCGCCGCGAGGCCGGCGGCGAATTCCGGGTAGACCACTTCGTAGCAGATGTACGGCGCGACGGCGTAGCCCTTGGCCTTGAGCAGCGCCTGGTCGGCCGGGCCGCGGGCGAAGTCGGACATGGGCAGGTCGAAGAAGGTGATCAGGCCGCGCAGCAGGTCCTGCAGCGGCACGTATTCGCCGAAGGGCACCAGCTTCTGCTTGAGGTAGTCGCCGCTGCCCTCGCCGACCACGGTGATGCCGTTGTAGTAGTGCACGCCGTCGGCGTCGCGCTGGCGCATGGGCACGCCGGTGATGAGCGCGGCGCGCTTCTGCTTCGCCATCTCGTCGAGCATGCCCAGGTAGCCGCCGGCCTGGTCCTTGAGCAGCGGCACGGCGGTTTCCGGCAGGACGATCAGGTCGACGTCGTGCTGCTCGGCGCTGAGGTCGCGGTACAGCTCCAGTTGCGCGGTGACGTGCTTGGGGTCCCACTTCATGTCCTGGGCGACGTTGCCCTGGATGGCGGCGACGGTCAGCGGCTCGCCGGCGGGGGCGGTCCAGGCGTGGCCCTTGAGGACGAGGCCGGCGATCCATGGGGCCAACAGCAGGAGCAGGCCGACGACCAGTTGCGCCGGGCGGAAGGTCAGCTGCGGCAGGTTGATCAGTAGCGCGGCGCACAGGGCGATGCTGAAGGAGATCAGCCACACGCCGCCGATCGGCGCCAGGCCGGCCAGCGGGCCCTGCAGCTGGCTGTAGCCGGTGAACAGCCAGGGGAAGCCGGTGAGGAACCAACTGCGGAACACCTCCAGGCCCAGCCACAGCGCGGCGAAGGCCAGGGAATCGCTGGCCGGTGCGTTGTTGCGCCGCAGCAGGCGCACCCAGGCCCAGGCCGGCAGGCCGAAGAAGAACGCCACCCCGGCGCTGAAGCCGACCACCAGGAAACCGGCCAGGGCCGGCGAGGCGCCGCCGAAGTCGTGGATGCTGTAATAGATCCAGCCGGTGCCGGCGAGGAAGGCGCCGAAGCCGTACCACCAGCCGCGCCACAGCGCCGAGCCCGGGGTGACGCCACGCAGCCCGAGGTAGAACAGGGCGACGGAGAGCAGCGCCAGCGGCCAGATGCCGTAGGGGGCCAGGGCCAGCGGGGTGATGGCGCCGGCGGCAAGGGCCAGCAGGTGGCCCGGCCAGCCGGGACGGGTGATCCAGCGCATCGGTATTCCTTGGAAGCGATTTGGCGATGCGCAAGAGTAATGGAGAGACGAACGGTCGGCTATGGGGGCAAGGGCGAAAAGCCACGAGGCGTCTGCGACGCTGTGTTGCAGGATGTCTGAACGGCCCGTAGGCGCGGAGCTTGTCCGCGGCGGGAGGCGCTCTTCGTAGGATGGGTTGAGCCTTGCGAAACCCATGCGGTTGCGGTGATGGGTATCGCTTCGCTCAACCCATCCTACGATGGTGCTTCCCTGGAACTGTAGGAGCGGGCCCTGCCCGCGATTCGCGCGCAGGGCGCGCTCCTACAGAGGAGCAGGCCCGCCTCAGTCGCGCAGCGGCGTCAGGCGCAGCAGGTGCAGGCGGCGGCTGTCGGCGTTGAGCACGCGGAAGCGGAAGCCGCCCAGTTCGGTGGTCTCGTTGCGCTTGGGCAGGTGGCCGAAGGCGCTCATCACCAGGCCGCCGACGGTGTCGAATTCCTCGTCGGAGAATTCCGCGCCGAAGAAATCGTTGAAGGCTTCCACCGGGGTCAGCGCCTTGACGATGAAGTCGCCGCTGGGCAGCGGCTTGATGTAGCTGTCTTCCTCGACGTCGTGCTCGTCCTCGATGTCGCCGACGATCTGCTCCAGCACGTCCTCGATGGTCACCAGGCCCGCCACGCCGCCGTACTCGTCGATGACGATGGCCATGTGGTTGTGGTTGGCGCGGAACTCGCGCAGCAGCACGTTCAGGCGCTTGGACTCGGGCACGAAGGTGGCCGGGCGCAGCAGGTCCTTGATGTTGAAGGTGTGGCTGTCGTCGTGGAGGATCAGCGGCAGCAGGTCCTTGGCCAGCAGCACGCCCATCACGTCGTCGAGGCTCTCGCCCACCACCGGGTAGCGCGAGTGCGCCGCCTCGATGATCGCCGGGAGGAACTCGCGCGGGCTCTGGCTGGCCTTGATGCTGATCATCTGCGAGCGCGGCACCATGATGTCGCGCACCTGCAGGTCGGCGACCTGGATGGCGCCCTCGACGATGGACAGCGCCTCGCTGTCCAGCAGCTTGTTGTCGTGGGCGTCGCGCAGCAGCTCGAGGAGCTCCTGGCGGTTTCTCGGCTCATGGGCAAAAGCCTGGGTGATCTTGTCCAGCCAGGACTTATGCCCGTTGCTCGATCGGTCTTCGCTCATCTTTCCTTTGCTCGTTGGCTTTTATTCTTCATCCGCCGCGTACGGGTCGGGGTAGCCCAGTTCGGCCAGCAATTGCCGTTCCAGGGCCTCCATTTCCTCGGCCTCGGCGTCTTCGATGTGGTCGTAGCCCAAAAGGTGCAGGCAACCGTGGATCACCAGGTGGGCCCAGTGCGCCGCCGGCGCCTTGCCCTGTTCGGCGGCTTCGCGCTCGACCACCGGCACGCAAATCACCAGGTCGCCCAGCAGCGGTATGTCCAGCAGTTCGTCGGGTACGTCGGCGGGGAAGGACAGCACGTTGGTGGCGTAGTCCTTGTGCCGCCAGGTGCGGTTCAGCTCGCGGCCCTCGGCCTCGTCCACCAGGCGGATGGTCAGCTCGGAGTCGGCCTGGCGCTGGCGCAGGGCCAGTTCGCACCACTGGCGCAGCTGCGCCTCGGCGGGCAGGTCGGCAGCCTGGCTGGCGACCTGCAGGTCGAGTTCAAGCATCGCGGGTTTCCCCGGGGGCGCGCTCGCCGTCCTGGCGCAGCGGCTGGCGTGCCTCGAAACGCTCGTAGGCCTCGACTATGCGTTGCACCAGCGGGTGGCGCACCACGTCCTTGGGCTTGAAGTGGGTGAAGCTGATGCCCGGCACGTCGCGCAGCACTTCCATCACGTGCTTGAGGCCCGAGCGGGTGCCGCGCGGCAGGTCGACCTGGGTGGCGTCGCCGGTGATCACCGCGGTGGAACCGAAGCCGATGCGGGTGAGGAACATCTTCATCTGCTCGATGGTGGTGTTCTGGCTTTCGTCGAGGATGATGAAGCTGTTGTTCAGCGTGCGGCCGCGCATGTAGGCCAGCGGCGCGACCTCGATCACCTGGCGCTCGATCAGCTTGGCCACGGTCTCGAAGCCGAGCATCTCGTACAGGGCGTCGTACAGCGGGCGCAGGTAGGGGTCGATCTTCTGCGACAGGTCGCCGGGCAGGAAGCCGAGCTTCTCGCCGGCCTCCACCGCCGGGCGCACCAGCAGGATGCGGCGGATCTGCTCGCGCTCCAGGGCGTCCACCGCGCAGGCCACCGCCAGGTAGGTCTTGCCGGTGCCGGCCGGGCCGATGCCGAAGTTGATGTCGTGGTCGAGGATGGCCTTGACGTAGCGCTGCTGGTTGGCGCCGCGCGGGCGGATGTGCGCCTTGCGCGTCTTCAGCGTGATGCTGGGCGCCTCGCCGGAGCTGGCCAGGTCTTCCAGGCCGGATTCCTGGAGGAACAGGTGGACCATGTCCGGGGTCAGCTCGGTGCCGCTTTGCGCCTCGCGGTACAGGCGCTGCAGCAGGTGCTCGGCGGCCTGGGTGCGCGCGGCCTCGCCAACCAGTTCGAACTGGTTGCCGCGGTTGCGGATCTCGATGTCCAGGCGTTTCTCGATCTGGTGCAGGTGCTCGTCGAACTGCCCGCAGAGATTGGCGAAGCTGCGCGCGTCGAAGGGTTCCAGGGTGAAGCGATGAAGATCCAGGGGGGCGTTCAAGGTGCTGTCGGTATGACCGTTGGAAAATTAGGGATGACCGAAGAATAACCCCGGCGGCCCCTGTGGGAAAGTCGGGCGCCGGGATGCACTTCAGTGGCGGGTGGGCTCGATGAGGCGGCCGCGCAGCGAGTTGGGCAGCGCTTCGTAGATCTCCACCTCGGCGAACTGGCCGATCAGGCGCGGATTGTCGCAGGCGAAGTTGACCACGCGGTTGTTCGCCGTGCGGCCCTGCAGCTGGCCGGGGTCGCGCTTGGAATAGTCGGTGACGAGGATGCGCTGGGTGCTGCCGACCATGCGTCGGCTGATCTCGAAGCCCTGCTGTTGCAGGCGCGTGTTGAGAATCATCAGGCGCTGCTTCTTCACTTCTTCCGGGGTGTCGTCCGCCAGGTCCGACGCCGGGGTGCCCGGGCGCTGGCTGTAGATGAAGACGAAGGAGTAGTCGAAACCGACTTCTTCCACCAGCTTCATGGTCTGTTCGAAGTCCTTGTCGGTCTCGCCGGGGAAGCCGACGATGAAGTCCGAACTGATGCAGATGTCCGGCACCGCGGCCTTGAGCTTGCGGATGCGCGACTTGTATTCCAGCGCGGTGTGGTTGCGCTTCATGGCGGCCAGCACGCGGTCCGAGCCGGACTGCACCGGCAGGTGGACGAAGGGCACCAGCTGCGGCAGCTCGGCGTGGGCGGCGATCAGCGCGTCGCTGAACTCCAGCGGATGCGAGGTGGTGTAGCGGATGCGCTCGATGCCGTCGACCTCGGCGACCACCCGCAGCAGCTCGGCGAAGTCGGCGATGCGCCCGTCATGGGTGGCGCCGCGGAAGCCGTTGACGTTCTGCCCCAGCAGGGTGACTTCCCTGACGCCGTTCTCGGCCAGGTGGATGACCTCGGCGAGCACGTCGTCGAACGGCCGGCTGACTTCCTCGCCGCGGGTGTAAGGCACCACGCAGAAACTGCAGTACTTGCTGCAGCCTTCCATCACCGAGACGAAGGCGGTGGGGCCGTCGACCCGCGGTTCGGGCAGGCGGTCGAACTTCTCGATCTCCGGGAAGGACACGTCCACCTGCGGTTTGCGGGTGGTGCGCGCGGCGTCGATCATTTCCGGCAGGCGGTGCAGGGTCTGCGGGCCGAAGACCACGTCGACGTACGGCGCGCGCTCGCGGATGGCGGCGCCTTCCTGGCTGGCCACGCAGCCGCCGACGCCGATCACCAGCTCCGGCTTGCGCTGCTTCAGGGCCCGCCAGGCGCCCAGTTCGGAGAACACCTTCTCCTGGGCCTTTTCGCGGATCGAGCAGGTATTGAGGAGGATCACGTCGGCTTCTTCGGCCTTCGCGGTCAGCTCCAGGGCATGTTCCTCGCCCAGCAGATCGGCCATGCGCGAGCTGTCGTACTCGTTCATCTGGCAGCCGTGGGTCTGGATGAAAAGCTTCTTGGCCATGCGCGCTTCGTCGGGGAAATCCAAAATGACCGGGCATTATAGTGGCGCGCCGGGCCCGTTCCTAGGGTTGCGCGCCAGGCGGCTGTGCTATGATTCGCGCCCTCCTTTTCGCAGAACTGTCACCCGTCGTTCATGAACAAGCGCGAGAACCCGATCTACAAAGTCGTCTTCCTCAACCAGGGCCAGGTGTTCGAGATGTACGCCAAGCAGATCTACCAGAGCGATCTGTGGGGCTTCCTGGAAATCGAGGAGTTCGTCTTCGGCGAGCGCACCCAGGTGGTCGTGGACCCCAGCGAAGAGAAGCTCAAGGCCCAGTTCGAGGGCGTTATCCGCAGCTTCGTGCCGCTGCACGCGATCATCCGCATCGACGAAGTCGAGCGCCTGGGCACGCCGAAGATCAGCGAAGCCAAGGGCGGCGGCAACGTGATGCCGTTTCCGATGCCGATGCCGGACAAGAGCTAGAAGCTTGAAGCCATGAGCTGGAAGTGGCTGCATGCTTCCAGCTTCCAGCTTCTTTTTTTAGGGCAACGGCGAAAACGGCGTATTGCCCGCGGTCTGCAGTTCGATCAGGTAGTTGCGGAAGATCTGCCCCAGCACCTTGCTGGCGATGTCCAGTTCGTCCTTGCTCATCTGCTCGGCGACCAGGTCGGCGCTGTCCATGGCGTCTTCGGCGCCGTTCACCGCGGCCATCTTCAGCACTATGTAGGCCTGGATGTTGTTGGCCTTGACCCCTTCGCCGCGGAAGAACATGGTCCCCAGGCGCCACTGGGCCTGGGCGTGGCCCTGCAGCGAGGCTTTTTCGTACCAGCGCAGCGCGGCGGGGAAGTCGCGCGGGGCGCGTTCGCCGGTGTAGTAGTACTCGCCCAGTTCGAACTGCGCCTGAGCGTCGCCGCCATTGGCGATCTGCTGGCAGCTGGCCAGGGCCTGCTGCAGTTGCTCGGGGACGGTGTTCAGGGTGCAACGGCCGGTCGCCGGAACCAGCAGCGAGTTGCCTCCCGCCTGCGCGAACAGGGGCGAGATGAACAACAGGCTGCCCAGCAGCAGGGCGCGACCAGAACGGTACATGGGGAGAAACGGCCTCCGGCAACGGGGCGGGCACAATGCCCGGCCGGCGAAAACGTGCCGGCCTGCACATTATGAAATAAGCCGACGCTTCCTTACAAAGTCTTTACGGTGTTTTTCGCGGTTTCCGTCCGAATGGCCAAGAAACCGGCGTAGGGCTCGCCGGGAAAGCGTAACGACGGAAAATTGGCCGCGGCGGGCGCCGCGGCCAGAGGGAGTTACTTGAGGGCGGCGAAGGCGCGCTCGGCGGCGTCCAGGGTCAGCTTCAGCTCGGTGTCGCCGTGGGCGATGGAGGTGAAGCCGGCCTCGTAGGCGCTGGGCGCCAGGTACACCCCGCCTTCCAGCATCAGGTGGAAGAAGCGCTTGAAGCGCTCGGCGTCGCTGGCCATCACGTCGGCGAAGGTGACGATGTCGTCCGCGCCGCTGAAGTACAGACCGAACATGGCGCCGGCCTGGGTGGTGACGAACGGGATGCCGGCGGCATCGGCGCGTTCCTGCAGGCCCTGCAGCATGCGGCTGGTGTAGTCGGTCAGCTCGTCGTGGAAGCCCGGGCGGCTGATCAGCTTCAGGGTGGTCAGGCCGGCGGCCATGGCCAGCGGGTTGCCCGACAGGGTGCCGGCCTGGTAGACCGGGCCCAGCGGGGAAATCTGCTGCATGATCTCGCGCTTGCCGCCGAAGGCGCCCACCGGCATGCCGCCGCCGATGATCTTGCCGAAGGTCGACAGGTCCGGGGTCACGCCGTACAGCGCCTGGGCGCTGCCGAGGTGGACGCGGAAGCCGGTCATCACCTCGTCGAAGATCAGCACCACGCCGTGCTTGTCGCAGGCCTTGCGCAGGCCCTGGAGGAAGCCCGGGGCGGGCGGCACGCAGTTCATGTTGCCGGCCACCGGCTCGACGATGATGCAGGCGACGTTCCGGCCGCACTCGTCCAGGGCCTTCTCCACCGCTTCCAGGTCGTTGAACGGCAGCGTCAGGGTGTGCTTGGCGAAGTCCGCCGGCACGCCCGGGGAGTTCGGCACGCCGAAGGTCAGGGCGCCGGAGCCGGCCTTCACCAGCAGGCTGTCGGAGTGGCCGTGGTAGCAGCCCTCGAACTTGATGATGTCGTCGCGGCCGGTGTAGCCGCGGGCCAGGCGGATGGCGCTCATGGTCGCCTCGGTGCCGGAGCTGACCATGCGCACCATGTCCATGGACGGCACCAGCGAGCAGACCAGGTCGGCCATTTCCACTTCCAGCGCAGTCGGCGCGCCGTAGGACAGGCCGTGTTCCAGCTGGCGGCGCACCGCGTCGAGCACTTCCGGGTGGGCGTGGCCGAGGATCATCGGGCCCCAGGAGCCGACGTAGTCGACGTAGCGCTTGTCGTCTTCGTCCACCACGTAGGCGCCTTCCGCGTGCTTGAAGAACAGCGGGGTGCCGCCAACGCTCTTGAAGGCGCGCACCGGCGAGTTGACGCCGCCGGGGATGTGCTTCTGGGCGTTGGCGAAGAGGAGTTCGGAACGGGACATGGCGACCTCTCGTTGGGATCCGTGAAAGCGGCGCGCAGCGGCGCCGCGGGAAAGGGTTAGAACAGCGCGGCGAAGGCGCGGGCGCGGCGCTCCACCTCGGCCGGGGTGTCGGCGGCGAAGAGCGCGTTGATCACCGCCAGCAGGTCGGCGCCGCGGCCGATCAGCTCGGGGGCGTTGTCCAGGCTCACGCCGCCGATGGCCACCAGCGGCACGTTGGCGAAGCGCGCGCGGGCCTGCTCCAGCAGCTCGGGGCTGGCCTCGGAGGCGCCGGGCTTGGTCAGCGACTGGAAGAAGCGGCCGAAGGCCACGTAGTCGGCGCCCTCGGCGACGGCCTGGTCGGCCAGCTGCAGGCTGCCGTGGCAGGTGGCGCCGATGATCGCCTGGCGGCCCAGCAGGGCGCGGGCGGCGGCCAGGGAGCCGTCGGTCTGGCCCAGGTGCACGCTCACGCCCAGGCGCGCGGCCAGCTCGGCGTCGTCGTTGATGATCAGGGTGGCGCCGTGGCGCTCGCAGAGTTCGCGCAGGGCCTCGGCCTCGCGCAGGCGGCGCGACTCGTCGGCGGACTTGTCGCGGTACTGCAGCAGGCGCGCGCCACCGCGCAGCGCGGCCTCGACGTAGGGCAGCAGGCGGCCGTCGGCGAGCAGCTTGCTATCGGTGATGGCGTAGAGTCCGCGGAGTTTCATGAAGGCCTCGGCAGGTGAATCAGGAGCAGAAGTCCAGCGGCAGCCGGCGCGGGACGTACTGGCCGTGGCCAGGGGCCTCGGCGTCGCGCAGGGTGCGCCAGGTGTAGTCGAGGGCGCTGCGCACGGCGCTGGCCAACTCCTCGCCCAGGGCCAGACGGCCGGACAGGGCGCTGGCCAGGGTGCAGCCGGAGCCGTGGTAGCTGCCCGGCAGGCGCTGGCAGGTGAAGCTGTGCCGGCTGCCGTCGCGGCCGTACAGGCGGTTGTGCACCTCGGATTCGTCGCCGTGGCCGCCGGTGATCAGCAGATTGCGGATGTACGGCAGCAGCTTCTCGGCGCATTCCTCGGCGCTGCCTTCGGGCAGCTCGGCGAGGATGCGCGCCTCCGGCAGGTTCGGCGTGGCGATGGCGGCCACCGGGAACAGCCGCTCGCGGATCGCGTAGCCGACTTCGTCCTTGCCCAGGGCGCCGCCGCCGCCGGCGCGCAGCACCGGGTCGCAGACCAGCGGCACGCCGGGCAGCGACTGCATGATCTCGAGCACGGTGTCGACCATCTCCACCGAGCCGAGCATGCCCAGCTTGACCGCGGCCACCGGCAGGTCGGCGATCACGGCGTTGGCCTGGGCCAGCACCCACTCGCGGTCGAGCACGCGGAAGTCGGAAACGTTGACGGTGTCCTGAACGGTCAGCGCGGTGACGGCGGGCGCCGCATGGCAGCCTTGGGCGATCAGGGCTTCGATGTCGGCCTGCAGGCCGGCGCCGCCACTGGGGTCGTGGCCGGACAGGCAGAGCACTACGGGACGGGAGGTTGGCGTTTTCATGGCGCGGGAGCTTACCACTAAACCCGGCAGGCGTCGTTTGCCCCGACCCCCGGCCCGGCGCTGCTTGATCGTCATGCCGGCGTGCTAAAGTTGGCCGATTCGAAAATCACGCCCACAGGGCGCGCCGATCGCGGGGGATGGGGCCCCTGGGCGCCGTCCGGAGGGGCACTGCGGGGTAGCATGCAGCGCTGGCTGATCCTCTTCCTTCTCCTTCTTTCGCCGCTGGCCGGCGCGGTCAGCTTCGACGAGCACACCAGCCGCCTGCCGCTGGGCCACTCGATCGACGTCTTCGAGGACGTGCGCGGCACCGCCGACATCGCCGACATCACCTCCGCGGCCCTGGCCGACAGCTTCCGCCGCCACGACCGCGACGTGCTCAACGCCGGCTACTCGCGCTCGGTGTTCTGGATCCGCCTGGACCTGGACTACCGCCCGCAGGAGTCCCAGGACCCGGCGCCCTGGCTGCTGGAGCTGGCCTACCCGCCGCTGGACCGCCTGGACCTCTACCTGCCCGGCGCCGACGGCAAGTACCAGCTGGCCCAGCGCACCGGCGACACCCTGCCGTTCGCCAGCCGGCCGATCAGCCTGACCAACTACCTGTTCGACCTCAAGCTCGCGCCCGGCAAGCCGCTGCGGGTGTACCTGCGCCTGGAGAGCCAGGGCTCGATCCAGGCGCCGCTGACGCTCTGGTCGCCCAAGGCCTACATGGAAAACCTGCCGGGCAACGTCTACGTGCTCGGCATCATCTACGGCGTGCTGCTGGTGATGCTGGTGTACAACCTGTTCATCTTCGTCAGCGTGCGCGACACCAGCTACCTCTATTACATCCTCTACATCGCCTCCTTCGGCCTCTACCAGGTCTCGGTCAACGGCGCCGGCATCGAGTACTTCTGGCCCAACAGCCCCTGGTGGGCCAACGCCGCCACGCCCTTCCTGATCGGCTCCGCCAGCCTGTTCGGCTGCCAGTTCGCCCGCAGCTTCCTGCACACCCGCGAACACAGCCCGTGGGTCGACCGCACCCTGCTGGCGCTGATGGCCGTGGGCGCGCTGGTGATGCTGCTGGCGTTCTCGGCCAGCTATGCGCTGTCGTTGCGTCTGGCCACCTACCTGGCGCTGGCGTTCGTGGTGGTGATCTTCAGCGCCGGCATCCTCGCCTGGCTGCGCGGCATGCGCGTGGCGCGCTACTTCATCTTCGCCTGGACCGCCTTCCTCCTCGGCGGGACCATCAACACTCTGATGGTGCTGGGCTTCCTGCCCAACGTGTTCTTCACCATGTACTCCGGGCAGATCGGCTCGGCGCTGGAGGTGGGCCTGCTGTCCCTGGCCCTGGCCGACCGCATCAACGCCATGAAGGAAGAGCGCACGCGCATCCTCCAGGAATCCAGTCGCAAGCTGGAACAGCTCAACCTCGAACTGGCCAACAGCAACCGCCTGAAGGACGAGTTCCTGGCCACCGTCACCCACGAGCTGCGCACGCCCATGAGCGGGGTGATCGGCTCGCTGGAGCTGATGCAGACGGTGCCCATGGACGTGGAGCTGGCGCAGTACCAGAAGACCGCCACCGGCTCGGCGCGCGACATGATGCGCATGGTCAACGACATCCTCGCGCTGATCGAACTGCAGGCCGGCAAGCTCTACCCGCGGCGCGAGCCCTTCAGCCTGCGCGGCCTGTTCGACAGCCTGCGCGCCCAGTACGCGCCGCGGGCCGAGGCCAAGGGCTTGCGCTTCGACCTGCAGCTGGACGAGAACCTGCCCGACACCCTGGAAGGCGACGCCGGCAAGCTGGCCCAGACCCTCGGCTACCTGCTGGACAACGCCATCAAGTTCACCCACCAGGGCGGCGTGAGCCTGCGGGTGGACGGCCAGCGGCAGAGCGACGGCGTCGCCCTGCGGGTGACGGTGCAGGACTCCGGCATCGGCTTCGAGACGCCGGCCGACGATGCGCTGTACCAGCGCTTCCACCAACTCGACGGCTCGCTGACCCGCGAGTACGGCGGCCTGGGCATCGGCCTGGCGCTGTGCCGCCAGCTCACCGAGCTGCTCGGCGGGCAGCTGCAGCACCATTCCAGCCCCGGGCGCGGCAGCCGCTTCGTCCTCGAACTGAACCTCGGCCAGCCGGCGCAGAGCTTCAGCGTGCCGCCACGCCGCGCCGGCGGCCAGGCCCTGCGCCGTCCGGAACAGTGCACGGTGCTGGTGGTGGAGGACAACGCCATCAACCAACTGGTGATCCGCGGCATGCTGCTCAAGCTGGGCTACCGGGTGCGCACCGCCGACAACGGCTCGGAAGCCATCGACCTGCTGCGCCGCGAAGGCGTCGACGCCGTGCTGCTGGACTGCCAGATGCCGATCATGGACGGCTTCGCCACCTGCCGGGCGATCCGCGCGCTGCCCCAGGGCGGCGAGCTGCCGGTGCTGGCCATCACCGCCCACAGCCACAGCGGCGACCGCGAGCGCTGCCTGGCGGCGGGCATGAGCGACTACCTGGCCAAGCCGGTGAAGTTCGAGGAACTGCAGACCCTGCTGCACGACTGGCTGCTGTGCCAGCCGGCGCTGCCCAGCCACGCCTGATCCGCCGCGCCCGTTGCTTCACGCGGCGCGCTCCGCTGGCCGGAACGCCCGCACCGCTGGCGCAATTCCCCCTATGGCCAAGCCCTGAACCGTGATTCACTGCTTGAAACAATGAATCCGGATTCAGAGCATGGTCTACCGTCTCACCGAAGCCCGCCTGCAGAAGGACGTGGAGCTGCGCGAGCGTATCCTCCGGCTGGCCCTGGCGCGGGTCGCCGAGGGTGGCTTCGCGGCGCTGACCATGCAGGGCCTGGCCGAAGAGGCGGGCATCGCCACCGGCAGCCTGTACCGGCATTTCCGCGGCAAGGGCGAACTGGCCGCCGAAGTCTTCGCCCGCGCCAGCCAGCGCGAGGTGGACGCCCTGGCCGTCGTCCTGCGCGGCCCAGGCGGGCCCGCCGGGCGCCTGGCCCGTGGCCTGCGCCAGTTCGCCCGGCGCGCCTGGGACAGCCGCCGCCTGGCCTTCGCGCTGATCGCTGAACCGGTCGACCCCGAGGTGGACGAGCAGCGCCTGCTCTACCGCGAGGCCTATGCCGAACTGTTCATCGAACTGCTGGAAGAGGGCATGCGCAGCGGCCACTTCCACTGCGGCCCCGCGCCGCTGATCGCCGCCTGCCTGGTGGGGGCGATCGCCGAATCCCTGGTCGGCCCGCTGTCGCCGCCGGCCCGAGCCGCCCGCGATGCCGGGCAACCCAGCCCTGGCCTGGAGCAAGTCAGCCAGGCCCTCGTCGATTTCTGCCTGCGCGCCGTCGGCGCGCCCCAGCCGGAGGAACAGCGATGAACCTGCACCAGTACGCCGAGACCCACGAAGTGACCAACCAGGTGCCGCCGCTGGATGGCGCCAACCTCTACCGCATCGACCTGCCCTTGCAGGAGTGGGTGCACCGCTACGACGGCGGCTGGGCCGAGCAGCGCCTGGGGGCCTACGGCGCCCTGGCCGGCGGGCCGCTGATGGCCGCCGGCTTCCTGGCCAACGAGAACAAGCCGGTGTTCAAGAGCCACGACCGCTACGGCCACCGCATCGACCTGGTGGAGTTCCATCCGGCCTACCACGAGCTGATGCGCACGGCCATCGAGCACGGCATCCCGTCCATGCCCTGGACCGACCCGCGCGCCGGCGCCCACGTTGCCCGCGCCGGCCTGAGCTACCTGCACAGCCAGGCTGAGGCCGGCACCGGCTGCCCGCTGACCATGACCTTCGCCAGCGTCCCGGCGATCCGCCTGCAGCCGGACATCGCCGAGAAATGGCTGCCGAAGATCCTCGCCAGCGAATACGACCCGCGCAACCTGCCGATCGAGCAGAAGGCCGGCGCCACCATCGGCATGGCCATGACCGAGAAGCAGGGCGGCACCGACGTGCGCGCCAACACCACCCGCGCCTACCCGGTGGGCATCCCCGGCCCGGGGCAGGCCTACGAGCTGGTCGGGCACAAGTGGTTCTGCTCGGCGCCGATGTGCGACGCCTTCCTCACCCTGGCCTACACAGACAAGGGCCTGACCTGCTTCCTGCTGCCGCGCCACCGCCCGGACGGCACGCGCAACGAGTTCTACGTGCAGCGCCTGAAGAACAAGCTGGGCAACTGGTCCAACGCCTCCAGCGAGGTGGAGTACCGCGGCGCCCTGGCCTGGATGGTGGGCGAGGAGGGCCGCGGCGTGCCGACCATCATCGAGATGGTGGCCATGACCCGCTTCGACTGCATGGTCGGCTCCAGCGCCCTGATGCGCCAGGCGCTGACCCAGGCCGCGCACCACTGCGCCTACCGCCAGGTCGGCGGCCGCGTGCTGGCCGAACAGCCGCTGATGCAGAACGTGCTGGCCGACCTGGCCCTGGAAAGCGAGGCCGCGCTGGCCCTGACCATGCGCATGGGCCGCGCCCTGGACCACCTGCACGACGACGCAGAGGACAAGTTCGCCCGCCTGGTCACCGCCGTGGGCAAGTACTGGATCTGCAAACGCGCCCCAGCGATGATCAACGAAGCCGCCGAATGCCTGGGCGGCGCCGGCTACGTCGAAGACACCATCCTCCCGCGCCTGTACCGCGAGGCCCCGGTGAACTCCACCTGGGAAGGCTCGGGCAACGTCCAGTGCCTGGACGTGCTGCGCGCCCTGTCCAAGGAGCCGGGCGTGCTCGATGCGCTGTTCCACGAACTCGGCGACGGCCACGGCGACGCCCGCCTGGCAGCCTTCATCGGCAACCTCAAGGCCTCCTTCGCCGACACCGCCGACATCCAGTTCCGCGCCCGCCAGCTCACCGAGGACGTGGCCGTGGCCCTGCAGGCCAAACTGCTGCTGGAAGCCGGCAACGCCACCGTCTCCGACGCCTTCATCGGCAGCCGCCTGGGCGGCGGCGGCCGCGTCTACGGCACCCTGCCGCACGGCACGGACGTCGAGGCGCTGGTGGCGCGGGCGACGCCGCATCTGGCGTGATGCCGCTGGCCGGGAGCCGCGAGGCTCCCGGCCTAGCCCAGCAGGCGCCGACTCAGCAGGTGTTGCAGGTCGCGGCGGCCGTCCACTACCAGATAGACGTGAATGTCCCGTTCACGCTGGCGATAGATGATGCGGTAGGGCTTGAAGAACAGCTGGCGGTATTCGCGGATGCCCAGGCTCAGCAGTTCCTTGGGGAAATTTCCGCGCTCCGGTGAGTGACTCAGCTCGCCGATGCATTCCAGCAGCATGCTCAGGACATGAACCGCATGTTGCGGCCCGTCGAATTCGGCAACGTAGTCGTGGATGGACTTCAAATCGCGTTCGGCGCCCTGCGTGATGAACACGCGATAGGGCGATTCTGCCCCCATCAGGCGTCCCCGCGCAGGCGTTTCGCCACTTCGTCCAGAGCAGCGAATCGGCCTTCCTCGATTTCCTGGTTGCCCAGTGCCAGTAGTTTCAGCAGGGCCAGGGTCTCCTGGGTTTCCTCATAGCTGCGGACGTCCTGAATCACCGCCTTGGCTTCGCCGTTCTGGGTGATGATGAGCGGCTCCTGCTGCTCGCCGAGCTGCTTGAGCACCTCTGCCGCATTGGCCTTGAGGTAACTGATGGGTTTGACCTGGGAGGAGTAGCGCATGGTGGCGGCACCTGGAAGAGTTAAGGACTGAATATAGTCTTTTAATGGTTGCCCGCACAGTGGGAGTCCTCCCGGCTGGATGGGGAACCAAGGACATGATTCAGTCATCCCCTTCCTGCAAATAAGCAGGCAAGATGGAGCTGATCGCTCAGACAGGAAGCCCACCATGAATGCCGAGCTCGGCGACGCTTTCGTCGTCGCCCATACCGCAGAAGAAGCGGTCGACCGCCTTGCCGCCTTGCACCAGCGCGCCACCGGGGCGCTCAGCCAGGCTCTGCGGCGCTACCTGAAGACCCGCGAGCAGCCGGGCGCCGAGGAGCGCGCGCTGTTCCGCTACCCGCAACTGCGCCTGACCTACCTGTGCCAGGGCGAGGTGCCCTCGACCACCCGCGCCTATGCCAAGGTGCAGACGCCCGGCACCTATGCCGTCACCATCACCCACCCCGCGGCCTTCCGCAAATACCTGCTGGAGCAGTTGCGCCCGCTGATGGAAGACTTCACCGTGCGCATCGAGGTCGGTCCCAGCGAGCAGAACATTCCCTATCCCTACGTGGTGGAGCAGGGCGATGAGCTGGCCGGCTCGGGCGTGACCGCCGCCGAACTGGCGCGGGTGTTCCCCAGCACCGATCTGTCGGCCACTTCCGACGGCATTGCCGACGGCCTGTACCAGTGGGAAGGCGCCGACCCCATGCCGCTGGCGCTGTTCGACGCGGCGCGCACCGACTTCTCGCTGCGCCGCCTGGTGCACTACACCGGCAGCGACTGGCGCTGCGTGCAGCCGTGGATCCTGCTGACCAACTACCACCGCTACGTCGACCAGTTCATCCACATGGGCCTGGAGCGTCTGCACGAGGACCCGCGCTTCGTGCGCATGGTGCTGCCGGGCAACGTGGTGATCGAGCGCGACATGGATCGGGGCGAGGCCAATGCCATCATCGCCGGCGTCGAGTGGCACCGCTTCCAGATGCCGGCCTATCACCTGATCGCCAGCGACGGCGACGGCGTCACCCTGATCAACATCGGCGTCGGCCCGTCCAACGCCAAGAACATCACCGACCACCTGGCCGTGCTGCGCCCGCACTGCTGGCTGATGATCGGCCACTGCGGCGGCCTGCGGCAGTCGCAGACCATCGGCGACTACGTGCTGGCCCATGCCTACATGCGCCGCGACGGCATCCTCGACCGGGTGCTGCCGCCGCACATCCCGATCCCGGCGCTGGCCGAGGTGCAGGTGGCGCTGCAGGAGGCCGCGGCGCTGGTTACCGGCGAACGCGGCGAGCAACTCAAGCGGCGTCTGCGCACCGGCACCGTGCTGACCTACGACGACCGCAACTGGGAGCTGCACTGGGCCCAGGAGCGCCCGCTGATCAACCTTGCGCGGGCGGTGGCGGTGGACATGGAGAGCGGCACCATCGCCGCCCAGGGCTACCGCCTGCGGGTGCCCTACGGCACGCTGCTGTGCGTCTCGGACAAGCCGCTGCACAGCGAGATCAAGCTGCCCGGCGCCGCCAGCGCCTTCTACCAGCGCGCGGTGAGCCAGCACCTGGCGATCGGCATCGCCGCCGTCGACCTGCTGCGCACCCAGCTCAACTCGCTGCACTCGCGCAAGCTGCGCAGTTTCGACGAGCCGCCGTTCCGTTGATCCGGCGCATGGCCACGGCCCTTTCCCGCCCGCGCGGGGAGGGCCCGTGGCAGGATGGCGCAAAGGCCGCAACCGGAGGACGCCATGGCTGAACCCCTGCAACCGACCCGCGCCGAACGCGCCGCGCAGGTACTGTCGCTGCTCGACCTGACCTCGCTGAACGCCGACGACGAAATGCCGTGCATCGTCCAGCTCTGCCGCCGGGCGTTGACGCCCTATGGCGAGGTGGCTGCGGTGTGTGTTTACCCGCGTTTCGTGCATGTGGCGCGGCGTACGCTCAATGGCTTTGGTGCGCGCTCGGTGAAGGTCGCCAGTGTGTGCAACTTCCCCACTGGCGATGCGCCTCAGGCGGAGGTGGTGGAAGAAGTGCGGCGTACCCTTGCCGAGGGTGCTGATGAGATTGACCTGGTCTATCCGTGGAAGGCGCTCAAGGCTGGGCGGGCAGATGGGGCGGTGGAGCTGATTCGTGCCTGCAAGGCGCTTTGCGGGCCCTACCATCGGCTCAAGGTGATTATCGAAAGCGGCGAGTTGGGTGAGCCTGAGTTGATTCGTACGGCTTGTCGCGAGGCCATTGCCGGTGGTGCCGATTTTCTCAAGACCAGTACTGGCAAGGTGGCCGTGAACGCCACGCCTGAGGCTGCGCGGGTGATGCTGGAATGCATCGTGGAGGCGGGCGGCAAGGTGGGACTCAAGGTGGCCGGTGGTATTCGTAGCCTGGACGATGCCGAGGTCTACCTGGCTATCGCGCAGGAGATGCTTGGGGATGACTGGATTACATCCGAGCACCTGCGCTTTGGGGCTTCGGCGTTGCTCGATGAGCTGTTGCGCGAAATGGAGGAGTGACTTTTGTAGGAGCGAGCTTGCTCGCGAACGGTGCCTCTCTGCGAGGCCTGGTGTTTATCCCGAAGAGCACCCTCTCCCCAACCCTCTCCCTGAAGGGAGAGGGTTGGGGAGAGGGGCGGCGTTCGGATTGGCACCAATGGTTCCGGGAGACTCCGGTCGAGAGTCCCCCCACACACGAAGCTAAGGCCTACCCACCCATCCGCCCCACCAACCACTGCTCCCCCGGCTTTGGCGCACGAAACGCCTGGCTTTCCACGCCCTGCTCGGCCAACGCCCGGGCCAGGTCGTGGACGGGGGCGAACTGGCCTTCGTCGCTCAGGCGGAAGGTGCCGAAGTGGATGGCCATGCTGCACTGCGATTCCAGCGTGCGGTGGGCCTGCACGGCGTCGTCCGGGTTCATGTGGTGGTGGCGCATGAACCAGCGCGGTTCGTAGGCGCCGATGGGCAGCGCGGCGAAGCGCATCGGCCCGAAGCGTTCGCGGATCAGCGCGAATTCCGGGCCCAGGCCGGTGTCGCCGGGGAACAGCACGGGGCCGTCTGCCGATTCCAGCACGAAGCCCAGCCACAGGGTGCGGTTGGTGTCGTAGCGCGAGCGCGCCGACCAGTGCTGCGCCGGCACGCCGGTGAGCAGCATGCCCTCGTGCAGCGGCAGGCTCTGCCACCAGTCCAACTCGTGTACGTCGACGAAGCCGCAGGCGCGGATCAGCTCGGCGTTGCCCAGGCCGGTCACCACCTTGGCTTGCGGGAAGCGCCGGGCCAGTTCGCCCAGGCTGCCGACGTCCAGGTGGTCGTAGTGGTTGTGGCTGACCAGGATCAGGTTGATCGGCGGCAGTTCGTCCAGGGCCAGGCCCGGCGGGTGGTGGCGCTTGGGGCCGACGAAGCTGAAGGGGCTGGTGCGCTCGCACCACAGCGGGTCGGTGAGGATGTTCAGGCCGCGGTGCTGGATCAGCAGGGTGGCGTGGTTGATGTAGGTGACGCGCAGTTCCTCGCCGCTGACCTGTGCCGGGGTTTCCGGGCGGCGTTCGGCGCCGGGCTGTTCGATCCAGGCCAGTTGCCTGTCGCGCTCCAGCTGCCACTTGAGGAATTCACGGAAGCCGTGGTGCGGCTTGGCGTCCAGGTTGCGGAAGCGCAGGCCGTCGAAGTTCGGGCTTTGCGGCCCGCTGTAGCCGCCGCCGAGGCGGCCGGCGAGGTTGAGCAGGGTGATCAGCCAGGGGGAGCGACGGGCCTTGGGCATGGTGGGATGCTCTGCGTGCTCTTGCGGGGGAACGGTGGCACAACCTAGCATGCCGGCCCATCCTTGTGCTCCGCCGACTCGTTGCCGTTTCTTGCCCATGCCCCGTCCGCCTCGTCCCACCTCCCGCCGTCCCGCTCCCCGCCGTGTCGCCAAGGCGCCGCCGGCGCAGCCGCGGCTGATCCTGCTGAACAAGCCGTTCGACGTGCTGACGCAGTTCAGCGATGGCGAGGGCAGGGCGACGCTCAAGGACTACGTGCCGGTGCCCGGCGTCTATCCCGCCGGACGCCTGGACCGCGACAGCGAGGGCCTGCTGCTGCTGACCAACGACGGCCGCCTGCAGGCGCGCATCGCCGACCCCAGGCACAAGCTGCCGAAGACCTATTGGGTGCAGGTGGAGGGTGAGCCGGACGAGGCGCAGTTGCAGCGCCTGCGCGAGGGCGTGCAGCTCAACGATGGCCCGACATTGCCGGCCGAGGCGCGGCGCATCGACGAGCCGCAATTGTGGGAGCGGGTGCCGCCGGTGCGTTTCCGCAAGTCGGTGCCCACTGCCTGGCTGGAACTGGTGATCCGCGAGGGACGCAACCGCCAGGTGCGGCGCATGACGGCGGCCGTCGGCCTGCCGACCCTGCGCCTGGTGCGGGTGCGCATCGGCCCCTGGGGCCTGGACGGGCTGCAGCCGGGGGAGTGGCGCGAGGTGCAGCCCTAGGGCCGGATCAGAAACCGCCTTCCAGGCCGGCGACCACGAAGGATTTGACCAGGAAGCCGAAGACGCCGAGGCCGAGGGCGAAGAACAGCACCATGGTGCCCATGCGTCCGGCCTTGGACTTCTTGGCCAGGTCCCAGACGATGAAGGCCATGAACAGGACCAGGGCGCTGACCAGCCCGTACATCATCCAGTCTTCGAAACTCTCGTTCATTGCTGCTCCTGCCCGGCGCGGGCGCTTGAGTGGGGGCCGGAAGGTCCGGCGGTCGCGAGGACGGGCGGCATTATAAGGGCTTGGTCGCGGGTTGATCAGCGCTGTTCAGAAAGTGAGCAAAATGTCCCGCGCGGGGCCGGTGACGGCCGAAGAAGTCCCGCCGCAGCGGCCCTGGCGGGAAATAGTCGAGCGCCGGGCGGCGCTGGCAGGACGCGGGGTGCGCGGATTTGTCGCAGCTTGCGGCCGGGGCGGCTCTTCGTAGGAGCGAGCTTGCTCGCGAATGAGCCCCGCGGCGGAGTCTGTTCGCGAGCAAGCTCGCTCCTACGAGAAGCCGTGCCTGCCCATGCTGTCGTGGTGATGGGTATCGCTTCGCTCAACCCATCCTACGAGAAGCCATGCCCGCCGCCCCATCCACGCCATTCCCCTGTAGGAGCGGGCCCTGCCCGCGATTCGCGCGCAGGGCGCGCTCCTACATTCGCCGGGTCAGCTGCGCAGGTGCTCCAGCGGCAGTTCGGTGCTGGCCATGATGTTGCGCAGCACGAAGCTCGACCGCACGCTGGTCACGCCTTCGATGCGCGTCAGGGTGCCGAGCAGGAAGTGCTGGTAGTGCTCCATGTCCGGCACCATCACCTTCAACTGGTAGTCCGCGTCCATCCCGGTGACCAGGCTGCATTCCAGCACCTCCGGGCACTGGGCGATGATCGACTGGAAGTGCTCGAAGCGTTCCGGGGTGTGCCTGTCCATGCCGATCAGGACGAAGGCGGTGAGGCTCAGGCCGAGCTTCTTGCTGTCCAGCAGGGCGACCTGGCGCAGGATGTAGCCGTCGTCTTCCAGTTGCTTGACGCGCCGCGAGCAGGGCGAGGGCGACAGGCCGATGCGCTCGGCCAGCTCCTGGTTGGAGATGCGCGCGTCGCGCTGCAATTCGGCGAGGATTCGCAGGTCGTAGCGGTCCAGTTTGTTCATTGTGGCCTCAAAAATTTATCGACTTGCATGTTTTTATACATTCTTGGTGATTTATTGCGCAATCGATAGTTTGGTGCGCAATCTTCGCAATCCGCTGTCGCTTCGCTCCCCGTAACATGGCTCCAGAAATCACGGCCCGGACCCATACGTCCACGGCGATCCGCCCAATCAGGCGCATCGCGGCCTGCCGATCCGATCGGGTCGCCCAGGCCACCGGGCTACGCACCGCCCAGAAGGTGGAGCGAGGTGAGCCGGCGCCAGAAGCGACGAGCCAGGACGAATTCCCCGAGGGGAGGTCACCGACCTCCCTTTTTTCTTGCCTGCGATTTGCCCGCCGACCTTTACCTTGACTTTACCCTGGCCCCGGGGATGCGCTGCCTGCGCGGTTGTCTATCTGTCATGCAAACGAACGAGGTCGGCCGGCAGGCCGCTGTGAGGCATTCATGAAGTCGGGCATCTGGCGTCTGGCATCCGTTGGGTTGCTGTCACTGGCCATTGCCGGCCAGGCCTTCGCCGAAGGGCAGGGACCCGGGCAGGGCGGCCATGGCGGACAGGGTGGGCATGGCGGCGGCAATGGGGGCGGCCAGTGGCAAGGTCGCCCGCAGGGCAACCAGGGCGGTCAGTGGCAAGGTCGTCCGCAAGGCAACGACGGTGGCCAGTGGCAGGGCCGTCCGCAGGGTAATCAGGGCGGCCAGTGGCAGGGCCGTCCGCAAGGCAATCAGGGCGGACAATGGCAGGGCCGACCGCAAGGCAACCAGGGCGGCCAGTGGCAAGGCCGTCCGCAGGGCAACCAGGGTGGTCAGTGGCAGGGCCACCCGCAAGGCAACCAGGGTGGACAGTGGCAGGGCCGTCCGCAAGGCAATCAGGGCGGCCAGTGGCAAGGCCGACCCCAGGCCAATCAGGGCCAAGGCCGACCCCAGAACAACTGGAACGGCCAATGGCAGGGCCGCCCTTCCGCCGGTCATGACGACCACGGTCCCGGCCGGCCTTCCGCCGGAGGCGGCTCCTGGCAGGGCCGGCCGCCGCCCGCGCCCGGCAATGCCTGGCATGGCCGCCCGGGCGGTAACTGGGGGCCGCATCCGTCGAACTGGCGGCCGGGCTATGTGGTGGATCGGGTGCCCTCGGGCTATTACCGGGTGCCCTGGCGCGGCAGCGACTACTTCTTCAACGACGGCTACTGGTACCGCCCCCATGGCGCGCGCTACGTGGTGGTGGCGCCGCCCTACGGCGTGCGGGTGCGCTACCTGCCGTCCTACGCCGAGCAACTGTGGTTCGGCAGCATGCTGTACTTCCTCGCTGCCGGCACCTACTACCTGTTCGACAATTCCTCGCAGACCTACGAGGTGGTGCCGCCCCCGCCGCAAGTGGCGCAGGCCCCGCTGCCGACGGGCAATCCCTACGACGTGATCGCCTACCCGATGTACGGGCAGAGCCCGCAGCAGCAGGCCCAGGACCGTTACGAGTGCCACACCTGGGCGGTCGGGCAGAGCGGCTTCGACCCGGCCATGGCCGGCTACGCGCCGTCGCAGCAGGCCGTGGATACCTACCGCGGCGCGCTGGGCAGTTGCCTGCAGGGGCGCGGCTACAGCATCAACTGATGGTTTCCCGGCCCACCACTTCCAGTGGGTCGGCATGCACCAGCACCTCGGCCCGGGGGAACTCGGCGCGGATCGCCAGCACGGCCTGGTCGCACAGGGTGTGGGCCTGGGACAGGCGCATGTCGCCGGGCAGCTCCAGGTGCAGCTGGACGAACCAGCGATCGCCGGAAATCCGCGTGCGCAGGTCGTGGGCGCCGACCACTCCGGGCACCTGGCGCACCAGTTCGAGCATGCGCTCGCTGACGTCCGCCGGCAGTTCCTCGTCCATCAGCACCGCCACCGACTCGCGGGCGATGCGCACGGCGCTCCAGAGGATGTAGGCGGCGATGCCCAGGCCGAAGACCGCGTCCATCCGCGGGAAGCCGTAATGCGCCAGCAATAGGGCGACCAGGATGCTGCCGTTGAGCAGCAGGTCGGAGCGGTAGTGCAGCGAGTCGGCCTGCACCGCTAGCGAACCGGTGTGCTTGATGACGTAGCGCTGCACGCCCAGCAGCGCGGCGGTCAGCGCCAGCGACAGCAGCATCACCAGGATGCCCCAGCCGGTGGCGCCCAGCGGTTCGGGGTGCTGCAGGCGGTCCAGCGCCTGGGAGCCGATGAGCACGGCGCTGACCGAGATGAACAGCGCCTGGCCCATGCCCGACAGCGACTCCGCCTTGCCGTGGCCGTAGCGGTGGTCGTCGTCCGCCGGGCGCAGCGAATAGCGCACCGCCAGCAGGTTGAGCAGCGAGGCGGCGCCGTCGAGCAGGGAGTCGGTCAGGCCGGCCAGCAGGCTCACCGAGCCGCTGTGCCACCAGGCCAGGGCCTTGGCCACCACCAGGGTGACGGCCACCGCCAGCGAGGCGCTGGTGGCCAGGTGCAGCAGGCGGGCGCGTCGGTTGTCCAAGTTCAGCGGGTGTCCTGGCGTTGCGGCAGGAAGTAGATGTAGTCGAGCAGCGGCGCCGGCTGGCCGAGGGCGGTGAGCGCGGCGCTCATCTGCCCGCGGTGGTGGGTGCCGTGGTTGACCAGGTGCTGGACGATGTCGGCCAGGCTCTGGCGGTGGTCCTGGCCGGCCATGTTGCGGTATTCCAGCAGCTTGCCGAGGTCGCGCTCGTCCTGCCGGGCCAGCCATTGCTTCCAGCCCTGCACGCCTTCGCGGAGGAAGTCGGCCAGGGCGGCGCGGTCCGGCGCGGCCTCGCTGTCCAGGCGGGTGAACTGCCAGGGCCGGCCCTCGACGCGATCGAGCCAGATGCGGTCGCCCACCGCAAGGTGGTTGAGGGTGCCGTGCAGGCTGCCGAAGAACAGCCCGCGCGGTTCACGGTAGGCGGCCTCGTCCAGGGGCGCGACGGCCTCGAGGATGCGCTCGTGGGCCCACAGGTGGTAGTCGAGGAGTTTTTCCAGGTGGCGCCCCAGTGCCGCGTGCATGTCAGCCCTCCAGCTTGAGCCCCAGGCTGGCCAACTGCTGCGGGTTGCCGACGCGCTGGATCAGGCGTGGGTCGTCCAGCGGCAGGGCGCGGCCGGTCTCGCGTTCGATGATTGCCTTGAGTTTAGTCCGGTCCACCTGGCCGTCGGCGCCGACCGCCTCGTGCAGTTTCTCGGGGGCGACGGAGTATTTTTCGTCCGGCAGGTAGATGGCTCCGGTGGCGAAGTCTACGCCGAAGGCGATCAGCCCCGGGATGATGTAGAACAACAGTCCGATGGCATCGAACACGGCGATGGCCGGGTCGATGCGGCCGTCGATCTGGCCGCGGCGGTCGGGGTAGAACAGGGTGCCGCAGGCGGCCAGTTGGCTCAGCAGGGCTGCGCTGAGAACCGCGCAGGAAACTCGGGTGGCAAGACGCATCTAGAACCTCCGGAATAGGCTTCGGGCAACTATATCAATGCGGCGCAGGGGCCTCTATCGTCGGCCGCCGCCCTTGTTGCATAGGACTGCGGCGGGTCGGTCGTGGTTCGCCGTTATAATCGCCGGTTCGTTGTTTCCGCGTGCTTAAGGGTGGATGAAATATAACCATGAATGCCCTTCCCATCGATGCCATTCTGCCATCTCTGCGCCAGGCCCTGTGCGAGCGCGACGAGGCCGTGCTGGAGGCGCCGCCCGGCGCCGGCAAGACCACCCGGGTGCCGCTGGCGCTGCTCGACGAGCCCTGGCTGGCCGGGCAGGGCATCCTCATGCTCGAACCGCGCCGCCTGGCCGCCCGCGCCGCGGCCGAGCGCCTGGCCGCGGAGTTGGGGGAGAAGGTGGGCGAGACGGTCGGCTACCGCATCCGCCTGGACAGCAAGGTGGGGTCGAGGACGCGCATCGAGGTGGTCACCGAGGGCATCCTCACCCGCCGCCTGCAGGACGACCCGGCGCTGGAAGGCGTGGGCCTGGTGATCTTCGACGAATTTCACGAGCGCAGCCTGGACGCCGACCTGGCCCTGGCGCTGACCTTGAACGGCCGCGAGCTGCTGCGCGACACGCCGCTGAAGGTGCTGGTGATGTCCGCCACCCTGGAGGGCGAGCGGTTGTCCGCCTTGCTCGACGAGGCGCCGGTGGTGCGCAGCGAGGGGCGCATGTTCCCGGTGGAGCTGCGCTGGGGGCGGCCCTGGCAGGCTGGCGAATTCGTCGAGCCGCGGGTGGTGCAGACGGTGCTCCAGGCCCTGGCCGACGAGCCCGGCAGCCTGCTGGTGTTTCTCCCGGGGCAGGCGGAGATCCGCCGCGTCGCCGAGCAACTGGGCGAGGCCCTGGCCGAGCGCGACGAGGTGCTGCTGTGCCCGCTGCACGGCGAGCTGGAGCTGTCCGCCCAGCGCGCCGCCATCGAGCCGGCGCCGCCCGGCAAGCGCAAGGTGGTGCTGGCCACCAACATCGCCGAGACCAGCCTGACCATCGACGGCGTGCGCGTGGTGGTCGACGCCGGCCTGGCGCGGGTGCCGCGCTTCGACCCGGGCAGCGGCATGACGCGCCTGGAGACCCAGCGCATCTCCCGCGCCTCGGCCACCCAGCGCGCCGGCCGCGCCGGGCGCCTGGAGCCGGGCGTGTGCTACCGCCTGTGGTCCGAGGCGCAGCACGAGCAACTGCCGGCCTACGGCACGGCGGAAATCCTCCAGGCCGACCTCGCCGGCCTGGCCCTGCAACTGGGCCGCTGGGGCGTGGCGCCGGAGGAACTGGCCTGGCTCGACGTGCCGCCGGCCGCGGCCTACGCCCAGGCCCGCGAGTTGCTCGCGCGTCTCGGCGCACTGAACGACAGCGGCGCCCTCAACGCCCATGGCCAGGCCATGGCCGAACTGCCGGCGCACCCGCGCATCGCCCACCTGCTGCTGCGCGGCCAGGCGCTGGGCCTGGGCAGCCTGGCCTGTGATGTCGCCGCCTTGCTGGGCGAGCGCGACATCCTGCGCGGTGCCGGCGCCGACCTGCACGAACGGACGGCGCTGCTCGCCGGAGAGTCGGCCGGCAACCGCGCCAGTCGCGGCGCAGTACAACGGGCCAAGCAACTGGCCCGGCAGTTCCGCGGTTACCTGCGCGGCAAGCCGAGCGAGCCGGTGACCGATCCCGAACATCCGCGCTGGCTGGGCGCTCTACTGGCCTTCGCCTACCCCGACCGCGTGGCCCGCCAACGTCGCGATGGCGGCGGCGAATACCGCCTGGCCAACGGCCGCGCTGCGCAGTTCGGCGAGCCTGATGCCTTGATGAAAGAACCCTGGCTGGTGGTCGCCGACCTCGGCAGCCGCCAGGGCCAGCGCGAAGAACGCATCTACCTGGCCGCCGCCCTGGATGCGGCGCTGTTCGACTCGGTGCTGGCCGAGCAGGTGAGGGTGCATGACGAACTGGACTGGGACGAGCGCGAAGGCGTGCTGCGCGCCGAACGCCAGCGCAAGGTCGGCGAACTGGTGCTCAGCCGCGAGGCGCTGCCCGGCCTCGACGCCGAAGCCCGCAGCCGCGCGCTGCTCGGCCTGGTGCGGCGCAAGGGCCTGGAACTGCTGCCCTGGACCCCGGAACTGCGCCAGTGGCAGGCGCGGGTGAACCTGCTGCGCCGTCTTGACCTGGAAGGCAAGGGCGAAAGCGAGTGGCCGGACGTTAGCGATGCGGCCCTGCTGGCCTCCCTGGAGGACTGGCTGCTGCCGTACCTGGGCAAGGTCTCGCGCCTGGCCCACTTCGCCAACCTGGA
>Ga0180223_1000254_pt1 | contig 83380 bp, 64 predicted proteins | sample eDN5th30CKraftOP_FD_151337 | JGI IMG/M metagenome (GOLD analysis project Ga0180223, IMG submission 151337) | Enriched Organic Plus compost microbial communities from Emeryville, California, USA - eDNA 5th pass 30_C Kraft OP (version 2) (version 2) ...
AGCTGCTTCATCTGCGCGGGCGAACCACGCGCACCGGAGTGGCTCATCATGTAGACCGAGTTGATCGGCTTCTCGCGGCCTTCGCTGTCCTTATCGACCGCGGAGATGCGCTCCATCATCTCCTTGGCGATCTGGTCGGTGCACTTCGACCAGGCGTCTACCACCTTGTTGTACTTCTCGAGCTGGGTGATGAGGCCGTCGTTGTACTGCTGCTCGAATTCGCGAACCAGCTCCGTCGTCTCAGCGACGATCTTCGACTTGGTACCCGGGATCTGCATGTCGTCCTTGCCGAACGAGATGCCGGCCTGGAACGCGTGCTTGAAGCCGAGCGCCATGATCTGGTCGCAGAAGATCACCGTCTCCTTCTGGCCGCAGTTGCGGTAGACGGCGTCGATCATGCCGGAGATGGCTTTCTTGGTGAGAAGCTGGTTGACCAGGGCCGGCTTGATCGCGCCCTGCTTCGGCAGCAGCTCGGCGAGAATCATGCGCCCGGGCGTGGTCTCCATCACCTCGATGGTCTCGTTGCCCTCGCCGTCATGAATCGTAAAGCGGCCCTTGACCTTGGCGTGCAAGGTCACGGCGCCGGCTTCAAGCGCATGGCGCGCCTCGTCGACCGAGCCGAGCAGCATGCCCTCGCCAGGCTCGTGATCGCGAACCATCGACAGGTAGTAGAGGCCCAGCACGATATCCTGCGAGGGCACGATGATCGGCGAGCCGTTCGCGGGATGCAGGATGTTGTTCGTCGACATCATGAGGACGCGCGCTTCGAGCTGCGCCTCGAGCGAGAGCGGGACGTGCACGGCCATCTGGTCGCCGTCGAAGTCGGCGTTGAAGGCCGCGCAAACCAGCGGGTGAAGCTGGATCGCCTTGCCTTCGATCAGGGTCGGCTCGAACGCCTGGATGCCGAGGCGATGCAGCGTCGGCGCGCGGTTGAGAAGAACCGGATGCTCGCGGATCACCTCGTCGAGGATATCCCAGACCTCGCCCTTCTCCTTCTCGACGAGCTTCTTCGCCTGCTTCACCGTCGCGGCCTGGCCCTGGGCCTGCAGCTTCGCGTAGATGAACGGCTTGAACAGCTCGAGCGCCATCTTCTTCGGCAGGCCGCACTGGTGCAGCTTCAGCTCCGGACCGACGACGATCACGGAGCGGCCGGAGTAGTCGACGCGCTTGCCGAGCAGGTTCTGACGGAACCGGCCCTGCTTGCCCTTGAGCATGTCGGCCAGCGACTTCAGCGGACGCTTGTTGGCGCCGGTGATGACGCGGCCGCGGCGGCCGTTGTCGAACAGAGCATCGACCGCTTCCTGAAGCATGCGCTTCTCGTTGCGGATGATGATGTCCGGCGCGCGCAGCTCCATCAGCCGCTTCAGACGGTTGTTGCGGTTGATGACGCGGCGGTAGAGGTCGTTCAGGTCGGACGTCGCAAAGCGGCCGCCGTCGAGCGGCACCAGCGGACGCAGCTCCGGCGGGATCACCGGCACGACGGTGAGAATCATCCACTCCGGACGGTTGCCCGACTCGAGGAACGCCTCGATCACCTTGAGGCGCTTGCCGAGCTTCTTCGGCTTGAGCTCGGTCGTCGCCTCGGCGATCTCCTGGCGCAGGTCGGCGGCAATTTTCGGCAGGTCCATCGCGGACAGCATCTCGCGGATCGCCTCGGCGCCGATGCCGGCGGTGAAGCTATCCGGGCCATGCTCGTCGAGCGCGCGGTTGTAGTCCTCCTCCGAAAGGAGCTGCTTCTCCTTGAAGGCGGTGATGCCGGGCTCGATGACGATGTAGTTCTCGAAGTAGAGAACGCGCTCGAGGTCCTTGAGCGGCATGTCGAGCAGCAGGCCGATGCGCGAGGGCAGCGACTTGAGAAACCAAATGTGCGCGACGGGCGCTGCGAGCTCGATGTGGCCCATGCGCTCGCGGCGCACCTTGGCGAGCGTCACCTCGACGCCGCACTTCTCGCAGATGAGGCCCTTGTACTTCATGCGCTTGTACTTGCCGCACAGGCACTCGTAGTCCTTGATCGGGCCGAAGATGCGCGCGCAGAAGAGACCGTCACGCTCGGGCTTGAACGTGCGGTAGTTGATGGTCTCGGGTTTCTTAATCTCGCCGAACGACCACGACAGGATATCGTCAGGGCTCGCGATGGAGATCTTGATCTGGTCGAAGGTCGGGAGCGGCGCTTGCGTCTTGAACAGGTTTGTAATCTCGTTCATCCGTCTCTCCATTCGGGGCGTGGCGGCACGTCGCCCCGTGTCAGGCTGCAAGGATCGGTCGCATCGACCCTCGCGGAAAACGGGCTCTCGGGGTGGGTGAGCCCTTATGATCTTCGTGCGTCGAGCGCACTGCATCCGGGGCCGTTTCCGGCCCCGGAGCAAAGGTCAGTCCTCTATTCGGCGGCCGGGGGAAGCTGAGGCTGCTTCTCCGGCTCTTCCTCTTCGGGCGGCGGCAGGGATGCAGCGTCGGAGTTCTCCAGCTCGACGTTGAGACCCAGGGCCCGCATTTCCTTGACGAGAACGTTGAAGCTCTCCGGCACGCCTGCCTCGAAGGTGTCGTCGCCGCGGACGATCGCCTCGTACACCTTGGTACGGCCGGCGACGTCGTCCGACTTCACGGTCAGCATCTCCTGCAGCGTGTAGGCCGCGCCGTACGCTTCGAGCGCCCACACCTCCATTTCGCCGAAGCGCTGGCCACCGAACTGCGCCTTGCCGCCCAGCGGCTGCTGGGTGACGAGGGAGTACGGACCGATGGAGCGTGCGTGGATCTTGTCGTCGACAAGGTGGTGCAGCTTCAGGATGTACTTGTAGCCAACCGTCACCTTGCGATCGAACTGCTGACCCGTGCGGCCGTCGTAGAGGTTCACCTGACCTGAGCTGTCGAAGCCCGCAGACTTCAGCATCTCGACGATGTCGGCTTCCTTCGCGCCGTCGAACACGGGCGTTGCGATGGGCACGCCCCGCGTCAGATGGCCGGCGATCTCGGCCAGCTCATCGTCCTTCACGGTCGGCTTGATCTCGGAGTTTCCGTAGATCTCCGCCATCCGCTGGCGCAGCTCGGCGGCTTCTCCGCTCTCGTGGAACTTCTGCAACGCCTCGTCGATCGCACGGCCGAGACCGCGGCAAGCCCAGCCAAGATGCGTTTCGAGGATCTGCCCGACGTTCATGCGCGAAGGCACGCCGAGCGGGTTGAGCACCACGTCGACATGGGTGCCGTCCTCGAGGAACGGCATGTCCTCGCAAGGCACGATGCGCGAGACGACGCCCTTGTTGCCGTGACGGCCAGCCATCTTGTCGCCCGGCTGGATCTTGCGCTTCACGGCGACGAAGACCTTGACCATCTTCATCACGCCGGGCGGTAGCTCGTCGCCGCGCTGCAGCTTGTCGACCTTGTCGACGAAGCGGCGCTCGAGGTTCTTCTTGGCTTCCTCGTACTGCTTGTTGATCGCCTCGATCTCGCCCTGGGCCTTCTCGTCCTTCAGGCCGAATTCCCACCACTGGCTGCGCGGAACCTCATCGAGGATGTCCTCGGCGATGTGCGTGCCCTTGCGTGCGGTCTTCGGACCCTTCGACACTTCCTTGCCGAGAAGCGCTTCCCTGAGGCGTGCGTAGACGTTGCGATCGAGGATCTGCATCTCGTCGTCGCGGTCCTTGGCGAGACGCTCGATCTCCTCGCGCTCGATCGCCATCGCACGCTCGTCTTTCTCGACGCCGTGGCGGTTGAACACGCGGACCTCGACGACCGTACCGGCGACGCCGGGCGGCAGACGCAGGGAGGTATCGCGCACGTCGGAAGCCTTCTCGCCGAAAATGGCGCGAAGCAGCTTCTCTTCCGGCGTCATCGGGCTCTCACCCTTCGGCGTGATCTTGCCGACGAGGATGTCGCCGGGGTTCACCTCGGCGCCGATGTAGACGATGCCAGCTTCGTCGAGGTTCTTCAGCGCTTCTTCCGAAACGTTCGGGATGTCGCGCGTGATCTCCTCCGGACCCAGCTTCGTGTCGCGGGCCATCACCTCGAATTCCTCGATGTGGATCGAGGTGAAGATGTCGTCCGACACGACCCGCTCGGAGAGCAGGATGGAGTCCTCGAAGTTGTAGCCCATCCACGGCATGAACGCGACGAGCACGTTCTTGCCGAGCGCCAGATCGCCCAGATCCGTCGAAGGACCGTCGGCGATGATCTCTCCGGCCTCGATCACGTCGCCCACATGCACCAGCGGACGCTGGTTGATGCAGGTGTTCTGGTTCGAGCGCTGGAACTTGCGCAGACGGTAGATGTCGACGCCCGGCTTGGACGGATCGGTCTCGGCCGTTGCGCGGATGACGATACGCGTGGCGTCCACCTGATCGACGACGCCGGCGCGGCGCGCGGCGATGGCGGCGCCCGAATCGCGCGCAACCACCTCTTCCATGCCGGTGCCGACGAGCGGCGCCTCGGCACGGATGAGCGGCACGGCCTGACGCTGCATGTTCGAGCCCATCAGCGCGCGGTTGGCGTCATCGTTCTCGAGGAACGGAATGAGTGCCGCGGCGACGGAGACGAGCTGCTTGGGCGACACGTCGATGTAGTCGACCTTCTCCTGCGGAACCAGAAGCACGTCGCCCTGGTAACGGCAGGTGATGAGATCGTCGATGAGCTTGCCCTTCGCGTCAATCTCGGCGTTGGCCTGCGCAACGTGGTGGCGCATCTCCTCCATGGCCGAAAGGTAGACGACCTCGTCGGTGAGCTTGCCGTTCACGACCTTGCGGTACGGGCTCTCGATGAAGCCATACTTGTTGACGCGCGCAAAGGTCGCCAGCGAGTTGATGAGACCGATGTTCGGTCCTTCCGGCGTCTCGATGGGGCAGATGCGGCCGTAGTGCGTCGGATGCACGTCGCGCACCTCGAAGCCGGCGCGCTCGCGGGTCAGACCGCCCGGGCCAAGGGCCGACAGGCGGCGCTTGTGGGTGATCTCCGACAGCGGGTTCGTCTGATCCATGAACTGGCTGAGCTGCGAGGAGCCGAAGAACTCACGCACCGCGGCCGCTGCCGGCTTGGCGTTGATGAGATCCTGCGGCATCACGGTGTCGATATCGACCGACGACATGCGCTCCTTGATGGCGCGTTCCATGCGCAGCAGGCCGACGCGATACTGATTCTCCATCAGCTCGCCGACCGAGCGCACACGGCGGTTGCCGAGGTGGTCGATGTCGTCGATCTCACCCTTGCCATCGCGCAGATCCACGAGCGTCTTGATGACCGCAAGGATGTCCTCGCGGCGCAGCACGCGCATGGTGTCCGGCGCATCGAGCTCGAGGCGCATGTTCATCTTCACGCGGCCGACGGCCGAGAGGTCGTAGCGCTCGGGATCGAAGAAGAGCGAATGGAACAGGTTCGTCGCCGCCTCGATGGTCGGCGGCTCGCCGGGCCGCATGACCCGGTAGATGTCCATCAACGCCTCTTCCTTGTTGGCGTTCTTGTCGATGTTGAGCGTGTTGCGGATGAACGGCCCGATGTTGACATGGTCGATGTCGAGGATCGGGAATTCCTTGACCTTCTGATCCTTCAGCTCGGCCAGCAGCTCCGCGTCGAGCTCATCGCCCGCCTCGGCGTAGATCGCGCCGGTTTCCATGTCGACGACGTCGGCGGCGATGTAGCGGCCGGCAAGATCGTCGGAGGAAACGAGCACCTCCTTGAGGCCGCCCTCGGCGAGTTCACGGGCACGGCGTGCGGTGATCTTCTCACCGGCCTTGACGACGACCTCGCCCGTCTTGGCGTCGGCAAGGTCGGCCGCCGGCGTCATGCCGCGCATCTTCTCGGGCATGAACGGCATCTTCCAGCCGCGCTTCGATTCCTTGATCGAGATGTGCTTGTAGAAGAAGCTCAGAATCTCTTCGTCGTTGAGACCGAGCGCATAGAGCAGCGTCGTCACCGGCAACTTGCGGCGACGGTCGATGCGCACATAGACGATATCCTTGGCGTCGAACTCGAAGTCGAGCCAGGAGCCGCGATAGGGAATGATGCGCGCGGCGAACAACAGCTTGCCCGAGGCATGCGTGCGCCCGCGGTCGTGATCGAAGAACACGCCCGGCGAACGGTGCATCTGCGAGACGATGACGCGCTCGGTGCCGTTGATAATGAAGGTGCCGTTCGACGTCATGAGCGGCATGTCGCCCATGTAGACGTCCTGCTCCTTCACGTCCTTGATCGACTTGGAGCCGGTTTCCTCGTTCACATCGAACACGATGAGGCGCAGCTTGACCTTCAGCGGAGCCGAGAAGGTCATATCGCGCTGCATGCACTCGTCGACGTCGTACTTCGGCGGCTCGAACTCGTAGCGCACGAATTCCAGGGTCGCGCGGCCGGAGAAGTCCGAGATGGGGAACACGGACTTGAACACCGACTGCAGGCCATGGTCGTCCGAACGGCCGCCGGGGGGCTCCTTGACCATCAGGAAGTCGTCGTAGGAGCTCTTCTGAACCTCGATGAGGTTCGGCATCTCCGCGACTTCACGAATGGATCCGAATTTCTTCCGGATGCGCTTGCGGCCGTTGAACGTCTCAGCCATTTTCGCTCCTCATGATCTGCGCAGGTGACGGCCCGCGCGATTGCTGCCTTCACGGCGAGGGCCGCCAACCCTCGCTTCAGCCTTGAAACGGCTCACCGGAAGGCCCGTTTGGGAGTTGCATGACCCCCAAAAAGACCCTCCGGAGAGACGTCAGACAGGCAGTTGGCCGCGGGCGGCGACCGAAGGTCAACCGCCCGCAACCGAGCCTTACTTCACTTCCACGGTCGCACCCTGGTCCTCGAGCTGCTTCTTCAGCTTCGCAGCTTCGTCCTTGGACACGCCTTCCTTCACGGGCTTGCCGCCGGCCTCGACGAGGTCCTTGGCTTCCTTGAGGCCCAGGCCCGTGATCGCGCGGACTTCCTTGATGACGTTGATCTTCTTGTCGCCGCCGGCCTTCAGGATGACGGTGAACTCGGTCTGCTCCTCGGCGGGGGCAGCGGCAGCAGCGCCGGGAGCTGCGGCAACGGCCACAGCGGCGGCGGCGGACACGCCCCACTTCTCTTCGAGCATCTTGGCGAGCTCAGCGGCTTCGAGGACGCTCAGCGCGGAGAGATCATCAACGATCTTGGAAAGATCGGCCATTTCGTTACTTCCTTCGGTTTGAACCTAAAAACTGTTGCAGTCCTTGGAACTGCGGTCTTTGCGAATGTCGTGGCGCCATTGGCGCCGCCTACCGCTAGGCAGCCTCGCTTTGCGATGCCTTCGCCTGGATGACGCGTGCGAGCTGTGCACCCGGCTCCTTGACCGTGCGGGCGATCTTCGTCGCCGGCGCGTTGAGGAGACCGATCAGCTTTGCTCTCAGCTCGTCCAGAGAAGGCAGCTCAGCGAGCGCCTTGACATCGTTCGCGTTGAGGACCGTCGTGCCCATCGCGCCGCCGAGAATGACGAGCTTGTCATTCCCCTTGGCATAGGCGACCGACGCCCGCGCCGCGGCGATGGGATCCTCCGAGTAGGCAACGCAAGTCTGCCCCTTGAAGAGATCGGCAATCGCCTCGTACGAGGTGTCCTTAACCGCGAGCTTAGCCAGCCGGTTCTTGGCCACTTTCACCTTGCCGCCGGCATCTTTGACCTTCTGGCGGTAGTCGGTGAGTTGCGCGACCGTCATTCCGGCATAGTGGGCGACGACGACCAGCCCCGTGTCTTTCAACACGGTGTTGAGCGACGTCACGAGCTCACTTTTCGCGGCTCTATCCACTGCTCACTCCAGTTTACGGATCGGCTTATCGCCGTTCCGCGGGTTGCACCTTGCCGCCGCCGGCGGGTATCCGCCGTGTGGCGACGCTAGTTCTGTCCAACCGCGCGCCCTTACGGGCGGCACGGTGCTGACCCAGGCTCAAACCGGCTCTTCCCTGTCGGGAAAAAAATCCGGGTTCGTACCTGTCTCATGCGGGCCCATTTTCAGGCTTAAGCTGTCAGTGTCGGAGACCTGACAACACCCACAATCTCGGACAGTCTTCCGGAGGAATGGCGTGACCTTTCCTCCGGCCTCGCGCACCGCCCGCAGGGAGCCGACACGCGAATTCCTTACGTCGCCCGCTTAGGCGAGCGCCTGCCCGCCGTTGAGGCTTGCGGAGTCGACCTTAACCCCTGGGCCCATGGTCGAGCTGATCGAGACCTTCTTCACGTAGGTGCCCTTGGCGCCGGCGGGCTTCGCCTTCACCACGGCGTCAACGAACGCCTTGATGTTCTCGGCGAGTGCCCCGTCCGTGAAGCTCGCCTTGCCGATACCGGCGTGCACGATGCCCGCTTTCTCGACACGAAACTCCACGGAGCCGCCCTTGGCGCCGCTCACGGCCCCGGCAACGTCCATCGTCACCGTACCAACGCGTGGGTTCGGCATCAGGCCACGCGGGCCCAGCACCTTACCGAGACGGCCGACGAGGCCCATCATGTCGGGCGTCGCGATGCAGCGGTCGAAGTTGATGACGCCCTTCGAGACCTGCTCGACGAGCTCCTCAGCGCCGACCACGTCCGCGCCAGCAGCTTTCGCCTCATCCGCCTTGGCGCCCCGCGCGAACACGGCTACGCGCGCCGTGCGGCCGGAGCCATTCGGCAGGTTGCACACGCCGCGCACGAGCTGATCGGCATGCTTGGGATCGACGCCAAGGTTCATGGCAACTTCGATCGTCTCATCGAACTTCGCCTTGGCGCGCTCCTTGACGAGCTTCACGGCCTCTTCGATCGAGTAGTACTTGTCACGGTCGAACCCCTTCACGGCCGCGGCCATGCGCTTGCCGCCGGCAAGCTGGGTTTCCTTGATCACTTCTGCGCTTACCTTTGCCATCGCCGTCACTCCGTCACCTGCAGGCCCATCGAACGGGCGGAGCCGGCGATCGTCTTGGCCGCAGCCTCGACGTCGTCGGTGTTGAGATCCTTCAGCTTCAGCTTGGCGATCTCGCGCACCTGATCCATGGTCACCGAGCCAGCGACACCGCGGCCCGGGTCCTTGCTACCGGAAGTGATCTTCGCGGCCTTCTTCAGGAAGAACGTTGCGGGCGGCGTCTTCATCTCGAACGTAAAGGAACGGTCGGAGTAGACCGTGATCTTCACCGGGATGGGCGTGCCCTGCTCAATGTCCTTCGTCTTGGCGTTGAACGACTTGCAGAACTCCATGATGTTGACACCACGCTGACCGAGCGCGGGGCCAATTGGCGGCGAGGGATTGGCCGCCCCCGCCGGCACCTGCAAGTTGATGTAGCCTTCAATTTTCTTTGCCATAGTCTCCCCTTAACACTTGACGGGAAGGGGCTTTCCTTCCCAGGGTTAGCGGTACGTCAGACCGATCCGGTCCTCCCGCGGTTTCCCGCAGGGAGGCCTATGGGAAGGCTGTCCCTGCGGATCGGATGGAGAGACGGGCACCCGCCCGTCCGACCCAAATTCCAAGCACTCAGCGCTTCACACACTCGATATTGAGCTGCCGAAAGCGCCAGGCGCGGGCAATCAGCCCGCGACTTTCTCAACTTGACCGAACTCGAGTTCGACCGGCGTCGGCCGCCCGAAGATCGACACGGCAACCTTGAGGCGCGAACGCTCCTCGTCGACCTCTTCGACGTGGCCCTGGAAGGATGCGAACGGACCGTCGGCAACCTTGACCTGCTCGCCGACCTCGAAGGTGATCGACGGCTTAGGCCGCTCCACGCCTTCCTTCACCTGATGAAGGATGCGCATCGCCTCGTCCTCGGGGATCGGCATCGGCTTGTTTTCCGCGCCGAGGAACCCCGTGACTTTCGGCGTGTTCTTGATCAGCAGAAACGCCGGGTCGGTCATTTCCATCTTCACCAGCACGTAACCGGGCAGGAATTTGCGCTCGGCTTGAACCTTGCGGCCACGCTTGACCTCGATGACTTCCTCAGTCGGAACGAGGACTTCTTCGAAAAGATCCTCAATGCCGGCAGCCTTCGCGCGCTCGCGGATAGCTTCAGCCACCTTGCGCTCGAAGTTCGTGTATGCGTGGACGATATACCAGCGCTTCGCCATGGCCGCTCTTTCAGGGCGCGTCGTTTGCGCGACTTGGTTTGACACCAGTTCTCAGCTCCGGTTCAGCGGCTTCCGCCCAGCACTAGCTGAACGAGCCAACCAATCGCCTGATCCGTGACGAGGAAGAAAATCGCGGCCAAACTGACCATGACCAAAACCATGAGGGTGGTAATCCACACCTCTTTCCAAGAAGGCCAGGTGACCTTGGACGTCTCCTGACGAACCTCTTGAATAAACTGGACCGGGTTGTATTTGGCCATAAAATCGACTTTCCCGGGCGCCATGCGACAACCTAGCGCACCCCAAGCGCTGGTTGTTGGCACATCCGGCGCCCTCGCCACGGATGTGACCACAGAATTTGGCAGGGGCGGAGGGTCTCGAACCCCCAACCTTCGGTTTTGGAGACCGACGCTCTACCAATTGAGCTACACCCCTTCTTCGCGGTGAAGCGCGCTTTCCACCACGGGGGCGGCATACTTAGCCGAACTTTTCCCCTTTGTCACTTGCTCGTGACACAATTGTCGGCGCCCCTGCTTCAAGGCGTCGGCTCCACGACGACCGCCGTTCCATATGCCAGCACCTCTGTGACCGCTGAGGCGATCTCATTGGCGTCGTAGCGCATGGCAAGTACAGCGTTTGCCCCGCGCTCCTCGGCATGGCGGATAAGCTGGTCGAAAGCTTCCTGGCGCGCTTCCTCGGCCAGCTTGGTATATAGGGAAATATGCCCTCCGAAAAAGATCTGGATCGCCGCACCTATATTTCCGACCACGCTGCGCGAGCGAACCGTGAGACCGCGGACGACACCGAGTTGCTTCACCACCCTAAAGCCTGGGAGGTCATTGGTCGTCACCACCAGCATGCTCTTGCGCTCCAGCCTCGCCTGGCCCTCGGCGTCAGGTCTTGATCAACCATTGCCTATACTGGGCCGAAAACTTGGTCACCAGTTCGTCAAAATGGTCTCCGCTAGCGAACTGATCCACCACCACCCCAAGCACGCCGTTGCCGGCGTTCATGGTTACCGTGAGATTGGGATAGGCGACGATCTCCTTGCCCGAGCCCGCCTCGGTCAGGCGGACGGTAGCCCTTAATATCGGTTGACCGCCAAGCACGGCGCGCTGTGCTGCCGAGGGCATGACCACCTGATGGATCGTCACATCGAGCCGCACCGGCTCCTGGCCGTGCATTTCGGCGCTGACCTCACGCAAAAGGCCGCCCTGCAGCCGCCGAGCCGCCTCCTGGCGAATATATGCCTGGGCGGCGGGCGAGTTGGCGACGGCGGAACTGGCGTTCTTCTCGACCTCCTCGGCGCCGGCTTTGGTCTTGCGCAACTCGGCCGTGACCTCCGCGCCGTGCTTCTCGGCGAAATCGCGCTCCGCCTGGCCCCACCACACCGTCGCGTCCGGCGCGACCTGAACGTCGACGGCCTCGAGCCGCATCGTGGCGACGCGATTGAGACCCAGCGGATTAATCGGAACGGAGGCACAGCCGGCTATCAACACCAGCGCGGCCAATGCCACGCCGTGACGAAAAGAATACATCATCCCCCCACGTCGCCTTCAGGCTGAACGCGTCCCCGATAATCTCTTAGGCGCTGCTGCGTCCTATGGGTAGGGAGTTTGGCGACTGTCCGGGGGGATTCCCGGGACGCGACGTTATCTCGCCTCGGCAATCTGTTCTGCTTATGTCTCTTTTGTCCGCTTGCCAAAGCGGCCGCCTCGCCGCAATAAGCACGGCAGCGCGGGTGTAGCTCAATGGTAGAGCAGCAGCCTTCCAAGCTGAATACGAGGGTTCGATTCCCTTCACCCGCTCCAATTCCCGTCCATTTGCAGCACTGCGGCGCCGACGAGGCCGCCCTTGCGCACCGTTTCGATGGCGGCATTGGCCTCCGTGAGCGGAAATGTCGTCACGTACGGGCGGATGGGCACGCGGGGAGCCAGCTCGAGAAACTCGATGGCATCCTGCCGCGTCAGGTTCGCGACCGAGCGCACGGTGCGCTCTCCCCATAAAAGATCATAGGGGAGCGGCGGAATATCCGACATGTGAATGCCGCCGAGCACCAGGGTGCCGCCTTTATCCAGCGCAGTAAGCGCCAGCGGCACCAGCGCACCGACGGGCGCAAAAATGATCGCGCCGTCGAGCGGCTTGGGCGGCATCGCATCGGATGGCCCTGCCCACACCGCACCCAGATCGCGTGCGAGCCGCTGCGCCGCGGCGTCGCCCGCCCGCGTGAACGCATAAACCTCCTGCCCCGAATAGACCGCGAGCTGCGCCACGATGTGGGCTGCCGCGCCGAATCCGTAGATGCCGAGGCGCTTTGCAGAGCGCACGAGCTTCCAGCACCGGTAACCGATGAGGCCCGCGCAGAGGAGCGGCGCGGCCTCGGCGTCGCTGTAGGTGTCGGGCAATGCGAAGGCGTAGCGTGCGTCTGCCGTTATGTACTGCGCATATCCGCCATCGATCGTGTAGCCCGTGAACTTGGCACGCTCGCAAAGGTTCTCCTGGCCGCGGCGGCAAAAGCGGCAGCGTCCGCACGTGAAGCCGAGCCAGGGCACGCCCACCCGATCGCCGACCTTGTGATGGCGCGCCGAAGGCCCGACGGCAATCACCCGCCCCACGACCTCATGGCCGGGGATGACGTGCCTTTTGGGGTTCTGGAGATCGCCATCGAGAACGTGAAGGTCGGTACGGCACACACCGCACGCAGACACCTCGACAAGGACGTTGCCGCCGCTCGGCGGCTCTATCGCACGGCGCGCCTGACGCAGCGGTTTTCCTGCCCCGTCGAACTCCATGGCGATCATGCGTTTCGGAAGAGACTTCATGGCTCGCCTCGAAAGCTGGCGACACGCAACCGCACGAGCCTAAGATTGGATGCGAAAATGAACGGTCAAAGCAGATTTTTCATTCCTCGCGACCGCGCAGGCTCATGATGTAGGCGATGACGTCGTCCCTGTCGTCCGGCGGGATGATGAGATTGGGCATGTTGGGGTGGGAAGTCGTCAGCCACACTGCGAGCGCGCGCGGGCTCATACCTTCGGAATTTGCAATGTCTCGAAAACTCGGGATGTCGCTGAAGAGGAATGTCGTCCCCGGCTCGACAGAATGGCAATCGGCGCAAATGCGTCGCGCATAGTCGAGCCCGCGCTCGGGGTTGCCGACCTCGAGAGCGCATGCGGCGTTGGCCAGCAGAGCGAACGCAAGGATGGCAATGCCTCCCTCGATGACGCCGGAGCGCAAAACGCCCCTCCGGGTGAGCGCGCAGATATCTCTAGAAGCCAGCATGGGCCAGACCTCGATCGCCGCTTGTTACGTCCGCCGCGGCAGAGGCGGATTGATCTACGTCAGCTACAGGAACACGGGTGGCGTGAAGCGCAGAACGCAAGCCAGCGCTATTCGTTCTGCGCCAGCGATAAATTCAATCGGACGAGGCCCGCTTCCGCATCGTGGACGGAATCGAACCCCAGTGACCGGCACATTTTCAGCATCGCCGTGTTCTCGATCAGCACATCGCCGTGGAGTTCGCCGAGGCCTTCGGCGCGCGCATAGTCGATGAGATGCTCCATCAGCCGCGATCCGAGCCCCTTGCCCTTAAGATCGGAGCGCACGATCACCGCGAACTCGGCGCGGCGATAATCCGGATCTGCGATGAGGCGCGCGACACCCAAAAGCTCATTTCCCGCGGTCGCCACGAATGCCATCTCGCGCGCGTAATCGATCTGCGTCATGCGGGCGACGAAGCGGAGCGTCCGCTCCGGCGCCGCAGTGAAGAAGCGCATGCGCAGATCCTCGGGTGCGATCTTACCCCACAGCTCCACGTATTGCGGCTCATCATCGGGCCGGATCGGACGCAACGTCACCGTACCGATACCCACCACCTCGGCCTTGCGCTCCCACTCGACCGGATAAGGCCGCACGGCCATCGCCTTGCGCGGCTTCACTGCCGGATCGGCAATGCCCACGCGTGCATCGAGGGCGATGACACCGTGCTCGTCGGCGAGCAGCGGGTTGATGTCCACCTCGCGGATCGCGGGATGGCGGGCGACGAGATAGCTCAGCCGCACGAGCGCCAGCGCGATAGCATCGAGGTCAGCCGCAGGCCGGTCGCGATACCCCTTCAAGAGCCGGTAGATACGTGTTTCGCGCATCATCTGATTTGCGAGCTTCAAGTCGAGCGGGGGGAGCGCGTGCGCCGTATCGGCCGTCGCTTCCACCGACGTGCCACCCGCGCCGAACATCATCAGCGGGCCAACGGTTGCATCCTCGCTCGCACCGATGATCAGCTCGTGGGCGCGGGCACGCTCCACCATCGCCTGCACGGTGAAGCCGCGCAGCACGGCGTTCGGGCGCAGCGCGGCTACGTTGACCAGCATTTCTTCGGCCGCAATCCGCGCCTCGCGTGCAGTCGGGATGGCAAGGCGCACACCACCGACGTCCGACTTATGCGTCAGGTTGTCGGAGACAATCTTGATGACGCATGCGCGGTGATCCTTGAGGATTTCGGCGGCGCGCGCCTCGACCTCGGCGGGATCGATCGCGCGCAGCGTGCGGACGACCGGAATGCCGTAGCTTGCCAGAAGGTCCTTTGCCTCAGATTCGGACAGCACATTGCGGCTTGCCGCTAGCGCATCGTTGAGAATGCGGTCTGCTTCCGCCGCATCGAAGTGCATGGCTTCGGGTGCGGACGGCGGCACCTGCATCAGCTCGTCCTGCGCCCGGCGGTAGCGCACGAGCTGCATGAAGCCCTCGACGGCCCCTTCCGGCGTTGAGAACGTCGGGATGTCTGCCTCCGCAAACATGCGCCGGCTTTCAGCCGCAGCATCCTCGCCGAGCCAGCTCGTCAGGACGACCTTGCGCGTATACGTGCGTCGGTGCCGGGCAACTTCCTCAACCACGACACTAGCCGCCGCGTCGCTGGAGGCGAGCGCTGTCGGGCAGTTCATGACGAGCAACGCGTGCGTCGCTTGGTCCCCGAGAAGGGCTTCCATCGCGGCGCGGTAGCGCTCGGGGGGTGCGTCACCGATGATGTCGACGGGGTTGGCGGCGGACCATGTTGCCGGCAGCACCTCGTTCAATTCGTCCAACGTCGCCCTGGGAAGCTCGGCCAGATGGCCGCCGAGATCGGCGAGGGCGTCGGTCGCGAGAACGCCGGCCCCGCCGCCGTTGGTGAGAATGGTGAGATGCTCGCCGGTGAGGTGCGGCGACGCTGAAAGGATTTCCGCGGCGTCGAAGAGCTGGCGTAACTCGTTGACGCGCAGCACACCGGCCCGGCGGAAGGCCGCGTTGTAGGCCGCATCCGAACCGGCGAGCGCCCCGGTATGCGACATGGCCGCCTTGGCCGCCGCAGCGTTGCGGCCAGCCTTCAGAATAATGACCGGCTTGACTCGCGCAGCACGCCGGGCAGCGGAGACGAACTTCGCCGCCGCGGTCATCTGCTCCATGTAAATGAGCACAGCGCGGCTCGTTGGATCGCCGGCGAGATAGTCGAGGAAATCGCCGAAGTCGGCATCAGCCATGTCGCCGAGGGAGATCACCTGCGACAGGCCGATCTCACGCGAGGCCGTCCAGTCGATGATGGTGGTGACGAGCGCGCCGGATTGCGAAATGAAGGCGAGATCGCCCGCAACGGGCATCCGGTGCGCAAAGCTGGCGTTGAGGCCGATATGCGGCAGTACGAGACCCAGGCAGTTGGGGCCTTCGATTCGCAAACAATAGGGCTGCGCTGCTTCCAGCATACGCTGGCGCAGCGGGCCGGTGATGCCCGCCGTGATAACGACCGCGGCGCGTGCCCCGCACGCTCCGGCTTCAGCGATGATGCCGGGAACGGTTGCGGGAGGCGTTGCCACCACGACGAGGTCGGGCGCCTCGGGCAACACTTCAAGCGAAGGGAAGCACGGCATCCCTTCGATCTGCGTATGGCGTGGATTGACGAACCATATCGGGCCGGCAAAACCGCCCGAGAGAAGGTTGCGCGCGATGATGGCGCCCACCGATCCGGGCGCAGGGCTCGCTCCAACGAAAGCCACAGAGCGTGGGGCGAGCAGCTTTTCGAGATTGCGGACTGTCACGGTGCCCTGGGATCCCGGGTCCTGCCGGGCGCCCCGTCGGGGCGCCCTTGGCAGTTATAGGAATAGCAAACGCGCCTCAGTGTTTAGAAATCTCGAATCCGACCGGTGAGAACAACAGAGGTGCGGCGTGTTATAGGGCGCGGCTAGGCGGCCGCTCAGTGGTCGTGGATTTGGACTAGCGTAAGATCGATCGGGTTGTAAAAAAGCTCGAAATTCTTGCCGTCCTTATCCTTGACGTGCAGCTCGTAGCAGGATCCCTCGACCTTGGACCGTGTGACAGTGTAACCTGCTGCCTTCGCGGCGGCTTCGGCCTCCGCCTGCGGCTTCCACTTGGCCTTCGGCTCCGGCGTGCAGTCGTCGAAATCATCCGCGGAGGCCAAGCCGGCAAAGGCAAAAGCGGCGAGCACAGCGGCAATACCGGCGGCCGCGAGCGTAGAAACCTTCATCTTAATCCTCTCCGAATAATGGTTCTTTCGTGTCCTCATGCCCACGGAGCATCCTAAACCAAGGCGTGTCTCTGAACGTACGCATTACGTCGGTCTCGATGTCGCGGGACCTGCGCAATGCGGACCTTGACGAATGGGCAGAGGGCAGGTTTGCTGGGATCGTGAACAGGATCATCAGCCGCTTCATGATCGTGACGCTCGTTACCCTAGCAATGCTCGGGGGCAGCGGTTTGCCTATGCTACACCTCCACGAGCATAGCATCGCGTATGCGCACGACGCGAACGGCACGAGCGAAGCGAAGTCGGCGACCGGCGCCACCGATGTCGGCTACTTCAGCCATACTCACAACGGCGTCCAGCACGACAACCATCCTTCTCCCGACCGGGACTGCATGCACGTGCATGCGCATTGCTGTGTCGCAACGGCGCTGCTCGCTTCGACGAGCTTCCTGCCGCCCAGCGCCGATCCGGCGCAGGCACGCCTGGAGCGCAACGGTGCGCTACCCTACGGCCAACTCCCCTACCCTCCCCTGCGTCCCCCGCGACTGACGGCGTGATCCGGGGCAGCCGCATACACGCGCGGCGCAACCTCGACGATTAGGCTGCAAGTGAACCAGCAAGGCGCGCTGAGCGCCGCGCCGGCAATCCGCCGGCGAAGCAACGTTCCTTCTTGCCTGCCACGATGCCCATCGAGCTTCGGGACGCCGCAAAATGAATCGCGTTATCGCGCTAATGCTTTCTCTTTTCACGCTTTCCGCCGTTGCCCTCGCCCACGGTGACCACAATCACGATGAGCCTGCCCCAGCAGCGGCGCACACCATGCCGCAAATCGAGATACCCGGTGAGGATTTTGAACTCGTCGGCGAGGTGGCCGAGCGCACCTTGAAGATCCACCTCGACCGAACGGCGACGAACGCGCCAGTCGAAGGGGCTACCGTTACCCTCACGGTCGATGGCATTCCCGGAGGAACCGCCGCAGCGGTGAGCCCGGGCACGTACGAAATCGCTGCGCCATGGGCGGATGATCCCGGTGTCAAACCCCTGAAGTTCATCGTCACCGCCGACGGTGCGACAGCCGAGCTTTCCGGCGATCTGACGGTTCCCGAAGCTGAGCATGCAGACACGGCGGCGCCTGCCACCTGGGCGACGGCAATGGCGAACATGTACACCTGGATCATCGCGGGGCTCGCCGGCCTGTTCGGATTCGTTCTCTCCTTCGCGTTCCGCCCCATCGCGCTGCCGGCCACGCACGGAGACAAGCGTGACGAAGCCATCACGCCGGCTCTGCACGCCCCTGTTCCCCCTTCTCAACGCACCCTTTCGATCCTGCTGCTCGCCGCGGCGTTTGCGGCCGCTGCCCATCCACAAAGCGTGCGCGCGCATGAACGCCACGACCACGCCGAGGAGCCTACGCCCGCCGCCGGCATGCAGACCGCTGCGCCGCGCCGGCTGCCCAACGGCGATGTATTCCTGCCGAAGCCTTCGCAGCGCCTGCTCAACGTCCGCACGGTAATCGCGGAGCGCAAGCCGACGCGCCGCAGCCGCGAATTGATCGGCACGGTGGTGCCCGATCCCTCATCGTTCGGCCAGGTGCAGGCGCCGATGGACGGCCGCATCGAGCTTTCCGAGCGCGGCATCTCGCACGTCGGCCAGCGGGTCGAGGCGGGCGAGGTACTGGCCTATCTGTCGCCCAGTATTCCAATTGCTGACCTCGGGACGATGCAGCAGCTCACCGCAGAGGTGGCGGGGAAGCTGAAGATCGCGGAGCAGAAGCTCGCGCGTCTCAGCCGCATAGCGGGCGTCGTCGCGCAGAAGGAGATCGACGACACACGCGCCGAACTCGAAGCCCTGCGCGAGCAGCAACGGGTGCTGGTGCAGAAGGACACGGAGCTACTCCCGCTGACGGCACCCGTCGCGGGCATCATTTCCGTCGCCAATGTGCGCGCGGGCCAGGTTGTAACGACGCGTGATACGCTGTTCGAGACCGTAGATCCGCACCGGTTATGGATCGAAGCCTTTGGCGGCGCGGAGCACACCGATCCGGATATCGCCGCCGCCCACGCGCTCGACCCCGACAACCATTCGATCAAGCTCGCCTTTGTAGGGCGCGCACCTTCCTTGCGTCAGCAGACGCAGCCGCTGCAGTTCAAAGTGGATGAGACGCACGAAGGGCTGACCATCGGCTCGGCGGTGAAGGTGCTCATCCAGCAAGGCAAGCTCACAGATGGCATTGTGTTGCCCGATGCCGCTATCGTGCGCGGCCCCAACGGTTTGCCGCGCGTCTGGGCGAAGGAGGGACCGCAGCTCTTCAAGCCGCTGCCCGTGCGCGTTGCGCCGCTCGATGGCGAGCACGTGGTGATCCTCGACGGCCTCGAGGCTGGCGAGCGCGTGGTCGTCGATGGCGCTGAACTCATCAACCAGGTGCGGTGAGGCAGCCATGTTCGACGCTATCATTCGCGCCAGCCTCAATAACCGCCTGTTCGTCATCATCGGCGCCCTGGCACTGGCGCTTTATGGCCTCGTCACCCTGCGCGAGCTGCCTGTCGATGTCTTCCCGGACCTCAACAGGCCCACCGTGACGCTGATGGCGGAGGTGGAGGGCCTTGCCCCCGAGGAAGTCGAGCTTCTCGTCACCTACCCCATAGAGACGGCGATGAACGGCATGCCGGGGGTAAGTCGCGTGCGCTCCGTATCGAGTGCCGGCCTCTCGATCGTCTACGTCGAGTTCGACTGGTCGGTGGAGATTTACCGTGCGCGCCAGCAGGTGGCTGAGCGGTTACAGCTCGTGCGCGAACAGCTTCCCCGCAACGTTGCCGCACAAATGGGACCCATCTCGTCGGTGATGGGCGAGATCATGCTCATCGCGATGTCGAGCACTACGGTCGATGCGATGACGCTGCGCGAGCTGGCGGATTTCACCGTGCGGCCGCAACTGTTGACGGTGCCCGGCGTTGCACAGGTCATCCCACTCGGTGGCGAGGTGCGCCAGTACCGCATCGTTCCCGATCCACGGCGCATGACCAGCCTCGACATCGGCTTCGACGCGATCGAAAAGGCAATCAAGCAGTTCGGCGCCAACACCGGCGGCGGCTTCGTCGACCTCAAGGCGCGCGAATATCTCATCCGCAACATCGCGCGCACGACCAGGATCGAGGACTTGCGCAACCTCGCCGTCGCCTACCGCGACGGGCACGTCGTCGCCCTGCACCAAGTCGCTGACGTGGATTTCGCGGCGCGCACGAAACGGGGGGAAGCCGGTTTCAACGGGCAGCCCGGCGTGATTCTCGCCGTCCAGAAGCAGCCCGACGCAGATACGGTGCGCATTACGCGGCAGATTGAGGAGATGCTGCCCGAGTTGCAGCGGATCATGCCCGAGGGCGTCCGCACCACGGACATCCAGTTCCGCCAGGCGGGATTCATCGAAACGTCCATCGCCAATCTCCTGCGGGTTCTGGTGGAAGCGCTGATATGCGTGGCGATCGTGCTCTTCCTGTTCCTGCTCAACTGGCAGACGACTTTCATATCGCTGATGGCGATTCCGCTCTCTGTGCTGGCGACGCTGCTCGTCTTCCAGCTCATGGGCATGTCGATCAACACCATGACACTGGGCGGACTTGCCATCGCCATCGGTGCTCTCGTCGACGATGCAGTGGTCGATGTTGAGAACATCTATCGACGCCTAGGCTTGCACAGGGTTGCCGGCGTGCGTGACAAACGCTCCATCATCGAGGTGATCGCACAGGCGGCGATGGAGGTGCGGTCCGGCATCGTCTACGCCACGATCGTCATAGTGTTGGTATTTCTGCCCGTGTTCGCTCTGTCGGGGATTGAAGGGCGGTTGTTCACGCCGCTCGGCATCGCGTTCATCGTCTCTATCCTAGCCAGCCTCGTCGTCTCGCTGACGGTCACGCCGGTTCTGAGCTATTGGCTGCTGCCGCGGATGCGCAGCCTCTCCGAGCACGACGCCTTGCTCGTGCGCGTCTTGAAGCGCTGGCAGGCGGCCGCCCTCAACTGGTGTTTCGCACGCCCGGGGTTCGTGATCGGCCTCCCGGTGGTGGCGATCATCGCTGCCGTGGCGGCCGGGCTCGCGTTGCCGCGCGCGTTCCTCCCCTCCTTCAACGAAGGCACTGTGCTGGTGAGCGTTGTGCTGCAGCCCGGTATCAGCCTCGCTGAATCGGACCGCGTTGGACGGCTTGCCGAAGAGATCGTCTCCGGAGTGCCCGAGGTGCGATCCGTGGGCCGCCGCACGGGCCGCGCCGAGCTCGATGAGCATGCCGAAGGCGTGCACAACAGCGAGCTCGACGTGGACCTCGGCAAATCCGAACGCAGCCGTGAGGAGGTATTGGCCGATATACGCTCGCGGCTGTCGGCGCTGCCGGCGAGCATCACGGTCGGCCAGCCCATCGCGCACCGGCTCGACCACATGCTGTCGGGCGTGCGCGCGCAGCTCGCGCTCAAGATTTACGGTGACGACTACGACACCCTGCGCGGTCTCGCGGCGGAGCTGGAAGAGCGCATGCGCAGCATTTCCGGCGTCGTCGATCTGCAAACGGAAAAGCAGGTGCGCATTCCGCAGCTCCAGGTGCGGGTCGATTATGCCAAGGCGGCTCTCTATGGCCTCAATCCCAATCAGGTGACTGAGGCTCTCGAAGCGCTCTCGAACGGCCAGGTCGTGTCACAGATTGCGGATGGTCAGAAGCGCTTCGACGTCGTCGTGCGGCTATCGGATGCCGACAGAAGCACACGCGCGCTCGGCGAGATGCTGATCGAAAGTCCGGCGGGCCGTATCCCACTAGCGGCCGTCGCTGACATCAGCGAGACCGACGGTCCAAACCAGATCCAGCGCGAGAACGGGCGCCGGCGCATCGCCGTCTTCGCCAACACCGACGGCTCGGACATGGCCCGCATCGTCGCGGATATACGCACCGCCATCTCGAGCGCGACCCTGCCCCAAGGCTATTTTGCGAGCCTGGAAGGCCAGTTCCAGGCGCAGGAGGAAGCCTCGCGGATGATCGGGCTGCTCTCGGTCGCGTCGCTGCTCCTGATCTTTGTGGTGCTCTACACGCGGTATAGATCGGGCGTTCTGGCGCTGATCATCATGGGCAACGTTCCGCTGGCTCTGATCGGCAGCGTCGCAGCGCTATGGATTTCGGACCAGCCATTCTCTGTTGCGAGCGCCATCGGCTTCATCACCCTTGCCGGTATCGCCACGCGCAACGGCATCCTGAAGATCAGCCACTACATCAATCTCGTGCTGTTCGAAGGCGAGCGCTTCGGCCGCGAGATGGTCGTGCGCGGAACGCTGGAGCGACTGCGCCCCGTGCTTATGACGGCGCTCGCAGCGGGCATCGCGCTCGTGCCGCTGCTCATCGGCGCCGACGAGCCTGGCAAGGAAATCCTGCACCCGGTTGCCGTGACCATCTTCGGCGGTCTCATCTCGGCGACGCTGCTCGATGCTTTCCTCACGCCGACACTGTTCCTGATGTTCGGGCGCAAGCCGCTGGAACGGCTCGCGACACCCGATGCCGGGACAGTGGTGCGGGAGGCGTTCTAGAGCACGCGCATGGCATGGCGGGGGATCGGGGGCTGTGACCCAGATCCCTAATCGCCGGCGGATTGCAGGACGTCCGCCATCACGCCGATCAGCTCGTCGATCTCGTCCTTCGAGACGATGAGCGGGGGCGCGAGTGCGATCACGTCGCCGGTCGCGCGCACTAAGATGCCGCGCTGGAACGCTTCGAGGAATCGGGCGTGGGCGCGACGGCCAGGCGCTCCTTCTATGGGGGTGAACTCGATGGCGCCGATGAGACCGATGTTACGGATATCCGCGACGTGCGGAAGTCCGGCAAGAGAATGCACGCGCGCCTCCCAGTAGGGCGCAAGATCAGCGGCGCGGGTCAGCAGGTCCTCCTCCTTCAGCGTATCGAGAGTGGCGAGCGCCGCGGCGCAGGCCAGCGGATGGCCCGAGTAGGTGTAGCCGTGGAACAGCTCGATCGCCGCCTCCGGGCCCTGCATGAAGGCATCGTAGATCTTTCCGCACACGAACACGGCACCCATCGGCACCGCGCCGTTGGTGATGCCCTTGGCGGTGGTGATGATGTCCGGCTGGACACCGAAATAGTCGGCCGCAAAAGGTGCGCCCAGGCGGCCGAACGCGGTGATGACCTCATCGAAAATGAGAAGGATGTCATGCTTGGCACAGATCGCGGAAAGGCGCTGCAAATAGCCCTGCGGCGGAATGTAGACGCCGGCGGAGCAGGCTACCGGCTCGACGATGACTGCGGCAATGGTCGAAGCATCGTGCAAAGCGACGAGCCGTTCCAGATCGTCGGCCAGCTCCGCGCCGTGCAACGGCTGGCCGCGGCTGAAGGCATTGCGTTCAAGATCATGCGTATGGCGCAGGTGATCAACGCCGGCGAGCAGCGGGCCGAACATCTTGCGGTTGGCCGCGATGCCGCCTACCGAGGTGCCGCCGACATTGCTGCCGTGATATCCGCGCTCGCGTCCGATCAGCCGCGTCTTGGCGGCGTTGCCTTTCGCACGGTGATAGCCGAGCGCCATCTTAAGCGCTGAATCGACAGCTTCGGATCCGGAGTTGGTAAAGAACACGTAGTCGAAACCGGGCGGCGCGATGTTGACGAGACGCGAAGCGCATTCGAACGCCTTCGTGTGCCCCATCTGGAATGTGCCGGCGAAGTCCAATTCGCCCGCCTGCCGGCGAATGGCCTCCACGATCCGCGGCTGGCAGTGCCCGGCGTTGACACACCACAGCCCCGAAGTGCCATCGAGCACGCGGCGTCCATCCGCGGTCACGTAATGCATGCGCTCGGCGGCCACGAACAGGCGCGGTGAACGCTTGAATTCGCGGTTTGCCGTGAAAGGCATCCAGAAGGCGTCGAGATCGTTCGTTTGGACCTCGGCGGTGCCGGGCATTTTCTTGCTCATGCGCTCTTGCTTCTCAGACAACGTTTGCCATCCGCGTCGTGGGTCGTTTCGATCTCTCCGGTCCACATGCGCGGAAATGGCCCGACTACGCACGGTCGCTGCGAATGTGGACACAAATAATGCCTCGCCCGCAGCGTCATCGACGGGCATTCTTCTATTCCGTTCAAACGATGTCATTCCGTTTGCCCATCTGCCGCCGTTTTTTAACCATAAGCCGGTGACGAGTTAGTATGGGTACGGTGTAAAAATGACAGTCGTGGTCGCGTTCGTAAGCCGCAAGGGCGGGGTCGGCAAATCCACTCTTGCCCGCGCGCTCTGTGCCGTAGCCGCCCGGCGCGGCCTCAACACCACCCTGGCCGATCTCGACGAGGGACAGCGCACCGTCAGCCGCTGGCAGTACCAGCGCGAGCGACATCGCGTCTTTCCGCCGCTCAATGTGGCTGCCTACGGCAATGTCGATTCCGCCATCGCAGGCGAATCCGATGTTGACCTTCTCATCGTCGACGGGCCGGGCCGCGATCCGGAGTTGACGGTGGAAATTGCGAGCGTCGCCCACTTCGTGGTGCAGCCGACAGGCGCCTGCTTCGACGATCTCCAGCCCGCAGCGGAGCTGTTCTACGGCTTGCGCGCCTCGGGCATTCCGAAGTTGCGGCTCTATGCGGCCCTCTCACGCGTGCTCGACCCCGGCGAGGAACAAGCGGCGCGGGCCTATCTCGAGGTGAGCGACTTCAATCTGCTCCCGGGCGCGATCGGCGAACAGGCCCGCTACCGCGAGGCCCACAATCGCGGCCTCGCCTTTATCGAATGTCCCGGCGAGAACTTGTCTGCTCCGGGCGGCGTCCTACTCGGCGCGCTACTGGCGCGCATCGTCGAGAAACACAGGATGCTGCGTCAGATCCCCAATCGCGCGCGCGAACCGCAGCGGCTGCTTTCTTCGCTGGCGGCACGCTGACGCTTATTGGCGGCCGCCGCCCGTATGTTTCTAAAGCTGGGTACCGTGGACACGGCCTGCGCGATCGACGCGATCGATCCGGCCGAAGCGCCCGCCAATACGACAGGCAACGTCACACTCCTCAACTAACCGGCCGAAAAGAAACCGCCTCCACCGGGGAAGGTGGAGGCGGCTTGCCGTGGGTGCGTTCAAGTCGTCGTGTGCGTAATTACTGCAGCTTCAACGTGAAACCGCCGTAGATGGTACGACCGAGGCCCGGCTTGGCACCATCGGAGAGCTCGTTAATGTAGAACTTGTTCGTCAGGTTGGAGCCGGCAACGAACAGCGTAAGGTTGTCCGTCACGTTAAAGTTCGAGCGTGCCGAGAGCAGCCACACGTCATCGACCTTACCGCCAACCATCTCGTCACCGCCGTAGCAGCCGGTGAACACACCATCACCTTCGGCAGTCGAGGTGCCATCCTCGTCAACGCAGGTCAGCGGACCGCTGTTCTGTGCGTTGGTGAAGAAATCGCCGCGATAGGTCCAGGTCATGCTGGCGTCCCACAGCTTCTTGTAGGCGACGCCCATCGTGAGGTTGGCGAAATGGGGGATGGAGAAGGGTAGACGATTGCCGGATACATCCAGCAGCGGCGCGTTGAACTTATCAAAGTCGCCGAAGATGGAGTCCATGCCACTTTTGATCTTGGCGTCGGTGTAGGTGTAAACGGCCTCACCGAAGAAGTTCCAAGCGCCGCCAGTGATGGGCCGGCTGTCCAAGCGCGCCAACAGCTCGACACCCTTGATCTCAACCTCGTCGAGCGTACCGAATACGCCGTCGTTGTTGCCGGTCGTATAGCTTTCCTTCAGCTGATAGCCGTCGATGAAGCTGTGGAAGTAGGCCGCCTCGAAGGTGAATCCGGTGAGAGCCTTCGAACGCACACCGACTTCGAAGTTGTCGCCGATTTCTTCGTCCATCGGCCACTCATCGAGTGCAGCATCACGTGCAATGTAGGGCGAGAAGCCGCGGTGGTAGCCGCCGTAGAAGGTGGTGCGGTTTCCAGCTTCCCAGGCGAATGCCAAACTCGGAAGCACGAGGTCATGGTTGGACTTGCCCGTGTCCGTGCCGCCATAAACTTCGGCGCCCCTGACGCGATAGCTTTCAAAGCGGACGCCCGGCGTCACAGTCAGGCTAGGTGAAAGATGAATGGCCGATTGTGCGAAAGCCGCAAAGGCGTCGGCTTCGAACTTCTGGATTTCGCCATCCTTCTCATACCCGCCCACGTTCTTGACGGCCCGGCAATTACCCTTGTTGTTTGCATCGAGAATTTCACCCACCACACCGAAGCTGGTGCAGTTGCGCAGGCTCTGATGCTCGTACTTGGCGCCGATCTGGAAATCGTGGGTCAGCCCACCGCCAAGCGCGATGTTCGAAAACTGCAGGCGGCTGTCGATACCATACTGCTGATAGTGGCGGTTACGGCCACGCATATAGTGGTCCGCGCCAAACGGCTCACGCGACGCAAAGCGGTTACGCTCATGATCGCCCATGTACGCACGCGTCGAGAGCGTCGTGTTGTCGTCGATATAGAGGTTATGAGCCAGCTGGAGACGGTAGTAGTCGGCGTTATAGGTATTAACGTCGGTAGCGCCGTCGCCGATATCGGGATTGTTGGACTTCCAGCGGTGGTTCGCGAAGAACTCTTCAGCCGTGCCGACGAAGTTGTCCTCGTCGTAGTTGTCGCGCTGGCGGAAATACGCACCCGACACGGTCAGGTCCTGTGAGGAGTCGCGCCAGCCGATTGCGCCGTAGAAATCGTTGAAGCGCAGCACCTCATTATCCCAGGCACCACCGGCATCCGAACCCGTATAGGAAGCGACTACGCCGACGTTGCCGGCGTTCTGGCGCGTGTGGACGTGGCGATAATTGCCGATTTCCTTGTTTGCACCATCGGTATGGCTGAGCACACCCTTGATGATCGTCTCAGTGGGCCCGAACGGATTGAGGTTCTGGAAGTTGATGATGCCGTAGTTATTGAGCGGCCCCTGCGAGACGACAGCACCGCGCAGCACCTCGACGCTCTCGACCCGATCCAGCGGCGGCGTGTAGTGCACCGAGGGGTCGATATAGGTCGAAAGGTTGATCGACTGACCGTCTTCGGTGATGAGGATCTTACGCGAGCGGCGGAAGTTCGAACCGCGAATACCGATACCGGCATGGCGCGACAGGCCGTCGTCCGTAACCGTCACCACGCCGGGCACGTTGCGGAGCGCTTCGTGCGTCGTGAGAGGACGCTCGTCGTCGATCTCGGTGCGTGTCACCCGGTTGGCAGATCCGGGGAAATCCTGCAGATCGGCTGGCAGGATGCCATTCGCCGGGTCGACAGGGCTCAGACTTGGAGAAGCGTCGACGGGGCGGCCATCGGGACCGCGGGCGTTACCTACCGCTGCGCTCTCCGTAACGTAGGTGCCGGGTCCCTGCGGCGCGGGCGAAACCTGCTTCTTCTTAGCGGCCGACTTTTTCTTGGCTGCGGGCGCAGGCGTCGCCTGCTGCTGAATGACATCGACCGGCGGAAGCTGGTCGGCCGCAGACGCTGGTTCCGGCGCTTCTTGTGCTGATGCTGCAGCTGGAATTAACGCAGCTAAACCTACGAAAAGCGCAGGCACAACGCTATTTGAACGCTTCATTTGCTCTCCCCCCGAACCGCCGGCACCGGGTGTCGGCGGCCTATTCATTTTGTGTGGGGTAAATGTTGAAAGTTGTCGGATATCCTGCACACGCCAACTCTTTCCCCCAGTTGCAATTGGTAGGGGAGAGCTACAGCAACGTGAACGTGAGAGATTGAGAAACGGACTTCCAAACTTGCACGCGGCGGTGGGCACCTCTCATGTTGCCATGTGCCCATTTTGCGACAGGCTTGGTGCCAGCCCAGCGGTGCTCGAAGCGCAGAGCGGAGCGCAAACCGTCAATGTTGGCGCTCGAACCGCGTGCTCTAACCCTCGACAAAAAACTGGATCGTCAGCGAAGGCGCAGACGCTCTTTGGTTTCAACATTGGCCCGCGTCAGGTGGATGATCGCACCGACAAGGTGTGCCGCTCCTCTGCCGGGTTGCCATCAGGTGGCGCCAACCACGGGAATCCATGCGTCCAGCGTGAGCCCGCCGCCCGGCCGGCCGCTCATCCGCATTTCTCCGCCCGTGGCCCAGACACGCTCACTCATGCCCGCAATCCCGTAGTTGGACTTGGCGTCTTCGGGCAGCCCGCGGCCATTGTCGGTGACGATTACATGCACCACGGGGTGCGACTGCTGGCGTAGGGCCGGGGGCGTTTCTTCGGGAAGCGCCGTGCCGATGGCAATATCGATCACGGTCGCGCCAGCATGGCGAAGGGCGTTGGTCAATCCCTCCTGCACCAGCCGGTAAATGGTGAGGGTGCTGGTCTCATCGCCGGCCGGCAGGTTGTCGTCGACCGCGAGGTTGATTTCCACCTCTGCATCGCTCTCGCGCAGCATCGCGATGAGCGATTTCAGCTTTGACTTGAGGCCATACTCCTCGAGCCCGAGTGGTCGCAGCTTTTGCAGCACGCCGCGATTCATTCGCTGGATGGTCTCCATACGCTCAACCAGGGTATCGCAGGTCTGGAGCAGCTTGACCCGATCGGCAGATCCGCGTTGCAGCTCGGCTTTTTGGGCGCTGATGGCAGCGCGGATCGCGAAGAGGTACGGCCCGAGCTCGTCGTGGAGTTCGCGCGCGAGATCCTTCCGCTCCTCGTCCTGCACGCGGATAATGCGCTGTGCGAGCCGTCGGTTTTCCGTGACCATCGTCTCCAGGGTCGCCGCGAGCCGGTTGAGTTTACGGCAGATATCGGAAATCTCCGGCGGCCCACTCTCGGGGACCGCAACGTCGTAGCGGCCAGCCTCCAGCACCATTAGCGCCTCGCCGATGCTTTTGATCGGCTTCAGCAGGTGCGCGATCATGATGCTGATGAGGAGCACGGCGGCAACGGCGATGGCCACGCCGCCGACGGTGAAACTGAGGATCGAATCCCAGATCTCGGTAGCTTCGTCGGAAAGACGCGGGGCAATGACGAGCGTGCCGAAATCGTGCCCGTTCACCACTACGGGCACCTCCACCACAGCCGACGAGCGCCCGAGCCGTTCCAGCCAGGCCGGGGCATCACCGTGCTCGGCCTCGTCCTCCAAAGCATGGGGCTGAGCCGGATCATCGATGCTGTAGATGTGGACGTGGCGCAGCTCGCGCAGGCCATCGAGCAGCACCTTGAGACGGGCTCCGGGATCGGGCGTCCCCTGCAGGCTCTCGATCGTCGTTTCGACGAACTCCTGGGCGAGCCGCATGATGCTGTCGTTCTCGGCCCGGATGCGCGGACCCGCGCTGACGATCATCGCCACGACGAGGATCGCCAACCCCAAGGCCGTGACAGCCACGATCAGCGCATTCAGCCGGAACCGTATAGACATGCCGCCCTCCCGCCGGTCGCTCCCTCGGTGGGCAGCTTTTTTTCCCGCAATTTGACCGCCGAACTTCCCGCGGCTATTTGTTACAATATATCAGTCGCTGGACAAAGCCGAACCATTGCCGTGAAAGTCCTTATCGTTGACGATCATCCCATCGTGCTATCCGGTTGCCGTGCCCTGCTGGCCGAAGCCGGGGACATGATTATGCTCGAGGCGCGTAACGCCGCGATGGCGCAGGAAGTTTTTGCCGCCCACAAGCCTGACGTGGCAGTTATCGATATAAACCTTCCCGACGTCTCGGGCTTCGAGCTTGCCCGTCGCATCCTGGTGCGCGACCCGCGTGCACGCATCATCATGTTCAGCATGAACGATGATCCCATGTTCGCGGCGCAGGCGATCGAAGGTGGCGCGAAGGGCTACGTCAGCAAGAGCGACGACCCGCAAACGTTCCTCAACGCCATTCGCGATGTCCATGCGGGCGGGCATTCCCTCCCCCAGGACATGGCGCAGAAGATCGCCTTCCTCCGCAATCAGGGGGATTCGGTGGTGCTCAGCACGCGTGAGCGCGAGGTACTGCGCCTGCTCGCCAAAGGCAAAAGCATGTCGGAAATCGCGGCCCTCATAAACGTCTCCTACAAAACGGTGGCTACGACGTGCTCGGCGCTGCGGGCCAAGTTCAGCGCCCGCACACCCATGCAGCTCATCCGGATCGCGGTGGAGCAGAAGATCGTCTGACGGCGTCAGTCATGACGCATTGAGCGGCCGGGTAGTTAATCCTAAAGCTTGGTTAAGCTTATGCCCCCGTGGGGGATGGATTAGCACCGCTGTAGGGACGGTGGATGGGTGATTATGGCGTGACCGACAACCTGCAAACTCAGTCGCAAGACGAATTCGGCTTCGGTAGTGCAACTTCTTCCGGCGAAGCGAGCGGTGCGGCCGCGGCTCAGCCGGGCTATGCGCGGTACGATATTATTACACTCGCCCGCCTGCGCGATTATCAGTCCGAAATCGAGCGTGCCTCGGCGCTTCTTTGCAAGGTGCAGCCGGATCTCATCGCCGGCGAGACGCTGCCCGTCAATGCCGTGGAAGCGCCACGCTCCCGCTGGCCATTTATTCTCACTGTCGGCGCCACGGTGCTGTTCTGGGTCAGTCTCGCGTGGGGCCTTACGACGCTCTTCTGAGGCCGGTGCACAGCGCGCGGAAGCCGCATTTATCTGTTGCCGCGCATCTTCGAAGTGATGCTAGCTTCCGGCAACATTCCAACGGAGGTTCGACATGTTCACTCGGCGGCGGGCACTCGGCACCATCGGCGCGGCGGCAGTATCCTTGGCGGCACCCGCGGCCTTCGCGAATAGCCGCCCTACGGTGACGCTGCACAAGGATCCCAGTTGCGGCTGCTGCACCGATTGGGGCAAGCACATCGAAGCGGCCGGCTTTCCCGTTACCGTCATCAATTCGCCGAATGTCAAAGCGCTGAAGCGTCAGGTCGGCGTGCCGCAGGATCTTGCCGGGTGCCATACCGCCGAGGTCGCCGGATACATCCTCGAGGGGCACGTGCCGGCCGCCGCATTGCAGCGCCTGCTCGTTGAGCGGCCCGACGCCATCGGTCTTGCCGTCGCCGGCATGCCGGCAGGGTCGCCTGGAATGGGTGGTGAGCCCGAAGCCTATGATGTCATGCTGTTCACGCCTACATCGCGGTCGGTCTACGGGCGTTTCAAGGGCGCCGAGAAAATCGGCTGACAGCGGCCGATATCGAAGCGCGTCAGTGCGCGTTGCGATAGGCGGTCGGCGAGAGCACCGTCCATAACAGGATGATGAAGTCGCGTGAAAGCGACCAGTGCTCGATATAGAACAGGTCGTACTCGACGCGCTTTTGCATTTTGTCCTGGGTGTCGGTCTCACCGCGCACACCGTGCACCTGCGCCCATCCCGTGATGCCCGGCTTGACGTTATGGCGCCGGGCATAGCGGGCAATGATGTGCTCGTATTCGCGGTTGTGGGATAGCGCGTGCGGACGCGGCCCAACGAGAGACATCTCCCCCTTCAACACATTGAACAGCTGCGGCAGTTCATCGAGGTTGGAGGCTCGCAACCAGCGCCCGATGCGCGTAATGCGCGGATCGCCCCGGGTCGCCTGCTTCACGACGGCTCCGTCGTCGAGCGTCACCATCGTGCGGAATTTGATGATGCGGAACGGATTCTGATTGAAGCCGTAGCGCCGCTGCAGGAAGAACACCGGCCCAGGACTATCGAGCTTGATCAGCAGCGCGATTACAAGCAGCAATGGCGCGAGCAATACGAGCCCTACGGTCGACAGCACGACATCGAACAGACGCTTTTGCACCAGCTCGAGGCGGGACAGCGGCAGGCGCACGAGTTGCAAGCTCGCAATCGGCCCGAGCCGCGCAAGCTGTGCGTTACTGTATTTCTCGAAGACGTAACCCGGCAGCAGATGGATTTCCGCAGGCAGGCTCAACAGCGCCTCGATGCAGCCATCGACGACGGATTGCTCCGACCATGGCGTCACGATGAAGACCGCATCCGGCTCAAGCTGGCGGATGCTCGGAATGACCGAGGCAAGCTCCCGCTGTAGTGCGCTCTGGCGTTCTCCCGCCGAGCCCGACAGCACGGCGGCGCTCAAGAAGCGGCAGCCGACGATCTCGATGCCACCACGGCGCGGCCTGTGCTCCGAAAGGAAGCGTTCGATCTGTCCGGCATTACCGATGAGAAAGACGCGTTTCGTCGAGATCATGTTCTTGCCGGTGGAGCGGCGGACGATCTTGACGGCGAGGTAACGCAGAAACAACAGCGCCAGCAGGCCAGTCGTGTAATAGAGGAGCAACCAGCCACGCGAGTAGACGTCGGTCACCTTGCCGATGAAGGCGACGAGCAACAGACAGATGAAGGTGACGCTCCAGAGCTGAAGCGTACGCCGCGCATGGGGCGCAACGCTCAAGAAGTGGCTGAGCTGGTACTCTCCGCGGAACAGGTTGGAGATCACCACGACCGTCGCGATAACGCCGCCGATCCTGAGGAACGACAGCACGTCGCCGGGTGCCCCGTACGCGAGCTGATGGTAAACAACGCCCGTTACCACCGACAGCGCGACGATGCAGAGCACGTCGCCGATCACGATGGCGATCGACATCGCCTCGCCGATGAGCCGCTTGCGTCGCCGCAGCTGGCTGTCTGCACCGGAACGGGAGATGAGTGTGTGGCTCATTTCGGCAAGCGCTGTCCCCTACGTCCTTCATTCCGTCGGCCTGTTGGAGCGCTATGCAAAGCAAAGATCGTGCCGCGCGGAGCCCATGGGGGCGCGAGTGCAAGGGTCGGCTAAGGAACCTGAGCGCGGAATGATCGGTAAGGTTAAAATTACCCGCTTTATGGGAGTGTGGATCAGGGTCCGCCTCCCGCTCCCCCTCAGGGGGTCTGCAAGGCCTGCGCGACTGTCGCAAGAATGGTGTCAGCGCAATACGGCTTATCCACCCGCAGGTGTCCGCGATCGACGTTGCGCAGTCCCATCTCGCCATAGCCGGTGGCGAAGATGAAGGGCGTGCCAGCGCTCTTAAGGGAATCGGCGACCGCTGCGGACGTGCGGCCCGAGCCGAGGTTCACATCCAGCACCGCAACGTCGATCTCGTTGCCCGCGATCAGCGAGGCCGCCTGGTCGGCATCGTGTGCCGGACCGATCACCGTGCAGCCGGCCTCCTCGAGAATGTCCACCAACACCATGGCAATAAGGGGCTCGTCCTCGAGCACCAGCACCCGCTTACCTGCCAGTACGTCGATCATGCTCTCATCATCTCTAATGGAAGTGCCAGCTCGCATCTGAACCCCGAGCGCAAATATTCGCAGGTGTAGGCGGCGCCTGACTGTGCCGCCAGCGACGTCAAAAGGCGCGAGCCGAATCCTTTGTGGTTCGGCTCGCTCACCGGTGGGCCCCCCTGCTCGCTCCAGGCGAGCCTTAGCCGCGCTGTCGGGGCGGAGGGCTCGACCTGCCAGGAAAGATCGACCCGTCCATCGTTATTTGCAAAAGCCCCGTGCTTCACGGCGTTGGTGACAAGCTCATGCAGGGCCAAAGTGACGGAAAGCGCGTCGCGGGACGACAGCATCGCGTCCTGCCCAGAGAGCGAGATGCGCTGCGAGGCCTGCAATGCCCGGTGCGGTGCGAAGGTGCTTTCCAGAATATCGCGCAGGTTTGCGCCTTCCCAACTCGTGCGCGTCAAAAGGTTGTGACAGGTGGCGAGCGCCTGGATGCGTGAAAGGAAACGCTCCCTGTCCGCGCCGTGACCGCTGTTGAGGCTCTGCATCGCAATCGCCTGTACGGTCGTCAGCATATTCTTCACGCGGTGATTGAGTTCCTGGATCAGCAGCGCCTGGGCCTCCTCTGCCCGCTTGCGCTCCGTGATGTCCACCATAAGACCGGCCAGACAATCGGGATGTCCGTTTTCACCCGCAACAAAGCGGCCCTGGTCGCGCACCCAGCGTATCGCGCCATCGTGACGTCTGATACGGAACTCCGCTTCGTAGACACCGCGCGCCTCGACCGCCTCGCGCCAGGCTTGGCTGACCGCTGCGCGGTCGTCAGCGTGAATTTCGTCTAGCCGCTGTTGGACCGATACGGCGGAATCGACGGCAGGCAGCCCCATGATGGCGTTGAAGTTCGCGTCCCGCTGACTGATCTGCGTGGACAGATCGCGTCGCCACGTGCCCATGCGCGCCGCGCTCAGCGCCTGGCGCAGCCGTTCTTCACTCTCGCGCAGCCGTTCGGTCGACTGCTCCAGCTCCGCCGTGCGCTCCGCGACACGCCGCTCCAGATCGGCCGCGAGTTCCTCGAGCTGCCGGTTCTTGCGGTAAAGGTCCGTGAAGATACGCACCTTCGCCCGCAGGATCTCGGGGATCACCGGCACGGGGACATAATCTACAGCGCCGGTCTTATAACCCCGGATGCGGTCGAAGTCCGTCACCTGGATCGCAGAGATGAAGATGATGGCCATCTTCTCGTAACGTGGATGCCCCCGGATCATCTCCGCGAGCTGAAAGCCGTCGAGGTCGGGCATGCAAACATCGATCAGCACCACGGCCACGTCGTTTTTCAGGAGCGCAGACAGTGCTTCGCCAGCGGAATTGGCTTTGATCAGGTTTTCGCCCAGCTCCCCGAGGATCACCTCGTAGCTCAACAGCTTTGCCGGCTGATCATCGACTAGCAGAATATTGACAGGTTCCCGCGTGCCCATCGCCTCCCCCTTTAGCGATGCAGCCAAGTCCGCAGCGCGGCCAGCAGCTGCTCGGTATTGACAGGCTTGGCGAGGTAATCGGTGGCGCCTGCCAGGAGGCACTTCTCGCGGTCCCCTTTCATCGCTTTTGCGGTCAGCGCAACGATCGGCAGTCGTCCCCACCGCCCATCGGCGCGGATGGCCTGCATCGTTTCGTATCCGTCCATGTCTGGCATCATAATGTCCATGAGCACGATGGAGACGTCGGGTGATGCCGATAGGCTTTCGATCGCCTCCTTGCCGGTGGTTGCAGTGAGAACGCGCATGCCGCGCCGCTCCAGAACGCTACTAAGCGCGAAAATGTTGCGCGCATCGTCGTCGACGAGCAGCACCGTTCGATCGACAAGGTTATCGTCGCAGGCATGGAGGCGCTCCAACATGCGCTGCTTGTCCCGCGGCAGATCCCCCACAACCCGATGGAGGAACAGCGCCGTTTCATCGAGCAGCCGCTCAGGAGACTCGACGCCTTTAACCACGACGCTACGCGCCATGCTGTGGAGGCGGGCATCCTCCTCAGCGGAGAGCTCGCGGCCCGTGAAGACGACCACCGGGATGTCAGCCAAGCCTTCATCTTTCGCCATTGCCTCAAGCACGTCGAAGCCGGACATGTCCGGCAGCTTGAGGTCGAGCACCACGCAATCACACTGGTTGTTGCGCATATACTCGAGCGCCTCCTTACCTCCGGAAACAGTGGCGATATCGATATCGTCGTGGCCCAGCAGCTCGCGTACGCCCATTTGCTCCGCTTCACTATCCTCAACAACGAGAAGCTGACGGCGGCGCGGGAGCGTGAAGTTCTTGATGCGAGTCAGTGCCTCACGCAGACCGTCGACGCTCGTCGGCTTGGTGTGGAAGGCAAAGGCACCCTGCGCCAGCCCGTGCTGGCGATTCTCATCGAGCGTCACCATCTGCACGGGAATGTGCCGCGTCAGGGGGTTCTGCTTCAACTGACTTAAGACGCTCCAGCCGAGCATGTCCGGGAGGAAGACGTCGAGGGACACGGCATCGGGATTGAACTCGGTTGCGAGCGCAAGGGCGTCCGCGCCTCGTTGTGCTATGATGACCTTGAAGCCATGGTCGTGCGCCAGCTCCATGATGGTGCGCGCATAGTGCGGATCGTCCTCCACCACCAGCAAAACGGCCTCACCCGGATTGAGATTGTCGCGATCGTCAGCAACGGGCTCGGGTACACGCTCCGGCTGGCGAGGGGACTGGATCTCACCAATCGCCGCCGGCAACGGCGCTTCCAGCTCATCTTCCTTCGCGACCGTCAGCGCACCGATGTACTTCTGCGGCAGGAACAGCGTGAATGTCGACCCGACGTTAGGCGTGGAACGCAACTGGATCTCGCCGCCGAGGAGTGCCGCCAGCTCGCGGCTGATCGCAAGCCCAAGGCCGGTACCGCCGTATTTGCGGCTCGTCGAAGCATCCGCCTGCTGGAATGCCTCGAAGATGATTTTCTGCTTCTCTGGCAAAATGCCGATACCGGTATCCGACACCTCGAAGGCGACGACGCTCGAGGCATTGCTGAGGATCGGATGATCGGGGTTCCAGCCGCTGGTGGCGACAGAAGCGGATAGGCGCACGCCCCCTTCGGTGGTGAACTTGAACGCGTTCGAGAGCAGGTTTTTCAGAACCTGCTGCAAGCGCTTTGAATCGGTGACGATGGTGGATTCCAGCAGCGGATCGATGGAGAGTATGAAATCCAGCTCGCGCGTATCCGCCATGTGCCGGAACGGCCTGCCCACGGTGTCGAGCAGGTTGGAGATATAGAGTTCTTCAGCATCGACTGAGACAGTGCCGGATTCGATCTTCGACAGATCGAGAATATCGGAGATGAGGTTGAGAAGGTCGCTGCCCGCGCCGTGAATGGTGCGCGCGAACTCGACCTGCCGGTCGGAGAGATTGCCGTCGGCATTCTCGCTGAGCTGCTGGCCGAGGATCAGAATTGAGTTGAGCGGCGTGCGCAGTTCGTGGCTCATATTGGCGAGGAATTCCGACTTGTATTTCGAAGTGAGGGCCAGCTCCGTCGCCTTCTCTTCCAGCGCGCGGCGGGCGTGCTCGATCTCCTGGTTCTTCGCCTCCACCTCGACATTCCTCTCGGCGAGCTGCTGCGCCTTCTGCTCGAGCTGCTCGTTCGTCTTTTGCAGCTCGCGCTGCTGCGCCTGCAGCTCGGCGGCCAGCTCTTGGCTCTGCTTCAGCAGGCCCTCCGTCTGCATGGTTGCTTCGATAGAGTTGAGCACGATGCCGATACTGGCGGTGATCTGCTCCAATAGGCTCAAGTGAGCCTTGTCGAACTCGTAGAGCGAGGCGACGGCGATCACGGCCTTCAGATTGTCCTCAAAGGTGACCGGCAAAACGACGATATTACGCGGCAGGGCTTCCACCAGCGCTGGCCCCACGCGCACCGCATTTTGGGGAATGTCGGTGATGAGAATGCGCCGCTTCTCCACCGCACACTGGCCGATGAAGCCGTCGCCGAGCTCGATTTCAGCGGGGTAGCCGCGCTCTGGGTGGTCGGCGTATTTGCCGAGCAGCTTCAGGTGTGGCTTTTCATCGTGCACCATCTGGTAGATGACGCCCTGATGGCCGCGTACCAGCGGCACGAGCTCGGACAGAAGCACACTGCCGACGGTCGACAGGTTTCGCTGGCCCTGCAGCATACCGGTGAAGCGGGCAAGGTTCGTCTTCAGCCAGTCCTGATCGGTATTGCGCTCCGTCGTGAGGCGGAGGTTGTCGATCATGGTATTGATGTAGTCTTTCAGCTCCGCCACCTCGCCGCGAGCATCCACCTGGATCGAGCGCGTGAGATCGCCCTTGGTCACGGCGGTCGTCACCTCGGCGATGGCGCGCACCTGGTTCGTGAGATTGTCGGCGAGAAGGTTCACGTTGCCCGTAAGATCTTTCCACGTACCCGCAGCGCCTGGCACGTTAGCCTGGCCGCCGAGGCGCCCCTCGACGCCCACTTCGCGCGCCACCGTCGTCACCTGATCAGCGAAGATGGCAAGGGTGTCCGTCATGTCGTTGATCGTCTCGGCGAGTGCCGCCACCTCGCCCTTCGACTTGACGGTGAGCTTCTGCTTCAAGTCACCGTTGGCAACGGCCGTCACGACCTTGACGATGCCGCGCACCTGCTCGGTGAGGTTCGCAGCCATGACGTTCACTGTGTCGGTGAGATCCTTCCACGTACCGGCGACGCCCGGCACCTGCGCTTGCCCGCCGAGTTTGCCTTCGGTGCCGACCTCGCGCGCTACACGCGTCACCTCCGAGGCGAAAGCGTTGAGCTGATCGACCATCGTATTGATGGTGTTCTTCAACTCGAGAATCTCGCCTTTGACGTCGACGGTGATCTTGCGGGAAAGGTCGCCGCGGGCGACGGCGGTCGTCACCTCGGCGATGTTGCGCACCTGCCCGGTGAGGTTGCCCGCCATGGAGTTGACCGAGTCCGTCAGGTCCTTCCAGGTGCCCGCTGCGCCCGGCACAATGGCCTGACCGCCGAGCTTGCCTTCGGTGCCCACTTCGCGCGCCACGCGCGTCACCTCGGCAGCGAAGGAGCGCAGCTGCTCCGTCGTGGTGTTCAGCGTTTCCTTCAGCAGCAGTAGCTCGCCGCGCACGTCCACCGTGATTTTCTTCGATAGATCGCCTCCGGCGATGGCTGTCGCAACTTCGGAAATATTGCGCACCTGCGCAGTGAGGTTGGACGCCATGAGATTGACGTTGTCGGTGAGGTCCTTCCAGGTGCCCGCGGCGCCCGGCACTTGCGCCTGACCGCCGAGCTTGCCTTCGGTGCCCACCTCACGCGCGACTCGTGTCACCTCCGAGGCGAAGCCATTGAGCTGGTCGACCATCGTGTTGATGGTGGCTTTCAGCTCCAGGATTTCACCCTTCACGTCGACGGTGATGCGCTTCGACAAGTCGCCTCGCGCGACAGCCGTCGTCACGTCGGCGATGTTGCGCACTTGGGTGGTGAGGTTGCCCGCCAGGAGGTTCACGTTATCCGTGAGATCCTTCCACGTACCGGCAACGCCTGGCACGTTGGCCTGACCACCGAGACGGCCTTCCGTGCCCACCTCGCGCGCAACGCGCGTCACCTCACCCGCGAAACGGTTGAGCTGATCGACCATGGTGTTGAGCGTTTCCTTGAGCTGCAAAATCTCGCCGCGCACGTCGACGGTGATCTTGCGCGAAAGGTCGCCGTTCGCGATGGCCGTCGCCACCTCGGCAATGTTGCGCACCTGGTCCGTAAGGTTGCCGGCCATGGAATTGACCGAGTCCGTCAGATCCTTCCATGTGCCCGCGACGCCTGGCACCTGCGCCTGGCCGCCGAGCTTGCCCTCGGTGCCTACCTCGCGCGCGACGCGCGTGACTTCGGCAGCGAAAGCGTTGAGCTGATCGACCATCGTGTTGATGGTCTCTTTAAGTTGCAGGATCTCGCCCGAGACATTGACCGAGACCTTTTTCGAAAGATCGCCCTGGGCGACGGCGGTAGCCACCTCGGCGATGTTGCGCACCTGCCCGGTCAGGTTCGAGGCCATCGAATTGACGCTGTCGGTGAGGTCCTTCCACGTGCCCGCGACGCCGCGCACCATTGCCTGGCCGCCGAGCTTGCCTTCGGTACCAACCTCACGCGCGACGCGCGTCACCTCCGAGGCAAAGGCGTTGAGCTGGTCGACCATCGTGTTGATGGTCTCCTTCAGCTCCAGCACCTCGCCGCGCACATCCACGGCGATCTTCTTTGAAAGGTCGCCATTGGCGATAGCGGTCGACACCTCCGCAATGTTGCGCACCTGGGTCGTGAGGTTCGACGCCATCGAGTTGACACTGTCGGTGAGGTCCTTCCACGTGCCCGCGACGCCGCGCACCTCGGCCTGGCCCCCGAGGCGTCCCTCTGTGCCCACTTCACGCGCGACGCGCGTCACCTCCGAGGCAAAGGCGTTGAGCTGATCGACCATCGTGTTGATGGTCTCTTTGAGCTGCAGAATCTCGCCCGAGACGTTGACGGTGATCTTCTTCGAGAGGTCGCCGCCGGCGATGGCGGTTGCCACATCGGCGATGTTGCGCACCTGGGCGGTGAGGTTCGACGCCATCGAGTTGACGTTGTCGGTGAGGTCCTTCCAAGTACCCGCAACGCCGGGCACCTGCGCCTGGCCACCGAGCTTGCCTTCGGTGCCGACCTCGCGCGCAACGCGCGTCACTTCGCCGGCAAATCCGTTGAGCTGGTCCACCATCGTATTGATGGTGTTCTTCAGCTCGAGAATCTCGCCTTTGACGTCGACGGTGATCTTGCGGGAAAGGTCGCCGCGGGCGACGGCGGTCGTCACCTCGGCGATGTTTCGCACCTGGGTGGTGAGGTTTGCGGCGAGCAGGTTGACGTTGTCGGTGAGGTCCTTCCAAGTGCCCGCGACGCCCGGCACCACGGCCTGACCGCCGAGGCGGCCTTCGGTGCCCACTTCGCGCGCAACGCGCGTCACCTCGGCTGCGAAGGAGCGCAACTGATCCACCATCGTGTTGATGGCTTCCTTGAGCTGCAAAATCTCGCCTCGCACATCGACGGTGATCTTCTTCGACAGATCGCCATTCGCCACCGCGATCGTCACGTCAGCGATGTTGCGCACCTGCGCGGTGAGGTTCGACGCCATGGAGTTGACGCTCTCGGTGAGGTCCTTCCAGACGCCTGTCACCTCGCTCACCTGCGCCTGACCACCCAGCTTGCCGTCCGTGCCGACTTCGCGCGCCACGCGCGTAACCTCGGAGGTGAATATCGAGAGTTGCTTGATCATCGCGTTGACGATGGTCGCGGAGCGCAGGAACTCGCCCTGGAGCGGTCGCCCGTCCACATCGAGGCGCATGGTCTGCAAGAGGTCGCCCTGGGCAACGGCACTGATCGTGCGAGTGAATTCGCTGGTGGGCCACAGAAGGTCGTCGATGAGCTGATTGATGGAAGTTTCCATCCCACCCCACGCACCGGCAGCCGTCCCCATCCGCAACCGCTGCTTGGTCTTGCCCTCCCGGCCGACGCGCTGCCCGACCTGGTCGAGTTGCTGCGACATGCGTTCGTTGGCGACGACAATGTCGTTGAACGTATCGGCCACCTTACCCCACAGGCCCTGCCAGTCCCCGGGCAGACGCACCGAGAAATCGCCCGAGCGCATGGCCACCAGGGTCGCAAGCAGTTCGCGAAGCTCCGCTGCTCCAACACCATTCGCCGCCGCAGGCGATCCCTGCTGCGGATATGCGTGCTCATGTTCGGCAGCGAGCAACTCGTCGTCCATCAGGCCCCTCCAGAGCGGCGACACGGCCGGGTGTGCGCGCGGCGCCTACTCACCCTGCACAAAAACGGACTGTTGCCCGATGCGTTCCCTCGACGATGAAAAAAGGGTGTTGCTAAGGCGCAAGACCGCCTCGACGAGCAAGCCGACAGCAAATGGCATCGATGCGGAGCGGGTTTCTTAGGACGGCGAATTTGGAGAGACGTGTACGGACTGAGCACTTTTCGTCAGGGCGCTGTCAGCCGTGTAAACCTAAACCTGATTGCAACAGCGCAGTTGCTGTGTGCTGCGTATAGGCTCCAAGCCCTTGCCTTGGCGGCACGATCAGTCCTTAGTTGCGGAATCTGAAAAAGAAAAATCCTGCCACCCAGAGACGGTGGCACAGTAGAGCGTGGCATGAAGGCAATTCATTGGGGCCGCAGGTTCCTGCTTGCCCTGACGGGCGTTGTTTTGCTCGCAGGCATAGCGGGGCTGGTCATCGTCGGCTTCGTCGAGGGGCGTGAAGGCGCCACCCTCGATACAGAGCTGGAAGAGCCGATCAAACCGCCGTTGCGGGTCACCCTTCCAGAGAGGGGCGAGCCCGTTCTCACGCTCGATGAGGAGGCCCGCGAGGCCATCGGGCTCCAGATGGCCGGCCTTCGCGCCGCCAAGTATCAAGACCAGGTGCGCGCCTACGGCAGTGTGCTGGACCTCACGGCGCTGACGACGCTCAATACCAACTACGTCGCCGCCGTTTCCCAACTCAACACCGCCCGCGCGCGCCTTGCTGCCTCCCTGCCCGCCTTCACGCGCGCTAAGGCACTATACGCCAAGGACTTTGGCAACCTCGTCCAAGTGCAGGCGACGGAGGCCGCCGTGGCCGCCGACCGGGCAGCAATCGATGCCGCGCAATCGCTGGTGAAAACGCTGCGTGCGACTGCCATGCAGGAATGGGGGCCTGTGATCGGCAATGCGATGGTCGTGGATGGCGGGCTGATCACCCGGCTCATCGAGCGCGTCGAGTTCCTGTTGCAGATCACACTCCCGCCCGGCGTTCATATCGAGGATATTCCCACAACTGCCTCGGTCGAGGTCGGTGGCAGCTCGACCCGGGCCGACGTGCGCTACATCTCGCCCGCCACGCGGGCCGATCCGCGCATCCAGGGCGTCAGCTACTTCTATGCCGCCCCGGCGAATTCCGGGGTGTTGCCGGGCATGAACGTGCGGGCGTTTCTTGCCAGCGGCGAGCCCGTAGACGGCGTCATCATACCGTCCTCCTCCGTTGTGTGGTGGGCCGGCCGGGCGTGGGTCTATCGCCGGTTGAGCGAAGACACCTTCACCCGCACGGAGGTTCCAACGGACATGCCGGCGAAGGAGGATGCTGGATTCGTCGTGCCCGCCACACTGTTCGGTACCGATACCGAGATCGTCACAACGGGCGCCCAGATGCTGCTTTCGGAGGAATTCCGTTCGCAGATCCAAGTCGGCGATGATGACTGATGCCGCTCCTCAGCCAGACGCCTGACCAGCACCGGGGCCTGCAGGCAGCCATTATCCGTTTTGCCGTACGCTTTCGCGGCATCGTCGTCGCCCTCGCTTTCCTGCTGCTAGGGTATGGTGCCCTGTCGCTGATGAATGCGAAGTACGATGTCTTCCCTGAGTTCGCCCCGCCGCAGGTTGGCATCCAGGCGGAGGCACCGGGGCTCACGGCCGAGCAGGTCGAGGTGCTCGTCACGCAGCCGATAGAGAACGCCGTCAACGGCGTTCCGGGCGTGGAGCATCTCCGTTCGGTCTCGATCCAGGGCCTCTCGGTCATCACCATCATCTTCAAGGCGGGGAGCGACATCTACCGCGACCGGCAGGTGGTTTCGGAGCGGCTGGCGGAGGCGGCCCAGCGCCTGCCTCAAAACATCCCGCCGCCGACGATCACGCCGCTCACATCGTCGTCGAGCACGGTGCTGGTCATCGGCCTGACCTCCAAGACTCGTTCGCTTATGGATGTGCGCACCCTCGCCGACTGGACGCTACGCCAGCGCCTGCTCGCCGTGCCGGGTGTCGCAAAGGTCGCCGTGTTCGGCCGTGACGTGCGCTCGTTGCAGGTGCAGATCCGGCCTGACGAGCTGTTGCGATTCAACCTGTCGATCAACGACGTGCTCGAGGCGGCGCGGCGCGCGACCGCCATCACCGGCGCCGGCTTCATCGAGACGGCCAACCAGCGCATCGTGTTCCAGTCCGAAGGCCAGTCCATCGACCCCGAGGAGCTGGGCCGCACGGTCGTCGCGAGCGTCAATGGCGCGAGCGTCCTGCTCAAGGATGTGGCGAACGTCCTCAACGCGCCGGAGCCACCCATCGGCGGTGCGACCATCATGGGCGAGCCGGGGGTGGTGCTGCTCGTCTCCGGACAGCTCGGCGCCAACACTATCGACGTGACCGAGGGCGTCGAGCGCGTGCTCGATAGCCTGCGCCCCTCGATCGAGAAGGAAGGCGTGGAGATGCGCGCCGACCTTTTCCGCCCGGCGGACTTCATCGCCATATCGACGCGCAACGTGCAGTATTCGCTGATACTGGGCGGCGTGCTCGTGATCGTGGTGCTCTTTCTGTTCCTCTACGATCTGCGTACCGCGACGATCTCTTCCGTCGCCATACCCCTTTCGCTTCTCGCCGCGGTGGTCGTTCTCAACGCCCTCGGGGCGACCCTCAACGCCATGACCCTCGGCGGCCTCGCCATTGCCATCGGCGAGGTGGTGGACGATGCGGTCATCGACGTCGAGAACATTGCGCGCCGGCTGCGCGAAAACCGCCGCAGTGATCATCCTCTGCCCATCGGCGAGGTGATCCTCAATGCTTCGCTCGAAGTGCGCGGCTCCGTCGTCTACGCGACCTTCGCGGTGATCCTCGTATTCCTGCCGGTCGTGATGCTACCCGGGCTCGCGGGCCGCTTCTTTGCACCGCTCGGACTTGCATACGTCCTCGCCATTCTAGCCTCGCTCGCCGTAGCAATGACTGTGACCCCGGCACTCTGCATGCTGCTGTTTCCGAAGGGGCCGGCAACCGAGGACCACCAATCCGACGATCCGCCGGTCACGCGATGGCTGCGCCGCCGTTACGAGCGCGTGTTGCGCACCATCGTCGTTCACCCACGCCTCACCATGTTCGCTGCGGTCGCTGTTACAATCGCAGGCTGCTCGGCCATTCCGTTTTTCGGCGGCGGGTTTTTGCCGGAGCTTAAGGAAGGCCACTTCACCCTGCACATGGCGGCTGTGCCGGGCACTTCCATTGCCGAATCTGAGCGCATTGGCGCACGTGTGACCGAGGCGTTGTTAAAACTGCCGTTCGTGCGCGTCGTCTCCCAGCGCATTGGCCGCGCCGAGCAGGCCGACGACACGTGGGGCAGCAACTACAGCGAATTCGAGGTCGATCTTCAACCGGGACTCTCGGGCGAGGAGTCGGAAGAAGCCCAGATAGAAATGCGCAAGGTTTTGGCCGGCTTCGCGGGCGTCAACTTCGCCCTGAAGCCCTTCCTCACAGAGCGCGTGGAGGAATCGGTCTCCGGCTATACCGCGTCCGTCATCGTGAACATCTACGGCAACGACCTCAATGTGCTCGACGAGACAGCGCAGCAGGTCGCCCAGGAACTCAATACCATTCCGGGAGCGCACGAGGTGCAGCTCCAGTCGCCGCCCGGGCTTCCGCAACTCACCATCCGGCCGCGCAGAGCGGACCTCGAAAGGTGGGGCCTCGATACCGTCGAAGTGCTCAACGTGCTGCGCACCGCCTACCAGGGCGATATCGTCGGCCAAGCCTACGAGGGGAGCCGCGTTTTCAACGTCATCGCCATTCTCGACCGGGAGACGCGCGAAAACGTCGTCAACGTCGCGGAGCTGCCCATTCGCACGCGCAACGGCAACTTCGTGCACCTGAAGCAGATCGCGGACGTGTTCCAGATCGCTGGGCGCTATCAGGTCGATCACCTCGGCGGGCAGCGCCTCCAGGTGGTGACCGCGAACGTCCTCGGCCGCGACGTCAAATCGTTCGTCGAGGAGGCCGAGGAGGCGCTGCACCGAAGGCTACAGCTCCCTCGGGGCGTGCATATCGAGTTCGCGGGATCGGCGCAGGCCCAGGCGCAGGCGCAGCGCGATCTGATTATGAACTCAGCCATTGCCGGCCTCGGCATTCTCATCCTGCTCGTAGTCGTCACCGGCAGCACGCGCAATGTGCTCCTGGTTCTCGCGAACATGCCGTTTGCGATGGTCGGCGGCGTGCTTGCCGTTTTTGCCACGGGCGGGACGATGACCATCGGCTCGATGGTGGGCTTCGTGACACTGTTCGGCATCACGTTGCGCAATTCGATCATGATGGTCTCCCACTACGAGTACATCGTCGCCCATGAGGGTGCGCCTTGGGGACCGGAAACGGCAATCGTAGGGGCCGGCGATCGCCTCGCTCCGATCCTGATGACCTCTATCGTGACTGCGCTCGGTCTTCTGCCGCTCGCCGTCGGGATGAACGAGCCAGGCCGTGAAATCGAGGGCCCGATGGCGCTCGTCATCGTCGGGGGACTCGCCAGCTCAATGGCCCTCAATCTGCTCGTACTACCGACGCTTGCGCTACAATTCGGGCGCTTCGGCCAAAGGCATGGGGAGACCCTCGTCGGAGGAGGAGCCACGGCGCAGAGCAGTTCCAACCTCGCTGAGTAGAGCGCCGAGGCCGACAAATTCCGGCGCACGGGAGTTAGGAGCTCGCCTCGGTCCAGCGCTATCTATTCAGCCGCGATGCGCATCACCCGCGGCGTCTGCTGCAGCCGCTGGCGCACGAGATTTATGTGCAGACGCAGGTGGTAGAACTGGTCTGAGAAATTGAGCGGATAGCGAATGCGCCGAACGCCGGCATCGATGCGCTCGATGTCCGCCTGGTAGCTCGCCAACTCGACCGCAGTCGCGGGCTGGTCGAGGCTCTTTTCCAACGCTTTGAGCTGGCGATACCAGTAGAGCAGCCGACGCCGGATGGTCCAAGAATAGACGCTCGGAAGGAGCCGTAGCAGCGGCAGCAGGATGACGAGCGATGGGATAAGCAGTAGCACCGTCTGCGCCCCGTGGTCGGCAATGAAAGCGGTCACGGAGAACGGGAACCCCGCCTCCTTCACCGCCGGCGCGATACTCCGCAGCGCAACCGGCAACTCGCCCGTCTTGTGCATGAGCCGCGTTTCCTGCGGCACCTGATACTCCGGGTCGGAGACGTTCGGGAACATCCCCGGTCTGTGGAACAGCACCGGATCGCCCGCCTTGTCGAAGGCCGAGCGCGGATTGTTGAGAACGGCATACGAAAGCAAATTAATGAGCGCAGGCTCGAGATCGGCGCGTACGACGAGCGCTGTACTCGTCGCAAGCAGCGTGATGTCGTCGGGCGGTGTCAACGGCTCGAACTCGACCGCGCCGCGGTCGAGCCGCACCTTGGCAAGCGCGGGGAACCGGTTGGCGTAGGCATCAGCCTCCAATGCAAAGTTCATCAGCCGGATCCCCTGCACGTGCAGCAGCTTCTGGATGGTCTCGGAATCCGCGGGAAGGATCAGGAACGCTGCATCCGCCTTGCCGGACAGAAGCTGGGAAGCATCGGGTGCGAGATCTTCGGCGATGAGCAGCGGGGAATCACGCTTGGCCTCGACACCGTTGGCGCGCAAAAGTTGCGAGGCGATGCGGCGGGTGCCGCTCTCGCGCGTTCCGGTGAGGACGTGCTTGCCCTTGAGGTCGCGCAAGCTGACGCCGGAGAAATCCGAGCGCACGAAGACCCAGATCGGCTCATAGAAGAGACGCCCCAGGGAGCGCAGCTTGCCGAGCTCCTTGCTCTGCCACTCCTGCGCCTTGGAGCGCGCAAGCCGCCCCTGCATGCTGCCGACGAGACCACCTTTCACGAAAGCTGCGTCGAATTGAGGGGGGTCGGAAACGAGCCCGCGCAGCGTGCGGAACCCTTCGACGCCGGGCTGCAGCTCGATCGTGGCGCCGTATGGGGCGAGCCATTTCTGATAGGCCGCGCCCAGCTCCTGATAGTGTGCGAGGCCGCCGGTCGCCAGCACGATACGCCCATCCGGCCCCTTCGTACCCGTCAGCGCGTAATAGCCTGCCGAGAGAGCGCCCACGACGCCCAAGGCGATGATCGTGACGACCTTCGGTAAGTTAGACATCATGTCCCCCGCTGGGATCCCCTGCCCCGCAATTTAGCAGCTCGGCAAATGGATGGGGTCATCCTTCGGTGACATCCCGATGGCAAATGCCGTGGCTTGTTGAGGTAAATCCTGGCCTCTGCCAGCGGCGCCTTGGCGCCGGCAGAGGGCGAGCCCCTGCCAGCATCCCCGCGCCGTCGCTCTGCGCATCCATCCGGTGGCTTGGCGCAGCGGGATGGCAGGTTCCGCATTTTTGCAGGATGGAGAATCAGCTAGCGCAATTGATCCATATTCATTTTTGTGACCTGCGGAGATCGATTGCTTATGCCAATACTCAGGACCGGTAGCAGCCTTCTCGTCTCTCTTCTCTTTACTGGCCTCGGGTGGTCACCTGCGCAAGCGCAAAGCGTCGATCCTGAGTTCGATGCCCAATGGGGATTGGCGGCCATCGGCGCGCAATACGCATTGGAGCGCGGCATCACCGGCGCGGGGGTTGCGGTCGGCGTCGTTGACGGCATTTTCCAAACGGACCATCCGGAGTTCTCCGGCCGCATCAACCCCTTCGAATTCAATCCCAACAGTCTAGGACCGGATTCACATGGCACGCACGTTGCCGGCATCATCGGCGCGAGCCGTAACGGCACCGGCATGGAGGGCGTCGCGCCCGGGGTGAACCTTGCGCCGATATGGGCGTTCGCCGCCGACGACGGTCTCGCGGTCGCCTATCTCGATGCCGTCTCGGCGGGTATCAAGATCTTCAACAACTCGTGGGGACTGAGCGTTGAGCGCGACATCACCACGCAAACTCAAGCGGACGCGATCTCAACCATAGGCATCCCGCTCATCGAGGCTTTTCATAGCACCCTGCAATCGGGTGCCGTCCAGGTCTGGGCCGCCGGCAACGCTGGACTGGCCAACCCCGATCTTTACCCAGGACTTCCGTATCTCTTTCCCGAGCTGGTCCCGGGATGGATCGTGGTGACATCGGTCAATCAGAGCCTACAGTCGTCCGGCTACAACAACTGCGGTGTTACGGCCCATTTCTGCATCGCCGCGCCAGGGTCGAGCATCTATTCCACATTGCCCGGCAGCAGCTATGGCCTCATGAGTGGTACCTCGATGGCGGCCCCGCACGTAACAGGCGCGGTGGCGCTGGCCAAGGAGATGTTCCCCAACGCGCACGGCTCCGAACTGGCGAACCTCGTGCTGCGCACCGCTACCGATATCGGCGACCCCGGCATCGATCCGGTGTTCGGCTGGGGCTTGCTCAACGTTGGCAATCTGGTTTCCGTCCTCGATCCGGGCAACGATCCCGATGACGGCGACGACAACGGCGCGCTGTTCGTCAACGCCAACTATGCTCGCTTCGCCGCTGTCGATACGCTGATCACGACGCTCTGGAATCGGAGCGCGCAGCGCATCGCCGGAAGCAGTGGCAATGCGCCAGCCACAACAGTCGCTCAGGCAATGACAACCTCGCAGCCGCTGCCCCCGATGGCGCTTGGCGGCCCCCCCCTGCGCGACGACGTCGGCACCGCCGTCATGCTCACCAATGGCCGCGGGCCGGCCATTTGGGCGCAGGGCCTCGGCGCATACGCGCGGATCGAGGGATCGCCGCGTGCCAGCGCGTCGCTCGGCGGCGTCATCGGCGGCTACGACATCATCGACAACGGCACCGTCTCGGCCGGCATCGCCATCGCCTTCACGTCAACGAACCTCGATACGCGCGGCACGGGTGACGATAGCTCGTCCCAGGGCTGGCACGGCTTTGCCTATGCGACGTGGGTCGATGACGGATGGTTCGTCGACGGCGTCATCGGCGGCAACCGTTTCGACAATAGCTACAAACGCACCAGTATCGGCGGCACCTCCGGCACGGTTCTCGGCAATGCTGGCATCGCCGGCCATTCCTCGAATGACACGAGCGGCTTTGCGGCACGGCTCACGGGCGGCCACGTCTATCAATGGGGTGCGGGTACGGTTGCGCCTTACGCCTATCTCACCTTGCTGCACCAACGCACCGGCGGGAGCGCAGAGGCCGGCGCCGACATCTTCTCGCTGGCCATCAACGCGACCCGCCTCGATCAGGTCGAGGGCGGCGTTGGCCTGCGCGCGCAGGCGGGTGGAACGACGTGGCGGATCTTCAACATCACGCCGTCGATCGATCTGGGGTATGGTCGTCTTGGCGGCGATGTCTCCCTGCCGGTAGGCTTCGAGCTGCTCGGCAACGGGCTTTCGGCGAACGCTGCCGACATCGGCCGAAACGTGTTCCGCGTCGGCACCCAGCTCGACGTCCTGCGCTTCGACGAGATGGCAGGTGGCTTCATCGCGTATGACGGCCGCTTCCAAGAAAACGCGCAGAACAACACGTTCTCCGGCGGCGCCTTCGTCAGGTTTTGAGGAAGGGGCGATTGGCCGACAAGCTTCGAGTGCCGCGGTTGGGCGGTGTCACGTACATTGGCGGCGTCAGCGAAGCGGCGCTGCTGGAGATGGGGGAGTATGGTGGAGGGGGTTGGATTCGAACCAACGTAGGCGAAGCCAACGGATTTACAGTCCGTCCCCTTTAGCCACTCGGGCACCCCTCCACACTCTTGTTTCATCTTAAGCCGCGTGCGGCTTGAAATGAAATCGCCCCGCGCAAGGGGCGGCAGGGCGGGAGGCTTTATCCGCACCAGCCCCTTGGATGTCAAATGGAAAAGCGCCAGGATGCGCTTCCTTATCTGATCTGGTCCCCATGAAATCCTCATCCCCTCGCCGTCCTGCGGGAAAACGCCCGCCCCACCGCCGCGACGACCGGCGCTTTCCCGAGCGAAATCGAGGCCCGCACGGGCGATCCGCCATGGCCGAGGACGGCCGTGTGCGGCTCTTTGGGGTTCATGCGGTCGAGGCTGCCCTTCGCAACGAAGAGCGCTCGATTCAGCGCCTCCTCATGACGGAGAACGCGGAGAATCGCCTTTCTGAAGCGGTGGCGGCCCGTCAGATTGCGCCGGAGCGCGTCAGCCCGCGCGACCTCGATCGGCTTCTGGGCGAAGATACCGTCCACCAAGGCGTGATGCTCGAGACAGAGCCCCTCCACGAGCCCGACATCGCGGAGCTGCTCGCCCGCCCCGGGGCCGGGCCGCTGATCGTACTCGATCAGGTCACCGATCCGCACAATGTCGGCGCCATCCTGCGCTCGGCCGCTGTCTTCGGCGCCGCAGGCCTCGTCATGACGCGCCGACACAGCCCGCCCCTCGATGGCACGCTGGCAAAATCGGCATCCGGTGCATTGGAACTCGTACCGGTCGCGCTGGTGCAGAACCTCGCCCGCACGATTGCCGAGTTGAAGGAGCACGGCTGCGTAACGCTCGGCCTTGAAGGCACCGCCACGGCGCTGATCGAAGACGAGCCGCTAACGGAACGCATCGCTTTCGTGCTGGGCGCGGAAGGCAAGGGCCTGCGTGAACTGACACGCCAGAGCTGCGAGAAGCTCGTGCGCATCGCAACGGCGGGACCGATCGGCAGCCTCAACGTTTCGAACGCGGCTGCCGTTGCGCTTCACCATGCGGCGTGGAAGCGCGCGCAGCGGGGCTAGCTTGCCGCCAAAGCCCCGGGACAAACAACAAGGGCGACCGGTTTGCCGATCGCCCGTGCGTTACAATGCGTCGTCACGGCCTCGATCAGTCGCAGATCATGGGCCGGCGGCAGACGTAATCACCGCCGCGGCAGACCATGTCACCATAGCGGTTCTCGAAGCAGCGCTGGTTCTCCCAGTGACAGCGCCGCGGACCGCGATAACAGGCCGGTTCATAGTCGTCGTAGTAGTAGCCTCCGCGGTCGCGCGCACTTGCGGCTGCCCCGAGAATGCCGAGCCCGATGATGCCGGCGGCAACGCCTGCCGCAACGCCGCTTCCGCGGCCGGCGTGGGCGTCCTGCACGCTCGCCGCCGCTAGACCTGCCGCCAGCACGAGCGCCATTACCGGTTTGAGGATTTTCTTGATCATACAGATGTCTCCCCATTCACTAGCCGCAGCAAGGCGGCAACCTTTACGAGAAGAAGCGCGGCAAGGGGGAAGCCACACTTCTTCGTCGCTGCTTTAGCCTCGCCACATGAACGTGGCCTGAGCGCGGACGAGATCGCGGCGGATTTGCGGCCGCTTATTTCAGGTATCGGCCTTCGCAACATCCCGCATTGGGAGCTGAAGCCGGATAGGCCACATAGGCCGGCGCATAGGCACGGCGTGGCTGCCAGAAGCGACGCGCGTATTGGCGATAGGGACGGTGGTAACGATCGACGTAGCCGCGCGGCATGTAAGCGTAGGCGCCTGAATAGGGAGCGAGCGTTGCCCAATAATAGACATTCGAATAGCGCGGGTAATAGACGAAGTGGCTGACGGGCTGGGGCCCGCAGAAGCCTCCCGGCGCGCGGCACCAGCCATGGGCCTCGGCGGGGGCAGCGGCGAAGCCGAGGGTGACGGCGGCGCCGATGAGGGACAGTGACTTGAAACGCATGCGCAATACCTCGACTGACATTCAACGCGCGGGGGATTCCCCGCAGGACTGACGCAACTGCGTTCACCATCTCAGGATATGGATAATGAAGGGCTAATCGCCGCTCCGCACCGGAGCAGGCCGCGGCCGTAGCGTGACTGGCGGCGCACCGCGGAGCACTATATAAGGCTCGCGCGCAAGGACGCGGCCGGCTTAGCTCAGTTGGTAGAGCACCTGATTTGTAATCAGGGGGTCGGGGGTTCAAGTCCCTCAGCCGGCACCAGTAAAATCAAATACTTACGTCCGAAGCATCAGGTTGCAGGCTGGGACCGATGTACCAGTCTGGACGTCGAATCGTGCCTGCGCCCCCGCGCAACTCGAAAACCTTGGGGGTTCAGAATGAGCAAGGTCGAAGATGCCGAAGCCTAGCCTCCCCACAGACCATCGGGGTGGCCGATAACCCTATCCGAAGCGCGCTCACTTCGTGGCCCGTTCATCGCAGCTCTGCAAGCAAGACGTGAGGGATGCGCGCTGACTGGATGAGCTTGGGCAACCGTCCCTACCAATTATACCTCTGTATCGCTGAGGGGGTGCTCTGGAACCGATTGCATAGTCTGGCCGTTTTTTGCCAAACAGCAGCCGACAGAAGAATGCACCCCAAATCCGATATCATTGACCTCCCTCCGGAGGAGCGGGCGAAGATTGCCGCCGAACTCCAGGCATTCGTCGCCGACCCGAACTTCCCTTGCGTCGGTGCGAAAGCCGCCCTGCGGCGCCATCAACTCGATATCCTCGTTGCTTCGGACTTTCGGCGTGACGCGTTCGACAAGCGGGTCACGCGGCGCTTACAGGATTTCGCCGTCCGTCACGACCTCGACGACAGGATGTTTGTCAGTCAGGCTGTGATTTATCTCAATGACCGGCCACTGAGCGAGCGCGACTTCGAGACCTATCTATGGCAGCGGCTCAGTTCGTTTCACGCCATCGATGCACAGGACTTTCACTGGGATCCCAATGTCGCCTCCGATCCAGCCTCGCCGCACTTCAGTTTAAGCATAGGCGGCAAAGGCTTCTTCGTCGTCGGGTTACATCCGAGTGCCAGCCGTGCGGCTAGGCGCTTCAAGTATCCGACTCTCGTGTTCAATCTGCACGCCCAGTTCGAGAAGCTGCGTGAGGAAGGTCGCTATGAAACCATCCGGGCCGCAACGATCGAACGCGACGTCGCGCTGCAGGGAAGCCCCAACCCGATGCTCGCGCGTCATGGTACGGGATCTGCCGCAGCCCAATACAGCGGCCGACAGGTCGGCAGGAACTGGAAGTGTCCGTTCCGTCATGCGTGAGCGCATCCCGCCGCGGACGGGCCGGGCCTTTGTGCTGCGGCGCGGACAAACGTTGACGGTGATCGATCCGACGGGAGAGCAGGTTTCCGACATGCTCGCGTTCTCGTACGACGACAAGCGCGAAGTTCTTTCTTCGGGGCGCTCGCTCGATTATGCGAGCAGGATTCTCCTCTCGGCGGGCGATCCCCTCTATTCCAACCGCAGCCGCGTAATGTTGCGAATCGTCGAGGACACTGTGGGACGGCATGACTTCTTGCTCACGCCCTGCTCCAAGGACACGTTCCGCATCATCTACGGAGATCGCGAACCCCATCATGGATGTCAGGGAAACTTCGAACGCGTGCTGGAACCCTATGGCATAGGTGCCCATGACATCCCGGTCGCGTTCAACATCTTCATGAATGTCGTCTTGGATGGCGAAACGGGTGCGTTGACGGTGAAGCCCCCGCTAAGCCGGGCGGGCGATTATATTCGCTTCATCGCCGAGATGGATCTGGTCGTGGCTCTGACCGCATGCTCGGCACCGCAATCCAACAACGGCTCGTTCAAGCCGATCGACTTCGATGTCCATTGAGCTCACACCAACGGACCACCCCCGCTAATCCGGGTCAGTTCGTTCAGCCCGGAACACGTTGCAGCGTGTCTGCGGATGAGGCTCGGCCACTCAAATCGCGGTCGCGCAGCGCGAGTGTTGCCATGCTGAATGATGATGCGGATTTCTTGGCCGCTGTCTTCAGCCGGGTCAGCTCGCGTGCAATCTCCTCGGTCGAGATCGGGTGCCCTTCCGCCGGAATGACGAGAAGCGCAATCGAGCATGTGAGCAACGGGAACCTCGATACGACCCCATCTCTGCCAGAGCACTCGATGTAACCGTTGCAGCGGTGCTCGGGGCTGTAGAGGCTTTCGGCATCCAAGGCGAAGCGTGACCGTGTGCGGAGGACGCGATGGGCAATGTCATCGACCTTCCCTGAGATACCGATAAAGAAGTCGTCGCCGCCGATGTGGCCAATAAACGTATCATCCTTCGCGAATTCGGAGCGCAGGAGATCGGCAAACATGATGATGGCCCGGTCGCCTATTTGGAACCCATAGACGTCGTTGAAGGGCTTGAAATGATTGAAATCGAGGTGGCAGAACGCGTGGCGTACACTCCGATCTTGCGCGGCACGGCTGATAAAGCCCAGGATCGCATCATTAGCCGGCAGACCCGTCAGCGGGTTCTGGCTCCGCGCTTGCTTCAGTTGGATCATTCCGGCGAGCCGCAGAAGGGCCTTTGAAGGCACGAAGCCGGCATAACGCATGTTCGCCGTGACGATCACGCCCTCGTCGATCGAGTGTGCGCACTTCTCGATCAGACGTATCGGGCAGATGTTCGCGTTTACCACCGGAAGGCGCCGCGTAAAATCGCGCAGCGTCATTGGAAAGGCAGCGTTCTTCAGTAGGTCGCGGCCGAACGGAGATTGCACAAGCGAACGCAGATCGCGCTCGCGAACGATGCCGACCGGCATCGACCGCGCGTCGACGACGGGACGGAAGGTGCATTCGGGATGGCTGAGGAAGTATTCGACGATACTTTCCACACGGGTGGTGTCAGCGACCGGTTCAAGCCGCATCATGACGCCTTCACCTTGAAGGGTTAGCGCGGCGGCGCGCGACTCAAGTCGGTGCTCAGAGCCGAAGCCGACCGGTGCGTAGACGCTTTTGATGTCCTTAGGTTCTGTGCTGGGACGGGCGACGAGGTAGCCTTGAACGAGATCGCAACCGGCATCGCGACATGCGTGCAGTTCCTCTATCCGCTCTACGCCTTCGGCAACCACCTGCGTTCCAAGAATGTGTGCAAGCTCGACAACGCGGGATACGAAGATCCGCTTTCTTCCGTCGCGGTCGAGACGGTCGATGAAGAAGCGGTCAATTTTCACGTAATCGGGCTGAAGCTCATAGAGCGTCTGTAAACCGGAATGCCCGATTCCAAAGTCGTCAATCGCAATCCTGAAGCCATGGCTTCGCAGCTTAGCCGCGCCTTCGATCAGTCCGCTGCAGGCCGGGGAATTTCCCCCCTCGGTAATTTCGATGCACACGTCGGACGGCGATAGTCCCGTTTGGGACAATTCCACGAGCAGCAGCGGGAGAATTTCGCCGATCTGCGTAGCGCGTATCCGGTCCACATTGACGAACAGCAGCGCGTGGGCGCGCTCCTCCCCGGAAGTGAGCTTTCGCGCAGCCGTTCCGAATAGGAAGGTGTCGACGTCAATCCGCACCCCCATCTCATCGGCGAATGCAAAAAACTGTTGGATCGTGGCGAAGCCGAGGGCCGGCGTGTTTCGCGCAAGTGCTTCAAAGCCGTGGACGGCTCCGGTATGGATGTCGGTAATTGGCTGCAGCGCAGTGTCGATGGTCTGGCGCACGCGTTCCAGAAAGCTCGTGCCTCCATTTTTCTCAAGCACCGACGGCATAGACGCGCCGAACATTTTTTCTGCTCCGCTGATCCTCGGAGACGCTTAGCAAGGGGCAGTGAAAGTGCCCTTAAGCGGACTGTCATCAAAATGTGATTTTGATGCAGGCTGGCTGTTGCCGCTCGTGCGCGCGGTCGGCTATCCCAGCAACGGCAAATGCCAACTGTGGTCTCGGGAGCACCGTGCGATGCTCAGCGAGGCCATCCCACTCGTCGCCTTGTCGGCTGCGCTCTGACATGCAAACACGTCATGCTTGCTGCGCCTGGTGCTGACCTCCAACAGCGACCTGGGCCAGGCTGTGGGCTGCCGCGAGCGGCGCCGGAATGGCCGGCGAGTGGTCACCGAGCCTGCGAACGGCAAGAAAGCTGCCTGGGCATATTGCCGCGCCTCTCACCCCCGCGGGCACTATCCATGCGCGCTTGGTCGGTAAAGCTGAAGGGCTGCCTACCGGCGCCGTTGCTGAAGGCAAAGCTTCCAGCCTCATTTCGCGGGCCGAATAAGCGTCATTTGCGGCCGCTCGTTTCCATTCGCTCCGGCCCAGGCTCGAGGCTGAATCCTGCCGCCCGGGTATCCGGCCCTCACCGGCCGGCCGAGCCTCAATTGCCGGGCGGTGGCCTCCTCCGTGCACGGTAAAGCCGCAACATGCTTAAAAATAAAGCAAAGGGGGATTGCGGTACGGGCTTCTCCGCGTCATTAGCAACGGGTTCGCATACATCGATACGCTGCCTCGCCGAACTCATCGACCCCACGCGATCAATCCGGCCCTGAGTGTCGCCACTGTCCGCGGACGTCACCCCGACGGCCTAGGGGAGCCCTTGGCCGTTGCGAAGTCAGTCTTTTCAGGCTTGGGACCAAGAACAATGCTCGATGAGAAACTGGAGCCGATTTACGCCGACGTACTGCGCCGCAATCCCGGAGAGGGAGAATTCCACCAAGCCGTGCGTGAAGTGCTGGATAGCCTGGGCCGCGTGATTGCCAAGCATCCACACTATGCCCATGGCGCTCTCATCGAGCGCATCTGCGAGCCTGAGCGGCAGATTATCTTCCGCGTGCCGTGGGTCGACGATAAGGGGCAAGTGCACATCAACCGCGGTTTCCGCGTGCAGTTCAACTCCGCGCTCGGTCCCTATAAGGGCGGCTTGCGTTTTCATCCGAGCGTGATGCTCGGCACCATCAAGTTCCTCGGCTTCGAGCAGACCTTCAAGAACGCGCTCACCGGCATGCCCATCGGTGGCGGCAAAGGTGGCTCGGACTTCGATCCGAAGGGCCGCAGCGATAACGAGATCATGCGCTTTTGCCAGTCGTTTATGACTGAACTCGGACGCCACCTCGGCGAATACACCGACGTGCCGGCGGGCGATATCGGGGTTGGTCAGCGCGAGATCGGCTACATGTTCGGCCAATATAAGCGCATCACCAATCGCTATGAGTCGGGCGTGCTCACCGGCAAAGGTCTCATCTGGGGCGGCTCGCGCGTGCGCAAGGAAGCTACGGGCTACGGCGCGACCTACTTCGTGCAGCGTATGCTGCAGACCCGCGGTCAGGATTTCGCAGGCCGCCGCGTCGCCGTTTCCGGCGCCGGCAATGTTGCTGTCTATACCATCGAGAAGATCGAGGAGCTCGGCGGCCGCGTGATCGCGTGCTCCGATTCCGACGGCTATGTCGTTGAGAAGGAGCGCATCGATCTCGACCTTCTGAAGGAGATCAAGGAAGTGCGCCGCGGCCGCATCGCCGACTACGCAGCGGCGCGTGGACAGTCCGCCACTTACGTTCCCGGCGGCCGCATCTGGGACGTGCCGGTCGACGTCGCCATGCCGTCCGCCACGCAGAACGAACTCACCGGGCAGGACGCGGCAAACCTGATCCGCAACGGCGTCATCGCTGTCGGCGAAGGCGCGAACATGCCCTGCACACCGGAAGCCATCCGTGCCTTTATCGAGGCGCGCGTGCTGTTCGCTCCGGGCAAGGCAGCCAACGCCGGCGGTGTCGCGACAAGCGCGCTCGAAATGCAGCAGAACGCCTCGCGCGATTCCTGGAGCTTCGAGACCACCGAGGCTCGGCTTGCCAACATCATGCACAGCATCCACGACGATTGCGCGCGCACCGCCGAGGAGTATGGCGATCCCGGCAACTACGTCATCGGTGCCAACGTCGCTGGCTTCATTCGCGTTGCAGAAGCCATGCGCGCGCTCGGCGTTATTTGACGCAGCGCAGCGAGCCACACGATGCCGACACGAACGCGCCCGCTCCGGCGGGCGCGTTTTTTCGTGGTAGGAGCGTGGACTACGTCGCTGCCAGATAATTATTTCAAAGTGGCGCGCTGCGTGCTGCAACGCACTGCCCCTACGCGCGCAATTTTGCACCGCACTACAATCGCTTCCTGTTCCACGAGCCATTGCTGTTCTGGCATTGCCGCGCATTCGATCCGACGCCATAAAGGTGCAGACGGGGTGCTAGCTAGCCGATCAGGTGGTCAATGGCGATCTCGTGGACTCTTGAAAAAGAGTTGTGCGGCCTAGTCGATGCCAGCTCAACGGGCGAGGCCCTCTGGCGCCTCGGACTTGCAGAGAGTCCCGCTGCTACATCGGTGCTGGAAGAACAGCACGGCTGGCGTCGCGGTGGCGCCGAAACCTTCATCTACCACTTCAAAGTCATCTGCTCCGATGCCGCGCACGATGTCGTGCTGAAGGCCGTCACCGCATTCTCGCTGACGCGCTCGCTCAACCAGCTCAGCAACGAGTGGCTTGGACGCCGCAGGCTGCTAGATGAAGCTGGCATCAATACACCGACGCTCTATTTCGCCGGCCGGGCGCTGCTCGTCGAACAGCACGCGGGCACAAAGCTCGCCACTTGGCTGATCGGTCAGCCGGGCAAGGGCCAGCACCTCATCGATCAAGTGATGCACATCGCGGCGGTGATGGACCGGCATGGCTTCGCACCCATCAATCCGTTCGGCGGGCTGCGTACGGACGGTGAGAAAGTTTACGTCGTCGACTTCGGACAGGATCTCGGGCCGCCGGGTGTGCGGCCCCGCCGCGGCAAGCCGCTCTTGAACGAGGCGAAGCGCTGGCTTGCAGCCGCAGGGCAGAGCATCGACCGGCGACGGGCGGAGGCCGTCTACGCCTTCCATCTCGACGGCGGGACCAAGACTTGTCATGAGCAAAGATCGTCTTAAGCGCGACATCACCAAAGCGGCTGGCCGTCTTCGCGCGACAGAAGAAGCTGCCGACGAATGGATCGTCCCGCTCGGCGCGCACACACCAGCTGGACAAAACCACTTCGTGCTGTTCCTGAAGCCGGAGCTTCTCGCGGTACGCCCCGCTGGGCGCCTCGGTCCCATCCTCGATCTTGTTCTCGATGCGCTGCACCGATACCGCGTCGAGATCGGTGCGGTGCGGGTACTGAATGGGCCCTATCTCGCCCGCCACCGGATCATGGAAGAGCATTACGGCGTCATCAACCGCGCATCGCGATTGGGCATGACGGCGCTTTCCGCGGCGACGCGCGCGCGGCTTGAAACCGGGCACCCGGAAGTGCGGGCGGTGCTCGGTGCGCATCAGCTTCTTGAGCGCTATCCGGAGATCTCGCCGTTTGCGCTCAACATTCTCGTCGACACGATCGGATCGCAGAAGATTGCGAGCGGCAAATACGTGACCGTGCTCAACATCGAAGGCGAGAAGGTTGCGGTGCTCAACGCGTTTCACCCGCAGCAACTCCTGCACTATACGCGCCCAGGACGTGCGCTCGCCGTCTTTGAATGTGCGAGCGATGCCGATTGGAAAGATCTGCGTCACGCCATGACGGGCGCCACCAATCCGGCGAATGCCGCCGAAGGGTCGATCCGGCGAAGCTTGCGCGAAAGCGCGCGCGAGCTCGGATTGCCGGACGTCACCACCGCGACCAACGGCGTGCACTGCTCTGCCGGCCCGCTCGAAGCCATGCTGGAATACTGTCGCTTCTTCTCTGACCACGGGGCCAAAGCAGCGGTGAGGCTAGGCGCGACGCCCTTCGGCCAATTGCTACGCACACACGGGCTGCGGCAGAAAGAGATCGCCGCACTGGCGAAGAACCCGCTTATCGGCGACGGAAAAGCAGCGGACTACGTCTTCAACCGCACGGAAGAGAAGAACGCCGACGCCGCGGCTGAACTGCTCGTCAAAGCGGTCCGAACGGCGGCGTGATCTGCGGCGTTCCGCGCCAACAGGGCTTGCGGGGCATTGGAGGTCATGGCACCAACTTCACTGTAGCGACCTAGCTTGCGGGAGCCTCCAATGGACGCCAAGACGTTGATCATCGCTGTGTTGGCCGTAGCTGTGGCTGTGCTCGGTTATCTTTATTACGAGCACTCGCGACACGGCATCACCATCGACACGCCGGCTGTAAGGATCGACGCAAAATAGCAAACTCCGACGCTGGCCGGCTTGATGAAAGCGCGCGACCGGCCGGCCCCGGCGGCGCGTTGCGATCATCATGCAGAGGTCCTGCCGCGCCCTTCCAACTTCCGGCCAATTCCCACCAGCACCAGCTCGATGAGCAGGAACGCTACGGCCAATGCGAAGATGTTTGCGGCCACGCGCGCATAGCCTAGCGCACTCACGTCGATGAAGGGATAGGGATACCAGCCGCTCACGGCGCCGTAGATGAGGATCCACGCGGCGTATGTGAGCGGAAAGATGAGTGCCGAAAATCCGACCTGCCAACGAACGCCAGCCTTCGGCACGAACAGCGCCCAATCGATCACGAACAGGAGCGGCGTCACGGAATGGAGGGTGTGCTCGACGGCGAGCGACAGTCCTTCGCGGTGGCTAAGGCCCAGCAGGAGCATGTAATAGACGACGCCGACCATGAGGATGTAGCCAGCGATCGCGGTGTGCACGGCGGGACGCGCAAGAATACGTCCTGGCGCAGATTTCTGCCCGAGCACCGGCAGCAGAAGCGCCGCCGCCGCAAGCAGATTGGTCAAGATCGTGAAGAAACTGAAGAAGCGCAGCGACGATATCAGGACATCGCTAGACGGGCTCGCCAAAACGCTCAGCCAAAATTGAAGCGCGACGACGAAAGCAGTGAACGCGCCTGCAAGCGCACGGTAGGCTGTTCTTGCCATCCTTCTACCCCCTGCTCCCTCACCCAGCGAAATATAGAGCGTCATGATGGCTCCGCCAGCTGAGAGCTGTGCATCGCGCAGGCGCGCGATCTACGGCGTGTTGCTGTTCCACTTCGCACGTGTCTTTGCGAGGTGGCGCGGTTAGTTACGCCAACTAGGCCGCGGCTCTTTCGCTCACTGCGCCTCCAATCAAGACCTGCCCCTTTGCTATTCCTCGGCTTTCGTGGTCAGAACCTATTGAAAGCCTTCGGTTCACCCTGAGCACGCTAAACATGCCTCGCACCTCTACGCTGCCGCCCGTACTCGATCACGCCGCCTCCCTGCTCTCCAATTACGACGTCATCTTTTGTGACGTCTGGGGCGTGCTGCATGACGGCCACCGCGCCTTCGAGGCGGCGTGCGATGCGCTGCTGCGCTTCCGTGCGGACGGTGGAACAGTGGTGCTGGTCTCGAATGCACCCGTGCCCGGCGAACGCGTTGCCGTGATGCTCGATGCCCGGGGCGTGCCGCGTGGAGCATGGGACGACATCATCGCCTCCGGCGAGATTGCCCTGCGCCACGTCGCGGAAAAGGGCTACCAGCGCCTGCATTGCATCGGCCCCATGGATCGCGATGCCGCCAGCTTCTCGCGGCTTCAGGCAGAGCGTACCGAGCTTGAGGTGGCGGACGCGATCCTGTGCACGGGGCTCAACGACGATATGACCGAGACCGCCGACGACTACCGTCCGCTGCTGGAGCGCGCCCGCACGCGCAATCTGCCGTTCGTGTGCGCCAATCCCGATCTCGTCGTCGATGTCGGCGGAACGCAGTACCTCTGCGCCGGCGCTATCGCCGATCTCTATGAGCGTATGGATGGCCCTGTGTTTTGGGCCGGCAAGCCGCACGCGAATGCCTATGAGGCGGCGCGGGCCATCGCGATCAAGCTCCGCGGTGCGGAGGTGCCGAAGCAGAGGATCATTGCCGTGGGCGATAGTCTGCGCACGGATCTCAAAGGCGCGGAAGCGTTCGGGATCGATGCCATATTCGTGGCCTCCGGCATCCATCGTGACGAGACCATGGGCACCGATACGCTGTCGCCGGAAAAGCTCGCGGTCCTTTTCGCCCCGCCCGCACCCCGACCAATCGCCGTGATGGAGCGGCTTACCTGGTAATCCGCATCTCAAAGCGGTGCCCCGTCTCTTCACGCGGCAGTGGGCTGGACGCAGCTAAATCTTTGCGGAATTCTTTCCATTTACCGGTCGGTTACCTTAACCGTTCATTCTCTCAGCTAGACGCCTCAACCCTCTAGCAACGGTCCCAACCCGTCGACGCTGCGGACGCCGAGCGAGCCTTGAGCTCTGCTGCGTAGCGCCAGCGTACCCGCGCCTGCGTCGGCACGGTGAGCGCGGACCCCGGAAAGGAAGAAAAGGGCTATGATCGCAACGTCTACCGGCCTTCAGTTGCATGCCTATCGCGCCGCCCTCATCGCCGCCGTAGCTCTGATCGCGACGATCGCCTCCATCCCGCATGCCCATGCTGTGAGTGCGCAAGTGCGCAATGCCTGCGCCAACGACTACTTCAGCAACTGCAGCGCCTACGCACCCAATAGCCCGCAGACCCGCAAGTGCATGCGCGCGGTTGGTTATCGGCTGTCCAAGGATTGTATCTCCGCCCTTGTCGCCGCCGGTGAGGTGTCGAAGGCCGACATGAGTCGCCGCCGGTCCGCCAGCAACCGCCGCTGATTTTACGCCCTCTCCGAAATCGAAGGGCCGCGCACCGTCGCGGTCGCGGCCCTTCGCCTTTGAGGAGCGGCCACGCCGGGGCTCGCCTTAACCTATCCGTAAGCGGACTCAGCGTCAGTCGAAGCCGGTGCGGGCCACTCGCAGCAACGCATTCACGGAGACGCCGATGACCCGCCTATTGTACGAGATCGAAGACTATCTCGACGACGCCGCCGATGCCGGTGCGCTCCCCCGCTGGATGCGCCGCCTCGTCCGCTCGCTCGGCCGAACCGTTGGCGAGGCCGGCGATCTCATCGCGCGCCAGCGCGCGCGGATCTGAGCCGGCGGCCCGCGCCGCGGCGACTTGCTCGGCCGCGCCCTATGTCGCTGCGGTGAGCGGTAGCAGTCGAGCCAGCGACCTGCTAATGAGCGCTCCGTACCGTAAATATTTGGAGCTGTCATGAGCGAGGCCGAAAGCAAGGCGCGGAGCGAAACCGCTGCCCTCATCCGCCGCTATTACGATGCGTTCAACTCCGGCAACAGCGACGGCATGATTGCCTGTCTCGCCGATGACGTCATTCACGACGTCAATCAGGGCGAGCGTCGCGTTGGCCTCGACAAGTTCAAGGCCTTCAACGCGCGAATGGACCACCACTACCAGGAGAAGCTCGAGAACATCGCCGTGATGGTGAGCAAAGACGGCACCCGCGCGGCCGCCGAGTTCAACGTCCACGGGGTCTATAAGGCCACAGACAGCGGCCTTCCCGAGGCCAAGGGCCAGACCTATATCCTGCCCGCAGGGACCTTCTTTGCCATTCGCGATGGCAAGATCGCGCGCGTAACCACCTATTACAACCTGACCGACTGGATCGCGCAGGTTTCCGGCTGAAGCCGCTCCACAGGACCAACGCCAATGCTCGTCACCATGCTGAGGTGCAAACTGCACCGGGCGACCGTCACAGAATGCGACCTGCACTATCAGGGCTCGCTGAAGATCGATGCCGACCTCGTCAAGGCCGCCGGCTTTCTGCCGAATGAGTACATCGAGGTCTACAATATCGACAACGGTGAGCGCTTCGCGACGTACGTGATCGAGGGCCCGCCGGGCAGCGGCGTCATAGGTCTCAATGGCGCGGCCGCACGGCGTGCATGCCTCGGCGATCGCATCATCATCTGCGCCTATACGCAGATGGAGCTCGCCGAGGCGAAGTTGCACAAGCCGACGATCGTTCTGCTGGGTGACGGGAACTCGATCCAAAGCATCACCGACAAACCGACGGTCGAGTGACGATCAGGGAAGATTAATGGCTCTGGAAGTTAAGTCGCTGACGGGCGGAGAGATCAACGCAGTGCTGCCGGCGTTGGCGCGCCTGCGTATCGCCGTCTTCCGCGACTGGCCCTATCTCTATGACGGCACGCTGGATTACGAGGAGAAATACCTCGCAACGTTCGCTGCTGCGCCCGGCGCCGTCTGCATCATCGCCAAAGACGGCGACGACATCGTCGGCGCCTCCACGGCCGCGCCAATGATCGAGCATGCGGACGAGTTCGCCGAGCCGTTCGAGAAGGCCGGGTTCGACCTAAACAAGATCTTCTACTGCGGCGAATCCGTGCTGTTGAAATCACACCGCGGCCATGGTCTCGGGCATGCATTCTTCGACGGGCGCGAAGCGCACGCAAGAAAGCTCGGCGGCTTCACGCATTCGACGTTCTGCCGTGTGGTGCGGCCCGACGATCATCCACTGAAGCCCGCTGACTACGTTCCGCTGGACGGCTTCTGGAAGAAGCGCGGGTATGCGCCTGTCGCTGGTCTTGTCGCCACCTACGACTGGAAGGACATCGATCAACCAGCTGAGACCACGCATCAGATGCAGTTCTGGATGAAGCCGCTCGACGGCACCCGATAGACACCATGAGCCAACGCAACACTCTGAAGGTCGCGGCCGCACAGTACCCGATCGATCAACCCGCTACGCTCGATGTGTGGCAGGACAAGATCGCTCGCTGGGTTGCAGAAGGCGCCGAAACGGGCGCGGAAGTGCTCGTGTTCCCCGAGTACGCCGCAATAGAACAGGCTGCGGCCCTCGGCGAGACGGTCTATGGCGACCTCGAAGCAACGCTAGAGGCTGTCGCCGAGCTCGAAGCGAGCCGCGTCGCTCTCCATAGCGAGCTCGCCGCACGGCATAACGTCTACATCCTCGTCGGCAGCGGGCCCTCTCGCCAGGGTGAAGGGCGCTACGTCAATGCTGCCCAGCTCGTGACGCCGAAGGGCAGTATCGGCGTGCAAGAAAAGCTGATCATGACCCCCTTCGAGACCGATTGGGGGATTTCGGCGGGTGCGCAGGCGCTGGTGTTCGATACCCCGCTCGGGCTCATCGCGATCAACATCTGCTACGACAGCGAATTCCCGCTGCTCGCCCGCGCGATGGCTGAGGCCGGCACCGAACTGCTGCTCGTCCCCTCGTGCACCGAGCGTCTTTCCGGCTATCACCGCGTGCGTACCGGCTCGCGCGCCCGCGCGCTGGAAAACCAGATTGCAGCGGTCGTCAGCCCCACGGTGGGCGAAGCTCTCTGGTCGCCCGCTGTAGACCACAACACGGGCTCCGCGGGCATTTATGTCCCGGCGGAGCAAACCATCTCGGATACGGGCGTTCTGGCCCAGGGTACGCTCAACGCCGCCGAATGGGTTGCGGCCGAGGTCGACCTTGCCCGCCTTCGCCACCTGCGCACGTCGGGCGAGATGCGCAACTTCGTCGACTGGCCGAACCAGGCGGGCGCGGCCAAGCTCGCCGATAAAGTCGAGATCGTCACGCTGCCCTGACGGGGCGGGGTATAGCGGCCCAGGGATCGGAAGTTCCCACTCCCTGGAGCCATTCCTATTCCGTTCGGCTCGCCTATTTCAGCGCCCATGTAATCGTGACGCTCGCTTCCAGCGTTTCCGTACCGCGTTCAATGGGAGCCGCCTGTGCCTTCATTGCGCGGGCCTCGAAAATCGGACGCGGCGGCTCGCCTGCGCCTTCCGTGATCGTCAGCACCTCGCCGACCCCTGCACCCGCCGCGGCGGCGTAAAGCTCAGCCCGTCGGCGCGCATTCGCGACGGCCTCCTTGCGCGCGTCGTCGAGCAGCGTCTCGGCCTTGCTCACCTCGAAGTTGAGCCCCGCGCTGCGATTGGCGCCGGCCGTCACGAGCCGGTCGAAGATATCACCCAGCTTATCGAGATCGCGCACGAGCACCTGCACTTCGTTGCTTACGGTGTAGCCGTCGATCTTCGGCGCTTCGCCTTCCGCGGGACGCGTGTAGCGGGGCTCGACGCGGAAAGAGGATGTCTGGATGTCCTTTGCGTCAATGCCGGAGCCCTTCAGCTCGTCGATTACCTTCTGCATCGAGGCGGAGTTCTGAGTAAGAGCGTCGCGCGCCGTCACGCCTTCGGAAGTGACACCCGAGGAGATGCGCGCCTGATCCGGCTCGACGGTGACGGTGCCCGTCGCCGTCACGGTAACTGTACGGCGTGGGGCATCGTCGGCGTTGACGGCGGCAATGGAGCCGAGAAAAGCGAGGCCGGCAAGGGCGGGACGCAGATGGGCAGTCAATGAGCGCATGGATAGAGCCTTCACAAATCTGGGGGGCGCAAGATGACGCGCGGTCGTCTTCCGACTACCGGAACGAACTATCCCTCGCGCAGATGTCGGAAAGACGGCGCCGCAGACCGCTGGCGCAACGGTCTCGTTGCTGCACCTTTGGCTCAAGAGGCGGGCGATAGGCGCCCGAAGCCCTCGATCGGCTCAATCCAGTAGAGAAGGTCAGGAATGGCGACCTTGGTGCGAATTGCCTCCAACAGCTCTGGCAGCCGCTGACGCTCCAGAAGCAGCACCAGAACACCGCGAGCAACACGACCGCGCACGCGCTCACGCATGTTGGCCTTTTCGAATGTGTGCCCGTGACCGTCCGCCCCCCAACTGGTGAAGCCAGCGAGGGGAGGATCACTGTCCATCAACAGTTCAACGAGCTGCGCCTCGAAGGCCGCCGGATAGACGAGGGTCAGCTTGCAAGCGGATTGGTCCACATCAGGCTCCGATTGTTATCCGCTGCAAGACTGCCGGAGACGCCGAAGCGGCGAAAGAGAATAGGCAGCAGAATGAGCGTCAACGCCGTCGACGTAACGAGGCCGCCGATGACGACAATCGCGAGCGGCTTCTGAATTTCCGAACCCGGGCCGCTGGCAAACAGCAGCGGCACCAGTCCGAACGCGGCGATGCTCGCCGTCATCAGCACTGGACGCAGACGACGAAGGGATCCTTCGAAGACGACCTGCGCCAGCGGCATGCCTGTTGCCAGCAACTGATTGAAGTAGCTGACGAGCACCAGGCCGTTGAGAACGGCAATTCCAAGGAGCGCGATAAAGCCCACCGATGCCGGCACGGAAAGGTATTCGCCGGAGATCCAGAGCGCGAGAACGCCGCCGATCATGGCGAATGGAATGTTGGCGAGGATGAGCACCGCCTGGCGCATCGATCGCAGTGTGGCAAACAACACGACAAGGATGAGCGCCAGCGCAATCGGCACGACGACAGCCAGGCGTGCCGCGGCGCGCCGCTGGTTTTCAAACTCGCCACCCCAAACGAGACGATATCCCGCCGGGAGCTTCACCTGGTCTGCGACAGCTTTCTGGGCATCTTCTACAAAGCCAACTAGATCGCGCCCCGAAACGTAAGCCTGCACTATTCCGAAACGCATGGCGTTCTCACGATCCACCTTCACGAGGCCGCCGATACGCTTCAACTGCGCGACATCGCCGATGCGGACCAGTCCACCGTCGCCCGCCACGAACTGGCTCTGCATGAAGAGCTCTGGTGCGCCGCGGAGCTGCTCAGGCCCACGAATGACGATATTGGTTCGCTTCTCTCCCTCTGAAACGATACCGACCGGTGTGCCCTCGAGCAGAGCGCGCAGCTCGTCCTCTATGCGCGTGACCGAAAGCCCTGTGCGGCCAGCGGTAAGCCGATCCATGTCGATCTGGAGATAGTCCACCTTGTCGTTGGACGCGGTGAACACTTCTGAAGCACCCGGCACGGATGCGATGGCGGTCTGGATCTGCCCTGAAAGCCGCGCGATCTCCTCCAGATCGGAGCCGAAGATCTTCACGGCCAGATCGCCCCGCGCGCCCGTCAACATTTCAGACGTGCGCATCTCAATCGGCTGCGTGAACGAGAATTCAAAGCCCGGAAGCTCCGACATCGCCTCACGCAACTGCTGCAACAGCCACTCCTTATCCGGCACGCGCCACTGTTCCTTCGGCTTCAGCACCAGGAAGGCGTCCGTGTCGTTGGGGCTCATGGGGTCGAGGCCCAGCTCGTCGGTGCCGACGCGCGAAATCACGTGATCGATCTCGGGCACCTTCTCGCGCAACTTGCGCTGAATGCGAAGATCGCCGGCGATGCTGGCGTCGAGGTTGATGGACGGCAGCTTGGTCGTCTGCATGATGACGGCGCCCTCGTCCATCGTCGGCATGAAGGTCTTTCCGACGGCCAGATAGCCCATCACCATTGCAACGAATCCGGCAAACGCGAACAGATACACGGGAAACGGATGAGCGAGGCAAAAGCGCAGCAACGGGCGGTATCCAGCGTCGATGATGCGCATCAGCAGCGGATTACTGTGTGCGCTGCCCCGTAGCATCAGCGACGACAAAGCCGGAATGAGCGTCAGCGACAGTAGCAGCGAGGCAGACAACGCGAGCACGATCGTGATCGCTACAGGGGCAAAGAGCTTACCCTCGAGCCCCTCCAACGAGAGCAGCGGCAAAAATACCAAGCAGATGATGAGAATTCCGGATGCAACGGGCGTCACCACTTCCGACGCAGCCACATAGACCTGGTGCAGCACGGGAATGTGCCCATCGTCCGAATGGTGATTGAGGCGCTCGACCGTATTCTCGACCACCACGACCGAGGCATCGACAATGAGACCGATGGCGATGGCCAATCCACCGAGGCTCATCAGGTTCGCAGACATGCCGAACAGCTTCATCATCAGGAACGTCGCGAGCGCCGCCATCGGAAGCGTGACCGCCACGACGACAGAGGCGCGCAGGTTACCGAGGAACAGCACGAGCAGCACCACGACCAGCACCGTCGCTTCGAGCAATGCGTTGCTCACTGTTGCAACGGCGCGGTGGATCAGATCCGACCTGTCGTAGAATGTGTGCAGTGTTACACCGGGCGGAAGGCTCGGCTTTAGTGCTTCGAGGCGATCGCGCACTTGCGCGACAATTGCGCTCGCGTCTGCGCCACGCAACGACAATACGAGCCCCTGCACCGCTTCGCCTTCGCCGTCTTTCGTGACGCCGCCGTAGCGGGTGAGATTGCCGACGCCAACGGTTGCGACGTCCTGCAGGCGTAGGACTTTGCCGCCTTCCGATCGGAGCACGATCTGCTTGAGGTCAGCCGGCGACTGGATTGCGCCCTCCGCGCGGACGACGAGCGCCTTTTCGCCGTCGGAAAGGCGGCCTGCGCCATCGTTGCGGTTCGTTGTTTCTATCGCCTCCTTGATATCGGCGATGCTCACGCCGGCCGCCGCGAGCGCCGAGCTGTCCGGTATGACCTCGAAGGTTCGCACCATTCCGCCAAGCACGTTTACATCGGCGACGCCGGGTATGGTCCGCAGCACCGGACGTATGGTCCAGTCCAGCAGGGTGCGCCTCTGCTCTAGCGTCAGGTCGCCACCCTCTACGGTGAACATGAAGACGTCGGAAAGCGGCGTGGAGATCGGTGCCAGACCGCCGGACACAGCAGAGGGCAACGCAGCGCTGGCGCCCGAGAGCCTTTCGGTCACCTGCTGGCGCGCCCAGTAGATATCGGTGCCATCTTCGAAGTCGAGCGTGATGTCGGCTATGGCATACTTCGCAGAGGATCTCAGTATGGTGAGGTGGGGAACACCGAGAAGCTCCAGCTCGATCGGCGTTATGACGCGTGTTTCCACTTCCTCGGGCGTCATGCCCGGGGCCTTCATGATGATCTTCACCTGTACCGAGGAGATGTCCGGAAAGGCATCGATCGGTATCCGGAAGTAGGCCCAGACGCCGGCTACGGCGAGCAGCAGCGCGCAGAACAGCACGAATGCCCGCTGCACAAGCGCAAACTCCACGAACCGGCGAAGCATCGCTATTCTCCGCCCATCATGTTTTCCAGTTCGGCGAGGCCGGATACCGCAACCTTCTGGCCCGCCGCCAATGGGCCTTCCACGGTGGCGGCGTGCAGCGATTTGCCTTTGAGCGTGACCGGCAGCACCGAGAAGCCGGCAGCGGTGCGCACGAAGATATTCGGCGTGCCCGCGAGATAGACGACCGCCGCGGCGGGAACCTGCAAGCCGCCAACGCTCGCCTCGCGGTGGATGCTGAGCGTCACCATCTGGCCTGCCACCAACCCATCCCGAGCCGGAATGCTTCCCGTGAGCTGCGCCGAGCGGGTCTTCGGATCAATCGAATGACTGACCGACAGGACCTTCCCCTCACCGCCGTTCGCTAGAAGGATTTTGTCGCCCGCGCGCACCTTGCCGATGAGCGCGGCCGGCAGCTGCGCCTCGACCCATAGCGCATCGCTCGTATCGATCACGACTGCGGGAGCCATCGCCTCAATGCTTCCGCCAGGGGCTGCCCGGGCTTCGACAACGCGGCCTGCCCTCTGCGCAATCAGCGCATAGCTGCCGTCGGCTTCTGTCTTTATGTTGCCGAGCGATACGAGCCGCTGATGTTCGGCCACGACAGCCGCGAGGCCGGCGCGATGCGCTTCGGTTTCGGCTGCCCGCGTGGGCGAGGTAATATTCTTCTCCGCGAGCCCCTTGTATCGATCCGCCACCGCCTTGGCGGCGGCAAGGTTCGCTTCCGCCTGCCGCAACTGGGAGATCGTCTCTACCAGCTCGCGGCTGGCGATTTTCATCAGCTGGCGACCCGGTTCCACCGTTTCGCCGGGCAGCACGTCGACCGAAACGACTGTACCCGCAAACGGCGCCGTAACCGCGATCCGGCTGTTCATAGGTGGCACAACCGTCGCCGGCAGGAGCGCAATGGCTTCATCGCTGGCGGGGCGAACCTCTTCGAGGCGGATCTGCAGGCTGTCGATCTGCGCCTCAGTGATGGCGATATCGGCGGCGGACGCGCCCCCCGCGATGCAGCCGAAAAGCAGCGGCAATAGCGCTGTAAATGGCCCAAACTTAAATGGGAGCATCAGCCAACCCTCCAACTCTTGCGAGTAGCAGTGGCATGCTCACCTGAAACAGAGCTGAAAGGGCTTCCTGGGCACCCCCATGCCCTTAGCGCGTTCAGGTGCGTTTCAGCTTTAAAGGCTATCGCTGTCTCGCTGTTATGGAGGCTTCCATCCGTATTCTCCTGGTCGAGGATGATGACGATATTGCCGAGCGGCTCCAATCGGGGTTAAGGCCGGAAGGCTTTGTCGTCGACCGCGCGGACACCGGCGAGGATGCCGCGATACTCGGCGTCGAGGAGAGGTACGACGCCGCGATCCTCGATCTCGGCTTGCCAGAAATGCAAGGGTTGGACGTGCTCCGCAAATGGCGTTCACAGCAATGCGACATGCCCGTACTGATCCTCACCGCTCACGGAACCTGGACGGAGAAGGTCGAGGGACTGAACGCAGGCGCCGACGACTACATCACCAAGCCCTTTCACATCCCGGAAATCGTTGCGCGGCTGCGGGCGCTGGTCCGGCGCAAATCGGGAAGCGCCAGCCCCCTTCTTCGGCACAAAGACCTGTCCCTCGATACGGTGGGCGGTAAAGCTTCGGTGGGTGGCCAAGAGGTCGATCTAACCGCCTCGGAGCTGAGGATGCTGACCTACTTCATGCATCGCCCCGGCCGCGTCATTTCGCAGTCGGAACTCTCCGAGCGGCTTTACGCCCTCGAGGAGAGCGCGTGGTCCAATACCATCGAAGTGTATATCAGCCGCCTGCGCCGCAAGCTCGGCCGCGACGTGATCACCACGGTGCGCGGCCTCGGCTACCGCATGGACTAGCGGTTTGCCATGTACAGCCTCAAAACCAGGTTGATCATCGTCGCGACCATATGGATCGCCATCGGTGTGGTCGTGGCGGGCTTGCTGCTGTCCCGAGCAAGCCGGCAGTTTCTCATCGGGCAGTTCTACGACGAGCTTTACGCTCATCTCGATGAGCTGCAGGGACTGATGGAGCTCGACGGCCAGGGCCAGTTCAACCTGCAACGGCCGTTGAGCGATCCCCGATACACCACGCCTCTGTCCGGCTTCTACTGGGAAATCCAGATCGGCGGCAAGCAGCTCGCGCGCTCCACCTCGCTCGAAGGCCCGAAGCTCGACGTTCCCGACGACGACGGCGAAGATGCCCAGATTCACACTCATCGCATCGAGGGACCGACAGGCGCACTGCTGGTAGCCGAACGCCTTCGCTGGCTCAAGAACAGCACGCAGCCGCTGCGTATCATCATCGGAACGGATGAGCGCTTTCTCGAAGGCGAGCTCGAGAAATACAACAAGGTGCTCGCGTGGTCGCTCAGCGCCTTTGCTCTCTCGATGATCGGCGCGGCGATCCTACTGCTGCTCTACGCGATGGCGCCGTTCGGGCATTTGCGACAAGCCCTCGCCCGCGTGCGCAGCGGCACCGCGCAACGTTTAAGCGGCAAGTTTCCAGAAGAGGTACAACCGTTGATCGATGATCTGAACGGCCTCCTTTCGGAATCCGGTCAGCAGATACTTCGCGCACGCACGCAGGCCGGCAATATCGCGCACGGCCTGAAAACGCCGCTGGCAATTCTCGTCGACGAAGCGCATCTGCTCGCGCAGAAGGGATCGGAAAAGTCCGCGACCGTCATTCGCGAGCAGTGCCGGCGCATGCAAAGCCAGATCGACTACCAGATCGCACGGGCGCGCGCCGCGGTGACGCGTGCAAAGCCTGTCACCGCTTCCTCGCTTTGCGAGACCGCAGAGCAGGTTGTTCGGGCATTGAGGCGACTCTACATCGAGCGCGGCTTGACAATAGAGAACAGAATTCCCGATCGGCAGATGGTCGCCTGCGAGGCGCAGGACCTGAACGAGATGCTCGGCAACCTCATCGACAATGCCTGCAAGTATGCAAAGAGCCGCGTCGAGGTGCGATGCGGCGATGACGCCAAGCCCGGCTTCGTCTCGGTGCTCATTGAGGATGACGGCCCCGGCCTCCCGCTGGAAGCATGGGACGTGGTCTTCAAGATTGGAGAGCAGTGGAACGATCGCCGCGGGGGCTCCGGGCTCGGCCTGCCGATTGTGCGCGACCTCGTTCAGTTCTACGGCGGCACCCTCAAGCTGGCCAAATCCAAGCTTGGTGGCCTCGCGGTGATCGTCGAGCTGCCAGAGTTCTCGAGCGCGGCGTGAGGTGCAAGGCCGCGACCGCATCGCGCAAGTTCCGAAGCGCACTGCCCCTCTTCGTCCATCCTGATGCACGGCAGTGAGAAGTCCATCAAGAGGGTCGGTTTCGTGAGGAAGGCCGGCGCGTCATCAGAGGCCCCTGCTGACCTCGAAGCTACATCGGCTCAGCGTACAATGCGAAGACGGCATCGCATATCGTGGCAGCGATCCTCATAGGCCGATTGAGCCGCCTGATTTGCCTGTTGCGGCACAGGGTCAGGCGTGATCCAGGCGGCGGCGACGCCGACGAATATGCGCAAAAGAACGTCCATTGCTTCGCCTCCCTTGAGAGTGCAGTCCTGCGCCCAAGCTTTCGAGAGGGGACTGCTACTCCAATTTTTCGCGTCGCAAGTAACCCGCAAGCCTACCATGCCAGTGGAGGACGCGCACAGCCTGATCAGGGGCAGCGCGCATCCCAATGTTTGCTAGCGGACCGGCGGGGGTTCATCCCGCGCATCGGCGCAGCGCACGCCAGTCCAATATCCGTACATGCCGCAGTCACCGTTTCGGGACGTCCAGCCGTAGACACGGGGGCCCGGTACTTCCGGAGCCGGGACGGCATCCTCGACGATCGCTCCCTCGACGATAACTGGACCATCGATGACAGGGCCTTCGTCGACGAGGATGGCTCCATCCTCGACGATGACTTCCTGAGCCGACACCGGTATCGCCATCGCCGCGACCGATGCGCCAGCTACCGTCGCCATCAAAACCGATTTCACCCAAGTGTGCATGGTACACCTCCGCTATGTGCCCATCCGCCGTCAGGGGAACCGCCCCTGCCCCGATTGGTTCCTCTCTCGACGACCCGGGAATGGAGGAAACTTTTCGTAAAGCAGTAGACGAGTTCTGGATTGTATTGGGCCGGGTGGTGGACCGCATGGGGCCGGTACCTTCTGAGCACCAATGACCCTTCCCCCGGGCTTCAGCCCGAAGCGCACAACCATTTCGGGAATCCGGGAAATGCCGCGCGTGTCAGTCGTGGGTATTCGCTTCGACGATGGAGACGCCCTCACCGGCATGCACCGACTTCAGGCGGCTCACGTCATCGAGCGCCATAGCCCAGATGTTGCACGGGCTCGCCATACGGATCTCGCCGCGGCGCGATACCGGCGTCGGGCCGAAGCCGATTGCGATCGCATCGCCGTCGGGCCAGAAGGCGATCTCGCCCGCGTTGACGACATCCCGAGCCTCGGGCTCGCGGTCGGAACTCACCGGCGAATTGAAATAGACCTCGCGGCCCCACATTCTGGCTTCGGCGTGAATCGGCAAAGCCGCCCAAATACGTTCGGCGGTCGGCGTCTCCAAGAGCCGGGCACGAATAGTCACCTTCCCCGCACGGATCACTACCACGCGCATCCCGCGACTCCCATACGGCCAGTCTTTCTGCTGGCCCGCAGGCACACTCTGTCATTGTGGCGTGATCGCATCAATACCCCTGTAGACGCACCACACAGCCTGCACACCCCGGGGAGGCGCGCGCCGACGAATGCACGATCGGGGTGATCGGCGAGCTATCGTATTCGCAGGAAAAGGAAACTGGGAAAGAAGTGATTGGCTCCGCGCCATCGGCGCAGAGCCACTGTACCTTCTAAGCCACGCCTTGGCGCAGCGCTTCCGGATCAGGCCGGGGGCGGCCCGAAAACCAGCACGGCATTGAGGCCACCGAAGGCGAAGGAGTTCGACATCGCATAGGTGACATCGAGCTTGCGGCCGGCATTCGGGATGTAGTCGAGGTCGCACTCGGGATCGGGATCGTCGAGGCCAATGGTGGGGGGGACCCAGTTCTCCTGCATCGCCATGATGCAGGCTGCAGCCTCGATGCCGCCGCCCGCGCCGAGCGGATGGCCGTGCATCGACTTCGTCGACGAAATGGCGAGGTTCTTGGCGTGGTTGCCAAACACCGCCTTGATAGCGCGCGTCTCGTTGGCGTCGTTGATCGTCGTCGCCGTGCCGTGCGCGTTGAGATACTGGATGTCGGACGGCGAAAGCCCGGCGTCCTTGAGCGCGCCGCGCATGGCCTCGTTGGGGCCTTCGGTGTCCGGGTTGACCATGTCCTTCGCGTCGGAGGACATGCCGTAGCCGACGATCTCGGCGAGGATTTTCGCGCCACGCGCCTGGGCGTGCTCAAGCGACTCCAGAACGAGGATGCCGGCACCCTCACCCAGAACCGTGCCGTTGCGCTTTTTCGCGAAGGGGAAGCAGCCCTCGGGTGACAGCACGTGCAGTGCCTGCCAAGCCTTCATGGTGCCGTAGTTGATGACGGATTCAGATGCACCGGCAATGGCGACATCGACCACATTGTTGCGGATGTAGTCGCGCGCAATGCCGATGGCATGCGTTGCAGTCGAACAGGCGCTGCAGGTGGCGAAGGTGGGCCCCTTGACGCCGAATTCAATGCCGACGTGGGCGCTCGCGGAGGAGCCAATGATGCGCAGAAGAGTGAGCGGATGGGTCGCGCGCTTTCCCTCGATGAACAACGCGCGATAGGAATTCTCGAAGGTGACGAGGCCGCCGGCGCCCGAGCCGACGATACATGCCGAGCGATAGGGATCTGTGAAGGGAACCTCGAGGCCCGCCTGCTTCACCGCCTCGTCGGCGGCCGCCGCTGCGAACCAAGAATAGCGGTCCGCGTGCATGACGAGCTTGTCGCGCTGGAAATGACGCAAGCGCTGCTTGGGATCGAAGTCCTTGATCTGGGCAGCGATGAGGATCTTCAGGTCTTCGAGGGGGAAACCGGTGAGCTCGGTCACCCCACACTTGCCGACCTGCATCGAGGCCCAGAAATCGGGTACGTTAAGGCCGATCGGCGTAACGACGCCCATTCCGGTCACCACGACGCGGCGTGCGCCGTTCGCGTTTGCCATAGGTTACCTGCCGGTTTGCGGGCGGCGTAGTAACGCCGCGACATGAGAATAACTTGCGAGCCGGCGATCGCCGTTCGGGGGGAGCTCGCGATCTCAATCCAGGTGCGCGCTATGATTGACACGCGCGCCAGGATGAATTTCGACTTAGGCCTTGGCGCCAGCGGCCGCAGGGCCCTTCGCCATCAGGTCCTTGACGCGATCGACGACCGATCCGACGGTCTTGAAGTCTTCGACGTCTTCGTTCGCGTTATAAGGAATCTCGATACCGAAAGTGTCTTCGATATCAAATACGATCATTGCAAGATCGAGGGATTCAATCTTCAGATCCGTCAAGGGCGTCGACAACGAGATGTCGTCGCGCGGTTCCTTCATGTGCTTCTTCAGGATCTCGACGATCTTGGTGCCAACTTCGTCCATTTCAGTCTCCCACCCCCGCTATATTTAAAGCCTGGGGCCCGAATTACTTGGTTCCTAGCTAATGCAAGGCCTGTAGCACAACAAGCTGTGGCGTCACATATCCTTAAACGCCAAGCAAGTCTAGCAGAGGCCTTCAGGCGGCCTACGGCCGGCTGGCACGACGCTTACGGCTGCTGCCAAACGCGTGCTGTCTTCTAAGGTACAGCAAAATGTCTTCTCAACCGTTGCTGACCCTGGGAGTGATGGGCACTCCCGTACTTGGCCGAAGCACCCGAAACGTGTTCAATAACAGAGCGCATTTCAAGGCCCTGTTATTGATTGGTGCCCGGAAGCGCAACGGTCCGGCAATCGCTCTACTTTATAGTATGAGCCTCGCCTGGGGAGATGCTCGAGGATGACGACGACAGTCCGCCCTCCAGCTCCGGCCGCCGCTGCGCAGCCGAACATGCCCTGGCTCGACCATTATCCGAGCGGCGTAGACTGGCACATGCCTCTTAAGGTCGCGCCACTCTATGCCCTCTTAGACGATGCGGTCGCCGGTTTTGGCGACCTTACCTGTACCAATTTCCTAGGCCGAACCCTCTCCTATTCCGACGTTGGTCAGCTGGTCGAGCGGGCTACGGCTGGGTTGCAGAGGCTCGGCGTCCGAAAGGGCACTAAGGTCGGTCTGCTCCTGCCCAATTCGCCGACGTTCATCGTCTACTTTTTCGCCGTCCTCAAGGCGGGCGGCACGGTCGTCAACTTCAACCCTCTTTATACCGTCGCCGAGCTGAAACAACAGGTGAAGGACAGCGACACTGAGCTGATGGTGACGCTCGACCTCAATGTGCTGTTCGACAAGGTCGAGGCGCTGCTGATGTCGGGATCACTCGCCCGCGCCATCGTCGCCCCCTTCCCTGCTCTCCTGCCAGCCACCAAGGCCGCCCTCTTCCGGCTCTTCCGCTCAAAGCAGCTCGCCCGGCCCCTCGCCTCGCCGGCGGCGGCGAGGATTGTGCTCGAAGCTGAAATCATGGCCGGTGACGGCCGGCCGGATAAGGTCGACATCGATCCGATGAACGATGTGGCAGTGCTGCAATACACCGGCGGTACGACGGGCACGCCCAAGGGCGCCATGCTCACGCACGCCAACGTCTACGTAAATGTGCAGCAGGTTGCGGCAACCTCGCCAAATCTGGAACGGGGCGTGGAACGCGTGCTCGGCGTCTTACCGTTCTTCCATGTCTTCGCGTTGACCGTAGTGATGAATCTCGGCATCGCCTATGCGGCGGAGATCGTCATCATGCCGCGGTTTGCGCTCGATGATGCCCTGAAGCTGATCAAGCGTACGAAGCCGACGATCTTGCCGGGGGTGCCCACGCTCTTCAATGCAATCATGAACCACCCAAAGATCGCGCACTACGATCTTTCATGCCTCAAATTCTGTCTTTCCGGTGGCGCCGCACTGCCCATGGAGGTGAAGCAGCGCTTCGAAATCATCACCGGCTGCAAGGTAGTGGAAGGGTACGGGCTCTCCGAGGCGTCGCCCGTCGTGACCAGCAATCCGCTCGAAGGGCCGGTGAAGGCCGGGTCGATCGGCATGCCGCTCGTCGGCACGATGGTCTCGCTGCGCGATCTCGCAGACCCGGCGAAAGAGGTGCCACGCGGCGAGAAGGGCGAGATTTGCGTCAGGGGACCACAGGTGATGAAGGGCTATTACAAACGCCCCGAGGACACCGCCGAGCAAATGGTAGGCGAGTTCCTGCGCACAGGTGACGTTGCGCGCATGGATCCCGACGGGTTCTTCTTCATCGAGGATCGGATCAAGGATCTCATCATCTCGTCGGGCTTCAATGTCTATCCGCGCCGCGTCGAGGAGGCGATCTACGAGCACCCGGCCGTTGCCGAGGTAACGGTGATCGGCATCCGAGACAAAAAGCGTGGCGAGGCGCCGAAGGCGTTCGTGCGGCTGAAGCCGGGCATGAACGTCACGACTGCGGAGCTGCTGACGCACCTGGAAGTGCGCATCTCGAAGATCGAGATGCCCTCGCAGATCGAATTCCGCGACCAGTTGCCGAAGACCATGATCGGCAAACTGTCGAAGAAGGAGCTGAAGGCCGAGGAAGAGGCGAAGTCCTCCAGCGCCCGATGACTGCCGCTCGGTAACGTTTTAAAACACCAGCGACCGGTGCAGCGCTGTGCCTGCCGTTACGCCGTCGGCGCCGGCCCACATGGCGCTATGGGGCTGCCGGGCAATATCGCCGGCTGCCCACACACCGGGCACCGTGGTCTGTTTCTGTCCGTCCGTCTTTATCATCGGGCCGGACAAGCCCTGCTCCAATTCGCAACCGAGCTGCTCCGCGATGGCGCTGTTGAGGCGCGTTGGCGCACCGATGTAGAGCGCGTCCAGAGGTGCAAGAGTGCCATCAGCGAGTTCGAGCGCTTTGAGATCACTGCCTTCGCCGCGTAGCGTTTTCACCTTGCGCTCTTCAATAGCCATACCTCGCTTCGCGAGGGCGTCGAGCGTGGCACTGTCTATATCGGTTGCCCCGTCGAGGAAGAATGTTGTCGGGCCCCATTCGGCGACCAGCGTCGCCTGGTGGGCGGACATTGGCGAGGCGTAGAGCACGCCAAGGCGGCGATCGCTGAATTCGAATCCATGGCAATAGGGACAATGCAGCACGGTGCGTCCCCAGCGCTCCGGCAGTCCGTCGATCGCGGGCAGTTGATCCGATACGCCAAAGGCGAGAACGAGGCGTTTACCGCGCAGCTCGGTTCCGTCATCCAGCGATAGTGCAAACGCGTCACCGTCGCGCCGGGCCGATGTCGCCGATCCGCCGATGAAGCGCGCGGTGGGATAGGCGCCAACCTGCGCTCTCGCCGTGGCATTCAGAATGGATGGAGCGCTGCCATCATGGCCGAAAAAGCCGTGCGAGTGCTCAGCAAAGCGGTTGCGGGGGGCGCCGGCGTCAATCACGCATACGCGCCGGCGCGCACGGGCAATGTACATCGCGGCGGAAAGTCCAGCGAAGCTGCCGCCGACGACGATTGCATCTTCAATCATGGGTCTCCTGGGTGCTTACCGCGCCCTGCTGCCTTCATGCCCTTGTGGAAGTCATCGCTGAGCATCGCGAGCGTCACCTCGCCGAAGCGTGACAACAGCAGCTCCTCGGCCTCGTCGAAGGCTTGCCCCAGCGCGTGGTTCACCGCCTTTTCGACGAGGCATGTCGGATTGTCGGAGCGATTTCCGATCGCGAGAAGCGCAGGGCAATCGAGCGCCTCGTAAACGTCGCGGAGCGTCACCTTCGAGAAGTCGCACGCGATGGTCCAACCGCCGCCGCGCCCCTTTCCCGACCGAACATATCCGTGCTCGCGAAGACCCGACATGATGCGTCGAATAACGACGGGGTTGGTATCCATCGCTTTCGCCAGCGTCTCGGACGTCGATGGACCGTCCTGCTCGGCCATATGGAGCAGAACGTGGAGCACCCCGGATAGGCGACTGTCGCGTCTCATGTAACTTTTAATGTTACTTATTGCGGTGCGAGTCAAGCCACGCTCGCGAGACAGGCGCGAGGGGCCTCAGCGGTATAGATCGGCGCGGGTGGGCGGCACGGCGGGCGGACGCTTGGCGTTCTTGGAGACGAGCGTCTGATAGATGCGCAGCGTGCCACGGGAGAACGCGAGCGAAACGCCCGCGAGGTATGCGACCCAGATGCGATACTTCTCCTCGCTCACATGCTTCAACGCTTCTTCGCGGTTCGCGGTGAGCCGCTCACACCAGAGCTTGCAAGTGCGCGCATAGTGAAGCCGCCAAGCCTCGATATCGAGCACTTCGAAGCCCGCGCGCTCCATCGCGACCGCCGAGCGACCGATATCGTCCAGCTCTCCGCCGGGAAAGATATACTTCGCGATCGCCTTCTGTTCGGGCCGCATGCGGCGCTTGAACCAACCTTCCTTGGGCGCACGGCGCGAGATGGCGTGGTTGAGGAACAGGCCCTCCTGCGCCAGCAGGCTCTGCATCTTACGCATGTAGTCGGGAATGTTCTTGAGGCCGATGTGCTCGTACATGCCGATGGAGGCGATCTTGTCGAACTCGCCCGACATCATCGAATAGTCTTTGAGCTCGACCGTCACGCGGTCTTCGAGCCCGAGGCGCTTGATCTTCTCCTTGGCAAACGCGAGCTGCTCTTCGGACAGTGTGATGCCGTGCGCAGTGACGCCGTAATTTTTTGCCGCGTGGCAGATGAGGCCGCCCCAGCCGCAGCCGATATCGAGGAAGCGGTCGCCCGGCTTCAGCCGCAACTTGCGGCAGATCATCTCCAGCTTGTCGCGCTGCGCCTGGGCAACGTCGTTGTTCCAGTCCGTGTAGTACGCGCACGAATAGACCATTTCCGGGTCCAGAAAGAGCGCGTAGAAATCGTTCGACAGGTCGTAGTGGAACTGAATGTAGTCCTTGTTGTCGGCGGTCTTGCGCTTGCGGCCGGTGATTTCGCCGGCAAAGCCCTGGTCGTCGGTGGCCTCTTGCGTGCGCGCCAGCAGGAACGGCGACAGGCGGCGCGCAATCTTCAGCGCGTCGCGGCCTTTCAGCTTCACCGAGCGGCCGCCGCGATTCAGCTGCGAGCCGAGATCGATGAGCGTGCCGCCGGAAAAATCGATGCCCTTATCGACGTAGTGGCGGATGAAATTGTCGAGGCGCGGCCAGCGCAGCAGCGAGCCGATGACGCCGGCATTGGCGATGGAAATCTCGAAGGGGCCGGTAACGTTGCGCCCGAGCGGTGTCAGCGAGCCGTCCCATAGGCGCAGCGAGGCGTTGATATCGAGCGTGTCGGCCAGCTCGCGCGCAAGGACCTTCGCCGCTGAAAGCTGCTTTTCCGCCTTTGCGCTACTGTCCTTGGCCATGCCGGATGGGCCCCCGTTGCTTCTCCACCCGCGGGTGCTCGCATACCTTCCTGCGCCTGTCGAGGGGCGATGCGCGCAGACCACCAACGTCAGGGCACGAAAGCGCGGATGGAACTATGCGGCCTGGTGGATTTCGGCGGCGTCTCTCGATTCGAGGATTGCGGCGACTCCCATCCCACCCGCCGTGCAGATGGAAATAAGCCCGCGGCCATGCTGCTGGGAAAGAAGCTTGGCGAGATTGGCGACGATGCGTGCGCCGGTTGCCGCGAAGGGATGGCCAACGGCTATGGATGAGCCGCGCACGTTGAGCTTGCCGCGATCAATCGCGCCCATGGGCTCGGACCGCCCCAGCACCTCTTTGCAATAACCTGGGTCTTCCCACGCCTTGAGCGTCGCCAGCACCTGTGCGGCGAAGGCCTCGTGAATTTCGTAGAAGTCGAAATCCTGCAGCTTGAGGCCGGCGCGGTCCAGCATGCGCGAGACGGCAATGGTGGGCGCCATCAGGAGGCCATCGCCGCCGACAAAGTCGTTCGCGGCCGTCTGAGAATAGGTGATGTAAGCCAGGATTGGGAGTCCATGCTTCTCCGCCCAATCCTCCGACGCAAACAGCACAGCGGCGGCGCCATCGGTGAGCGGGGTGGAATTCGCGGCGGTGAGCGTGCCGCGGGCCGTCTTGTCGAACGACGTTTTCAGTGTGGCGAGTTTTTCCGCAGTCGCGTCGGGGCGGATGTTGTTGTCGCGGAAGACCCCGGCAAACGGCGTAACGAGATCATCCATGTAGCCGGATCGATAGGCTTCCGCCGCCTTGCGGTGGCTTTCGAGCGCGAAGGCGTCCTGTTCGGCGCGGCTGATGTCCCATTCCTGGGCCATCAACTCGGCATGCTCGCCCATGGAAAGTCCCGTCCGCGGCTCGGCGCTGGCGGGAGCGAGCGGCACCAGCTCACCGGGGCCGAAACCCTTGAACACCTTCAGCTTGCCCATGAGGGTCTTCTGCTGTGCGGCCTGGGTGAGGCGCTTTGCGAGCTTCTTGGAGACGACGATCGGCGCGTCAGATGTCGTATCGGAGCCGACGGCGATCGCGCATTCGATCTCGCCGGTGGCGATCTTCGCCACGCTGCCGAGGCCGCCCTGAAGGCTCGTCCCGCACGCCTGCATCATGGTGATGCCGGGCGTCGAGGGCGCAAGCTGCGTGCCGAGCACCGCTTCGCGCGTCAAGTTGAAATCCTTCGAGTGCGTGATGACCGCGCCGCCGACCACTTCGTCGATGTGCTCACCTTTCAGGTCGTAGCGATCTACGAGCGCGTTGAGCGCGCCGGTCATCAACTCCAGGTTGGAGAGATCGGCATAGAAGGTGTTGGAGCGGCAAAACGGAATGCGCGCCCCGCCGATGACCGCCACGCGCCGTAGGAACCGCTGCATATCCGCTTCCCTCTGTCCGACTATTCAGCCGCTGCCGCCTGCGGCGCGGGATTGGGTGAATGTGCTGCCTTGTAGTGCAGCGGGCCGCCCCGGAACGGCGCAAAGCCGGTGCCGAAGATAACGCCCGCATCAACCAAGTCCGCCGTCTCCACGATGCCTTCATCGAGCGACTTCTGCGCCTCGGAGATGAGCGGCGCGATGAGATCGCGGCCAAGCTTTTCCATCTCAGCACGGTCGAAGACGCGCCCGGTCTTTTCCGGCTTGCCGTCCTTCCAAACGTAGAAGCCTTCGCCCGTTTTCTTGCCGAGCTTGCCGGCGGCAACGAGACGGTCGAGCTTGGAGCCTTCGGAAGAGAACTTGAGGATGTGCGCGACGTGCGCGCAGACATCTAGCCCCACCGTGTCCGCAAGCTCGATGGGCCCCATCGGCATGCCGAAGGTGCGGGCGGCCTCGTCGATGCGCTCCTTGTCCTCACCTAACTCGAGGCGCTGCATCGCCCCGAACATGTAGGGCGTCAGCACGCGGTTGACGAGGAAGCCCGGCACGCTCTTGGTGATGAGTGGGAACTTGCCGATAGCGGCCACGAAGGCCGCGCCGCGGTTCACGTCCTCCTCGCGCGACTGCGGCCCGCGCACCACCTCGACCAGCGGCATCAGCGCGACGGGGTTGAAGAAGTGAAGGCCGATGAGGCGTCCCGGATCGGGGAGGCCCGCTGCGATGTCCTCGATGAGCAGCGAAGACGTGTTCGTTGCCAGCACGGCACCGGGCTTCATCTTCGCTTCGACCTCGGCCAGCACCTTCTGCTTGATGTCGAGCTTCTCGACGATGGCCTCGATGACGATATCGGCGCGCGCAATGCCATCCCCGGCAGGATCCGCGATCAGCCGTGCCTTGGCGGCGTCGCGCTGCGCCTTCGTTTTGAACTTGCGCGCAAACAGTTTCCCCTGCGCGGCGATGCCATTTGCGATCTGGTCGGAGGAGACGTCCTGAAGCGTCACCTCCATGCCGTTGGCGACACACCAGCCGGCAATGTCAGCGCCCATCGTTCCCGCACCGATGACGTGCGCACGCATGGGTTTCCAGCCGAGTTTCTTCGGCGCCTGGCCCTTGAGCAGCTCCGACAGCCAGAAAACGCGACGAAGATTGCGAGACTGATCGGAAACCATCAGCGGCGCGAAGGCACGGGTTTCCGCTGCCTTCATCGCTTCCTCGTTACCGCCGTACTGTTCGAAAAGATCGATCAGCCGATAGGGCGCCGGGTAATGATCCTCGCGTGCCTTCTTGGCCACCTCGGCACGCATGCGCTTGACGAGCAACTCGCGCGCCGGCCACTTGCTCAATAGCTGCGTGGCAAAGCCGGCGGGCTTGGATTTGCGCTCACGCAATATGGCCTTGCGCGCGGCCCAGGGCAGCGCGCCGCGGCTATCGACGAGTTGATCGACGAGGCCGATGCGGCGGGCAGCGGACGCCGACAGCATCTTGGCAGTCAGCATGGCCTGCATACCGGCCATCGCTCCGGCTTGGCGGATGGTGCGCACTGTGCCGTTGAGACCGGGGAAGATGCCGAGCTTCACTTCGGGGAAGCCGAGCTTGGTTCCAGGATCGCGTGTCGCGATGCGATATCGGCAGGCGAGTGCCAACTCCAGGCCGCCACCAAGACAGAAGCCGTCAATGGCGCAGACGATGGGCACCGGCATACGTTCGATGCGATCGAACAGCCCCGTCACCTGACGGAGCCGGTCTATGACTTCGGTCTC
>Ga0180223_1000255_pt1 | contig 83039 bp, 82 predicted proteins | sample eDN5th30CKraftOP_FD_151337 | JGI IMG/M metagenome (GOLD analysis project Ga0180223, IMG submission 151337) | Enriched Organic Plus compost microbial communities from Emeryville, California, USA - eDNA 5th pass 30_C Kraft OP (version 2) (version 2) ...
CGCTCGTCGCCCGCCTCAATAGCGCGCTGTATGGGCGCCGCGCCGCGCCAGCGCGGCAGCAGGCTGGCGTGGATGTTCAGGCAGCCATGCGCGGGCAATGCCAATACCCAGGCGGGCAGGATCAGGCCATAGGCCGCCACCACCATCACGTCCGGCGCCGTGGCCCGCAGCGCCTCGCGCGCCGCTTCGGCATCTTGCGGATACTTGCCGTCCAGGCGCAGGCTGCGCGGCTGCGACACGGCGATGCCGGCCGCGGCGGCGGCCTGCTTGACGGGGCTGGGGGTCAGTTTCAGGCCGCGTCCGGAAGGACGGTCGGGCTGGGTAAGGACCAGCGGCACCTCGTGGCCTGCCGCCACGATGGCTTCCAGGGCCTTGCGGGCGAATTCGGGGGTGCCGGCAAAAACGATGCGCACGCGGGCTCCTTGCCTGTAAAACGGAAAAAGGTCAGGCCCTGAGGGCTTCGCGCTCTTGCTTGCGCAGCTTGGTCTTGATGCGGTTCTGCTTGAGGGAGGAAAGATATTCGACGAACACTTTGCCCTCCAGGTGGTCCAGCTCGTGCTGGACGCAAACCGCCAGCAGCCCCTCGGCTTCGAGCTCGAAAGGCTCGCCCTGTTCGTTCAGGGCCCGCACGCGGATGCGCGCGGCGCGCTGCACCTGGTCATAGATGCCGGGCACCGACAGGCAGCCTTCTTCGTAGACCTGCAGGTCGTCGCTTTTCCAGGTGATTTCGGGATTGATCAGGACCAGCAGGTCATCGCTGTTTTCAGAGACGTCGATGACCACGACGCGCTCGTGGACGTCGACCTGGGTGGCGGCCAGCCCCACGCCCGGCGCATCGTACATGGTTTCGGCCATGTCCCGCACCAGTTGGCGGATGCGGTCGTCCACCACCTGCACAGGCTTGGCTGTCTTGTGCAGGCGTGGATCCGGGTAGCGAAGAATGGGGAGCAAAGCCATGAAAAATGTCCTGAATACGTCTAAGCGATTATAACAAAACGGTTTTTGACGAATCAGCGTGACTTTGCCCGCCACGCGCGCCCGCAAGCAGCCCGGCTTGTGCCAAACTTGCGCCATGCCCATTACCCTGCCCCTGGAAGAAACCGCCGCCTGGATCCGGCTGTCGCTGGAGCCTGGGCTGGGCCCCGTGCAGGCGCGCAGCCTGCTGGCCGCCATCGGGCTGCCCCAGGAAATCTACGCCCAGCCGGCCGCCGCGCTGGCCAAGGTGGTGCCGCAGGGATTGGCGCGCCAGCTGCGCCGGCCCGCCGACGCCGAAACCGAAAGCCTGATCGCGCGCAGCCTGCAATGGCTGGAGCAGCCCCGGCACCACATGCTGACCCTGGCCGAACCGGCCTACCCGCCCGCGCTGCTCGACATCCACGACCCGCCGCTGCTGCTTTACGTGAACGGTGATCCGGGCTTGCTGTCGCGCCCCATCGTGTCCATCGTGGGCGCGCGCAACGCCACCGCGGGCGGCATGGACAATGCGCGCGCCTTCGCGCGCCACCTGGCCGGGCAAGGCTGGTGCGTGGCCAGCGGGCTGGCCCACGGCGTGGACGCGGCCGCGCACCAGGGCGCCCTGCAGGCCGGCCCGCAGGGCGCCGGCACCGTGGCGGTCATGGGCACGGGCATCGACATCATCTATCCCTCGGCCAACCTGGAGCTGGCGCGCCAGATCGCCCGCGAAGGCGCCCTGGTGTCCGAACTGGCCCTGGGCACGCCTTCGCTGCCCCACCAGTTTCCGCGCCGCAACCGCATCGTGGCGGGCCTGGCGCGCGGCGTGCTGGTGGTCGAGGCTGCGCGGCAAAGCGGTTCGCTCATCACGGCCCGCCTGGCCTCCGAAGCCGGGCGCGAGGTCTTTGCCATTCCCGGCTCCATCCATTCGCCGCTTTCGCGCGGCTGCCACGCCCTGATACGCCAGGGCGCCAAGCTGGTGGAGTCCGGCCAGGACATCCACGAAGAACTGGGCGCGCCCGGCGGCGGGCCGCCGTCCCTTGGCGGGCAAGGCCCCGACGCATCGCCCCGCGCACCGGCGGCGGCCAGGCGCAGGGCCGCCGCCGGCCCTGCGCAAGCGCCGCCGCAGCCCCACATGCCGCCGAACCCCGACGCGGCGACGGTGCTGGCCGCGCTGGGCCATGACCCGGTGGACATCGACACGCTGCACACGCGCACGGGGCTGGGCATCGCGCAATTGAACGGCGCCCTGTTGGCCCTGGAAATGGCCGATGCCGTCTCCAGGCAGGACGATGGCCGCTACCAGCGCCGCAACCGCTAAAATGGCGGCCATGCAACTATTCAATTTCAACCGGCCCAGCGCCCAGGAGCATGCCGCCCTCATCGAAGAACTGGGCCCACTGCCCGTGCAGGGCGCAGCATGGCCATCGTGGGTCAAGATACTGGTATGGGTCGTCGTGGCCCTGATCGGCGTGCAGATCATCCGCGTCGCCACGGCCCTTCAGGGCCAGCCGGTCAATCCTGTCATGGCGGGCAGCATACTGGTGTGCTTTTGCGGCCTGCTGCTGGTGGCGCGCGTCATGGCGGTTTCCCAGACGCGCATCACGCCCGAAGGCATCGAGCAGACGTGGCTGACGCGGCGCGCCATCGCATGGGAGGACATCCAGTTTGCGAAGTTCGTGCCCATGATCGCCTCGAAAAGGCTTATCTGCTTTACCGGCCGCAGCCGCCCGGTGGTGTTCCAGGCCGGCACGCGCGAGCTGCAGCTTGCGTTCGCCCGCATCGCAGTGGTGTACCGGCGGCGCTAGCAGCCGGACCGGCCCCCGCCGCGGCCAGGCCATGCTTCGGGGCAGCGCCCGGCGCCGGCCCGGCGGTGCGGGCGCCCCGCCACATCAGCGCAACAGGCCGCCCGCGAACATATACCCCCATTTGTGCAGCGACTTGATGGGCAGATCGATGCCGTGCTGCGCCTTGAACTTGCGGCGCAGGCGGCTGACCAGCACCCCAAGGCGCGCCTGACCCGTATGCCGGTCGGGGCTGTCGGCCTGGCCGCAGCCGTCGATGGCGGCCAGCAGGTCGGCATGGCTGGCGCGCAGGCCCGGCTGCGCCGCCAGCACCAGGACGAAGGCGCGCTCGCTGGTGGTAAGGGCGACCTGGCCGCCCGACGGGCTTTCCAGTACCCAGGCTTGCCCGCGCAGGGCCCAGTTTTCGCCAGAAACCTCTTCGGGAGCATGCTCGGGGACCGGCGGCATGCCGCGCCTGAGCAGGCTGAACAGCGTGGCCGCAAGCAGCCCGGCCGAGGCGCCTCGCGGGCACCAGATGTCGGTGCCGCACTGCAGGACGGCGACCAGGGCGGCTTCGTCCTGCTCGTCCAGCAGCGACACGATGCCGACGGCGGGATGCCGCATGCGCAGCAGCCGCGCCGCCGCGCAGTTCTGGTTCAGTGAGGCGTCCAGCAGCACCAGGGCGGCCGGCGCGGGACCAGTGTCCTGTGCGCAAGCCTGCCCCACCCGGTGCTGCAGGGCGGGGAGCTCTTCGCAGGCCTGGACCAGGAATCCATAACCTTGCAGATCGGTCATGCGCCCGGCCACCCTGCTGTTATGGGCCTGCCCCGGAGGGCTGAACAAGAAGACTTGGGGCTCCATGGCTAGGCTCCGTTATATTTTTACATGAACTTACATTATATTATTTCAATCGTGTTTTCAATTATTCCCAACGTGATCGAATAAGCCTATTCAATCACGTATGTGAAATCTTTTGCCGAACGACTCCGCTTTGCCCGCAACCTGCGCGGCCAGACCCAAGCCCAACTGGCCCGGGCGTGCCGCGTCTCGCAGGGTGCCATCGCCAACTACGAAAGCGGCGCGCGCCAGGCGGCCAAAATCATCTTCAGGCTGGCCGCCGTGCTGCGCGTCAGCGCCATTTGGCTGGCCGAGGGCACAGGCCCCATCGAATTCGACGCGCCCGCGCTCACCGCCGGCGCGTACCGGCTGCAGGACGGCGGCGCGGCGTGCGCAACGCCCGCCTGGCCCTTTAACGACATTTCGCCTGAAATCTATTGGGCCTTGAGCGAACGCGACCGCCAGTTGATCGAAAACACGGTCGCGGGCCTGGTCGCCTCGCTGCTCCAGGATCCCGCATCCAGCTAGGGCCTGTCACTAGGCCCTAAACCCGATATACTTCGTCCATGCAGGGGTACTCGTCGCAAGCCGGCGGGTTGAGAAAAACCCTTCGTACCAGTACGGATAATGCCGAAGCTGGGAGCCATCACGGATACGGGCGCGTTCGCAACCCATTCTTCCATCCGCCTCCCCTTTCGGCTCCATGTTCAACACTTTGGAGCACATCTTGAAAACTTCTTCCGCTTTCACCGCCTCGTCGGCGCACGTCGATGCCGCCGCCATCGCCCCCTTGCCGCAGTCGCGCAAGGTCTACCAGCAGGGCTCCCGCCCCGACATCCAAGTGCCGTTCCGGGAGATATCCCAAAGCGACACGCCCACCACTTTCGGCGGAGAAACCAACCCCCCGCTCACCGTCTATGACACCAGCGGTCCCTACACGGATCCGCAGGCCCGCATCGACCTGCGCAAAGGCCTGCCGCCGCTGCGCGCCGCCTGGATCGAAGAGCGCGGCGACACGCAGACCCTGGACGGCCCGTCCAGCCGCTACGGGCGCGAACGCCTGGCCGACCCGGCGCTGGCCGCCATGCGCTTCGAGCTGCAGCGCCAGCCGCGGCGCGCCGGGGCGGGCGCCAACGTCACACAGATGCACTATGCCCGGCGCGGCGTGGTCACGCCCGAAATGGAGTTCGTGGCCATCCGCGAAAACCTGCGCCGCGAGCAGTACGTCGCCTCGCTGCGCGACAGCGGCCCCCAGGGCGAGAAACTGGCCCGGCGCATGACGCGCGGCCATCCCGGCCAGCCATGGGGCGCCGCCATCCCGGAACTCATCACGCCGGAGTTCGTGCGCGACGAAGTGGCGCGCGGACGCGCCATCATTCCCGCCAACATCAACCACCCGGAAATCGAGCCCATGGCCATAGGCCGCAATTTCCTGGTCAAGATCAACGCCAACATAGGCAATTCGGCCGTCAGCTCGGGCATCGCCGAGGAAGTCGAGAAAATGACCTGGGCCATACGCTGGGGCGGCGACACCGTCATGGACCTGTCCACCGGCAAACACATCCATGAAACGCGCGAGTGGATCATCCGCAATTCGCCGGTGCCCATCGGCACGGTGCCCATCTACCAGGCGCTGGAAAAAGTCGATGGCAAGGCCGAGGAGCTGACCTGGGAAATTTTTCGCGACACGCTCATCGAACAGGCCGAACAAGGGGTGGACTACTTCACCATCCACGCCGGCGTGCGCCTGCCCTTCATCCCCATGACCGCCGACCGCATGACCGGCATCGTCTCGCGCGGGGGCTCCATCATGGCCAAGTGGTGTCTGGCGCACCACAAGGAAAGCTTTCTGTACGAGCGCTTCGAAGACATCTGCGACATCATGAAGGCCTACGACGTCAGCTTCTCGCTGGGCGACGGCCTGCGCCCCGGCTCGGGCTACGACGCCAACGACGAGGCCCAGTTCGCCGAGCTGAAGACGCTGGGCGAGCTGACGCAGGTGGCATGGAAGCACGACGTGCAGGTGATGATAGAAGGCCCCGGCCACGTGCCCATGCAGATGATCAAGGAAAACATGGACCTGCAGCTGGAACACTGCAGCGAGGCGCCCTTCTACACCCTGGGGCCGCTGACCACCGACATCGCGCCGGGCTATGACCACATCACTTCGGGCATCGGCGCCGCGCTGATAGGCTGGTACGGCACGGCCATGCTGTGCTATGTGACACCCAAGGAACACCTGGGCCTGCCCAACAAGAAAGACGTCAAGGACGGCATCATCACCTACAAGATCGCCGCCCATGCGGCCGACCTGGCCAAAGGCCACCCCGGCGCGGCCATACGCGACAATGCGCTGTCCAAGGCGCGCTTCGAGTTCCGGTGGGAAGACCAATTCAACCTGGGCCTGGACCCCGATACGGCCAAGGACTTCCACGACGAGACCCTGCCCAAGGACGCCATGAAAAGCGCCCACTTCTGCTCGATGTGCGGGCCGCACTTCTGCAGCATGAAGATCACCCAGGACGTGCGCGACTACGCGCAGCGCAGCGGCGTCGGCGAGCAAGAGGCGCTGCGCCGCGGCATGGAGGAAAAAGCCATCGAGTTCGTAAGGGAGGGAGCCCGCTTGTACAGCCGGGCTTGATGGATTCCAAGTGTCGCGATCGGCGCGCCTTCGGGCGAACACAGCGCCGCATCCCGGCAGGCGCCCGGAGAGCACAGGGCTGGCCGACGCGCCGGCCCGAAGGCAAAAGGCCGCCGGTCCTTGCGGGACCGGCGGCCTTTTTTCCGCCTGCCGTCGCGGCTACTGCTGGACGGCGTACAGGAACAGCTCGACGCGGCGGTTCATGGCCCGGCCTTCCGCCGTGCCATTGTCGGCCACGGGATTGTTGGGTCCCCTGCCCTCGACCATGAGGTTGCCGCCGGGCACGCCCTTGCTGGTCAGATAGTTGGTGACGGCGCGCGCGCGGTTCACCGACAGCGTCTGGTTGACCGCCGCCGTGCCCGTGCTGTCGGTATAGCCGATGGACTTGGCGCGCAGTTCCGGATGCTGCACCAGCGCGCGGGCCACGCTGTCCAGGACGGGCAGCAGCTCGGGCTTGAGCGCGTACTTGCCGGTGTCGAAGGAGACATTGCTGGGGATGTTGACCTTCAGCGTGCCGTCCGGCATTTCGATGACGTCGATACCCAGGCTGCCGGCGCCGGACTGCTGGACGTCGTTCTTGACGCCCGACCAGTTGTAGCCGGCAATGCCGCCCGCCACCGCGCCTATGCCGGCGCCTATCATGGCCGCCTTGCTGCTGTCGCCGATCAGCGCTCCCAGGCCCGCTCCGACGGCGGCCCCCGCCCCGGCGCCCACGGCGGTCTTGCCGCCGCGGCTCATGCCGCCCATGCTTTCATTGACGCTGGCGCAACCCGCGACCAGGGCCACCGCGCACAGGCACGCGGCCAGGCGATTAACACGCATCGTTCCGTTCATTTTTGATTCTCCTTTGTGCAACGTTTTGACAGAATGCTCCTTTGCCGCATCAATGCTAGCAAGCGGCGCGGGGGGCGGATGTTACTGTTTGATTCCCCGTGGCGCACCGGCAAGCGCCCTGCCCGGCCTGGCCCCTGCGTGCGCATGCGTTACAAGATATCGGAGGCGCATTACGTTCGGCAACCTTCTTGACGATTCCTTAAATCCGCCAGCCTTTCTCCGCCGCTTCGCACCGCCGCATGCCGCCCCATGCCCGATAAATAAATTCGAACGCACCTTAAAGGAATTGCGATAGGCACCGGCGTGGAAACCGCTCAGAATTTGCATGACAAATCAAGCACTCTGCAGCGAGACAAGCACCATGAACGACTTCCGCACTTTCCACAAGGCCAGGCGCACTCCCGCCGTTCCCATGCAGCCCGTCATCGACCCGGCCGGCTGGCAGCCCGAAACCCTGACCGATGTCGACGACTGGAGCTACCGGCTGACCGACGCCGACCGCGACGCCCTCGTCCGCGCCGCCGCCGACATGCGCGCCCGCGGCGTCCCCGTGGCGCAGACCAGCCGTGAGCACTTCCGCCTGGAAGGCGGCTTCGTCCAGGTTCTGGGCGACGTGCATCAGGAACTGCGCAACGGGCGCGGCGTGGTGATGCTGCGCAACTTCCCCATCGAGGAAATGGACCGCGAGGGCATCGCCATCGCCTATCTGGGCCTGGGCAGCCACCTGGGCCAGCCCATGTCCCAGAACAAGAAAGGCCATGTGCTGGGCCATGTGACCGACCTGGGCGGCAACTACTCCGACCCCAACACGCGCGGCTATTTCACCCGCGCCGAAATGCGCTGCCATTCCGACCCCTGCGACTATGTCGGCCTGCTGTGCCTGAAGACATCCAAGTCGGGCGGCGCCAGCCGCGTCGCCAGCTCGGTCACGGTCTACAACACCCTGCTGGAAAGACGGCCCGACCTGGTCAAGGTGCTGACCCAGGACTTCTACCGCTCCAAGAAGGGCGAGCTCAACGCCGGCGAGACGCCGTGGTTCAAGCAGCCCATCTTCTCTTTCCACGACGGCTATTTCAGCGCCGTGGGCGCCGGCTCGTCCATCGACAAGGCCCAGGGCCTGCCGGGCGTGGAGCCCTTCACGCCGGAACAGCGCGAAGCCATCGACATGTACCGCCAGGTGGCCGACGAGCTGCTGCTGGACATCCCCTTCCGGCCGGGCGACGTGCAGCTGCTGAACAATTACGTAGCGCTGCATACCCGGCGCGACTATGAGGACTGGCCCGAACCCGAGCGCAAGCGCCACCTGCTGCGCCTGTGGCTGTACGACCCGGACAACCGGCCCATCCCGCCCGACCAGCGCAATGGCTACCGCGGCCGCGGCATCCTGCTCGACGGCGTGCAGCTGAACGCCCCGCTCGACGCCGCCGAAGCCGCCTGAGGCGCGCGCACCCGATGAGCCGCCTGGACAACTGCCACAATATCGCCGACCTGCGCCGCGCCGCCCAGCGCCGCCTGCCCAAGGGTGTCTTCGACTATCTGGACAAAGGCACGGAAGACCAGCTCTCGCTGGGCAACAACCGCCGCGCGCTGGAAAACCTGAAGCTGCTGCAGCGCATCCTGGTCGACGTCTCGGATGTGCAGACCGCATGCAGCCTGCTGGGCGGTCCGGCCGCCATGCCGCTGGCCATCGCCCCGACCGGCATCGCCGGCCTGTGCTGGTACGAGGGCGAGCTGGAACTGGCGCGCGCCGCCGCCAAGGCAGGCGTGCCCTTCACCCTGGCGACCGGCTCCAATACGCCCATGGAAAAAATCGCCGAGCAGGCGGGCGGACGGCTCTGGTTCCAGCTGTACATGTGGCGCAACAAGGCGCTGTCCTACGACCTGGTGCGGCGCGCCGCCGCAGCGGGCTTCGAGGCCCTGATCTGGACCGTGGACATCCCCTTTCGCCCCAATCGCGAACACGACAAGCACAACGGCTTCAGCAGCCCGTACAAGCTGAACGCGCGCAGCGCCATCGACACCCTGCGCCACCCGCGCTGGCTGGCCGGCGTGCTGGCGCGCTACCTGGCCACCACGGGCATGCCCTCGCATGCCAACTTCCCGCCCGACTACCGGCGCAAGTTCACCTCGGACGTGGCCAGCGCCAATGCGCTGCGCGCCGACCAGCTGGGCTGGGACGACATAAAGCGCCTGCGCGACGTGTGGTCCGGCAAGCTCATCCTGAAAGGGGTGATGCGCGCCGAGGACGCCCGGCGAGCGGCCGAGCACGGCCTGGACGCCATCGTCGTCTCCAACCACGGCGGGCGCAACATGGACAGCGCCCCCGCGACGCTGGACGTATTGCCGGGCATTGTTTCCGCGGCGGGCGGCAAGACCGCCGTGCTGGTCGACTCCGGCGTGCGGCGGGGCAGCGACATCGCCAAATGCCTGGCCCTGGGCGCGCAAGGGGTGCTGACGGGCCGCGCCACGCTGTACGGCGTCGGCGCGGGCGGCCAGGCCGGCGCGGCCAGGGCGCTGGACCTGCTGCACGAAGAACTGCGCCGCACCATGGCCTATATAGGCTGCGGCCGCGTCCAGGACATCGGCCCCGACGCGCTCTGGCGGCCGGCCGGGCCAGGCCAGGCCGGCGCAGCCCTGCCTGGCTAGGCGGCCGGCGGGGCCGGGCGGGCCGCCGGCGGCGCCGCGGGCATGGCCCGCCCATGTTTCCCATTTCCATCATTCCACAAGAGACAAGACTCATGCATGCTGAAACCCAAGCAACCACCCGGCCGGAACGGCTAGACCTGCTGATAGACAACAAAGCCGTGGCGACGGACGATTATTTCGAGGTCCGCGACCCGGGCAGGTTCTCCGACGTGGTCGGCCTGGTGGCGAACGGCCGGGCCGAACATGCCGACGCGGCGGTGCGGGCCGCGCACAAGGCCTTCCTGGCCTGGCGCGACGTGCCGGTGCACCAGCGCGTCCAGAAACTGCTCGAAGCCGCCGACGCCATGAAGGCCATCGGGGCCGAGCTGGCCGAAACCCTGGTCAGGGAACAGGGCATGCTGCTGCAGGACACCCGCCGCGACGTCTCCAACGGCGTCACCACCCTGCGCGAGATCGCCGCCCTGGCCGAGGATTTCCTGCGCGCCGACGAATACGAAGACGACGAGAGCCTGATCCAGGTGCGCAAGGCGCCGCGCGGCGTGGTGGCCGCCATCGTGCCTTGGAACGCCCCCATGGGCCTGACCATGGGCAAGGTGGCGCCGGCCCTGGCCGCGGGCAACACGCTGGTGGTCAAGCCTTCGCCCTTCGCGCCGCTGGCGGTGTCGCGCGCCCTGCAGGTGATCGCCGGCTTCTTTCCCGACGGCGCCATCAACGTGGTGCACGGCGACGGCGACATCGGTCCCGCGCTGACCCACCACCCGCTGGTGCGCAAAATCTCTTTCACCGGCGGCATCGAGACCGGCAAGGCCGTCATGGCCGCGGCGGCGCAGTCCGTCAAGAACATCGGCCTGGAACTGGGCGGCAACGATCCGGCCATCGTGCTGGACGACGCGCGGCCCGAGCAGGTCGTGCCCCATCTCGTCAAGCGCATCTTCACCCGCTCGGGCCAGGTGTGCTATGCGGTCAAGCGCATCTATGTGCCCAAGGCCATGTACGGCGACTTCTTCGATGCCTTGTGCGCCTCGGTGGACCGCCTGCAGGTGGGCTACGGCCTGGACCCGCGCGCCACGCTGGCGCCCGTCAACAACCGCAACCAGTTCCGATTCATACAGGACCTGGTGCAGCGCACGAAGCAAAGCGGCGCGCAGGTGCGCGAACTGGGCCAGAAGCTCGACCCGGACAGCTGGGACCAGGGCTATTACCTGCTGCCCGCCGTGGTGGGCAATGTATCGCCCGACGAGCAGGTCGTGGTGGGCGAGCAGTTCGGCCCCATCATCCCCGTCGTGCCCTACGACACGGAAGAAGAAGCGCTGCGCATGGCCAACGGCACCGAACACGGGCTGGGCTCTTCCATATGGACTGGCGACGTGGACAGGGGCCTGGCGCTGGCCGGCCGCATCGAAGCCGGCCTCACCTTCATCAACAGCCATGCCCGCACCAGGCTGGGCGACCGCCACATCCCCTTCGGCGGCGTCAAGCAAAGCGGCATCGGCCGCGTGCGCACCCACATCGGCCTGGCCGAGTACATCGAATACCAAACCATCAGCCTGGACAAGAAGACCATCGCCGCCGTCCAGAAAAAGGAGCAATAGCATGGCATGCAACAGCGATGTCGCCGTCACCACCCGATACTCCGCTTCGGACGCCCTGTTGGGCGGACTGCACGAGGCCGGCGTCACCTACATATTCGGCAACCTGGGCAGCGACCATGCCAGCATCGTCGAAAGCGTCGCCAGGGCGCGCGGCGAAGGCCGCCCCCTGCCGGGCGTCGTGCTATGCCCCCACGAAGGCATGGCCATCGCCGCCGCGCATGGCTATGCGCAGGTCACGGGCCAGGCGCAGGCGGTTTTCGTGCACGTGGACGTCGGCACCCAGAACATGGGCGGCGGCATCAGCAACGCGCTGCACGGCCGCGTGCCGGTCTTCATCTTCGCGGGGCTGACACCCTACACGCTGGAAGGCGAACTGCCCGGCAGCCGCAACCGTTCAGCCACCTACCTGCAGGACGTGCCGGACCAGGGCGGCATCGTGCGCCAGTACGTCAAATGGGACTACAGTATCCGCACCGGCAAGAACGTCAAGCAGCTGGTCCAGCGCGCCATGCAGATCGCCCACAGCGACCCCAAAGGCCCGGTCTACCTGACGGGCGCGCGCGAAGTGCTGGAAGAGGCCTCGCCGGCCGACGCGCTGCCTCGGCACAAGTGGAGTCCCATCGCGCCCACCGCCCTTACAGAGCAGAACGTGGCACAGGTCGCCCAGGCCCTGGTGCGGGCGCGCAAGCCCCTGCTCGTCACTTCGTATTCGGGCCGCAACCCCGCCTGCGTCGCGGAACTGCTGCGGCTGTGCGAAAGGCTTGCCGTCCCCGTGGTGGAAGAGCGCCCCATCCACATGAACTTCCCCGCCGACCATCCCCTGCACATGGGCTACCAGGCCAACCGCCTGATCGCCGAGGCCGACGTCATCGTGGTGCTGGACAGCGACGTGCCGTGGATACCGTCCAGCCGCCAGAAGCCGCGCGAGGACGCGCAGGTGTTCTACATTGACGTCGACCCCCTGAAGGAAACCATACCGCTGTGGTATATGCCGTCGGAATGCTTTTTGCGCGCCGACTCCACCGTGGCCTTGAAGCAGCTGAACCAGTACCTGGACGGCCAGCCGTCCCTGGACGAGGCGCAGCACGCCAGCCGCATGGCCGCCGCGCGCGCCGAGCACGAAACGCTGCGCCAGGGCTGGGCCAGGAAGACCTCCCCGGGCAAGGACGGCGCCCTGACGCCCGAGTACGTCACCGCCTGCCTGCGCGAACTCGTCGACGCCGACACCATCATCGTCAACGAGGCCGTCACCAGCGCCAGCGCCATCTTCCAGAACCTGCCGCGCACAAAGCCCGGCACCTTCTTCGGCAGCGGCGGCAGCTCGCTGGGCTGGGCCGGCGGCGCCGCGCTGGGCACCAAACTGGCGGCGCCGGACAAGGACGTGGTGTGCTTCACCGGCGACGGCTCCTTCTACTTCATCAATCCCTCGGCCGTGTTCTGGACGGCGCGGCGCTACAACGCTCCCTTCCTGACCATCGTGTTCAACAACCAGGGCTGGAACGCCACCCAGGAAAACTTCAAGCGCATCCATGGCGACGGCGCGGCCGGCGACATCAGCGATTGCGTCAGCCTGGCGCCCTCGGCGGACTTCGCCGACATCGCCCAGGCGGCGGGGGGCGCCCTGGCCCGCACCGTAAGGCATGCGCAAGAGCTTCCCGAGGCGCTGGCGCAAGCCATGCAGGCGGTCAGGAACGGCCAATGCGCCGTCGTGGATGTGCGGCTGCCGCCGCTGTGACACCGCGCCGCCCCGCGGGGCGGCGGGCGGGCCCATAAAAAAACCAGTCCTTGCCTGACTCCAAAAAATAACCCCCCCTGTGGAAAACAGGGGGGGTTTATCGACACTCTGAGCCGCCTGAATTCAGGCGGCTTTTCTTTGCGCGGCGTGGTCGTTGCCGGATCGCGGCCGAACGAGCGTCCGCGGCTTGCCTACTGCCGCTTGACGATGATGTCTTCCCACAGGCCGGACCATTTGTCGAACTCGTCCAGGAACTGGGCCTTGTCCACCATCAGGTACTTCACATTGCTGAAGGGGGTCTCGATGTCCTTGCGTGTGGGCACGTAGTTCATGTCGGCGAACACCTTCTGGCCGTCGGTCAGCATGTACTCGTAGAACAGCAGCGCGGCGTGCGGATGGGTGGGCTGGGTCGAGATACCCATGCTGAACGACACCGCCACCGCCGGGTCGAGCAGCACGTAATTGATGGGCGCGCCTTTTTTCTGCGCCGACAGCACGGAATGGCTGTACACCGTCATGCCGAAGGGTACTTCGCCCGCCGCTACCAGGTTGGCCAGCAGGGAATGGCCGTTGCGCACCGACACACCGTTCGTGGCCACCAGGTCGCGGAAATACTTCAGGCCGGCTTCCTCGCCCATGCTGCGCACGATGGACGAGAACCATTCCTCGTCCGTGGCTTCGATGCCCAGCTTGCCCTTCCATCTGGGGTCCAGCAGGTCTTTGTAGGTCTTGGGCAGGTCCTGCTTGTCGACTTTGCCGGTGTTATAGGCCTGCACGACGATGTTCACGAAGGTCGAGACCCATTCGTGGTGCGGCGCCACGGCACCCTCGATAAGGGCATCGTGAAGCGGGGATTTGACGGGCTGCAGGATTTTTTCGCGGTGCAGCATCTCCATTTCCAGTGAGCCGATGTTGACCACGTCGACGTTGGCGCGGCCAGCCTTGTTTTCGGACACCATGCGCTGCAACACAGACCGGTCGCCCGCGCGCCACAAGTTGACCTTGATGCCGTATTTGCTTTCGAAATCCGCGCGCAGCTTCTGGGCCACCGCGTTGGCGATGGAGGTATACACGGTAAGCGTGCCTTCCTTCTTGGCACCCTCCAGCAGGCGCTCCTGGCGGTCGGCGCCCTGGTAGGCCAGCAGGGACGAAATGCTGGGGCCGTCGGCCGCCAGCGCGGGCGACGCCGGCGAGATGCCCGCCGCCAGCGCCGCGCACAGAACATATTTAAGCCATCTTGTCTTCAAAACAGTCTCCTCCTGAGATTCCAATATGCCAATGGGTTCTATAAACTTTATGTATCATCAACCCACTGATTCTCGACTCTTTCCGTTGGCATGACCATCGCAATCCCTTTAAATATCGTTCGAATTTAGTTATTGCGCATGAACGCCGCCGCTCATATCAACCTGCGCCACCTGCGCGTTTTCATCGCCGTCGCGCAACTGGGCAGCATCAGCAAGGCCGCCGACTCGCTCTATCGGGCCCAGTCGGCGGTGTCGCGGTCCGTCCAACAGCTGGAAGCCCAGCTCGGCACGGAATTGTTCGAACGCAAGTCCAGCGGCATGCTGCCCACGGCCTTCGGCCAGGCGCTGCTGTTCCGGGCCAACCGCGCCGCGCAGGAATTCCGCCAGGCGCGCGACGAGCTTTCATCGCGCCTGCGCAGGGCCAGCGGCTCGCTCAACGCGCCGGTATTCGACATGCTGTTCAACGAAAGCCGCCTGCGCATTTTCGTCGACCTGGCCGAATCCCATCACATGCCCACGGTGGCCAAGCGCCACCGCATCACCCAGCCGGCGGTCAGCGCCTCCATCGGCGAACTCGAGACCAGCCTGGGCATAGCCCTGTTCACCCGCAGCGCCAAGGGCATGCTGGTCAACGAGGCCGGCGAAATCCTGCTGCTTCGCGCCAAGCGCGCCCTGGCCGAACTGCGCCACGTGCAGGCCGACATTGCCGCGCTGTCGGGCAAGACACAAGGCGTGGTCAATATCGGCTCGCACCCGCTCAGCCGCACCGTCATCGTGCCGCGCGCCATCGCGCGGGTCATGCGGGCCCATCCCAACCTGTGCATCTCCATCGTGCCGGGCAGCACCCAGGCGCTGACGGCGGGCCTGCGCACCGGCGACCTGGACTTCATCCTGGGCACGCTGCGTCCCGAGCATGCCTCCAGCGACCTGGTCGACATCCCGCTGCTGGCCGACAAGATGTCCATCTTCGTACGCACCGGCCATCCCCTGACCCGACTGGCGCACGTCACCATAGACGACCTGATGCGCGCCAAATGGCTGCTGCCGACCAGCCGCACCCCCACGCGCGCGCTGTTCGACGCCTCGTTCAAGCGCATGAGCGGCACCCTGCCGCAAAGTCCGGTCGAGACCAGCGACCTGTCCATGCTGCGCAGCCTGCTGCTCAACAGCGACCTCGTCACCGCCATCTCGCCCCAGCAGCTGGACTTCGAGCGCCAGCAGGGCGTGGTGCAGGCTATCGATTTCGAGTTCGAACAAAGCGCGCGCGTCATCGGCCTGACGCAGCGGGCCGGCAGCCACCCCTCGCCGGGCGCCGCCGCCCTTATTGCCGCCATCCAGGAAGTCGTCGCCGAAGTGCAGGCGAGCTAACACATTTACGCCATGCTTTTTACAAAGCACCATTTGTAAGCACTTAAGCCAAAAATGTGCTAGAGGATGCGGCCCAGGAAAGCCCTGGCGCGCTCGTTGCGCGGCGCGGTGAAGAAAGCCTCGGGCGTGTCTTCTTCGACGATGCGGCCCTGGTCCATGAAGACCACCCTGTCGGCCACCCGGCGGGCAAAACCCATCTCGTGGGTCACGCACAGCATGGTCACGCCAGTTTGCGCCAGCTCCACCATAACGGCACCTCCTTGACCATTTCGGGGTCCAGCGCCGAGGTGGGCTCGTCGAACAGCATGATCTTGGGATTCATGCACAAGGCGCGCGCGATGGCCACGCGCTGCTGCTGGCCGCCCGACAGCTGGCCGGGAAACTTGGACGCCTGGTCGGGTATGCGCACCCTTTCCAGGTACTGCATGGCGGCGGCTTCGGCCTGGGGGCGGCTTTGCCTGAGCACCCATACCGGCCCCAGCGTCAGGTTTTCCAGCACGGTCAGGTGCGGGAACAGGTTGAAGTGCTGGAACACCATGCCCACGTCGCGGCGCACGGCTTCTGTCTGCTTCAGGTCGCCGGTAAGTTCGATGCCGCCCACCACGATGCGGCCCCGCTGATGTTCCTCCAGCCGGTTGATGCAGCGTATCAGCGTGGACTTGCCGGACCCCGAAGGGCCGCAGATGACGATGCGCTCGCCGCGCGCCACGGACAGGTCGACGTCGCGCAAGGCGTGGTAGCGGCCGAACCATTTGTTGACCTTCTCCAATTGGACGATAGGCTGGTCCATGCGAAAACCCTTTATCGGTCGAGATCTGCGCGCAGCTGCCTTTCCAGCGAGCGGCTGTAGCGGGAAATCGAGAAACACAACACGAAGTAGATGCACGCGATGAACAGATAGGCCTCGGTGCTGAAGCCATGCCATTGCGCATCGGATACGGCCGCCTTGGCGGCCTGCGTCAGGTCGAAGATGCCGATGACCACCACCAGGGAAGTGTCCTTCAGCAGCGATATGAAAATGCTTGCAAGCGGCGCGATGACGATGGCCAGCGCCTGCGGCAGCACCACCTTGCGCATCGTCTGCCAGTAGCTCAGGCCCAGCGACGCCGCGCCTTCGTACTGCCCCCGTGGAATGGCCTGCAGGCCGCCGCGCACGGTCTCGGCGATGTAGGCGGCGGCAAACAGGATGATGGCCAGCTGCGCGCGCAGCAGCTTGTCGACGGACATGCCTTCGGGCAGGAACAGCGGCAGCATGACCGAGGACATGAACAGCAGGCTGATCAGCGGCACGCCGCGTATCAGCTCGATATAGGCCACGCACAGCGCTTTGATGGCCGGCATGGACGAGCGCCGCCCCAGCGCCAGCGCCAGGCCCAGCGGGAAGGCGCCGGCCACGCCGAAGGTCGCCAGGATCAGGGTCAGCGGCAGGCCGCCCCACAGCCGGTTCTCCACATAGGAAAGCCCCAGCACGCCGCCCCACATCAGCACCGCCACGGCGGCCAGCCCCAGCAACCAGGCCCCTGCCAGCCAGGCGCGCCAGAAGCGCCGCACGCAGCTGAACACCACCAGCGCGGCCAGCACGATGGATGCCAGCAGCGGGCGCCATTGCTCGTCGTAGGGATAGATGCCGAAAAGGATGAGGCGATGTTTTTCGGCAATGAAGGCCCAGCACGCCCCGCCCGAATCCAGGCATTCCTGGGGCGTGGTCGCGGAAAAATCGGCGCGCAGGAACAGCCACTGCGCCGCCGGCGGCACGGCCAGCAGCAACAGGCCGGCGATGAGCACCGTCAAGACGGCATTCAGCGGCGAGGAGAACAGGCGGGTCCGCACCCAGGCCGCGGCCGAGGCCGGCGCGGGGACGGCGCCTTGCGCCGTACCGTCCATGTCAGCGCTCCGCCAGCGCGATGCGCCGGTTGTACCAGTTCATGAAAAGCGAGATCGACAGGCTGACCGCCAGATAGGCGGCCATGATGACGAGTATGCCCTCCACCGCCTGGCCCGTCTGGTTGAGTGTGGTGTTGGCCACGGAAACGAGGTCGGGATAGCCGATGGCCACCGCCAGCGAACTGTTCTTGGTCAGGTTGAGATACTGGCTGGCCATGGGCGGGACGATGACCCGCAGCGCCTGGGGCAATACCACCAGCCGCAGCACGCGTCCCGGGGGCAGCCCCAGCGCCCGCGCGGCCTCCCACTGGCCCCTGCCCACCGACTGGATGCCCGAGCGCACCACTTCGGCCACGAAAGCCGAGGTATACAGCACCAGGCCCGCCAGCAGGGCGGTGAACTCGGGGCTGAGGGTGATGCCTCCGGCAAAATTGAATCGCTGGAACTGCGGCACGTCCCAATGCAGGGCGCCGCCGCAGGCCGCCCAGCCCAGAAACGGCAGCCCCAGCAGCAGCGCGCAGGCGATGCGGCCGGTGCGCGGCGCCTTGCCGGCGGCCGCGCGGCGCCGCGCGGCCCAGTGATGCAGGCCGACAGCCAGCGCAATCGCCAGGACCAGGCCGGCCGCGATGCCGTCCAGCCCCTGGCCCTGCAGCCAGGGCAGCGACAGGCCTCGGTTGGAAATAAACACGCCGGGCAGGGGGTGATGCGCATTGCGCGGCCCGGGCATGCCTTCGGTGATGAGGGCGTACCAGAAGAACAGCTGAAGCAGCAGCGGGACATTGCGCATGACCTCCACATAGGCCCCCGCCACGCGCGCCGCCAGCCAATTGCCGGACAGCCTGGCGATGCCCAGCACCGAGCCCAGCAGCGTGGCCAGCACAATGCCGGCCGCCGACACGCGCAGGGTGTTCAGCAGACCCGCCAGAATGGCGCGTCCGTAGCTGTCGGCCGGGGCATAGTCCAGCAGCGATTCGCCGATGGCAAAGCCCGCCTCTTCGCGCAGAAAGCCGAAACCGGTGGAAATATTGCGCGCCGCCAAGTTGGCAAGCGTATTGGACACCAGGAACCAGGCCAGGCCGGCGACGGCCGCCAGCACCAGAACCTGGTACAGCAGCGCCCTGGCGCGCGGATCGCTCCAGGACGGTCGCCAGCCGCGCGCCCTGGCGGAAGATGCTTTTATCGCCATAAAATCAGTCCGGGCCGCAAGCCGCCGCAACCTTTTGTAAGCTCTTTTGGGGGAATGTCCCGAGGCAAGATATCATACCCGCGGCAGGTTTTACCAAGAGCGCTCAATTTTCGCAGGCACCATGATCGAATTCCAGCACGTCTTCAAGTCTTACGGACGCGGCAGAAACATTTTGTCGGACATCAATTTCCGCATCGAACCCGGCGAATTCGTCTTCGTTTCCGGCCCTTCCGGGGCCGGCAAATCCACCCTGCTCAAGCTCATCGGCGGCCTGGAGCCGCCCAGCCGGGGCGCCATTTCAGTAAACGGCCACCGCATCGACAAAATGCCCAGCCGGGCGCGGCCTTACCTGCGCCGCGCCGTGGGCATCATCCTGCAGGACACCCACTTGCTGTACGACCGCAACGCCATCCAGAACGTGCTGCTGCCCCTGACCGTGGTCGGCCTGGACAGCGGGCGGGCGGCCACCCGCGCCCGCGCCGCCATCGAGAAAGTCGGGCTTTCCGGCAAGGAAGACCTGAACCCCGTCGAGATGTCGGGGGGCGAGCAGCAGCGCCTGGCCATCGCGCGGGCCATCGTCAACCGGCCCGCCATCCTCATCGTGGACGAGCCCACGGCCAACCTCGACCAAGATAGCGCGCGCCGCATCATGGACGTATTCCGCGACTTCAACCGCGTGGGCGTCACCACCCTCATCGCGTCCCACGACCGCCAACTGATGGCTTCCTATGCGTCGCGCACGCTGCGCATCGACGCGGGCCGGTTCGCCGACCTGAAAGGGGTGGCGGCATGAGGCGCTGGCTCCGGCAGCATCGCTACGCCTTCACCGTCGCCCTGCGGCGGCTTTTGGCCCAGCCTTTTTCGTCACTGTCCAACCTGCTGGTCATCGCGCTGACGCTGGCCGTGCCCATCGTGGGCGCATCCATCCTGCTGTCCTCGCAGCCGGTGGCCAAACAGGTGTCGGTGTCCCCGGAAGTCACCCTGTTCCTTCTGCCCACCGCCCCGCCCGAGGCCAGCCAGCGCATACAGCGGCGCCTGCAGGCCGATTTCGCCCAGGATATCGACGGCGTGCGCATCGTCACGCGCCAGCAGGCGCTGAAGACACTGCAGGCCAACCCGAACTGGTCCAACGCCTTGTCCGCCCTGCCCGGCAACCCGCTGCCCGACGCCGTGGTCGTCACGCTGAAAGAACACCCCGACCTGGCCCGCCACGCCAACACGCTGGCGCAGGAATGGCGCCAGTGGGATCAGGTGGGCCTGGTGCAGCACGACAGCGCCTGGGTGCAGCGCCTGGAAGCCATACTGCGCTTCGTGCGCATCGGCGTGGCGCTGCTGGCCATGGGCGTGGCGCTGGTCGTACTGGCCACGGTGTTCAATACCGTGCGCATGCAGGCCCTGACGCAACGCGAGGAAATCGCCGCGGCGCGCCTGGTGGGCGCCACCGAGTCCTTCGTGCGCCGCCCCTTTCTGTACCTGGGCGCGCTGACCGGGCTGGTTTCGGGGCTATGCGCCATCGCGCTGGCCTACCTGGCCCTGATGCCGCTGAACTCCGCCCTGGCCCGCCTGGCGCAAAGCTACGGCACCCAGCTGACGCTGCAGTTGCCCGATCCGCTCAGCCTGGCGCTGGCGGTCGTGGTGGTGGCCATCCTGGGCGCCCTTTCCGCGCGCTGGTCGGTCACCCGCAACACCCGATTCTGACCATGTCCGACGACAACACCGCACTGGCGGGCTTCGCCCCCACCGTCGTCCAATGGCAGCGCCAGGCCGGGCGCCACGGCCTGCCCTGGCAGGGCACGCGCGACCCCTACCGCATCTGGCTGTCGGAAATCATGCTGCAGCAGACCCAGGTCGCCACCGTCATCGGCTACTACCAGCGCTTCCTGCAGCGCTTCCCCACCGTGCAGGCACTGGCCCAGGCCGAGCAGGACGATGTCATGCCCTACTGGGCGGGGCTGGGCTACTACGCCCGGGCGCGCAACCTGCACCGCTGCGCGCGCGAGATATGCGCCAAGTGGCAGGGGCGCTTTCCCGCCACCGCCGACGACATCATGACGCTGCCCGGCATAGGCCGTTCGACGGCAGCGGCCATTGCGGCCTTTGCATACGGAGAACGCAGTCCGATCATGGACGGCAACGTGAAGCGGGTTTTCACGCGCTATTTCGGCATTCATGGCAACCCGGCCGCCGGGGCCACCGAGCAAATCCTGTGGGACACGGCCGAGCGCATCGTCCGGGCGGCACCGGACGACCTGGACATGGCCGCCTACACGCAGGGCCTGATGGACCTGGGCGCGGGCCTGTGCACGCGCACGCGCCCGGACTGCGTGGCCTGCCCCCTGGCCGGCTCGTGCTACGCGCGCCGCGAGGGCCGCCAGCACGAGCTGCCCAGCCCCAAGCCCCGCAAGCAGAACGCCCAGCGGCAGTGCCACATGCTCATCCTGGAAAGCGCCGGCGCCGTGCTGCTGCAGCAGCGCCCTTCTTCAGGCATTTGGGGCGGCCTGTGGAGCCTGCCCCAGTTCGACAGCCGCGAGGCGCTGGAACAGGCCTGTACGCACTGGGGTCAGCGCCTGGCCCCGGCGCAGAAGATGGCCGGCCTGTCCCACACATTCACGCATTTCAAGCTGCATATCGAGCCCTGGCTGGTGGTGTGCGACATGCCCCTGGCGGCCGAACCCGCGCCCGATCATGCCTGGTTCGCCATCGGCGGCCTGGCGGACGCCGCCCTTCCCGCGCCGGTGCGCAAGCTGCTGGACGGCCTGTATGCGCAAGATGACCTGGTTTCCGCCCTGAAGAGCCACGCCGGGCCGGCCTGAACAGGCGTCCGGGCCGGCCGCCGTCCCCGCGCCGGGCCGCGCGCTCAGCGCCGCACGGGCCGGTATCGGCCTATGCTCATCAGGATACCGCAGGCGATGCCCAGCGTCAGCAGCGCGGTGCCGCCGTAGCTCATGAACGGCAAAGGCACGCCCACCACGGGCAGCACGCCCGTCACCATGCCCACGTTCACGAACACGTACACGAAGAACATCATTGCCATGGACCCGGCCAGCAGCCGGCCGAACTGGGTGTGCGCGCGCAGCGCGATGGTCAGCCCGCGCAGCACCAGCAGGCCGTACAGCACCAGCAGCATGATGCCGCCGTACAGGCCGAACTCCTCGGCATAGACGGCGAAGATGAAGTCGGTGGTCCGTTCGGGGATAAAGTCCAGGTGCGACTGGGTGCCCTGCATATAGCCCTTGCCGTAGACGCCCCCCGATCCGATGGCGATCATGGACTGTATGGTGTGAAAACCTTTGCCCAGCGGATCGGAGCCGGGGTTCAGCAGCGTGCAGACCCTGTGCTTCTGGTAGTCGTGCAGCACCACCCAGTCCACCCCGGGCTGGCATATCTGGTCTTCATAATAGGTGACCGTGCCCACGGCCAGGGCGAGGGCCAGGCCTATCGGCACCAGCAGCCTGAAGGACAGGCCCCCGAAGTAAATGACGCAGAAGCCCGCGCCGAACACCAGCAGCGCCGTGCCCAGGTCGGGCTGCATGACGATGAGGGCGAACGGGATCAACAGCAGCACACCGGCCACGATGAAGTCCAGAAAGCCTATCTTGCCCTGGTGGCGGTGGAAATACCAGGCCAGCATCATGGGCACGGCGATCTTGAGCATCTCGGAGGGCTGAATGCGTCCGAAGCCCAGGTCCAGCCATCGCGTGGCGCCCTTGCTGGTCTGCCCGAAGAACTCCACGCCCAGCAGCAGCACCACGCCCAGGGCATAGAACCACGGGGCCAGCCGCATCAGCCGGGGCGGGGGGATCAGCGCCACGATCCACATGGCCCCCAGCGCCAGCAGGAAATTGCGGCCCTGGTCGGCAAAGCGCCAGTCGGTGCCGCCCACCGCCGAGTGCATGACCGTCATGCCCAGCAGCGCCATCAGCAGCAGAATGGCCAGCAAGGGCCAATCGAAGGCCAGCAGCACCGTGGCGGCCCATTGAAGCAGCCGTTTCATCGCCGTCTCCCGGACGGGGCGCCCGGCGTGCCGACGCCCGGCGCATCGGCATATGCGGCGTCGGCGGGCATTTCTTCCGGCGGCGCATCCTCGGGGCGCAATGCCGCGTCGGGCGACTCGCCGACTTCGGCGGGCGCGTCCGGCGCCGCGGGGTGCGCGGGCTCGCCGGCCTGGGCGGCGGGCGTCCGGCCCGGCGCAAGCCAGTAGTCGAATACCTTGCGGGCGATGGGCGCCGCCACCGTGGCGCCCCAGCCGCCGTTCTCGACGATGAGGGCCAGCGCGATGCGCGGGTTCTCGACCGGCGCGTAAGCCATGAACAAGGCATGGTCCCGGAGGCGTTCGTCCACCTCGTTGGCCCTGTACCTGGCACCGCGCAGGCTGTACACCTGCGCCGTGCCCGTCTTGCCCGCCGCCTGGTAGGTCGCGCCGGCGAACGCGCGGCGCGCTGTGCCGGAGCGCAGCACGTCCACCATGGCGTCGCGCACCGACTTCAAGTGCTCCGGCTTGAGCTTGATGGTGTAGGAAGGCCGGGTCACCGTGCGGACGGCCTCGCCCGTCCTGGGGTCCTCGACCGTGCTGACCAGGTGCGGCTTCATGTAGACGCCGCCGTTGGCCAGCACAGACGTGGCCTGGGCCAGCTGCAGCAGCGTGAAGGCGTTGTAGCCCTGCCCCACCGCCACGGACACCGTCTCGCCCGCGTACCAGCGCTGCTGCTCGGGTTTTTTGTAGGCGTGGCGCTTCCATTCGGTGGAAGGCAGCACGCCGCGGCGCTCGCCGTCCAGGTCTATGCCCGTGATCTGGCCGAAACCGAATTGCTTGCTGAAGTCGTGCAGGGCATTCACGCCTATCTCGGGCCCCAGGGAAAAGAAATAGGTGTCGGACGACACCACCAGCGCCTTGTGCAGGTCGGTGGGGCCGTACACGGCGCCGGCCGCGTTGCGGAACCGCTGGCCGCCCAGCTCGAAATAGCCCGGGTCCGCGATGCGTTCGGTGGCCGTGCGCTTGCCCAGTTCCAGCGCGGCCAGGGCCACGAAAGGCTTGTAGGTCGAGCCGATGGGGTAGGTGCCGTACAGCGGCCGGTTGATCAGGGGATGGTCGGGCGATTCGTTCAGCTCGCGCCAGCTGTCCACGTCGATGCCGTCAGTGAACAGATTGGGGTCGAAGGAAGGCGCCGACACAAAGGCCAGCACCTCGCCGGTCTTGGGGTCGATGGCCACCAGTGCGCCGCGCTTGCCCTTGAACTGTTCTTCGGCCACCTTCTGCAGCCCGATGTCCAGCGACAGGACAAGGTCCGAGCCCGGCACCGGGTCGGTACGATGCAGGGTGCGCACAGGACGCCCCGACGCGGTGACCTCGACTTCTTCGACGCCCGTGCGGCCGTGCAGGGCCTCTTCCCAAGTTTTCTCGATGCCCTTCTTGCCTATGCTGATGGTGCCCCGGTAATTGCCCAACTGGCCGTCCTCATCCAGGCGGGCCATGTCCTGCTCGGACAGGCGGCCCACATAGCCCAGGACGTGGGCCGCCGATTCGCCCTCGGGATACTCGCGCACCCATCGCGCCTTGAGCTCGACCCCCGGAAACTTGTAGGCGTGCGCGGCGAACCACGAGGCTTCCAGCTCGTTCAGGTTGTTGCGCAGCATGATGCGCGCGTAGCGCCCCGACTGGTTCAGCGCCAGCATGAAGCGGCGGCGCTGATAGGGGCTTATGTACACCAGCTGGCTCAGCTCGTCGAGCATGCGGTCCATGTCTTTGACATGGGCCGGCACCACTTCCAGCGTGTAGTCGCGGTAATTGCGCGCCAGCACCACGCCATTGCGGTCCAGTATCTCGCCGCGGCGCGGGGGGATGGGCACCACGGCGATGCGGTTCTGGTCGGCGCGCGCCGCCAGGCCTTCGTACCGGTCCACCTGCAGATACCACAGGCGGGCCACCAGGCCGCCAAAGCACAGCAGCGCAAAGACGCCCGCCACCCAGACGCGCAGGGCCATGCGCTTTTTCTGGTGCAGGGTGGTTTTCTTGAACTCGAACATAAAACCCTATGCAGCACCGGAGTCGATTTCGTCCTGGCGCCGCTGCGGCAGGTGCAGCAGGATGTCGGCCAGCGGCCACAGCGCCACCGTGAACAGCGCCGACCACAGCCACGCCCAACCCAGCCATTCGCCCGCCAGCCAGGCGTGCACGATGCGCGACACCGCCTGGGCGGCCACGATGATGGGCAGCATGTGGATGGCCTGGGCCATGGCGCTGAAGCGCTGCAGCCGCCGCGTCAGGGTGATGGCGCCATAGGCCGCGATGGTGTAGGCCAGGGCGTGTTCGCCCAGCAGGCCGGCGTCGTGCACGTCCATCAGCAGCCCGAACACAAACGCCGCCGTCATGCCGATGCGGCGGGGCTCGTTCAGGCACCAGAAGGCGATGACCAGAAGCAGCAGGTCGGGCGCGGGATCCCACAGCCGCCAGGGCAGCAGCGAAATAAGCCACACCAGCAGCAGTGTGACCCAGATGAACACCGGGCTGGAAGGACGGCGGAAAGGCGCCGCGTCGATCGGCTCGAGCGCGCTGAGCGACGACTTGCGCTCTACGGTGGGGCGGCTACTGTGCATCGGCGGGCGATCCATCGCTCGCACCCTCCAGCGTGTCCTGGCTGGACGTATCCACCTGCAGCACCAGGAAATGACGATAGCGCTCGGGGTGCGACAGCGGCGCGGCCACGGCCAAGGCAAAACCCGAAGCATTGTCGCGCGTCACCTCGTCGACCCTCGCCACCGGCAGGCCGGCGGGAAACAGCCCGCCCACGCCGCTGGTGATGAGCGTGTCGCCGGCCCGGACGTCGGAATCGGCGGTCAGGTAGCGCGCCTCGACCTTGCCCGCCACATTGCCGCCAAAGGCGATGAGGCGCAGCCCATTGCGCAGCACCTGGACCGGAATGGAGACTTTCTCGTCGGTCAGCAGGGCCGCTTCGGATGTGAAAGGCGTAGTGCGCACCACCTGGCCGACCACGCCGCCTTCGTCGATGATCGGCATGCCGGGCTTTATGCCGCTGGAATCGCCCTTGTTGAACACCAGGTGATGGGTGAAGGCGTTGGGCGGTTCGTACAACACCTCGACCGCCACCGATGGCTGGGGCACCATTTCGGCGACGTTGAGCAGCCGGCGCAATTGCTGGTTTTCGGCGGCAAGCTGGGCCGCGTGCGTGGCGATCTGGGCCAGCTCGATGCGCTGGCGCTGCAGGGCTTCTTTTTCGGTGCGGGCCAGTGAGGCGGCGTCGGCCCAGCTGTTGACCGCCGATATGGCGTCGCGCGGCGCCATGACCAGGCGCTGGAAGGGATACAGCGCCACCGATACCGCCTGGCGCGCGGGGTCCAGGACTTTCCAGCGCGCATCGACGACCAATAGCGCCAGGGCGAGCACTACGAAGATAAACAGCCGGAACTCCGCGGTCGGTCCACGCTTGAAAAGCCTGATCGTCCCATGTCCTTGCATTGTCTGGCCGTGTTCGTACCCTGTGGCAGCCCGGCGGCGCGGCTGCCGGGCCGTCCGCGGTTAATCGTAGATGAAGACCGTGCCCAGCCGCTCCAGGTGCTCGAGGGCCTCGCCGCAACCGCGTACCACGCAGGTCAGGGGGTCTTCGGCGACCACCACCGGCAGGCCGGTTTCTTCCTGAAGCAGGCGGTCCAGGTCGCGCAGCAGGGCGCCGCCGCCGGTCAGGGCGATGCCCTTGTCGGTGATGTCGGCGCCCAGCTCGGGAGGGGTCTGCTCCAGCGCGGTCTTGACGGCGGACACGATCTGGTTGAGCGGATCGGTGAGCGATTCCAGGATTTCGTTGGACGAAACGGTAAAGCTGCGTGGAACGCCCTCGGACAGGTTGCGCCCTTTGACTTCGATTTCGCGGATCTCGGCCCCGGGAAAGGCCGAGCCGATTTCCTTCTTGATGAGTTCGGCGGTGGGTTCGCCGATGAGCATGCCGTAGTTGCGGCGGATATAGTTGATGATGGCTTCGTCGAATTTGTCGCCGCCGACCCGCACCGAGCCCTTGTAGACCATGCCGCCCAGCGAGATGACGGCGACCTCGGTGGTGCCGCCGCCGATGTCCACCACCATGGAGCCGCTGGCGTCGGAAACCGCCAGCCCGGCGCCGATGGCGGCCGCCATGGGCTCTTCGATGAGGAATACCTGGCTGGCGCCGGCGCCGAGGGCCGACTCGCGGATGGCGCGGCGCTCGACCTGGGTGGAGCCGCAAGGCACGCACACGATGATGCGCGGGCTGGGCGCGAACATGCTGCGCGGATGCACCATGCGGATGAACTGTTTGAGCATCTGTTCGGTGACAGTGAAGTCGGCGATGACGCCGTCCTTCATGGGGCGGATCGCCTCGATGTTGCCCGGCACCCGTCCCAGCATCTGCTTGGCTTCGCGCCCCACCGCCTGGATGATCTTCTTGCCATTGGCGCTGCCGTCGTGGCGTATGGCCACGACGGAGGGCTCGTCGAGCACAATGCCTTTACCTCGAACGTAGATAAGCGTGTTGGCGGTGCCCAGGTCGATCGCCATGTCGCTGGAAAAGTAACTGCGGAGAAATCCGAACATGTGTGCTCAGTTGTATGAAAAAGATGGAATGGACACTAACAGGGCGCCTTTTGGGCGCCTATTTCGGGTACAGCGCAAAGGGCCGCTGGCAGGCATGCCCCGGAGGCGATTGGCGTGCCCGCAAAGCCAACCGACGGCTAAGCTGTAAATGATAACTTATAATTTGACTTCAATAGCATTGATTTCCGGGCCTGTTAACTTCTTTCTTGTTAACGGATCGACGGGCGGACTTTTTACATTCCAGTCACAAATGGCCATTACCGACCAAGACGTCGCGCGCATCGCGCGGCTGGCACGCATCGCGCTGCCACCCCAGGACAGCGCCCGCGCGCAGGAAGAACTCAACGGCATACTGGGGCTCATCGAGCAGCTTCAGGCGGTGGACACCCAGGGCGTCGAACCCATGGCCCATCCCTTGTCGGCGCACCAGGACATCAGCCTGCGCCTGCGCGACGACGCGCCCGCCCCCGGCGGCATCCCGCAGCGCGAGGCCCTGATGGCCAACGCGCCGGCCCAGTCCGGGGGCCTGTTCCTCGTGCCCACCGTCATCGAATGACCGCCCTGCCCGACATGCCCCTACATACCGAATTCGACTCCATCGACGCCCTGCGCACCGCCCTGCGGGGCGGCAAGGCCAGCGCACTCGAACTGGCCCAAAGCGCCCTGCAGGCGGCCCAGGCGGCCAGCAGCCTGAACGCCTTCCTGCACATCGACCCCGAACTGACGCTGGCCCAGGCCCGCGCCGCCGACGAACAACTGGCCAAGGGCCAGGGCGGCAGCCTGACCGGCATTCCCATCGCCCACAAAGACGTCTTCGTCACGCGAGGCTGGCGCACGACCGCCGCCAGCAAAATGCTGGCGGACTACGTCAGCCCCTTCGACGCCACGGTGGTCGACCGCCTGCGGCAGGCCGGCGCGGTTTCGCTGGGCAAGCTGAATTGCGATGAATTCGCCATGGGCTCGGGCAACGAAAACTCCGCCTTCGGGCCGGCCCGCAACCCATGGGACCCCGACGCCGTGCCGGGGGGCTCCTCGGGCGGCTCGGCCGCCGCCGTGGCGGCCGGCCTGGTCATGGCCGCCACCGGCACCGACACCGGCGGCTCGGTGCGGCAGCCGGCCGCCCTGTGCGGGGTCAGCGGCATCAAGCCCACCTACGGCACAGTGTCGCGCTTCGGCATGGTGGCCTTCGGCTCCAGCCTGGACCAGGCCGGCCCCATCGCCCGCCACGCCCGCGACCTGCTGGAACTGCTGGACCCCATGGCCGGCTTCGACGAACGCGACGCCACCAGCCTGCAGGACTGCGACGGCGTGCCCAACGCTCCGGGGCGCGTGCGGCGCGACTTCGACGAAGCGCTGCGGCTGCAGGACGACGCCGGCGGCAAGCCGCTGCAGGGCCTGCGCATCGGCGTGCCCGAGGAATTCTTCAATGAAAGCCTGTCGCCGCACATCGCCCAGGCGGTCGAGGCCGCCCTGCAGACCTACGAATCGCTGGGCGCCCGCCGGGTCCGCATCTCGCTGCCGTGCACCAGGCTGTCGATTCCCGCCTACTATGTCATCGCCCCCGCCGAGGCCTCCAGCAACCTGTCGCGCTACGACGGCGTGCGCTACGGCCACCGCGCCCAGTCCTACGGCGACATCGCCGACATGACCAGCCGGTCGCGCGCCGAGGGCTTCGGCCCCGAGGTCCTGCGCCGCATCCTGGTGGGCACCTACGTGCTGTGCCACGGCTACTACGACGCCTATTATCTGCAGGCGCAGCGCGTGCGCCGCATGATCGCCGACGATTTCCGGCGGGCTTTCGCCGAGCACTGCGACGTCATCATGGGGCCGGTCACGCCCACGGTCGCCAAGCGCATAGGCGAGAACCGCGAAGACCCCACCGCCGACTGGCTGGCCGACATCTACACCCTGGGGGTCAGCCTGGCCGGCCTGCCGGCCATGTCCATCCCCTGCGGCTTCGGCGGCGCGGGCAAGCCCCTGCCCATCGGGCTGCAGCTCATCGGCAATTACTTTGGCGAAGGCCGGCTGCTGGCCGTCGCCGATCGATTCCAGCAGGTCACCGACTGGCATCAACGCAAACCGGAACAACAATAATGGAATGGGAAATCGTCATCGGGCTGGAAACGCACACCCAGCTGTCCACCGAATCGAAAATCTTCTCTGACAGCAGCACCCGTTTCGGCGCGCCCCCCAACACCCAGGCCAACGAGATCGACATGGCGCTGCCCGGCAGCCTGCCGGTGCTGAACCGCGGCGCGGTCGAGCGCGCCATCCAGTTCGGCCTGGCGGTGGGCGCCCGCATCGCGCCGCGCTCTGTCTTCGCGCGCAAAAACTATTTCTATCCTGACCTGCCCAAGAACTACCAGATCAGCCAGTTCGAGATTCCCGTCGTGCAGGGCGGTTCGCTGCGCTTCTTCGTGGGCGACCAGGAAAAAACCGTCAACCTGACCCGCGCCCACCTGGAAGAGGACGCCGGCAAGTCGCTGCACGAGAATTTCACCGGCCCGCACGGCGAATCCTCCACCGGCATCGACCTGAACCGCGCCGGCACGCCGCTGCTGGAAATCGTGTCGGAGCCCGAGATGCGCTCCGCGGCCGAGGCGGTGGCCTACGCCCGCACTCTGCACGCCCTGGTCGTCTGGCTGGGCATATGCGACGGCAATATGCAGGAGGGCTCTTTCCGCTGCGACGCCAACGTGTCGGTGCGTCCCAAGGGGCAGGCCCAGTTCGGCACGCGCTGCGAAATCAAGAACCTGAACTCCTTCCGCTTCCTGGAGCGCGCCATACAATACGAGGCCCGGCGCCAGATCGAGCTTATCGAGGACGGCGGCGCCGTGCGCCAGGAAACCCGGCTGTACGACGCCGATCGCGACGAAACGCGCAGCATGCGCAGCAAGGAAGACTCGGACGACTACCGCTACTTCCCCGACCCCGACCTGCCGCCGCTGGCCGTCACGGCCGACTGGATAGAGCGGGTGAAGGCCGGCATGCCCGAGCTGCCCGCCGCCAAGCGCCAGCGCTTCGAGGCCGAACTGGGCCTGTCGGCCTACGACGCGGCCCAGTTGACCATGGACCGCGCCTACGCCGATTATTTCGAGCAGGCCGCGGCGCAGCTGCCACAGGGCCAGGCCAAGCTGGCCGCCAACTGGGTGCTGGGCGAGCTGTCCGCCGCGCTGAACCGCGACGAAGCCCGCATCGAGCAAAGCCCGGTGCAGCCGGCCGCGCTGGCCGCGCTGATTTCACGCATCATCGACGGCACCATCTCCAACAAGATCGCGCGCGACGTGTTCGCCGCCATGTGGGCGGGCGAGCATGGCGGCAGCGCCGACGCCATCATCGAAGCGCGCGGCCTGAAGCAGATCAGCGACTCGGGCGCCATCGAAGCCATGGTCGACAAGGTGCTGGCCGACCACCCGGCCATCGTCGAGGAATACCGGGCCGGCAAGCAGAAAGCCTTCAATTCGCTGGTCGGCCAGGTGATGAAGGCCGCCAGGGGCAAGGCCAACCCGCAGCAGGTCAATGACCTGCTCAAGGCCAGGCTGGACGCCCAGGGCTTGTCTTAACAGGCATTCGCGCCGGCGGCCCCGGCCGGCCGCGCAGCTATACCCCGTACTTGTCGCGATACGCCGCGACGGCGTCGCGGTGTTCGCGGAACTGCGGGTCGTCGTTCATCAGCGTCATGATGTCGCCCAGCGAGGCAATGCTGACCACCGGGATGCCATAGGTGCGCGCCACGTCCTGCACGGCGGAATGCTCGGACAGCGCATCGTCGGCGCCGGCGCGCTCCATGCGGTCCAGCGCGATCAGCACCGCCGCCGGCTGGGCGCCCGAATGCCGGATGATCTCGACCGACTCGCGCACCGAGGTGCCCGCCGTGATGACGTCGTCGATGATGACCACCTTGCCCTGCAGGGGGGCGCCCACCAGCACACCGCCTTCGCCGTGGTCCTTGGCTTCTTTGCGGTTGAAGGCGAAAGGGATTTCGCGGTCGGCCGTGGCCTTGTGCCCGGCCAGCGCCACCGCGGTGGCCGTGGCCAGCGGTATGCCTTTGTAGGCGGGGCCGAACAGCATGTCGAATTCCACGCCCGATTCGACCAGAGCCTGGGCGTAGAAACGCGCCAGCCGGCCCACGGACACGCCCGAATTGAACAGCCCCGCATTGAAGAAGTAAGGACTGATGCGACCGGACTTGACCTTGAACTGGCCAAAGCGCAATACGCCCTGCTCCAGCGAAAAACGAACGAATTCAGTGCGGGAATTGGTGTCGGCCATGACTCAACGGATCAGATATTGGAAAACCGATATTATCGGGCATAAACGCGGCCGCTTGCAGGACCCTTGCGGCGCAAGGCCGGCCCATGGACCGGACGGCCCCCATGCCCCCGGGCGCAGCATGTATATTTTGCAGGGAATTTACTTTAAACTTGGCGCGTCGCGCCGACCCTCCCACGCCGGCCAACGCAACCTGCCAAAGGAGCTGCCATGAACGAAACCTGCGCCGTCTGGACCCCCCGCATTCTCGCCATCCTGCGTATCGTCAGCGGTTATCTGCTGTTCTGGCACGGTACCGCCAAGTTGTTCCATGTGCCCCACGTGGCCATGTTCGACAACCTGCAGCTGTTTTCCCTGATGGGCCTGGCCGGCGTCATCGAACTGGTCGTGGGCGCATTGCTCATCCTTGGCCTGCTTACCCGGCCCGCCGCCTTCATCGGCTCGGGCTTTGCCGCCGCGGCGTATTTCATCGGCCACACGCCCAAGGGCAGCTTTTTCCTGCCCATGCTCAACGGCGGCGAAACGGCCATTCTGTTCTGCTTCGTCTTCTTTTATCTTATTTTTGCGGGAGCCGGCGCATGGAGCCTGGACGGCTTGCGCAACAAAGCTTGAAGCTGCCCGCTTATTTCATTTCCCACGGCGGCGGGCCGTGGCCCTTCATGCCGGAGGTCCGGCCGGGCTATGCCCGCCTGGTCGAATCGCTGCGGGACATCCCCCGCCAGCTTGGCCGCAAGCCCGCCGCCATCGCCATGGTGTCGGCCCACTGGGAAACCCGGGGCGCGTTCGCGGTGATGTCCAGCCCCCGGCCGCCCATGCTGTACGACTACTACGGCTTTCCCGAACACACCTACCGCATCCAGTATCCGGCGCCCGGCTCGGCCCATCTAGCGGCGCGCGTAGACGAGCTGCTGCGCCAGGCCGGCCTGCCCGTACGCCAGGATCCTGAACGCGGCTTCGACCATGGCGCCTTCGTGCCGCTCAGCGTCATGTATCCGGAGGCGGACGTGCCCGTGGTACAACTGTCCATTGAGGCGCATTACGATCCCGACGTCCACATGGCTCTGGGCCGCGCCCTGGCGCCCCTGCGCGACGAAGACATACTTATTCTGTGCAGCGGGCTCAGCTATCACAATCTGCGCGAGATCCGCAGCACGGGCGCCGAGCCGTCCGCCCAGTTCGACGCCTGGCTGCAGCAAGCGGTGGTGCAGGGGCCCGTCGAGCAGCGCGCGGCGCAGCTTCGGCAATGGGAAAGCGCCCCCTCGGCCCGCCGCGCCCATCCGCGCGAAGACCATCTCATCCCCCTCATGGTCGCAGCCGGTGCCGCCGAGCGCGAGCCGGCGGCCTGTATCTACCACGACGACAGCACGTTCGCCAATATCACGGCGTCCAGCTTCCGGTTCGGCTGACCCTGCATCTTTCCGCGACAAGGCAGGCCCCGGTTCCACCCAGGCGGCCGCTTCTTCGGCCTGGCAGCCGCCCGCCACAGCCGGCGGGCGGCGCCTGCGGTCCGCGCGGTCAGGGCCGCGCCGACCGCCCGCCCTCCTTCATGGGCAAGGTCCATTCGCGCGCGAAGTCGCGGCGCGTCGAGACGTTCAGCAAAGCGGTCAGCACGATGGCGATCAGGGCGCCCAGCGCCGCCAGCGCCATGTCTTTGTGCGCGTCCCATACGTCGCCTTGCGTGCCCAGGTAGTTCATCCCCAGTTCGCCGCCGAACAGCATGGCGGCGCCCCATTCCATCAATTCGTACAAGGCCGAGGTGCTGAGGGCGAACTCCAGCGGCAGGAAATAGGCCCAGAAGCCGCGCACCTCGACCACGCGCAGGAAGAATTCGCGGATGGGGTAGGCCAGCAGCAGTCCGTAGCTGAAGTGCACCAGACGGTCGAAATGGTTGCGCTGCCAACCGAACATGCTGTTGAAGGTGTGGCCCGTCAGCGCTTGCCACCACTGGTCGTAGGGCACCTGCGAATAGGTATAGTGCGCGCCGACGGCGTGCAGGGCCAGGAACAGCAGGATGAGCAGCAGCGATGCATTGGAAAAGACGAACCAGCGGCGCACTGCCCAGAGCAGGGCGAACAGGCCGGCCACCAGGACGTTTTCCAGCAGCCAGTCGGACCGGTCCAGAGGATAGAGGGCCAGCGCCAGCCACAACAAGGCATAAGCGCCCGCCGCAAGCTTTACCGCAGGATGAGTACACATTCCGATACCTGGCAGTCCGTCATGCGCGCATTTTATATAGAGCGCGGGAATATGGCGACCAGCCACTGCAAGGGCGTGCAGCGCACGGCGCGCCGTGCGCAAGGGCGGCCGCAGGCATGCGGGATGCTGCGGCACAGGCCCATATTGCCACCAGGAAGACCTCCATGCCCAACAAAGACCTCAGCAAGACACCCGATCCCAACGCCCAGGCGCCGCGCCCCGGCCATGTCGACGACGAGGCGCCGCCCCAGCCCGACATGGACCATCCGCCACCAGCCAGGCCCGGCGCGGCCACGGCTTTCGATAAAGGAACGGCGGCGGCGGACCGCGAAGCGCGCTCCGGCACGGTGCCAGGCCCGAACGACTTCGATGCGCAGCAGCGCGATGATCCCACCTACAAGGACGCCCCGCCGCCACGTCCGCCACGCGGCGCAGGCAAGCCATGACGGAAAAGCGGGTCAAGATGCGTCCATCAGCCGGGCGAACATGCGGGTGGCCATCATGCCCGCCGGGGTGTAATGCACTGCTGGCGCCATCATGCCGGCCAGCAGCGCCATTGCGTCCTGCACGGTGGCGGCCTCCATCGCATTGCGTTTCAACAGGCGGACGTCCTCGTCCTGCTCGTCCGCGCCGGGCTCCGCCCCCACCACTGTCGACGAACCGCCTGCCAGCCTCGCCCGCAGGCGGAGAGGCACGGCTTGCGCAGCGCGCGCAGCCGGCTCGCCCGCGCGTTCACCGGCAATCCAGTCGTGGATGACCTGCAGTTCGTAGCGGCTGAACACACCGAACATTTCGGCGCGTTCGCCCTGCAGCAGCCGCCAGAAGCGGCTTTCACTGGGGTCGGCATGCCTTTTTATCCAGCCCTGTCGCTGCAGCGCCTGCAGGAAATCGGCCATGCCCCCGGGTTCGGACAACCAGTCGTTCACGGTGCGCCCGGCCACCTTGCAGTAATCCGAGTGCATATGCCTGCCATGCCGGCTCTTGTCGCGCAGGATGCGCTCTATTTCGGCCTGCAGGTCGAATGACTGTATGACGGACACCGTGCCCAACCCCAGCTCGTTCAGCAGATATCCGCGCCGCACGCGCTGGTAATAGTCCTGGCTGCCGCCCATGGCGGGGCAGGCGGCCCGCACGGCCTCTACGGCCTTGCGCGCATGGCCGGTGCCGGCGTTGTCGACGGTAAGGTGGACCTGGAAGTAATAAGAATCCAGGCCCAGCTCGGCCAACTCGTAGGTGGTGATCAGTAAATGCAGCGGTAATTGCTCGTAACCCAGGTTGAAGCCCACCACCTCGGGAAGGAAATCCCGGCAGCCATAGGCCAGGCACAGTTGTATGGCGCCCTGCACATAATGTCCGTCGCCCGCCGGACTGCCATGCTCGCAGCCCGACACGGCCAGCAGCTTGCGGTACATCGCCACATGGTTGGCATGCGCGCGCCCCTCGCCCAGTTCTTCCAGATAGGTGCGTATCAGGCCGCGGAAACGCTCGTCGCGCCAACGGGGCAGCAAGCCATACAGCCAGGCTCCATCCACCATCTTGGTGGGCGCGACGCCCTGCAGAAAGTACAGGGCATGCGCTCGGCAACTGAAGTAGCGGCGCGGCGCGCCCGCCTTGCGCGCTTGCAGATAGGCGAGATACTGGCCGCCCACCTCGTCATGGCGCCGCTCCATCCATGCCGCCAGGCCATCCAGGGCAGGGGGCAGGTCGCAGGCCAGGCGGCCCGCCTCCTCGAGTCTTTCGCGCAAGTAATTTGCGCCGGCAGCCAATGCCTCGTCGCCAGGCTCGTGAACATTCAGGGCGTCATAGATCTCGCGTGCGGGACCGGCTTCGAGGGGCTGGGAGACATTCGCTGCGGCGCAGCACTGCAATTCCGTCGTCATCTTTCCGTCCTTCGCCAAAGCTGCATATACACGGCAAAAGACAAAGCAACCGACATGCCCGCCCCACCACCCTGCCTGCGCTTGCCGCGGTGCAAAGGACCGTGCTACCTTGCCAGGATCCTCTCCGAACACAAAAGAAAAGGCGTGATGCCGGACAACCCATCCCCGAATGCCTCCCGACGCGACGCCCTGCTGCGCCTGGCCCTGGCCGCGCGCGACAGCGGCTATCATTTCGTCACCCCGACGCCCGCCACGCATGCCCGCGTCAACGCCCGGGCGGCAAACAGGTGGGCCGGCGACCTGCGAGGGGTGCTGGGCTGGAGCCGGCCTTTCCGCGCCGGCGCTCTTGCGCCCGGCATGCTGGGCCTGATGCAGCAGGCCGGCATGCTGCAGCCCTGGGAAGACGGCTGGCGCAGCCTGTTGCGGCTGTCCAGCCTGGACGGCCAGTTGCTGTGGCATTCGGCCTACCCCACCGATGCGCCGGATGCCGTCTTCTTCGGCCCGGACAGCTATCGCTTCGCCGGCGCCATACAGGCGCACATGCAGGCGCGCCGCGAGCCCCTGCGCCGCGCCTTCGACATAGGCTGCGGAGCCGGCCCCGGCGCCCTGACCATCGCAAAGGCGCATCCCCAGGCCCAGGTCTGGGCCGGCGACATCAACCCCGCGGCACTGGAACTGGCTGCCGTCAACGCGGACCTGGCGCAGGCAGCGAACATTCTGCCCGTGGCCAGCAACCTGCTGTCCGGCGCCGAGGGCAGCTTCGACCTCATCGTGGCCAACCCGCCCTACCTGAACGACCCCAAGAAACGCGCCTACCGCCATGGCGGAGGCCCCTTCGGCCAGCAACTGGCCCTGGCGATGCTGAAAGACGCCCTGGGCCGCCTGGCGCCCGGCGGCTCGCTGCTGATCTACACGGGCACCGCCATCGTCGATGGCTCCGATCCTTTCCTGGAGCATGCCCGCCGACTGCTGCAGGGCCGCCCAGGCCTGGACTGGCGCTACCGCGAGCTGGACCCGGACGTATTCGGCGAAGAGCTCGATACCCCCGCCTATGCCGAAGTAGAGCGCCTGGCCGCCGTGGCGCTGGAGGCCTGGCTGGCGCGCCCCTGAACGCCCGGCCTTGGCTCTCGTCATGGCGAAACACGCCCCGGGACGGCCACCGCTTCTGTTCAAGCTTCGTCAATCTTCACTTTGCCATGCCGGGAAGGCCTTCGCGTTTCTGATACAGTCGGGCAGGCGAGCGCCGGCAGCCTGCCCGCGCCCCGAACAAGAACAGGGATGACGAGAGAAAACAGCATGACACGTCCGCGGGCGGCGCTTCTGGCACTGGCATTCGGCATCGCGCTGGCAGGGTGCGCCGGCACGGCCCCCGCGCCGGGCGCCAACGCCCCCTCCAACGAAGAAATGTCTTTCGACCAGATGGGGCAGACTGACTTCAACCGCACGGTCACCATCGCCATGCGCGACAATCTGGAAAGCCTGGCGCGCCTGCTCGAGAAGCTGTATCGGCGCAATCCGCGCGAATGGCGCAAGGCCGGCGCCCCCGACCTGGAAACCGCCATACGGCAAGGCCGCCAGGCCATCCAGGCAGGCACCGCGCCTTCGCGCCTGCAGGGCCTGCATGACGTGCAGATTCTCTCCGTGGCGCTGGATCCCGCCTACGATGGGGACAGAGTGGGCGCCTTCATCTTCGGTCTGGCCGACATGATCATCCAGGCCCACGACGGCAAGACACGCTTTTATGCCACCGACGTGCTGCAGGCGCAGCATGTCTACAACGCCGCCCGCAACGTGGAGATCGCCGCATGGCTGCTGGCCAGCCGCCGCGACGCCCAAGGCCGGCCCCTGCTGCTGGCCAACGAAATGTCGGACACCGCGGTCAATCTGAGCTTCGAACGCGAATTTGGCCAGCTCGTGGGCCGGCTGGACCTGGTGGCCAATCTGCTCGACGAGAACCTGCGCCGCGTCGGCATCAATTACGTGCAGGGCCTGCTGTTCTTCAACTTCCTGCCCGTGCGCTGACGCGGCCAGGGCGCGCAGCCGTTCCGACGCGTCCCATCAACACGCGCAATGGCCGAACTGATCGGCACATTCTGGCTGGTACTGGGCGGCTGCGGCAGCGCCGTTCTGGCGGCCGCCTTCCCCGAACTGGGCATCGGATTTGCCGGCGTTGCACTGGCCTTCGGCCTGACAGGGCGGTCCGGGCCGGCGCCGTGCTTTATGTGGTGGCCAGCGGCAACGCCGAGTTCAGCCTGGCCGGCGGCTTCGCCGCCAACGGCGATGGCGAACATTCGCCCGGCCACTACACGCTGCTGGCTTGCCTGGTGGCCAAAGTCGTGCTGACCACCCTGTTCCTGTTCATGATCATGGGCGCCACCGACAAGCGGGCGCCGGCGGGCTTCACGCCCATCGTCGGCGGCTTGCTGTATCGGGGCCTCTGCGAAACAAAAGAGGTGTAAGCCGCAGCGCCTGCCGGGCAGGGGCACGGCCCGCTACAGCGAGAACTGATAGTCTATGGTCAACGGCGCGTGGTCGCTGAACCACTGGTCTTTGTAGATGGATGCCTGCGTGGCGGCGGCCGCCACGCCTGGCGTGGCGATCTGGTAGTCGATGCGCCAGCCCACATTCTTGGCGCGGGCCTGGCCGCGGTTGCTCCACCAGGTATAGGCCTCGCCCGTGGCTTCGGGATACAGGCGCCGGTACACGTCCACCCAGCCCAGCTCCTCCAGCACCCGCGTCAGCCATGCGCGCTCTTCAGGCAGGAAGCCGCTGTTCTTCTGGTTGCCCTTCCAGTTCTTGAGGTCTATCTCGCGGTGGGCGATGTTCCAGTCGCCGCACAGGATGACTTCGCAGCCGCGTCTGGCCAGCGCGTCCAGGTGGCCGAAGAAATGGTCCATGAACGCATACTTGGCGGCCTGGCGGTGGTCGCCGCTGGACCCCGACGGCAGGTACACGGAAATGAGCGCCAGTTTGTCGTAGACGAGTTCCAGGTAGCGCCCTTCGGCGTCTATCTCGGGCACGCCCAGGCCTTCCACCACCTTGTCGGGCTCGTGGCGGGCATAGATGCCCACGCCGCTGTAGCCTTTTTTCTCGGCATAGTGGAAATAGCCGCGGCAGTCGGGCAGGGCCAGCATGTCGGGCGTCATGTTGGCCGCCTGGGCCTTGAGTTCCTGCAGACAGATGAAGTCCGCCTGCTGGGCCGTCGCCCATGGCAGAAAACCCTTGGTGGTCGCGGAACGGATGCCGTTCAGGTTGGCGGAAATCACGCGAAGCATAAGCACATACTCCAGGGCCGGCTGGCACCGGCAACCGGGTTCGGGAAATTCGGGAAAGTCAGGCCGTGCGGTCCAGGCTGCGGATTTCGGCGCGCTTGCACCACAACAGCAGCAGGCCCGGCACGGCAATGAGCACGGTCAGTATAAAGAATGTCGGCCAGCCCAGGGACTCGACCAGAGGCGGCGTCAGCGGGCCGGCCAGATAGGTTCTGCCCACCGCGGACAAGGCCGACAGCAGGGCGAACTGGGTGGCCGAGAATTGCTGCTTGCACAAGGCCATCAGCAGGGCGACGAAGGCCGCCGTGCCCAGCCCGCCGCAGATATTCTCCACGCCCACCACCACGGCCATGGAATACAGATGGGGCGGCGTCACCGCCAGCACCCAATAGCCGAAATTGGACACGGCCTGCAGAATGCCGAAGCACAGCAGCGAACGGTACAGCCCCATGCGCGACATCAGCCATCCACCGGCCAATGCCCCGATGACGGTCGCGGCCAGCCCGAATATCTTGTTGACCATGCCGACCTCTTCCGTGCTGAACCCCGCGCCCCGGATCAGGAAGGTGGTGGACAAGGCCCCGGCAAACGCGTCGCCCAGCTTGTACAGCACGATCAGCAGCAGAATCATGGCCGCGCCGCGGCGGCTGAAGAATTCCGCCAGCGGCTCGGTCACCGCGCGCCCCAGCGTGCGCGGCGCCTGGGCGACGACCTCGGGTTCGGGCGCAAGCAGCGTCGCCACCGCGCACAACAGCATCAACCCGCCCATCAGCGCATAGGTGTAGGACCATCCCAGCCAGGTGCCGGCCAGCACCAGCGCCAGCCCTCCCGACACAATCATGGCGAGGCGGTAGCCCAGCACTTTCAGCGCGGCGCCCGCGGCCCGCTCATTGTCGCGCAGCACGTCGGTGCTGTAGGCGTCGAAGGCGATGTCCTGCGTGGCCGACAGGAAAGCCACCACCACGGCCAGCAGCGCCAGCCAGGCCAGGTCCTGCGACGGCGACAGCGCCCCCATTGCCGCGATGAAGCCCGCCAGCAGCACCTGGCTGCAGAATACCCAGCTGCGCCGGCGCCCCAGGAAAGGCGGCGCGTAGCGATCCACCAGCGGCGCCCACAGAAACTTCAGCGTGTAGGCGGTGCCCACCAAGGTAAGGAAGCCGATGTTCTGCAGCGACACGTTGGACACCGTGGCCCAGGCCTGCAGCGTGCCGCCGGTAAGCGCCAGGGGCAGGCCGCTGGCGAAACCCAGGACCAGCAAGGGGACCACCCGCGGGCTGGCATAGACATTGGGCCGGACGATGGGTTTTTCCATGGAACTCAGGGCCTTGCGCCGCGCGCGGGCGACTCGAAACGGTACACGGCCAGGGTGCTGCGCCAGGCCCGCAGCAGGCGGACCTCGCGGCTGCCGTTGAAAGCGGCCAGATGGGTGATGCGCAGGCCCGCTGTCGCGGCAAGGTCTTCGAAATCCTTGAGCGTGCACAGGTGGATATTGGGCGTGTTGTACCACTGATAGGGCATCTCGCCCGTGACCGGCATGCGTCCGCGCAAGATGGACAGGCCGTGCGGCCAATAGCCGAAGTTCGGAAAAGACACGATGCCGAAGCGCGCGACCCGCGCCATCTCCCGCAGGATGTGCTCGGTGTGGTGCATGGACTGCAGGGTCTGGGACAGCACCACCGAATCGAACTGCTGGTCGTCGAACAGCGCCAGGCCTTCTTCCAGATTCTGCTGGATGACCCGCACCCCCCGCCGCACCGCCGCGATGACCCGGCTGTCGTCGAACTCTACTCCCGCTCCGTCCACATTCTTGTGGTCCCGCAGGTGGGCCAGCAGCGTGCCGTCGCCGCAGCCCAGGTCCAGCACCCGGCTGCCGGGCGCGATCCATTCGGCTATCTGCGCCAGGTCGGCGCGGATGGCGCCATTGCGGTCGGTGGCCGGGCCCATGCTCAGCGCGCTCATGCCAGCACCCCCGCCGTCCGGGCGCGTCCGGGCAGCCCCAGCCCGGCGGCGATGCGGTCGTAATAGCCCTGCACCACGGCGTGATAGCGCGGGTCTTCCAGCAGGAAGGCGTCGTGTCCGTGCGGCGCGTCGATTTCAGCGTAGGTGACGGGGATTTTGTTCTTCAGCAGCGCCTGCACGATTTCGCGCGAGCGCGCCGGCGGAAACCGCCAGTCGGTGCTGAATGAAACCAGCAGGAATTGCGCCGCCGCCACGCTCAGCGCCTTGGCCAGGTCGCCGCCATGAGTGCGGGCCGGGTCGAAGTAGTCCAGCGCGCGGGTGATCAGCAGATAGGTATTGGCGTCGAAATAGGAAGAGAATTTCTCGCCCTGGTAGCGCAGATAGGACTCAACCTCGAATTCGACGTCGTAGCCATAATGGAATTCGCCATTCTCGCTGGGCGAGCGCAGATTGCGGCCGAACTTGGCGGCCATGTCATCGTCCGACAGATACGTGATGTGCCCGATCATGCGCGCGACCGACAGGCCGTTGCGGGGCACGGTGCCATGGGCGTAGTAGTCGCCGCCATGAAAGTCGGGATCCGAGATAATGGACCGGCGCGCGACTTCGTTGAAGCCGATGTTCTGCGCCGACAGACGGGGCGTGCTGGCGATGACGATGCAGTGCGCGACCCGGTCGGGGCAGGTAATGGCCCAGCCCAGCGCCTGCATGCCGCCCAGCGAGCCGCCCATCACGGCGGCGAATTTCTGGATGCCGAAATGGTCGGCCAGCCGCGCCTGCGCCAGCACCCAGTCCTTGACCGTCAGCACCGGAAAGGCCGCCCCCCAGGGCTTGCCGGTGGCCGGATTGATGCTGGCCGGCCCCGTCGAACCGAAACATGAGCCGATGTTGTTCACGCCGATCACGAAGAACCTGTCGGTATCGACCGCCTTGCCCGGGCCCACCATGTTGTCCCACCAGCCGACATCCTTGGGATTATCCGCGGCCATGCCGGCCACGTGATGCGAAGCGTTCAGCGCGTGGCATATCAGCACCGCGTTGCTGCGTTGCGCGTTGAGCTGGCCATAGGTCTCGACGGCCAGTTCATAGCTGGGCAGCACCTGGCCGCTGGTCAGGGGCAGCGGGTCGTCGAAGGGAATGAATTGCGGCGCCACGAAACCGACCGAGCCCGGCGGAACGGGAATATCGGGCGAGGGTCCGGCCGGTGCCGTATCGGAAGCTGACGAGGAAAATGACTGGGCCATGAGGGGACCTCTTTAGCTGGATTTATGAAGCGCCCGCAAGCAGATCAAGCAAATCGGCGCAATACAAAGATGCGCCATTCTAGCATCAAGGTCCTGCCGCCCGTCTTGCACCCATGACACGAATGAGATGGACTAGTTTTTCCTTTTCGATTTACCCAATTGAAGAAAATTGATACATTTATTAATTAAAAGCAATAACTAAACTAGGGGGAGTAGCCATGAAAACCCTGACACCGCGGGAACTGACCTGCCTGCATTGGGCGGCCTTGGGCAAGACCAGCTGGGAAATGGGCGTCATCCTGGGCCTTACCGAGCGCACCATCAACTTCCATATACACAATGCGTGCAGGAAACTTCAGGTGCACAGCCGCCAGGCCGCCATTACCGCCGTGCTGCAGGCGGGCCTGCTGCCCGGCGTCAGCGAGCACCTGCCTGTACCGACCGCAGAAAGTCCTTCGCGGGCTGATCCGGAAACGCCTGGCCCGGCCCGGCCACTATCCCCTCCACCAAAGCCTGAGGCAGCAGCCAAACCCTGGCCCGCAAAATAGTATGGCCATCCTGGCCCGACACCTGGAAAGTTTCGCCAAAGGCCGGCAGGGGGTCGGGCGGCGCGACGTCCAGGCTCCGGTAAAACGACTCCACCACCGCGCGGCCCATCCGGCGGCGCGTCTGCGGATCGGACTTCAGCGCCTGGGGCCAGGGCGCGTAGCCCACCGCGAACACTGTCTTGCCCGCTTCGGCGGCAGTGATGGTGAAGGGCACTTCATGGCCGTCGAACACCAGCTTTTTGGTGGCGGCCTCGGCCCTGTCGGGAAACACCGCCTGGACCGCGCCGTCGGCCACCGCCACCTCGCGCCAGTTGTATTCGGGCGAACAGCCCGCCGCCAGAAACAGCACCGCCAGAAACCCCATGCGCCACATCGCCTGCCTTCCCCCCTTCCTGAATGGGCCCGCCAATGCTGAAAGACCCCTGGGCACGCCGGCCGAGGACGCGCCCCGCCGGCATTTTGCGGCCGGCGAACAAATCGTGCGAGTATTGTAAGGGCTCGGGTAAAATCCGCTGCGATGGACACCCACTTTAATGAAGATCCTTCCTGATGACAGACAATACATCACGCCACGCCCTGCTGCAGGCTCATGTTCCGCTGCTCGCCGGTGCGTTGCGCGGGCTCGAAAAAGAAGGATTGCGCGTTGATCCCGCCGGCATGCTGGCCAGCACGCCGCATCCGCAGGCATTAGGCAGTGCCCTGACCAATCCGGCCATCACCACCGACTATTCCGAGGCGCTGCTCGAACTCATCACAGGCACGCACGCCTCGGTTCCCGAGCTGCTTGCCGAACTGGAAGACATCCACCGCTTCGTCGCCGCCAACATCGGCGACGAACTGATCTGGAACCAGTCCATGCCCGCCCATCTGCCCGGCGAGGCGGACATCCCCATCGCCTGGTACGGCAGCTCGAACACCGGCATGCTCAAACATGTATACCGGCGCGGCCTGGCCGAACGCTACGGCAAGGCCATGCAATGCATCGCGGGGGTGCACTACAACTTCTCGCTGCCCGACGAGCTGTGGGGCGTCCTGGGCACCGAAGGCGCCACCCCGGAAGAGCGCCGCTCAAAAGGCTATCTGGCGCTCATCCGCAACTTCACGCGCTATTCATGGCTGCTGATGTATCTGTTCGGCGCCTCGCCGGCCGTCTCCAGGAGTTTTCTGCAGACAATCCCGGACGGCCTGCAAGCGCTGGGCGCCGACACGCTGTTCCTGCCCCATGCAACCAGCCTGCGCATGAGCGACCTGGGCTACAACAACAAGGCCCAGTCCGAACTGCAGCTGTGCTACAACGACATCGAGACCTTCCTGAAACGCATCTACGACGCCGTCACCACGCCCTGGCCCGCCTACCAGGCCATCGGCACGCACCGCGACGGCCAATGGATACAGCTGAACACCAACATCCTGCAGATCGAAAACGAGTACTACTCCAGCATACGCCCCAAGCGCGCCATCGAGCGCTGCGAGCGGCCGTCCACGGCGCTGGCGGCCCGCGGCGTGCAATACATCGAAGTGCGCTGCCTGGACATCGACCCGTATTCGCCCATCGGCATATCGGCCCAGACCAGCCGCTTCATGGACGCCTTCCTGTTGTTCTGCGCGGTCGAGCCCAGCGCCTATTTTCCCAACAACGGCTTCTGTCGCGACAGCCACCACAACTTCGGCATCGTAGCCCGCGAGGGCCGCAAGCCCGGCCTGGCCCTCATCAGCCAGAACAAGCCCATCGGCCTGCGCGAATGGGGTCTGCAGCTGCTCGATCGCATGGCGCCCTACGCGCAGTTGCTGGATCAGGCCCACGGCGGCGACCTGCACCAGCAGGCCGTCCAGGCCCAGCGCCCCAAGCTCGAGGACACCGGGCAGACGCCCTCGGCCACGCTGCTGCGCCAGCTGCGCGACGAAGGCATCGGCTTTCATGAATTCACCCTGCGGCAAAGCCGGCGGCATCGCGACACCCTGCTGGCCGCGCCTCTTGACGAGGCCAGGCGCCTGGCGCTAAAAGAAACGGCGGCGCAGTCGCTGCGCGAGCAGGCCCGCCTGGAACAGAACGACACCGAAAGCTTCGACGACTACGTAGCCCGCTATCACGCGGCGCTGAAACGGCCGGCCACCATAGACTGACCGCCCGGCGCGCGCCTTACACAAAACATGCAGACACAGGCAGGTATTCCATGTTGAAAATCTGGGGCCGGACAAACTCCACCAACGTCAAGAAGGTGCTGTGGTGCGCCGAAGAACTGGGCATCCCCTACCAGCAGATCAATGCCGGCGGCCAGTTCGGCATCGTCAATGACGCAAGCTACCGCGCCATGAACCCCAACGGCCTGGTTCCCTGCCTGCAGGACGGCGACCTCATCCTGTGGGAGTCCCACACCATCGTGCGCTATCTGGCGGCCAAGCACCATGCCGAGAACCTCTATCCGACCGACCTGGCCCGCAGGGCCAGCGCCGAGAAATGGATGGACTGGGTGGCCGCCTCCGTCATGGAGTCCTTTCGCCTGCTGTTCTGGAACACGGTCAGGCTGGCCCCCGAACAGCGCGACCCCGAGGCCGCCAGGCAGGGCATGCAGGCCAGCAGCCAGCTGCTGGCCGTCGCCGACGCCCAGTTGGCGCGCCAGCCTTACCTGTCGGGCGACGACCTGGGTGTGGGCGACATCCCGCTGGGCTGCGTCGCGTACGCCTGGTTTGAAATGCCCATCCAGCGCCCCGACCTGCCCCACTTGCAGGCCTGGTACGACAAGCTGAAATCCCGTCCGGCCTATCAGAAAGCGGTCATGGTCCCGCTTACCTGACGCCCGCCCGGCAGGCCGGGCGACACGCAGGCCGCGCGAGGCAAACGCGCCCGGGCACGATCCAGTCCGCTATAGACTGCCCTTTCAAGAGGCATGCCGGCATGATCCAGACGACGACGATACAAAAATGGTCCACCAGCGCCGTGCCGCCGGCCCAGCGGCTGGAATACTGGATCGGCGCGATCTGCGAAGGCTTTCTCGAAATGGCCGTCACCACGCCGGCGGCGTCGCGCTTTCATTCCAGCCTGGAATCCGCGCCCCTGGGGCCTATCGGCGTCAACCGGGTGCTGGGCAGCGCGCAGGACGTCTACCGGACGCGCCGGGCCATCGCCCAAAGCCGCGAAAACTATTTCTATCTTCTATGCAAGCCGGACGCCAGCTGGCACTGCGTGCAGGATGGACGCATCGCGCGGCTGCTGCCGGGCGATGCCGTGCTGGTCGATTCGCGCCGCTGCTATGAATTCCATTTCCCCTCGTCTGCCGACACCATTTCGCTGGAACTCGCCCCCTGGTGGGTAGAGTCCTGGCTGGCCGAGCCGGCCCAGGCGCTGGCACGCCGCATAGACGGCCAGTCGGGCTGGGGCCAGGCGCTGTCCGGTTTCATGCGGCAGCTGTCGCCCGAGACGGCGGCGGCCCCGCCCCTGCCCGCCGCCTTGCTGACCGATCAGCTTGGCGCCTTGCTGGCCCTGGCCACCCACAGCGGCATTCCGGCCCGCCAGGCCGGCGCGGCCTCCCTGGCACTGAAAGACCGCATCGCCGATGCCGTCCGGCAACGCTATGCCGAGCCGGGCCTGACCGCCGGCGCCGTAGCCGAAAACCTGGGCATCTCGACGCGGACACTGCACCGCTGCCTGGCCGGCCATGCCCTGACATTCGGCCAGATGCTGGCCGACTGCAGGCTGGCCACCGCCCTGCGCTTGCTGTCCGAACCACGCTTCGACCGTCTTCACGTGGCGGAAATCGGCCGCCGTGTCGGCATCATGGACCCCTCCCACTTCACGCGCCAATGCCGGCGCCGCTTCGGACGCACGCCGGGCCAGCTGCGCCGCGCGCGCTGAGTGCCGGCAAGGGCCCGCCGCCGCCATTCAGGGTCCCCCCTTTGTTCTTCCAAAGCCTTGGGGCCGGGCTTTCGCCGAAGCCTCCCGCCTCGATCACGTGCCCGGCGCTGGCGCACAGCGTCCATTGCGCTGGCGCGATCCGGCCATCCACGCCCCGGCCCGGGCACAACAATAAGAACCGGACCTCGACAAGGAGAACACTATGGCCGATACCTACGTAGTCATCCATGGCGCCTGGCATACCGGCGCCGAAATGGAAGCCGTCGCCGGGCATATGCGCCGGGACGGCCACGCTGTGCACTGCCCGACCCTGGCCGGCAATCGTCCCGAAGACGATCGGGGCCGCAGCGGCCTGGAGGATGCCATCGCCTCGGCCGTGCAATACATAGCGTCCCGCGACCTGCGCGACGTGCGGCTGGTTGGCCACAGCTACGGCGGCATGGTGATTTCGGGCGTGGCCGACCGCATCCCCCAGCGCCTGCGGCGGCTGGTATACATGAACGCCTTCGTTCCCATGGACGGGCAAAGCCTGAACGACATGGTCCCGCCGCACTATGTGGAAATGTTCGACGCCATCGCCTCGGCCGGCGGCGGCGCCGTCATGCTGCCCTTTCCCGTCTGGCGCGAAGCCTTCATCAACGATGCCGACCTGGCGCTGGCCGAGTCCGCCTACGCCCGGCTCAACCCCCATCCGTATCGCACTTTCACCGACCCCATCTCATTGAAACAGCCGCTGGCACAACTGGGCCTGGGCAAGTCCTACCTGAACTGCCGGCAGGACATCGCGCTGCCACACAGCCTGCCCTGGCACCCGCGCCTGTCGGAGCGGTTGGGCCTGTTCCGCCTGGTCGAGTGTCCCGGCAGCCACGAAACCTTGTTCACCAATCCGCAACGCCTGGCGCAAGCCGTGATCGAAGCGGGCCGCGACTGAGCCGGCCGCCCCGGCAGCCGACACGAACGCCGAAAATTTGCCACAATAGACGGCGTCTGTCCGCGCACGGCGCAGGCTTACCAGGCTGGCGGCCGCCAGCCTTTGCAGGCGCGCAATGCCTTGCCCGCCGCCATCGAGGAGGTTTATGGACCGCGCTCGCTGGGGTTCCGACCTGGGCTTCATCCTGGCCGCCACCGGCTCCGCCGTGGGGCTGGGCGCCATCTGGAAATTCCCCTACGTTACCGCCCACCAGGGCGGCGGCGCCTTCCTGCTGCTGTTCATCGTTCTTACGCTGACCATAGGGCTGGCTCTGCTGCGCGCCGAAATGGCCATCGGCCGGGCCGGAAGCGCCGGCGCCTTCGGCGCCTATCGCAAGCTGGGCGGCAAAGGCTGGGCATTAGTGGGGCTGCTGGGGGTCGTGGCCGGCTGCACGGTGCTGTCTTACTACAGCGTCGTGGGCGGCTGGACCATCGCCTATGCCTGGCAGACCGTCACCACGCCGCTGACGCGGGACCCCGCCATACTGCGCGCCAACTTCCAGTCCCTGTCCCAGCACCCATGGCAGCCCCTCTTCTATCATGCCCTGTTCATGCTGGCCACGCTGGGCTGCGTGGCCGGCGGCGTACAGGGCGGCATCGAGAAGCTTGCCAAGTTCCTCATGCCTTGCCTGTTCGTGATGATGTGCATACTGATCGTGCGCGGGCTGCTGCTGCCCGGCTCCTGGGAGGGCGTGCTGCGCTTCATCGTGCCCGACTTCTCCCGCCTGGACATGGGCGCCGTGCTGGACGCCCTGGGGCTTTCCTTCTGGACCTTGTCGCTGGCGCTGGGCATCATGGTCACCTACGGCTCTTACCTGCCGCCCGAAGCCAACCTGAGCGGCGCCGCGCGCACGGTGGCCCAGTTGACATTGCTCAGCTGCATACTGGGCGGGCTGCTGGTGCTGCCGCCGGCCTATGCCATGCATCTGGACGAGGGCGCGGGCCCCGGGCTGACCTTCGTCACCATGCCCGTCGTCTTCGCCCATTTGCCCTGGGGCAATGCCTTCGGCGCCATATTCTTCGCGCTGCTGTTCGTCGCCGCGCTGACCTCGTCCATCTCGCTCCTCGAAGTCGGCGTGGCCTTCCTGATCGAACATGCCGGCATGAAGCGGCACGGCGCCACCTGGCTGGCCGCCGCGGCGCTGTTCCTGATGGGCTCGCTGGCCTCGCTGAGCCTGGGCGACCGACCGTATCTGCAATGGGGCGGCATCTCGGTATTCGACTGGCTGGACAGGTCCGCCTCGCTGGTGATGCTGCCCGCCGGCGGACTGATGACCGGGCTGTTCGCCGCCTGGCGCATCTGGCCCCTGATGCAGCGGCAGTGGGGCCGAGATGGTTCCGATACCGCCGGCGACCGTTGGCGCCGTGTGCTGGTGGGCGTGCTCGCGCCCCTGGCCATCGGCATCATTCTCTGGCAAGGCCTGAGCGCTTGAGGCGCGGCCTTTCCGCATTCCCGGCCTCCCCCTTGACTCAAGTGCCGATTGAGGCATCCGTTTGGCACATTTGATGCCGTTACGAGCGGGAGCGCTCATTTCTTTGCATTATTCCCTCCACAATTCCCTGGACAATATTTTATATCGTAAGATATAATTTTCGATATAACTTAAGATATAGGAGTCATTATGTGGCCCTCCCACGCAGCAAACTTCGGCCGACCCCATCCCCAGGCTCGACTCCTGGCCTCGCGGCGCAGCCCCTTCCAGCGCCCGGGCGGCGCGGGCTGGGGCGACGGCTCTCATGGCATGGGCGGCGAAGGCGGCATGGTCCGCTCGCGCAAGTTCAGCGCCGATGAACTGCAACTGCTGCTGCTGGCCCTGCTTGAACAACAGCCCCGCCACGGCTACGAACTCATCAGCGAACTGGCTTCGCTTTCCAACGGCTTCTACAGCCCCAGCCCCGGCGTCATCTATCCGGCGCTCAGCTTTCTGGAAGACTTGGGCTATGCCAGTGTGCGGGCGCAAGGCAACCGCAAGCAATACCACCTGACCGACGCGGGCCGCGGCCATCTGGACACCCACCGCGACCGCGCCGAATACCTGCTGGCCGGCCTGCGCCACATGGCGCGCAAAATGGCCTGGATGCGCCAGGCCTGGAAAAACGACAGCGAAGCGGCCGACGAACTCGTGGCCGCCACCGGCTGGCTGCGCGAATTCGTCGAGGCGCGCCGGGCCCTGAAAACCGCCCTGACCCGCTGCGCGGACGCCCCGGCCGACGAGCAGCGGCGCATCGTGGACATACTGCGCCGCGCCACGGACGAAATCCTGAACGGCAAATCCTGTACAGAATCCTGAAGGACAACCATGAACACCATTTCCGACTCCCACGAATCCGATGACCGCCAGGTACGGAAAGTCAGCCTGCCCCTGAAGCGGCGGCTGCTGCAAGTGCGGCGCGTCACGCGGCTAAGCCCCTACCTGACCCGCGTCACCCTGACGGGCGACGAGCTGGAAGGCTTTGTCTCGCCCTCTTTCGACGACCACATCAAAGTCTTCCTGCCCCCTTCGCCCGACGAGACCCCCGTGCTGCCCACGCTGGGCCCCAACGGCCCCAGCTATCCCGAGGGCGCCATCCGGCCCGTCATGCGCGATTATTCGGTGCGCCGCCACGATCCCCAGGCTCAGGAACTGGACATCGACTTCGTCCTGCACGGCCACGGTCCCGGCGCCAGCTGGGCGGCCCAGGCCAAGCCCGGGCAGCACATCGGCATCGGCGGGCCGCGCGGCTCGTTCATCATTCCCCACGGCTTCGACTGGCATCTGCTGATCGGCGACGAGACGGCGCTGCCCGCCATCAGCCGCCGCCTGGAAGAACTGCCCGCCACCGCCCAGGTGCTGGCCATCATGCAGACCCATCATCCGGACGCGCAAATCCCCCTGGCCGCCCAAGGCGACCCGACCATCCACTGGGTGTATCGCGGCGCCGGCCAAACCGGCGGCATGTCGGTGCTGGAGCGCGTGGTGCGCCGCCTGCAGCTGCCCGAAGGCGACGGGTATGTATGGGCGGCCGGCGAGTCCGCCGTCGTGCGCGACATCCGCAAATACCTGGTGCAGGAGCGCGGCATCGGCAAAAGCCGCATCCGCGCCGCCAGCTACTGGCGCGAGGGCGCCAGCGGCGCGCACGAGGTCATCAACGACTGATGCGCAGCCCCGGAAAGCCGGCCCCCCATACAAAAATGTCAGGCCGGTTCCGCGCCTCGAAAATAGGCGTTCGGAGTCATCCCTGAAGCCTTCTTGAACATTGTGATGAAGGCCGTGGCCGACCCGTAGCCCAGCATGTCGGAGATCTGCTGCACTTGGGCGCCGCCAGCCAGCTGGCGCAGCGCCACGAGCAGGTGCAGCTGCCGCCGCCAGCGTCCGAAGCTCATGCCTGTTTCCCTGATGACCAGGCGCGCCAATGTCCTTTCGCTCATTGCCAGCGACCCCGCCCATTGGGCAAGCGTGCGGCGCTGGGCGGGATCCCGGATCAGGGCGTCCACGATCTGCCGCAGCTGCGGGTGGGCCGGCACCGGCAGCTGGAAGCTGGTCTGGGGCATTCTTTCCAGCTCGCTAAGCAAAACCCGCATGAGGCGCAGGGCATGGGCATCGCCGGGCTCGTGGCAGGGATGGTCCGCCAGATGCAGGATCATTTCCCTTACCATGGGCGAGATCTGGATGCTGCGGCAGCCGTCCGCCAACGCAGCGGCGCCGGCTTTGACGAACAGGAAGCAGACCTTGGCGTTGGTCGTCGAGCGGCAGCTGTGCCGGGCTCCGGCCGGCACCCACACCGCGCAACCGGGAGGCACCATCCAAAGCGAGCCGGGCACTTCGCAGGTGACCGCGCCGTCCAGCGCGAATATAAGTTGCCCGGTAACGTGCTCGTGAGGGGGGATTTCTTTCTCGTTCCGCCGCAGCGTGACGTGCAGGGCGCCCACCGGATACGGGCCCGTGTCGACTTCCTCGGGATCCAGCCAGGAGTTTTTCTGCATGAATGTCTGTTTTTATGGATTCAATGTCCTCAATGATTATATACAGCCATGCCCTGATTCACTAGACTCTACTCCTGCCAGGGTTCGTCCCGTCCCGCGGGAAGCGGACGACGCCCGTTCCCGCCCGGACTTTTCGTGACGACCGTGAAAAAAAGCACTTCGGCCAAAGCGGCCGCCATATCCTTCGTTCCCCTGCTCCTTTTGGCTGCGAACCTGCGTCCGGCTCTGACCAGCGTAGGGCCGCTGCTCGATCAGATCCGCCAGGCGACGGGAATCTCCCTGTCCGCGGCGGGCCTCTTGGGCAGCCTGCCGCTCATCGCGCTGGGCGCCCTGGCCCCATTGGGGCATCTGGGCCGCCGTTTCGGCATAGAGCAGACCTTGCTCGGCGCGCTGGCGCTTCTGGCGGTCGGGCTGCTGATCCGCTCCCAGGGCTCGGTGGCCGGGCTGTTTGGCGGGTCGCTTTGCCTGTCCGCCGGCATAGCCATAGGAAATGTGCTCGTGCCCAGCCTCATCAAGCGGGACTTCCCGGAACGGGTGCAAAGCCTGACGACGCTCTATGTGGTGACCATGGGGGTGACAGCCTCGATCGCATCGGGCATCGCGGTGCCGCTGTCGGCCTTGCTGCCCGGCGGCTGGCGGTCTTCCCTGGCCGTCTGGCTGCTGCCTGTCCTGGTGGCCATGGCGGCGTGGATTCCAGCCGCCCGCCGACGCGCCGCATCGGTGGCGAGCGACGAAGGCGTGGACATCGGATCGCCTGTCTGGAAGGCTCCCGTCGCATGGCTGGTCACCGGCTTCATGGGCAGCCAGTCTTTCTTTTTCTACGTCGTCGTCTCGTGGTTCCCGACAATTTTCCAGGACCGGGGCTTCACGCCCGCGGAAGCCGGCTGGCTGGTGACGCTTTTCCAGCTTGTCGCGCTAGGGTCCAGCATGCTTCTTCCCGCCGTGCTCAAGCGCGTGCGCGACCAGTCCACCGTAGCCTTCTGGGTCTCGGCGATATTGGCAATTTCCGCGCTGGGGCTTGCGCTATTTCCTGGGCAAGCCTATTTCTGGACAGCGCTGATGGGCCTGGGCGGAGGGGCGTGCCTGATTCTTGCGCTGGTTTTCATCGGCACGCGGTCGGCCAACCACCGCCAGACGGCGGCGTTGTCCATCATGGCGCAATCCCTCGGATACCTGTTCGCCGCAACGGGGCCGTCTTTGTTCGGCCTGATGCACGACCTGACCGGAAGCTGGACTGCGCCTTTACTGTCTCTTGTATTCCTGGGGGCGGCCCAGGCTTTCTTCGGCCTGCGCGTGGGGCGCCGCATGCTGCCGTAAACGTTCGGCAACGGCAACAAGATAAAGATAACTGGCGCGCCCGACAGGAATCGAACCTGTATCAAGAGCTTCGGAGACTCCCATTCTATCCATTGAACTACGGGCGCAAAGAGCGCTATTGTAGCGTGTTTTACTTTGCCGGGCTGGCACGCGCTGCACCGGGGCGGCAGTCTCGGTATAATCTTATTCTTTACCCAATTCCATACATCGGCTGCCGCGGCCATGCGCCCTACCCAGGCAATTTTGCGGCGGCCGCCAGGCAAGGTTTTGAAGACAGCAGGGCTTGACGGCTTTGTTCCCTGAAACGCAGGATTCGATCTCATGAACAACACAGAAGACCACGTCGAAGCAACCATCGAGGGGCACGAAGGCCTCATCAAAACGCCCAAGCAGCTCATCGTGACCGTCGTTCTGGCGTTCATCATTCCCGTCCTCATCATCTTTCTGCTCATCAACCTGGTGCTGTCGGGCATGCAGCCCAGCGCCGGGTCGGACGCGCAAACCTCCGAAGCCATCGCGCAGCGCCTCAAGCCGATCGCCGGTTTCGCCCTGGTTGACGCCAATGCGCCGAAGGTCTTCAAGACCGGCCAGCAAGTGTTCGAATCCACCTGTACCGCCTGCCACGGCGCGGGCGTCGCGGGCGCGCCCAAGTTCGGCGACAAGGGCGCCTGGGCGCCGATCATCAAGACCGGCTACGAAGAAATGGTCAAAGTGGCCCTGCACGGCAAGGGCGCCATGCCGCCCAAGGGCGGCAACCCCTCGCTGAGCGACTTCGAAGTCGAACGCGCCGTCGTCTACATGGCCAATAATTCGGGCGCCTCGTTCGACGAGCCGGCCGAGCCCGCCGCCGAAGGTGAGGCCGATCAGGCCAAGGCCCCGGCAGCCCCGGCCGCGCCCGCCGCTCCGGCGCCCGCGCAAGCCGCCCCGTCCACCTCTGCGCCCGCTCCCAGCCAGCCGGCGCAAACGCCTCCCGCTTCGGCCGGCGGCCAGAAAGCCACCGCCGAACAGCCCGCCCAGTCCGCCGCCGCGGTAGACCCCGCCGGCGAGAAACTCTACAAGTCAGTCTGTTTCGCCTGTCACGCCGCGGGCGTCGCGGGCGCGCCCAAGTTCGGCGACAAAGAAGCCTGGGCGCCTTACGTCGCCACCGGCCTGGACGCCATGGTCGAAGTCGCCATCCACGGCAAGGGCGCCATGCCGCCGCGCGGCGGCTCGCAGGCCAGCGATGCCGAAGTACGCGCGGCGGTGCAGTACATGGTCCAGCACGCGCAGTAATCCGTGCGGCGGCCGCGCGCCGGCCGCCGCCAGCAGCATCCCGAAAACGCCAGCCATGGCGTTTTTTTTCGCCTGTATCTAAAGCGCGGCGGTCTAAAGCCGTCAAGTGCCTTGGCGGCGTCCGCTTCCTTAGCGCGCCACGCAGGCCGGCTCGGCGCGCAGCGACAGGCCCAGCTGCACGCGCCGCTGCAGCCACAGGCTGGCGCGGTAGCGGTCGTCACCGGTGACGCGGTGCATATTGCGCAGAATGTCCAGCACCAGCGCCGCGCCCAGGCTGTCGCCCAGGCTAAGCGGGCCGCCGCCGGGGTAGCCCAGCCCCAGCGACACCGCCAGGTCGATGTCCTGGGGCGTGGCGATGGTCTGCTGGGCAATGTCGCTGGCCACGTTGACGATGGCGGACACGATGCGCTGGCCCACGAAACCGGCGGAATCGTCGATGACCGAGACTGCCGTGCCGTCGGAGGCGAACAGGGCATGGGCGGCGTCACGCCAGCGCAGCGCGGTGGCCGGCGAGCACATCAGCACGCGCCGCTTGCCCTGCTCCAACCCGAAGAAGGTATCCAGCGCCACGGTGCGCTCGCCGTCCAGCCGGTACTCATGGACCACGCTGGACGTATCCTCGCCATAAGGCGTAACCACGATAAGCGCATCGGCGGGAGGCGCGTCGGTGGCGATGATCCCCACGCCCAGCGACTTCAGCAGCGCCGCGGCGCGCTTGTGACCCACCGGATGGTAGGGCGCCAGCCAGACCTTCAGGCCTGCCGTCGGCTGCGGGACGGCAGGCGCCTGGGGCACCTGCTGCTTGCCTTCCACATAGCGGTAAAAGCCTTCGCCTGTCTTGCGGCCCAGCAGGCCGCCGGCAAAACGCACAGCCGTGATCGGCGACGGCCGGAAGCGCGGCTCGTCGTAGAACTGCTGGTAGATGGATTCCATGACCGGGTGGGAGACGTCCAGGGCCGTCAGGTCCAGCAGCTCGAACGGCCCCATGCGAAAGCCCGCCTGCTCGCGCATGATGGCGTCCACCTGGTAGAAAGGCGCAACGGACTCCTGCGCGATGCGCAGGCCTTCGATATTCATGCCCCGGCCGGCGTGGTTGACGATAAAGCCCGGCATGTCCTTGGCCCGCACCGGCGTGTGGCCCATCTGGCGCGCCAGCGCCATCAGCGCGTCGCCCACGGCCGGATCGGTGCGCAGGCCGTCGATGATCTCGACCACCTTCATCAGCGGAACCGGATTGAAGAAGTGGTAGCCGGCCACGCGCTGGGGATGGGCGCAGGCGGCGGCAATGGCAGTGATGGACAGCGACGAGGTATTGGACGCCAGGATGCAGTCCTGGCCCACGATGCCCTCCAGCTGCTGGAACAGTTCCCGCTTGACATCCAGCCGCTCGATCACCGCCTCGACCACCAGTTGGGCATCGGCCATGTCCTGCAGGGCGGCGCAGGGTTTGATGCGCTGCAACGCAGCCTGGGCGGCCTCGGGCGACAACTTGCCCTTGGCCGACAGCTTCTGCCAGGTCTGGTCCAGGGTATCGCGGGCCGCGGCCACGGCTTTTTCGTTCAGGTCGAACAAGAGCACGTTCAGGCCGGCCTGGGCGGCGATCTGCGCGATGCCCCTGCCCATGGCGCCTGCCCCGACGATGCCTATCGTTTCCATCCTCTTCATTTTTCTGCTCCGGCTATGGCGGTTTTCTTGACGAAGCCTCCATCATAAAACGGATTCCGGTCCGCCGCGCCGGCCGGCATTCCCACCCGCCCCGGCGCCGCGGCATGCCGCCCGGCATGGAAGAAGCCTGTTTTATGGGCTCTGGAGCACATGGTGTGCTGCAATACAACATTTCGAGGAACTCTAGGGAAAACCCTTAAATTGCTCTTGTATAAGACTAGGGTTTTCCCTATAATACATACATATCACCGATCAACCCCGACCCAGAGGCCCAATAATGATGCTTGACTATCCCAACGCCGTCCTCAGCGACTCCCTGGAACGCGAACTGCTGCGCCAGGAAACCAGCTTCTACAACGCCTCGCCCCTGTTGGACCTCGCTCGCTACATCGGCCGCGGCGTGCAAAAAGCCCAAGCCGGCCTGGCTTCGCTGCTGGCCGCGGTGCCCGCCAACACGGGCAGCGCCGGCCAGAAAGCCGCCGTATAAGCTGTCCCGCAGGGCACGAGGTTCTCGCGCTGCAACGGCTGACATCTGTTTGATGCACCCCGGCGGACGCTTTTTACCCTGAGACGGCCCACCGAAAGCATCCCGCGCCTTCATGCGAAGCCGCGGGATTTTTCATGGGCGGGCCCAATGCACGGGTACGGCAGCCTAGCCGGCTTTCTTGTTCAGCAAGTCCTTCAGCATCCCCAGGCGCTGCTTGGGGCTTAGCGCCTGCAGCTCGGGGTCTTCGCGCAGCTTGACCGAAGAAAGCCCCATTTCGTCGATGAAGCGCGAGGGCTCGCGCACCACATCCTCGCGCGCGCGGCGGCGCTTCTTGCACCAGGTCAGGTGCAGTGAACGCCGGGCGCGAGTGATGCCCACATACATCAGCCGCCGCTCTTCCTGGATTCGGGACGCCAGGGACTCGGCCGCCTTGGACGGGTCGCCGTCTTCTTCGTCCCGCCCCATGTGGGGCAGCAGGCCTTCTTCGACGCCGATCAGGTAAACGTGCGGGTACTCCAGGCCTTTGGAGGCATGCAGGGTGGAAAGCTTGACGGCGTCCGGCTCTTCATCGTCGCCGCGCTCCAGCATGGTGACCAGCGCCACGTGCTGCACCAGTTCGAACAGGTTCAGGCCGTCTTCTTCGGCCTTGCGCTTGAGCCAGCCCACGAGTTCCAGTACGTTTTGCCAGCGGGTCTGGGCTGCGCGCTCTTCCAGCGTGTCGTACAAAAAGCGCTCGTACTGTATGGCGCCGAGCAAGTCGTCCAGTATGGCGCCGGCCGGCTCGGGCGCGGCGGCCGCTTGACTGGCGTTGCGCCGGCCCGCCCGTTGCTGCACACGCTGCACGAAGGCGCCGAAAGTCTGCAGGGGCTCCAGCTGCCTGGCGGTCAGCCGCTCTGCCGCGCCCGGCTCGAAAATGGCGGCGAATAACGACAGCTGGCGCTCGGCCGCGAACTGGCCCAGCGCCTGCAGCGTGGCCTGGCCTATGCCCCGGCGCGGCGTGGTGACCGCGCGGATGAAGGCCGGGTCATCGTCGTCATTGGCGATCAGCCGCAGATAGGCCAGTATGTCGCGTATCTCGGCCTTGTCGAAAAAGCTTTGGCCACCCGATATGGTGTAGGGGATGCGCAGGTTGCGCAATGCCTGCTCCACCACGCGCGCCTGCTGGTTGCTGCGGTACAGGATGGCAAAATCGCGCCATTGGGCGCGGCGCTCGAAGCGCTCGGCCGAGATCCGGATGGCGATGGATTCGGCCTCGATCTCGTCCGTGTCCATGGCGGTGACCTGGATGGCTTCGCCCGCGCCCAGGTCGGACCACAGCTTTTTGTCGAACAGCTTGGGGTTGTGGCCAATGACCTGGTTGGCCGCGGCCAGTATGCGCTGCACCGAACGGTAGTTCTGCTCCAGCTTGATGATTTTAAGCTGGGCATAATCGGTGGTCAGCTTGGCCAGGTTCTCCACGGTGGCGCCGCGCCAGGCATAGATGGCCTGGTCATCGTCGCCCACCGCGGTGAACATGGCCCGCGAACCGGTCAGCATCTGCACCAGCTTGTACTGGCATTCGTTGGTGTCCTGGTATTCGTCCACCAGCAGGTATTGCACCCTGGCCTGCCAGCGCTCGCGCACTTCCTGGTTGTGCTGCAGCAAGGTGGCGGGCAGGCGGATCAGGTCGTCGAAATCCACCGACTGGTAGGCGGCCAGCGTGGCGTCGTAGCTGCGATAGATGCGGGCGGCCTCGGCTTCGCTTGGGGTGGCGGCGGCGCGCTCGGCCGCATCGGGGTCCATGAGGGCGTTCTTCCACAACGAGATGGTCTGCTGCACGGCGCGCAGCCTTGCCTTGTCGGTGGTGGCCAGCATTTCCTGGATGATGCCCAGGGCATCGGTGGAGTCCAGGATGGAAAACTCGGGCTTCAGGCCCACGTGGCGGGCCTCCTGGCGCAGGAAGCGCACCCCCAGCGAATGAAAAGTACTGACCGTCAGCCCCTTGGCCAGGCGCGAATCCACCAGCGACTTGACGCGTTCGCTCATTTCGCGCGCGGCCTTGTTGGTAAAGGTAAGTGCCACCACATGGCGTCCCATGTAGCCGCATTCGCGCAGCAAGTAGGCGATCTTCTGCGTGATGACGCGCGTCTTGCCGCTGCCCGCGCCGGCCAGCACCAGGCAGGGGCCGTCCAGGTACAGCACGGCGGCGCGCTGGGGGGCGTTCAGATCGGGGGCCAGCGTGTGGCCGGCGGCGTTGGCAAAGTCCATGTCAGATTTCCAGGGGGTCCACTTCGAGCTGCCAGCGCACTTTGGCCTGGCTGGCCAGGCCGGGCAGCGCCGCCGACCAGGCCGTCAGGAAGGCCTGCAGCGCCGGGCGGCTGCGGCTTTCGGCCAGCAGCTGCGCGCGCTCTATATTGGCCACCCGCACCACGCGCAGCGGCACGGGGTCGTAAAGCATGACCGCATCCGCCGTGGCGAAGCCGGCGGCCTGCTGCTGCGGCAGGCTGCGCGCGGCGGCAAGAAAGTCCAGCGCCGCGCGCAATTCGCGGGCCTCGGCGGTCAGCAGGGCCTGGAAGGCATAAGGAGGCAGCCCAACGGCTTCTCGCTCGTCCAGCGCATAGCGCGCGAAACCCTCGTAATCGTGCCGCAACAGCGCCTGGTAGACGGGCTGTTCGGGGTAGTCGGTCTGGATGATGACCTCGCCTCCCTGCACGTGCCGGCCCGCTCGGCCGGCCACCTGCATCAATTGCGCGAACAGGCGCTCGGGTGCGCGGAAATCCTGCGCGAACAGCATGGCGTCGGCGTTCAGCACGCCGACCAGGCCCAGGTTGGAAAAGTCGTGCCCCTTGGCCACCATCTGCGTGCCCACCAGGATGTCGACCTCGCCGGCATGCACCTTGGCGAACAAGGCCTGGGCGCTGCCCTTGATGCGCGTGCTGTCGGCATCGATGCGGGCGATGCGCGCCTGTGGGAACAGCTCGGCCAGGAATTCCTCGACCCGCTGCGTGCCGCGCCCCATGGGGTTCAGGTCTTGGTCGCCGCAGTCCGGGCAGGCGCGCGGCACGGCGGCGCGGTAGCCGCAATGGTGGCACTGCAGGCCATTGCGGCCGCCCGCCATGCGATGCAGCACCGTATATGCGGTGCATCGCGGACACTGGCTGACCCAGCCGCAGGACGAGCACGTCAGCACGGGCGCATAGCCGCGGCGGTTCAGGAACACCAGACACTGCTGCCCCTGCTGCAGGCGCGCCTGCATGGCCTCAATCAACTGCGGCGAAAACCCCTGCTGCATGGCCAGGCGCCGGGTGTCCACCAGGCGCACGGCCGGCAGCGCGACGTCGCGCGCCCGGTGCGCCAGAGAAAGCCTCAGGTAATGGCCCCGCTCGGCATGGTGCCAGGACTCCAGCGAAGGCGTGGCCGAACCCAGCACCACGGGCACCTGGCGGTCGCGCGCCAGCCACACCGCCAGGTCGCGCGCCGAATAGCGCAGGCCTTCCTGCTGCTTGTAAGAGGTGTCGTGCTCTTCGTCGACGATGATCAGCCCCAGCTCGGGCAGCGGCGTGAAGATGGACAGGCGCGTCCCCAACAGGATGCGGGCCTGCCCGCGATACGCCCGCAGCCAGGCCCGCAGGCGTTCACCGTCGGCCAGGCCGCTGTGCAGCACGGACAGCGCATCGGGCCCCGCGGCGGCCGACAGGCGGGCGCGTAAGGATTGTTCGAGCTGGGGCGTCAGGTTGATTTCCGGCACCATGAACAGCACCTGCTTGCCCCGGGCCAGCGCCGCCTGCATGGCATGCAGGTAGACCTCGGTCTTGCCGCTGCCCGTCACCCCATGCAGCAGCACGGCGTGAAAACCCTGCAAGGCTTCGATGGCCTGCGCCGCCTGCGCCTGCTGCGGGTTCAGCGGCGGAGCCTGGTCGGGCTGCGCCGGCGTCTGGGGCAACGCGGCGCGCCTGTCGCTGCGCCGGACAGGCCCCCCGGCGGAACGCTTGCCCTGGTATGCGCTTACCTTGCGCAAGCCGGCGGGCAGGCTGGGCAGCATGACTTCGCCCAGGGGGCGCTGGTAATACTGCGCCGCGAAAGACGCCAGCCGCAGCCAGTCTTGCGGAAACGGCGGCAAGTCGTCCAGGACCTCTTCCACCGGCTTGACCAGGCTGGCGTCGATGGCAGGCTGCTCGGGCGCCTGGACCACCACGCCCACCATCTTGCGCCGGCCAAAAGAAACAATGACCCGCGCGCCGGGCGGTACGGGCTGGGCATTGTAGTAGTCGAACACCCCGGCCAGAGGGACGTCCAACGCGACCCGCAGCCAGCAACGGGCTGGCGGCGCCCCCGGCGGGCTCTGCGGCTGATCGTCCTTTTTTTGGCTTTGGGTCATCAATACTTAAAGTGATTTCTTATCTATGGCGTGTAGAACCGCGTGTCATGCGGCCTTTGCTTTTCGTCCGCGCCCGCCTGTGGATAACTTTGGGGAAAATTGAACAACAACCCGAAGAAAGTCAATGGCGGAAAGATGGCGAAATAATGGGAAAGCGCCTTGCATTCCATATTATTTCTTATAAAACAAGGACCTACCTATAGCATCCAGACTGTATCTTAGCTTTTGACGCAAATTGTGCATAGCGATATGACTTGTGTACAACCTGGGCTCGGCGCTAGTAAAAACAAGCGCTTAGCGCTTGTTTTTACGCAATAATCAATGCTGGGTCCGGCTGTAGGAATGGACTTCGTCCACCAGGATGGCAACGGACTCGGGCGGCGTGTAGCGGGAAATGCCGTGCCCCAGGTTGAACACATGCCCGCCTTGCCCCACCGGCCCGAAATCGTCGATGACCCGACGCGCCTGGGCGCGGATGGCGTCCTCGCCGCCGAACAGCGCCATGGGGTCCAGGTTGCCCTGCAAGGCCACCTGGTCTTGCACCTGCTGGCGCGCCCGCGCCAGGTTGACCGTCCAGTCCAGGCCCACGGCGTCGCAGCCGCTGGCGGCGATGTCTTGCAGCCAGAGGCCGCCGCCCTTGGTGAAGACAATGACGGGTACCTGCCGGCCCTGATGCTGGCGCGTCAGGCCCTGGACGACCTGCCGCGTGTAGGCCAGGGAGAACTCCTGGAACAGGCCGTCGCCCAGCACGCCGCCCCAACTGTCGAAGATCATGACGGCCTGTGCGCCCGCCTGGATCTGCGCATTGAGATACTGGCTGGTGGCCTGCGCATTGATGTTCAGCATGCGGTGCAGCAGGTCGGGCCTGCTGTACAGCATGGTCTTGACGAGGCGGTAGTCGTCGGAGCCCTGCCCTTCGACCATGTAGCAGCCGACTGTCCAGGGGCTGCCGGCGAAGCCGATGAGCGGCACCTTGCCGTCGAGTTCCTTGCGAACGAGCGCCACGGCATCGAATACATACTGCAGCGCCGCCATGTCGGGCACGGCCAGCTTGTCGACGTCTGCCTCGGTGCGGACCGGATGCCGGAATCTGGGGCCTTCGCCGGCCAGGAAGTCCAGGCCCAGGCCCATTGCGTGCGGTATGGTCAGGATGTCGGAGAAAAGAATGGCGGCGTCCAGGTCAAAGCGCTGCAAGGGCTGCAACGTGACTTCGCAGGCGTAGTCGGGGTTCTGCGCCAACCCCAGGAATGAGCCTGCCCGCGCGCGGGTCTGGTTGTATTCGGGCAGATAGCGCCCCGCTTGCCGCATCAGCCACAAAGGCGTGTAGGGAACGGGCTCACGCATCAGCGCGCGCAGAAAGACGTCGTTTTTCAGGGTGGGGGGTGACACGGCTATCCTTGGAAAGAAACTTGGGCCATTTTACCCGCCGGACAGCTGTTTAGGTGGCGGCTTGCCCGGACACTCGGCATAAGCCTCCTGGGCGGTCTGGGAGCGGGCCGGCATGCCCGCGGCAAGGCGTGTTTCGCCGCGGTATGGCGCCGCGTCGATCTGGTATTTGCGCATCAGCGCCCAAAAGGCGCGGCGATGTTTCTGGGCAGCCCGGGCCGCCATGGCGATATTGCCCGAATGCCGCCCCAGGGCGGCCCGGATATAGGCGGTTTCGAAGCGTTCGATGATTTTGCTTTTGGCCGCCCGGAAGGATTCCTTGGTGGTTGCGCAGCGGGACGCCGCCGCGGCCGCATAGGCGTCCAGTTCGAGCCCGGTGCGCTCGAGTATGTTGGCGCACAGCTCGGCCTCGGTGTGCGCGGGATGCGCATCGCCGTAGCGCGACGGCGATTCGGCGACGGCCGCCGCCGGGAGGCCGCCCGCCGTGAATGTGGATGGCAAGCGGGCGGCGGGATGGCGGCGGCCGTCGAGCAGGCGCTCGATGCGCACCCGCAATTCCTCGGCGCACAAAGGGTCGCGCACGAAATCGGCAAGCCCCAGCGAATACAGGTCGTTGAGCGCGGCGGCCTTTAAATGGCGGATGAGGGCGAAGACCGGCGTAGCCAGACTGTGCCGGGCCGTGGAAAGGCTGGTGCGCGCCCAGGCCAGGTTATGCTCGGAGATGGCCAGCAGGCAGACGTCGAAGCGGCGCAGCGCCATGCCGCACTGGACCAGGTGGCTGCATGCCGCGGGGTGGTTGATGTCTATGCTGGGCGCGCCTGCCTGCACGTGCAGCTTGCCGCCGGCATGCACGCCGGCCCAGCGGGCTGCCCAAGCGTCGGCGCAGGTGGTGCAGATCAGGGCGCAATCCAGGCGTTCTCTCATGGGGGTCTCCTTGGCTTGGTATGGGCATAGATGCCAAGCCAGGATAGTCACACGATCCCCGCGCCACAATTCGCACAACTCTTAACTCGGAAAATACGTAGGCAAGCGTCCGGAGCCTCCGTCTATTCCGCACCGGGCCCCGCGCGCGCCTTCGGTTTGCCGGCTTCGCAAGACAAAATAAAAACACCCCAAAGTCCGGAGCAGTCTCCGGCATTTGGGGTGTGGCCCGAAGGCCGGGCGGCCTTCAGGGTGGGGTCAGGCGGTGCCTACCGGCGCATCTTGGACAGCTTGCGCGCGGCGGCGACTTGCGCGGCCAGCATGGCCAGCTCGGCCTCGACCACGGCGATGTCGGCCTTGTCCTTGGCGTCGCGCAGGGCTTCCTCGGCGCGCTTGCGCGCCTCGACCGCCTTGGCTTCGTCCAGGTCTTCGGCGCGGATGGCCGTGTCCGACAGCACTGTCACGCCGCCGGGCTGCACCTCGAGAATGCCGCCCGCAACGAAAATACTGACTTCTTCGCCGCTGTCGGCCAGCACGATCTTGACCGTGCCGGGCCGGATGCGGGAAATGAGCGGCGTATGGCCGGGCATGATGCCCAGTTCGCCCGACTCGCCAGGCAGGACGACGAACTTCGCGTCGCCCGCGAAAATCGACTCTTCTGCGCTGACGACGTCAACATGCAGCTTGGCCATAGGTAATCCCTTTTACAGTGACTTGGCTTTCTCGAAGGCTTCGTCGATGGAGCCGACCATGTAGAAAGCCTGCTCGGGCAGCGCGTCGCACTCGCCTTCGACAATCATCTTGAAGCCGCGCAGGGTTTCGGCCAGCGGCACGTACTTGCCGGGCGAGCCGGTGAACACTTCGGCCACATGGAAAGGCTGCGACAGGAAGCGCTGGATCTTGCGCGCGCGCGCCACGGCCTGCTTGTCCTCGGGGGACAGTTCGTCCATGCCCAGAATGGCGATGATGTCGCGCAGTTCCTTGTAGCGCTGCAGCGTCTGCTGCACGCCGCGCGCCACGCTGTAGTGCTCTTCACCCACGACCTGCGGGTCGAGCTGGCGGCTGGTGGAGTCCAGCGGGTCGACGGCGGGGTAGATGCCCAGCGCGGCGATGTCGCGCGACAGCACGACGGTGGAGTCCAAGTGCTGGAAGGTGGTGGCGGGCGAGGGGTCGGTCAAGTCGTCGGCGGGAACGTAGACGGCCTGGATCGACGTGATCGAACCCGTTTTGGTGGAGGTGATGCGCTCTTGCAGCTTGCCCATTTCTTCGGCCAGCGTGGGCTGGTAGCCCACGGCGGAGGGCATGCGGCCCAGCAGCGCCGACACTTCAGTGCCGGCCAGCGTGTAGCGGTAGATGTTGTCGACGAAGAACAGGATGTCGCGGCCTTCGTCGCGGAATTTCTCGGCCATGGTCAGGCCGGACAGCGCCACGCGCAGACGGTTGCCGGGAGGCTCGTTCATCTGGCCGAACACCATGGCCACTTTGGATTCGGACAGGTTATCCAGCTTGATGACGCCCGCCTCGGCCATTTCGTGGTAGAAGTCGTTGCCCTCGCGGGTGCGCTCGCCCACGCCGGCGAACACGGACAGGCCGCTGTGCGCCTTGGCGATGTTGTTGATGAGCTCGAGCATGTTGACGGTCTTGCCCACGCCGGCGCCGCCGAACAGGCCGACCTTGCCGCCCTTGGCGAACGGGCACACCAGGTCGATGACCTTGATGCCGGTTTCAAGCAGTTCGACCGACGGCGAAAGCTCGTCGAACTTGGGGGCGTCCTGGTGGATGGCGCGCACTTCGTCGCTCTGGATGGGGCCGCGTTCGTCGATGGGGCGGCCCAGCACGTCCATGATGCGGCCCAGCGTGCCCTGGCCCACGGGCACCGAAATGGGCGCGCCGGTGTTGGCCACGCCCATGCCGCGGCGCAGGCCGTCGGACGAGCCCATGGCGATGGTGCGGACCACGCCGTCGCCAAGCTGCTGCTGGACTTCGAAGGTGATGCCGGCTTCGGCGAACTTGGAACTGTCGTCGACGAGCTTGAGCGCGTCGTAGATGTTGGGGATGCTGTCGCGGGGGAACTGAATATCCACCACGGCGCCGATGCACTGAACGATGGTACCGTTGCTCATGTTTAGTCCTTGCTAAATATCTTTGACGGGATGCCTTTCTGTTTATGGCTAAACAGCGGCAGCGCCCCCGACGATTTCTGAAATTTCTTTGGTGATGGCGGCCTGGCGGGTCTTGTTGTAGACCAGTTCGAGGTCGCCAATGATTTTCTTGGCGTTGTCGGACGCCGCCTTCATGGCCACCATGCGAGCCGACTGCTCGGAAGCCATGTTTTCGGCGACAGCCTGAAACACCAGGCCTTCGACATACCGCAACAGCAGGTCGTCGATGACGGATTTTGCATCGGGCTCGTAAATGTAGTCCCAGCCATACTGCGACTTGACCGCGTCGTTCTGGCCCTCGCCCTCGACGCCGGCGGTCTGGAAAGGGTCTTCCAGGCCGCTGGGCAGCGGCAGCAGGCGGATGAAACTGGGCTCCTGCTTCATGGTGTTGACGAAGCGGTTGGTGGCGATATAGACCGCGTCGATCTTGCCGTCGACGAAGTCGTCGAGCTGGACTTTGATGGCGCCGATAAGGCGTTCAAGGTTGGGCGTGTCGCCCAGTTGCACTTCCTGGGACACCAGATCGGCGCCGATGCGGGTCAGAAAGCCAAGGCCCTTGTTGCCCAGCGCCGTGGCCTGCACCTTGATGCCCTTCTGGTCGAATTCCTTGAGACGGGCCAGGGCCAGGCGGGTGACGTTGGTATTCAGGCCGCCGCACAGGCCTTTGTCGGTGGTTACCAGCACAACGCCGACCGCTTTGACATCCTTGCGTTCGATCATGTACGCATGATGGTAGTCGGGATGCGCCTGCATCAGGTGGGCGGCGATTTCGCGCACCTTGGTGGCATAGGGACGGCCGGCGCGCATTCTGTCCTGCGCCTTGCGCATTTTGGATGCAGCCACCATCTCCATGGCTTTGGTGATCTTGCGCGTGTTTTGCACGCTTTTGATCTTGGTTCGAATTTCCTTAATTCCGGCCATCGCACTTCCTGTCAGGGCGTTGTTGCGGGGCGGCCTGCGCCGGCCCCGCCTTGCATTCGGATGCCTGAAGCACCTGCTTCGTCATCCTCGCCAGTCAAACTTAAAAAGCACCATGCTTTTTGAACTCTTCAATGGCAGCGGCCAGTTCGGCTTCGTCTTCCTTGGACAGTTCCTTCTTGTCCTCGATGCGCTGCACCAGCGCTTCGTGCTTGGACTTCAGCGTGTCCTTCAGCGCTTTCTCGAACGGCAGGATCTGGCCGACGTCGATGTCGTCCAGGTAGCCCTTGGTGACCGTGAACAGCGTGACGGCCAGCTCCCACACCTGCAGCGGCTGGTATTGGGGCTGCTTGAGCAGCTCGACCACGCGCTTGCCGCGCTCCAGCTGGCGGCGGGTGGCGTCGTCCAGGTCGGAGGCGAACTGCGCGAAGGCGGCCAGTTCGCGGTACTGGGCCAGGTCGGTACGGATACCGCCGGACAGCTTCTTGACGACTTTGGTCTGGGCCGAACCGCCCACGCGCGACACGGAGATACCCGCGTTGATGGCGGGACGCACGCCAGCGTTGAACAGGTCGGTTTCCAAAAAGATTTGGCCGTCGGTGATGGAGATGACGTTGGTCGGCACGAAGGCGGACACGTCGCCGGCCTGCGTTTCAATAATGGGCAGCGCCGTCAGCGAACCGGTCTTGCCCTTGACTTCGCCCTTGGTGAACTGCTCGACGTAGTCGGCGTTGACGCGCGCGGCGCGCTCCAGCAGGCGCGAGTGCAGGTAGAAGACGTCGCCGGGGTAGGCCTCGCGGCCCGGGGGGCGGCGCAGCAGCAGCGACACCTGGCGGTAGGCCCAGGCCTGCTTGGTAAGGTCGTCATAGACGATCAGGGCGTCTTCGCCGCGGTCGCGGAAGTACTCGCCCATCGTGCAGCCCGAGTAGGCAGCCAGATACTGCATGGCGGCCGAATCGGACGCGGCAGCGGCCACGACGATGGTGTATTCCATGGCGCCGTGCTCTTCGAGCTTGCGCACCACGTTGTTGATGGTGGACGCCTTCTGGCCGATGGCGACGTACACGCAGGTGACGTTCTTGCCCTTCTGGCTGATGATGGTGTCGACGGCGACGGCGGTCTTGCCCGTCTGGCGGTCGCCGATGATGAGCTCGCGCTGGCCGCGGCCGATGGGCACCATGGAGTCGATGGCCTTGATGCCGGTCTGCAGCGGCTGGTCGACCGATTGGCGCGCAATGACGCCGGGGGCGACTTTTTCGATGATGTCGGTGGCCTTGGCGTTGATGGGGCCCTTGCCGTCGATGGGCGCGCCCAGGGCGTCGACCACGCGGCCGCGCAGCTCGGGGCCTACGGGAACTTCAAGAATGCGGCCGGTCGTCTTGACCGAGTCGCCTTCGGAAACACCGGTGTAGTCGCCCAGAATGACGGCGCCGACCGAATCGCGCTCGAGGTTCAGCGCAAGGCCGTACACGTTATTGGGGAATTCGAGCATTTCGCCCTGCATCACGTCGGACAGGCCGTGGATGCGGGTGATGCCGTCGGTCACGGAAACGACCGTGCCCTGCGTACGTACGTCGGTGGACGCGCCCAAGCCTTCGATGCGGCTTTTGAGCAGCTCGCTGATCTCTGACGGGTTAAGTTGCATGTTCAGACTCCTGGAATCCTGTTGTCGGACCGCCCTAGGCGGCCAGCGTATCGCGCATGCGGGCCAGCTGGGCCCGCACAGAAGTATCGAGTACCTGGTCGCCAACCACCACGCGCACGCCGCCGATCAGTTCGGGATCGACGGTGACGGCTGGCTTGAGTTTCAGGCCAAACTTTTTCTCGAGGCCGGCCACGAGGTCTTGGACTTGCGTATCGCTTAGCGCAAAGGCGCTGATGATTTCGGCAAGGGCAGTCCCTTCGAACCGGTTTTTAAGCAGATCGAACTGCTCGGCAATTTCGGGCAAGACCAGCATGCGGTCGTTGCCGACCAGCAAACCGATGAAATTGCGCGCCTTGTCGGACAGCGGCGACTTGACCAGGCCGGTGAACAGCTCGACGCGCTGGGCGTCGTTCAGCCTCGGGTCGGTCAGGGCCTCGCGTACGTCTTCCATGCCTGCCAGCGCGGCAAGCTCGTTGAGCAGGCCGGACCAGGACTCCAGGTTGGCCTTTTCGTCTTGGGCCGCCTTGAACAGCGCTTCGGCGTAGGGTCTTGCGATAGTCGATAGTTCAGCCATTGCCTGCCCTAAATTACAGTTGTGCCTTGAGCTGGTTCAGCAGCTCGGCGTGCGCCTGCGCGTCGACTTCTCGTTTGAGAATCTGCTCGGCGCCCTTGACGGCCAGAACGGCCACATCGGCGCGCAGCCCGTCGCGGGCGCGCTGGACTTCTTGGGCGGCGTCCTGCTTGGCCTGCGCAAGGATGCGGGCTTTCTCGGCTTCGGCTTCGCGACGTGCTTCGTCGATGATGCCGGCGGCCTGCTTTTCAGCCTCGAGCATGCGGGCATGATTCTCGGTTTTGGCAGAAGCCTCTATCAGACTGATGCGTGCCTGGGCCTGGGCCAGGTCGGCCTTGCCCTTGTCGGCGGCCGCCAGGCCATCGGCGATTTTCTGGCGGCGGTCGTCCATTGCCTTCGTAAGAGGCGGCCATACGAATTTCATCGTAAACCAGCCCAATACGAAAAACACGATCATCTGAAAAAAGAGAGTCGCGTTTAAATTCACGGTCGTTTCCCTTTAATACCACTCGTGCCAGGCAGCGCCGCTGCATGACACCGATATCCAAGCCGTTGCAGCGCCCCCTGGGGGCACCGCGAACGACTGCTTGACCCGCCAAGGCGGGCTGTTTCGCTTAGCCGACGAACGGGTTGGCGAAAGCAAACAGCATGGCGATACCAACACCGATCAGGAACGCAGCGTCGATAAGACCGGCCAGCAGGAACATCTTGGTCTGCAGGGCGTTCATCAGTTCGGGCTGACGAGCCGAGGCTTCGAGGTACTTACCGCCCATCAAAGCAATACCGATACTGGCACCGAAAGCACCCAGTCCAACAATCAGACCGCAAGCCAGAGCAACGAGAGCAACGTTGGTCATAACAACTCCTTGGTTAAAAACCTTGTAATCAAAAAGTCAAAAAAGAAAACCGCTGTGCAGGAAGGCCCTGCGCCCCGCCCGGGCCGGCAATGCCGCCCCGGACCGGAAAGCCATTAATGGTCCTCGTGAGCCAGACCCACGTACACCAGGGCCAGCATCATGAAAATATAGGCCTGCAGCAGGACGATGAGAATGTGGAAGATGGCCCACACCGACCCTGCCAGGACATGCCCGATACCCAAGCCGAGGCTTGCACCATTAAAACCGGTCCATGCGCCGCCCAGCAGGGCGATGAGCATGAACAGCAATTCGCCGGCAAACATGTTGCCGAACAACCGCATTCCCAGCGACACCGTTTTGGCGGCGTACTCCATGAGGTTCAACAGCAGGTTGAACGGCATCAGAAGCACGCCGACGACGCCATGGGCGTGGAACGGCGCGGTGAACAGGCCTTTCACGAAGCCGCCGGGGCGCTTGATCTTGATGCCATACCAGATGGTAAGCAGCAGCACCCCCAGGGACATGCCCATGGGCACGTTGAGGTCGGCAGTGGGAAGAATGCGGTGGTGGTATAGCAAGTCGTGGTGGTCGCTGGCCAGGCCCAGCAGCTGGAACACCCAGCCGAACAGGTCGACGGGAACCAGGTCGAGCACGTTCATCAGGATGATCCACAGGAAGATGGTCAGCGCCAGCGGAGCGACGAAACGGCGCGTGGCGTCGCTGGGGATGATGGACTTGGCTTCGTCCTCGACCATGCCCACCAGCATTTCGACGCCGACCTGGAAGCGGCCGGGGACGCCCGACGTCACCGACCGGGCCGCGCGCCACAGGAAGAACACAACGATCAGGCCCATGAGGATGGACCAGAACAGAGAGTCGTAGTTGATGACGCTGAAGTCGGCGATAGCCGTCTGCTTGTCGCCGAGATTATTCAAATGAACCAAGTGATGCTGAATGTACTCAGACTGAGGCGAAACATTGCTAGCAGCAGCCATCGGAACCCTACCCTGTAAACTTGTAACGGGGACGCGCCGCTCGGTACGAATGCCGCGTCCGGAAATTTTTTATCTGCACTACCCGCTATGGCAGCTTGCGGAACACCAGAAGCAGCACATAACCTTTCAATACGCACACCAGCCCAAACAGCAACGCGGGCCACACCAGCCAGCCCCGGCCCAGATACACGGCCAGCGCCAGAAGCAATACAGCGGAACCCAGCTTGATGAGTTCACCCATGAAAAAGGCGAACGGACTGGCTTGTTTCGACCCCAACAGCCCCAACAGCAATCGCATGGCGAAAAGCGCGTTGGGCACGTAATAGGCGCCGGCCCCGACCAGCGCCGACAACCCGGCGTCGACCCCGGCCACCGCCCACGACACCAGCACCGCAAACAGCGCCATGGCCGCCTGGGCGGCGAGCGCCCGCAGCAGGCCGCGCCCGGCCTTGAACCTCAAGGAAGCCCGGTCGGCGTCGCTTAGCTTCAGCGCGGGCCGCTCGGCGCCGTCCGCATTGCTTCGCGCCACGTTCGGCATCGGTTCATCAACCACAGTCACCGCCAATGCGTTAAGCAGAACTCGCCTGCTTTAGACTCTTTGCTTTTGCCCAAGCCACTGCCATTACTGCTGCCGGCCAATGTGCTCGCATCCATCCCTCGGCTACCCTCGGCTTTCGCTTTGCCGGCTTGCCCCGGGGTGGGTTTACCCTGGGTTTACCCTAAAGGTCTTCGTGTAGCGTCAAACTCAGAGAGTATAACTTTATTTTTTCTCGGTAAGCAAATTGTCAGGCTAGCGGGCGAACCGCCCGTCCGGCCGCCTCAGACATGCTTGAAATCGGGCGCGCGCTTCTCGGTGAAAGCCGCCATTCCTTCCTTCTGGTCCTGGGTGGAAAACAACGCATGAAAGTTGCGGCGCTCGAACAGCAGGCCTTCATTCAGGGGCGCCTCGTAGGCCCGGTTGATGCATTCCTTGGCCATCATGACCGACGGCAGCGACATGGATGCAATGACCGCCGCGGCGTCCAGCGCCTCGTCCAACAGGCGCTCGGCCGGCACCACGCGCGACACCAGCCCGGCGCGTTCGGCCTCGGCCGCATCCATCATGCGAGCGGTCAGCACCATGTCCATGGCCTTGGACTTGCCCACCGCGCGCGGCAGGCGCTGCGTGCCCCCGAAGCCCGGGATGATGCCCAGCTTGATTTCGGGCTGGCCGAACCGGGCGTTTTCGGCGGCGATGATGAAGTCGCACTGCATGGCGAGCTCGCAGCCGCCCCCCAGCGCGTAGCCGGCCACCGCCGCGATGATGGGCTTGCGGATGCGCCGCAGGGACTCCCAGTTGTGGCCCAGGTAATCCTGCTTGTAGACGTCGGTGTAAGACCAGTCTTTCATGGCGGCGATGTCGGCGCCCGCGGCAAACGCCTTTTCGCTGCCCGTCAGTACCACCGCGCCGATGCCGTCGTCGGCATCGAAGGCGCGCAGGGCCTCGGCAAGCGCGTCCGCCACCTGATTGTTCAGCGCATTGAGCACCTTGGGACGGTTCAGCGTCAGCAGCCCCACGCGGCCGCGCGTTTCAATTTTCACCAGCGGTTCGTTCATGCCGTCTCCTTTGTGACGCAGAGTAATATAAGGAAATGAGTACAGAGACCATACTTTACAGCCTAACACCCTTCGATCCCGCCGGACACCGCTATCGCGTGCGCCTTACCGTGCGCCGGCCCGACCCCCGCGGCCAGCGGCTGACGCTGCCCGCCTGGATCCCCGGCAGCTACCTGATCCGCGACTTTTCGCGTCAGGTGATCAGCATCCAGGCGGCCAGCAAAGGCAAACCCGTGCCGGTCGAAAAAACGGGCAACCACAGTTGGCGGTGCGCCCCCTGCGGCGGCCCCCTGCACGTGGACTACACGGTCTATGCCTGGGACCTGTCCGTGCGCGGCGCGCACCTGGACGAAACCCATGCCTTCTTCAATGGCGCCAGCGTGTTCCTGTGCCCGACCGGCCACGAACACGCCGCCTGCCTGCTGCGGCTGAACCCGCCGCAGCACGCCCGCGACTGGAAGGTCTACACCAGCCTGCCCGTGGCGCAGGGGCACCCCCAGGCCGCGCGGCGCCATGGCTTCGGCATGTATGCCGCACCCGACTACGACGCCCTGATCGACCACCCTGTCGAAATGGGAACGCCCCAATTCGTGCGTTTCAAGGCGCATGGCGCCGAACACGAAATGGTCTTCACCGGCGTCATCCCCAACCTGGATCTCAAGCGCATCGCGGCCGACGCCAAGAAAATATGCGAAGCCCAGATCGCGCTGTTCGAGCCCGAAAGCCGGCGCGCGCCCTTCCTGGACTCGGCCGACCGCTATGTCTTCATGACCATGGTGACGGGCGACGGCTATGGCGGCCTGGAGCACCGCGCCAGCACCGCCCTGATGGCCTCGCGCCGCGACCTGCCCACGCTGGGCCGCGACGACGCCACCGAGGAATACCAGAACTTCCTGGGCCTGGTCAGCCACGAATACTTCCATACCTGGAACGTCAAGCGCATCAAGCCCGCGGCCTTCGCGCCCTACGACCTCAGCCGCGAAAACCACACCCGGCTGCTGTGGGTGTTCGAAGGCTTCACCTCCTACTACGACGACCTGATGCTGCTGCGTTCGGGCGTCATCCCGCGCGAAATCTATCTCGCCCGGCTGGGCAAGGTCATCGCCAGCGTGCAGCGCAGCCCGGGGCGGCACAAGCAGTCGGTGGCCGACAGCTCGTTCGACGCCTGGACGCGCTACTACAAGCAGGACGAGAACTCGCCCAACGCGCTGGTCAGCTACTACACCAAGGGCTCGCTGGTGGCGCTGGGCCTGGACATGCTGATCCGCCGCGAAACGCAGGGCGCGCATTCGCTGGATGACGTCATGCGCCTGATGTGGCAGCGCTACGGACGGGACTTCTATACCGGCGGCGGCAAGGGCATCCCCGAGAGCGGCATGGCGCGGGTGGTACGCGACGCCACCGGCGTGGACGCCTCAGACTTCATCGCGCGCCACGCCTACGGCGTCGAGGACGTGCCGCTGGAGGCCCTGCTGGCCTCGCAAGGCATCTCGATGAGCTGGAAAGCCGCCTCGGGCACGCCCACCCTGGATGCGCGCACCCGCAGCATACAGGGCGAAACCCAACTGGCCACGGTGTTCGAGGACGGCGCCGCGCATCGCGCCGGCCTGTCGGCCGGCGACGTGCTGGTGGCGGTGGACGGCCTGCGCGTGGGCCCCGCCAATGGGCTGGAGCGCCTGCTGGCCGCCTACCAGGCCGGCGACACCGTGCGCCTGCATGTGTTCCGCCGTGACGAACTGCGCGCCTTCGATGTCACCCTGGCCCCGGCCGGAGCGACCGAATGCGTGCTGGCGGCAATGGGCTGAGGGCTCCTTGCGGGCGCAGTGTTCCCGCGGCCGCCGATCGGCTGAAGGCAAACAAGCGGCGGCCAAGGCCGTAGCGCCGCTGGCTGCCAGCCCTACCTGCCCGCTTCGATGCGCGCCTGGATGGCTTTGGCGGCGGTGACGCCGTCGGCCAGCGCCGTCACCACGCAAGGATGCTGGCGCTGGGCCACTTCGCCGATGGCGTAGACGCCCTCATGGCTGGCCTGCGCGGTGCGCCAATCGGTGGCGACATAGCCGCGGCCGCTGCGGGCCAGTTGCAGGCCGGCGGCAAAATCCACACAAGGCTCCCAGCCATAGAACACCATGATCACATCGTAGGCCTGGCCGTTGACCGTGCGCGCGGCGGCATCGACGGCATAGTCGCCACGCGTCACGCAGCCGGCCGGCACGCGGCGCACGAACTGATGCTGCGCGCGCACCGTGCGCGCAAAGACCTGCACCGCGCGTGCGCCATGCTCTATGGCGTACAGCGCGTTCTCGAATGCATTGTCGCCGCCGCCCAGCACGGCCACCCGCTTGCCCTGGAAACGCTGCGACACGATGTGCTGGCCCGGGCCGACCAGCAGGCCGCCATGCTTCGCGCCGGGCAGGCCGCGCGCCCGAACCCCGGTGGCGATCACCAGATGGCGCCCGAGCGCCGTTTCCCCGCCCTGCGTCGCAACTGTAAAGCCGTGCCCGTCCGGTGCCACCGCCTCGACGGCCCGCGAAAGGCGCAGCGGCACGCCGGCCTGTTCCAGGCTGAGGGCCAGGTTGTCCGCCACCTGCGGGCCCGTGCGGCCCGGCAGCGAAGCGTTCCAGTCGTCGCGGAAAGCATGCTGGCGGCACAGCCCCCCGACCTGGCCGCCCGCCTCCAGCAGCAGCGGGGCGAAGCCCAGGCGCGCCAACCATACGGCGCACGAGACCCCCGCGGGGCCCGCGCCCACAATGACCGCATCGTAAATGTGATTTTCCAGCTGCATGACTGTATCTTGCGCATGGGCCGGCCCCGGCCGGCCCATGCGCCCTTATCCCGGCTGCGTTGACGAATTGCCAGGGCCGCGGCGCCGCCGCCCTGTGCGAAGCATTATGATATAGCCTCGCAAAACCGTCGCAGCGCCATAAAGATACCCACCATGCTCACCCGTCGCATATTTTTTTCGCAGCTGGCCCTGGACGCCCGCATCGGCATCCTGGAACACGAACTGCGCGCCACCCAGCCGCTGCACATCGACGCCGAGCTGGACGTGGACATCAGCCAGCCCGTCCATGACCAGAACATCCAGACCGTGCTGGACTACCGGCTGCTGCGCAACGCCATTGTGCAGGAATGCACCCAGGCGCACGTCAACCTGCTCGAAACCCTTACCGAACAGGTGGTCGAGCGCCTGTTCCGCGAGTTCCCCGAGGTCAAGCAGGTTAAAATCCGCATCAGCAAGCCCAATGCGTTTTCCGACTGCGCCGCCGTGGGCATCGAGCTGCAACGCAGCCGATAGCACCTGTCAACACCAAAAGAACAGCCGCGCGGGCGGCCCAACACCTTTCCGGCAGGCCGCCGGACCGACGCCATGCACATTACTACCCCTACCTCGCCGGCAGAAGGCGCCGAGCCCGACGCCGCTCTTGAAGAAGCCGCCGGCCAAGCCCACAGCCGCGCCCGCAGGCAACGCGTGGACGACAACAAGCTGACCAAGCGCCTGCTGCGCGAAACCGGCCGCGCCATCGCCGACTTCAACATGATAGAAAACGGCGACAAGGTCATGGTGTGCCTGTCCGGCGGCAAAGACTCGTACAGCATGCTGGACCTGCTGCTGACGCACCAGTCCCGCGCGCCTATCGATTTCGACATCGTCGCCGTCAACCTGGACCAGAAGCAGCCGGGCTTTCCCGACCATGTCCTGCCCGAATACCTGTCGCGCCTGGGCGTGCCCTTTCACATCGAGACGCAGGACACTTACTCCGTGGTCACGCGCGTCATTCCCGAGGGCAAGACCATGTGTTCGCTCTGTTCGCGCATGCGGCGGGGCATTCTGTACCGGGTGGCCGCCGAGCTGGGCGCGACCAAGATCGCCCTGGGCCACCACAGGGACGACATCCTGAGCACTTTCTTCCTGAACCTGTTTTACGGCGGGCGCATGAAGGCCATGCCGCCCAAGCTGATGTCGGACGACGGGCGGCACATCGTCATCCGCCCCTTGGCTTATGTGCCCGAGAAAGACCTGGTGGCCTATGCCCGGCTGAAGCAGTTTCCCATCATTCCCTGCAATCTGTGCGGCTCGCAGGAAAACCTGAAGCGCCAGGAAATGAGCCGCATGATCGCCGAATGGGACCGCAAGATGCCCGGGCGCTCATGGAATGTATTCGGCGCGCTGACGCGGGTGGTGCCCTCGCACCTGATGGACACAGGCCTGTTCGACTTTGCGGGGCTGAAGGCGACGGGCGTGCCCGACGAGGACGGCGACATGGCTTTCGACGCGGAAGACTTCGGCAAGGACGCAGCGGGCGGCAAGTTTCCCCATGTCAAGCACGCAGGCGCTTTCGATCCGGAAGCTTTCGGTGCGGAGGCGGCGGACCCGCCGGATGACGACGGGGCGCCAGACAGACAGATGAACAGGCAAGCGGACAGGCAAAGCATCATCAGCTTCATGCCCAACCTGCGCGGCGGCGGCGCCGGGCAACAATAACGTTCGCGCATCCTGCGGCAACAGTGCCCGCACGGGACGCTTCCCGCCGGCGGCAATGCGCCCGCACCACCGGCCGCGGCTTGGCAGCTACATGCCTTCCCAGCGCGGGCCCGGCACCTGGATGTCGAACAGCTCCAGCACGCGGGCCACGCTGTGGTCGACCATCTCGTCTATGCTTTTCGGGTGGTGGTAAAACGCCGGCAAAGGCGGGAAGATGACGCCGCCCATTTCGGTGACGGCCGTCATATTGCGCAGATGCGCCAGGTTGAAGGGCGTTTCGCGCACCATCATCACCAACCGGCGGCGCTCTTTAAGCGTGACGTCGGCCGCACGGGTGATGAGGTTGTCGGACAGGCCATGCGCCACGGCCGCCAGCGTGCGCATGGAGCACGGCGCCACGACCATGCCGACCGTGGAGAAACCGCCGCTGGCCAGCGCCGCGCCCACATCGCGAAAGCTGTACACGCGGTCGGCCAGCTCGTGCACCTGCTGGCGCGTCATGCCCAGTTCGTACTTGATGTTCAACACGCCGGGCGGCGACACCACCAGATGGGTCTCGACGCCCTGCACGCCGCGCAGCGCCCGCAGCAGCCGTATGGCGTAGACGGCGCCGGTGGCGCCGGTGACGCCCACCACCAGCCGGCGCGGGGCGGTCATCGGCGGGACCCGCTGTCGGCACACGCCCCCGACGCGGCGATCGCCCGCCCCCGGGCGGCCGGGCCGCGCACGTTCACAGACAGCCCTTCCTGTCGCAGCGCGGCAGACGCTTATTCATCCAGCGCGCCGGCTTCTTTCAGGACTTCGACCAGCTCGCCGCTTTCGTGCATTTCGGCAATGATGTCCGAACCGCCCAGGAATTCGCCCTTGACGTACAGCTGGGGAATGGTGGGCCAGTTGGCGTATTCTTTGACGCCCTGGCGGACTTCCTCGTCTTCCAGCACGTTGACGGTGACCAGCTTGGTCACGCCCGAGGCCTTCAGGATCTGGATGGCGCGGCCAGAAAAGCCGCATTGGGGGAACTGCGCGGTGCCCTTCATGAACAGGACGACGGGATGGCCGGTGACGGTTTCCCGGATGAAATCTTGGACTTCGCTCATGGTGTGCTCGTTTCTCTAGGAGATAAGTTCATATACGGTTCAATTATAAGTCCCGCCGGAAATCCGGGGGATGCCGGCCAGGTCCGGCAGGCTTTGCACCCGGGCAAAGCCTGCGCCGCGCAATAGCCCGCGCACGGCCTCGGCCTGGTCGTAGCCATGCTCTACCCACAGCTGTCCGCCCGGCGCCAGCCAGAACCCCGCCCCCTGGACGATGGCCCGAAGCGCCGACAGGCCGTCCGCCCCGTCCGTCAAGGCCTCCGACGGCTCGAAGCGCAGGTCGCCCTGGGCCAGATGCGGGTCGCCGGCGCGGATGTAGGGCGGGTTGGAGACGATGAGGTCGAACGGCGCCTGGCCGTCCAGGGCGTCGTACCAGTTGCCGCGCAGGAATTCCACCTGCGCGCCCAGCGAGGCGGCATTGCCGGCCGCGACCCGCAGTGCCTCCGCGCTGAGGTCGGTTGCCGCCACCATGGCGTCCGGGCGGGCAAGCGCGACGGATATCGCAATGGCCCCGCTGCCCGTGCCCAGGTCCAGCATGCGGGGCCGCCCCGCCTGCCGGCTGGACAGCGCCGCCACGGCGGTTTCCACCAGCAGTTCGGTTTCCGGGCGGGGAATCAGCACCTGCGGCGTCACATTGAAGACATGGCCGAAGAACTCGCGCCGCCCTAGCAGATAGGCCATGGGCCGGCCCCGCAGCCGCTGTTCCTGCAAATGCAGGAAACGCTGCGCGGCCTCGGAGGCCAGCGGGTCGGTGTCGTGCGCCACCAGCCAGGCGCGCGATACGCCCAGCACATCCTGCAGCAGCATCTGCGCCTCCAGGCGCGGCAGGGGGCTGGCCCGCAGCAGGTCGCGCACGCAGTCCATGCCGGCGCTCAGGCCTCGCCCATGGCCGCCAGCAGCTCGGCCTGATGCTCGGCCAGCAGCGCCCCGGTCAGCTCTTCCATGTCGCCTTCCATGATGGCCTGCAGCTTGTACAGGGTCAGGTTGATGCGGTGGTCGGTCACCCGGCCCTGCGGGTAGTTGTAGGTGCGGATGCGCTCGGACCGGTCGCCCGACCCCACCAGGCTCTTGCGCTGCGCCGCTTCCTTGCTGTGCTGCTCTTGCTGCTGCTTGTCCTTCAGGCGCGCGGCCAGCACTTGCATGGCCTTGTCCTTGTTGCGGTGCTGCGAACGGTCGTCCTGGCACTCCACCACCAGGCCGGTAGGCAGGTGGGTGATGCGCACGGCCGAATCCGTCTTGTTGATGTGCTGGCCGCCCGCGCCGCTGGCGCGGAAAGTGTCGATGCGCAAGTCCGACGGATTGATGACGATGTCGCTCAGCTCGTCGGCCTCGGGCAATATCGCCACCGTGCAGGCCGAAGTATGGATGCGGCCCTGGGTCTCGGTTTCAGGCACGCGCTGCACGCGGTGCGCCCCCGACTCGAACTTCAGCCGGCCGTACACGCCATCGCCGTCTATGCGGGCGATGACTTCCTTGTAGCCGCCCACCTCGGACATGCTTTCGGACATCAGCTCCACCCGCCAGCCCTTCTGCTCGGCGTAGCGGCTGTACATGCGCAGCAGGTCGCTGGCGAACAGCGCGCTTTCATCGCCGCCCGTGCCCGCGCGGATTTCCAGGAACACGCTGCGGCCGTCGTCCGGGTCGCGCGGCAGCAGCAGCACCTGAAGCTCGTCCTCCAGCCGCTGCAGCCGCGCCTTGCCCAGCTTGTACTCCTCTTCGGCCATCGCCTTGAGTTCGGGGTCGTCCATCATTTCCTGGGCGGCCTGGATGTCGCCTTCCGTGCCCGTGTACGACGCAAAGGCCGCCACCACCGGGTCCAGCTCGGCGCGCTCGCGCGACAGCTTGCGGAACTTGTCCATGTCGCCGGCGATTTCCGGCTCGGCAAGCATGGCATCGATTTCGACCAGCCGGCGAGCCAATTGCTCCAACCGGTTGCGCATGGAACTTTTCATAAAGAAGGGGAATAAAACGGTTCAGGGAAAACAGCAGACAGCAGACGCGCGCGGGACAGCGGGCAGCGTCGCTAACGGCGGCGGCCGGTGCGGGGCAGCAGGCGGGGCAGCAAGGCAAGAAGCTGTTCGCGTTCGGCGTCCTCGCTGCGGTTCAACGCGGACAAGGGGCCATGAATATACTTTTGGGTAAGGCTGTGCGCCAGCTGCTCGAGCACCGCTTCGGCCGGCTCGCCCCGGGCAAGCATGCGGCGCGCGCGGTCCAGTTCGGCCAGCCGCACCTGGTCGGCCGCCTGGTGGATGTCGACGATGGTCGGGACGATTTCCCGGTTCTGCATCCAGTGCATGAAGTTCTGAACGCGCGTCTCGATGATGGCTTCGGCCTGCACCACCGCCGCCCGCCTGGCGTCGGTGCCGGACTGCACCATGCGCCCCAGGTCGTCCACCGTATATAGATACACATCGTCCAGGCGGCCAACCTCGGTTTCGATGTCGCGCGGCACGGCCAGGTCCACCATGACCATGGGCCGGTGGCGGCGCTGCCGCGTGGCGCGCTCGACCATCCCCAGGCCGAGGATGGGCAGGGAGCTTGCCGTACAGGACACGACGACGTCGAAGTCGGCCAGCTTGTCGGGCAGGTCGGTCAGCTTCATGGACTTGGCCATGAAGCGCGAGGCCAGCAGGTCGGCGCGCTCTACCGTGCGGTTGGCGACCACCATATTGCTGGGCTTGAGCGCGGCGAAATGCGTGGCGCACAGCTCGATCATCTCGCCCGCGCCGATGAACAGCACATTGGCCTGCGACAGATCGCCGAACACCCGCTCGGCCAGCCGCACCGCGGCCGCCGCCATGGAAACCGAATGCGCGCCGATGGCGGTTTGCGAACGGACCTCTTTGGCCACCGAGAATGTGCGCTGAAAAAGCTGGTGCAGCAACGTGCCCAGCGCGCCCGCCTCGCTGGCGGCGCGCACGGCGTCTTTCATCTGGCCCAGAATCTGTGGTTCGCCCAACACCATGGAATCCAGCCCGCTGGCCACCCGAAAGGCATGGCGCACCGCCTCGTTCTGCTGGTAGCGGTACAGATGCGGCTGCAGGCTGCCCGATTCCAGGCGGTTGAATTCCGCCATCCAGGCCGGCAGCTTTTCGGACACGTGGGGCTCGGCCGCGCAGTAGATTTCGGTGCGATTACAGGTGGACAGAATGGCCGCCTCGCGCACCGACGAGCCGAATGCCGAACGCAGCCCGTCCAGCGCGGGGCGCAGGACGTCCAACGGCATGGATACGCGCTCGCGCACCGAGACCGGCGCCGAGACATGATTCAGACCGAAGGTAAGTACGTCGACAGACATGATATTTGCATGCTTGATACAGGCATGGCGCAGGAAAAACCCGCAACATCCCCAAACAACCACGTATTATACCCCTTGGACGGGGCGCCGCCAGGACATGCCGTCCCGGACGAAGCACGAGGCCGAAATTTCGTGTATAGTTTCGCCTTTGCCGGCCTGGTAGCTCAGTTGGTAGAGCAGCGGATTGAAAATCCGCGTGTCGGTGGTTCGATTCCGCCCCAGGCCACCATTACATTTAGTAACACACGGCGCTGTGTTCTAGTGCGTGGAAATCAGCAAGTTACCTGCCAAGCAAGTGGCAGGCATCGCAAGGCATTATGCTTCTCTGCGACATGGCTGGCTCCCTAAGCGGTACCCCAGAATCGATCGTTCGATTCTCTCTTCCAGGGTACCAAAATGATTATTTCTGAAGACAAGCAAGCTCAAGCTGCCGTTCCCGGAATCAAGGAATATTTCCTTGGCGCGGGCGAAGGTCTTTTCCTGCGCGTCCGTCCAGACGGCACCAAATCTTGGATTCGTCGTTACACCAACGCGGCAGGCAAGCGCAAGAAGACCGGACTCGGAAAGTTTCCCGAGATTAGCCTCGACAAGGCTATGGCCGAGAACAAGAAGGTTGATCAACTTCTGGAGGCAGGCAAAGACCCGAGGATTCGCCGCATAGAGGCTCGGGTTGCCCAATTGAAGCAAGCCCTCGACACATTCGAGAAGGTTGGACGCGAGTGGCATCGTCATGCCGCGACGACACATGAATGGTCGCCCAGTTACGCGGCAGTCGCGTGTTCTTCTTTTGTCATGGTGTAAGCGGGTAATTGTTCGATGTCCACTTCTCAGTCTAGCTTCAGCCGCCCGCGAATCGACCGTCTTGAAGCCACAGTCGACAAAACCCATGGCATCGCACGTGGTTAATGCGGCTACTGGCTAGCACTGACCCAGTTCTCCACTTCAAGCGCCGGTATGCGCGTGAATTCCGAGACATTGTTCGTTACCAGAACGAGACCTTCACTGCGTGCGTGGCCCGCGATGTGCAAGTCATTCACCCCAATGGGTTGGCCCAGTTTTTCCAGGGCGGCTCGGATGGCCCCATAGTGCTGGGCGGCCTTGGCTCCGTAGGGCAGCACATCGAGGCGACTGCAAAAATCCTCAATCGCTGACAGGTTCTCGCTGACCCGGCTGCTTTTCTCCGCACCATGCAGAAGCTCAGCCAAGGTGATCGAAGATATCGCCATTCTGCTGGCATTGGCGTTGAAGGTGGACAGCACCTCGATGGGGCGCCGCTTCAAGACATAGATGACGATGTTGGTGTCCAACAGGTAGCGCAACATCAGAGCGACTCTCGCTCAGGCTGGTGTTGGCTGGCGCGTTCGGACATGAAGTCGTCGCTGACAGTGGGGCCGCCCATGAAAAAGCTATCCCACGTCTGCCCCACCGGCGCGATGATGCGTTCATTCCCCCTGACACGCACTTCCACCTTGTGCACGCCTTCGGGCAAGCGCACATCCACAGGAAGTCGGACAGCCTGTGTGCGGTTATTGATAAAGACAGTTCCGATAGACATCCCGTCGCCCTTTGAGTTAAGAGGTATATAGCAATAGTATATCGCAATATGGTGCGGGTCAAGATTGAAGAAGCCAGAAAAAGCCATTTGCAACCGGGTACCCGCGACTCACTATCCATCGAACAAAAATGCGCAGCGGTGCAGTGACATGCTTTACGACCGTGCCCATGCCCGATCGCCTCCGGCCCTTGACAAGCTCAGCACCATACGACCAGATAAAATCCTTGCATGACGTGCGAAGCATCGCGTTTCAGGATCGAGTAGGTACGATGGACTGGCATCTAAGACGACAGAATGCGCTCCAGCAGGCTGCCCCCGTCACCAATGAGATCGAGCCACCGGCCACTTTCGTTGTTTTTTTGACACCCGTACCCTAGCCCGTACCCCCACTTTTTTATAACTTCGAAGAGGCGCATGGATACTGGCTTTCCGGAGTCTATTGGATTCCGCCCCAGGCCACCATCCCTTCTTCCCATCTGGGCTCTTCCCCATAATCGGGGGAAGGGCACTCATCAAACACGGTGCATGACACCATCCCAACCGCACAGAGCCAAGACCCTGAGCCGGTAATTCTCAAAGTTCCTGAACCCATACGCACGGCGTGAGATCATTTCCATTTTAGTGTGGAAGCCCTCGGTGATGCCGTTGGATTTGGTGAACCGCCACATCCTGACGATGGGTTCGAGCCAGGATTTGAGTGTGGCGGCCAGCGCCCTGGCTGGACTGTGCTCAAACTGGGCCAACAGCGCCAGGAACTGGGGCAGTATTTGCTTAGCCCGTTTCCGTTTCAAGCTCTTCATCACCAGAAATCCATTCAATTGCTGCTTGGCAAAATACAACGCCTCAAGACAGATCCATCACAATGACTCGCACGTTCTCCTTGCCCGGCAGGCGCTTCAGATAGCTGCGCAGGCTCGCCTCTGAGCGACCCAGCACCACGTCGAACACCTTATGATTCTTCAGGTCCACCAGCGTAGTGGCGTAGCCCCGTTTACGGGTAAAGAAGTGCTCATCGATACC